>Ga0256839_1005770_pt1 | contig 11249 bp, 9 predicted proteins | sample 354166metaG_FD_185968 | JGI IMG/M metagenome (GOLD analysis project Ga0256839, IMG submission 185968) | Hydrothermal vent microbial communities from Mid Atlantic Ridge, Atlantic Ocean - 354-166 | ecosystem: Environmental > Aquatic > Marine > Hydrothermal vents | place: Atlantic Ocean: Mid... | reverse complement strand
CCGCCAATCAGCACCGGTCGGCCGGCCAGCTCACGGTTAAGTAGCCGTTCTACAGATACGAAGAATGTATCCAGGTCCATGTGAATAATGGTTTTGTCTTGCACTGCTGCCTTGCTTGTGCCGGTAGTTACCGGCTTTCTGGTTTACCCGGCAAATTTAAGCCTGAATAACTAAATAAATTAGTAATGGCTAAATAAAATAGGCCACCCTGTTGTAACTGTAAAAAACAACAAGCCGGCTTTCCCTGCAAGTGTGCCTGTAACTCTTTGACAAGTGTGTTTTCTGTCATATATTAGCCGTTAAATAAAAAGAGCAAAAGATGACCAAACGTATGTTAAAAATTTCGGCAGTTGTATTGCTTATAAGCGCACTGCATCCGGCACATGCCCAGACAGCCAGGTATGGGGAAGAATTAAGTGATGCCGAACCCGTTCAGGCAACAGCTTTGTTAACTGTTATGCAGGAAAAAGAGGTTTTGCCCGTAAAACTGTCGGGTGTTGTTTTGGATGTTTGCCAGAAAAAGGGTTGTTGGATGACCATAGACACAGGTAATGGTAGTAAAATAAGGGTTACTTTTAAGGATTATAGCTTTTTTGTGCCGAAAGACATTGCCGGTAAAAAGGCTGTTTTTGAGGGGGTTGCCAAAACAGAAACCGTTGATGTTGCCACCCTGAGGCACTATGCCGAAGATGCAGGCAAATCAAAGGAAGAGATTGCAGCGATCACCCAACCGGAAACAAAAATTACTTTTGTGGCCCATGGGGTAGAAATAAAAGAGTAATTAAAATTTATAGCCAAAACTCACCCCATAAACCACTCCGTCAAACAGGCGGGTGTGGTCCCAGCTAACATTGGGCAGCACCATCCATCTTGGGTTTTTAAGGGCAAATTTGTATTCAAGTCCCACTTTCATCAGCCCGAGGTTCTCCCGCTTTTCAAGCTCAACACCATAGCCGGCATAAAATGTCAGGCCTTTGTAAACGTTAAAAAAGGCTGTTGGTAATACCAAAATGGCCCCTTCGCGGTCAACCCGGGAAATAATATCCCCGTTTTCATTTTTTTCAATAATGTGCGAGCCTATTTCTGCCTCGGCTATCACCCCAATACCGAAATGATGGGTTATTTCATGCACGTATTCGATTCCTACGGTAGGCAAGTTAAACCCTGACTGGGCAATGATGGTATTGCCTACAAACACGGAAATATCATTTTTTCGGTTAACCTCATGGGCAACTTCCTTGTCTTTGTGCTGGGCATATAAGGGGTTACTAAAAACTAAGGCAGCTAATAAAAAAGTAAGGCTTTGGGGTTTCATGACAAACAGATTTTATGTGGACATCTTTTTTCTTTCGTGTTCGTTGAGGTAGATTTTTCGCATACGGATTGATTTGGGGGTTACCTCGAGGTACTCGTCTTTTTGGATGTATTCAAGTGATTCCTCCAGCGAAAACTCCCGTTTAGGGGCAATTTTGGTGTTTTGGTCCGACCCGGCCGCCCGCATATTGGTTAGCTTTTTGCCTTTTTGCACATTCACCACAATATCGTTGCCGCGCGAATGTTCGCCTATTACCTGGCCGGTGTAGAGTTCTTCTCCGGGATCAATAAAAAAGATGCCCCGGTCTTGCAGTTTGTCCATGGCATAGGCGGTAGAGGGGCCGTTTTCCATCGAGATCAGCGAGCCGTTGTTGCGGCCCGGCAGGTCGCCTTTATAAGGTTGGTAGTCTTTAAAGCGGTGGGTCATCACGGCCTCTCCGGCTGTGGCGGTAAGGATGTTGTTGCGCAACCCGATAATGCCCCTGGCGGGAATGTCAAATTCCAGATGCTGAATATCACCTTTGGGTTCCATTACCGTGAGTTCCCCTTTGCGTTGGGTGGCCAGTTCAATGGCTTTGCCGGCATACGCCTCCGGCACATCTACCACCATGTGTTCAATAGGCTCATGCTTTATCCCGTCTATCTCCTTAAAGATCACCTGAGGCTGTCCTACCTGCAATTCATACCCCTCTCTGCGCATGGTTTCTATTAACACCGACAAATGTAGTATGCCCCGGCCATAAACTAAAAATTTATCTTCAGCATCGGTTTCCTCGATGCGCAACGCCAGGTTTTTTTCGGTTTCTTTAAACAGGCGCTCGCGTAAATGCCGGGAAGTCACAAACTTGCCTTCTTTACCAAAAAACGGGGAGTTGTTGATGGTAAACAGCATGCTCATGGTAGGCTCGTCAATGGCAATGCGGGGCATTATTTCCGGGTTTTCCAGATCGGTAACCGTATCGCCAATATCAAACCCTTCAATGCCTACAATGGCACAAATATCCCCGGCCCTTACCTCGGTTACCCGTTTCTTGCCCAGCCCTTCAAAAATGTTCAGTTCTTTTATCTTAACCTTTTGCAGTGAGCCGTTGGCTTTGCTCAGGCCCAGGGTGGCTCCCTCTTTTAGGGTGCCCTGGTAAATCCGGCCAATGGCAATACGGCCTACAAACGAAGAATAGTCCAGCGAGGTGATCTGCATTTTGGGCACTCCGTCAACAAACGGGGCGGCCGGTATTTCGGCAATGATGGCGTCTAACAAAGGAAAAATAGTGTTGCCCGGTTGTTGCCAGTCGGTACTCATCCAGCCTTGTTTGGAAGAGCCGTAAAGGGTAGGAAAATCGAGCTGTTCTTCGGTTGCATCCAGGGCATACATCAGGTCGAATACCTGTTCGTGTACTTCATCGGGGCGGCAGTTTTCTTTATCTACCTTGTTAATTACTACGATGGGTTTCAGCCCCAGCCCCAGGGCCTTGCCCAGCACAAAACGGGTTTGTGGCATGGGCCCTTCAAAGGCATCTACCAGCAGCAGTACACCATCGGCCATTTTCAGCACGCGTTCCACTTCACCACCAAAATCTGCGTGGCCGGGGGTATCAATAATGTTTATTTTTATGCCGTTGTAGTTTACCGCTACATTCTTTGCTAGGATGGTAATACCCCTTTCCCTCTCCAGGTCGTTACTGTCCAGGATAAGGTCCCCGGTTTCCTGGCCTTCGCGAAAAACCTCACAGGCATGGATGATTTTGTCAACGAGGGTGGTTTTGCCATGATCTACGTGGGCGATAATGGCGATGTTTCTGATTGATGTCATAAAAAGCTTTTCAGGCCGCAAAGGTAGTGATCTTCAGGCAGAAAAAGCTTATTCTGTGCAAAACAAAAATAAACCCTGCCCCACAAAGGGGGCAGGGTCTGCAACCATACACTCAACCTGAAATTCTTATTGGAAACGGATATGCAGGTTGGTTACCTCAACCGGGTTGTACGGCACCAGGTCCTGGATGCGCAGTTCAAGGTCGCTCCACAGGCCGGAAGGCGGGGTGCCACCGGCAACAAACCCTTCGTTGGTGAAATAACCGGGGGCCGCGGTGTTCATCAGGTACAGGTCAATCATATCCTGGCTGATACCCGGGAAGGCAGCATGAATCTGCTCGGTAAATACATTTTTCATAGAATAGGTGCCCAGGATTACTTCCCTGCTGGTAGCATCCAGGGTGCTGGGCGGCAGGCCTACTTCGGCAATGCCTAAGCCATTGGTGTCATCGCCAGCGGCTACAAAAGCCCAGTTGAAGCCGGTATCTGTGGTGAAGAATTGGGCATTGGGGTGGTTAGAGTTACCATACACGTCCACTACATCGCCTGCTTTGCCAACAAACATTTTCAACGTACGCATGGAATAAGGGTCAACTGTGGGCTCGTCAAGGGTTAAGTTGGCAATCGACACGATCATGTGGGCATCATAGCCTAAGTCGCTGTCGCTGTCATATTCAATTTTAAAGAGGGCCTCACCGGCATCGGCATCATGCAGGCGGTCCAGGTTAAAGGGCTTGATAATGGCCACGCCTTTGATGGGGTTGCGGTTCCAGAAGATTTGCATGGCATAACCGCCATCCTGGTTGCCTTCCGAATCGGCATCGGTAATGGTAAGGCCATATTCATATACCACGCCCTCATATTCGGGCGATTCAACCACTACCAGGTTTTTGGTGCGGCCGTCATCATCGCTTTCATAGGTAAGGGTAAGTGCCCTGTCGATATTATGCTGACGGATACCGTTAATGATGTCCTCTACCACCTGGGCGGCCGACTCACCGATCCAGATAAAGGTCTCTAAATGCTGGTAGATATCATTGCCTTGCAATATATCTTCACTTACCCGGCCGGCAACGCGGCCGGAGATAGCGCCCTGGTTACTGATGGCGCTGGGTACATCCACGCCAAATTTGGCCGGCAGGATGTCGTTTTGCGGTTCTACTCCGGGGTTGGTTTCGCAGGCCATGAATACTACGGTCAGCAGAAATACTGCGGCCAGCGGTTTAACTGATTTTGCAACTAAATTTTTCATCTTCTTGTAATTTTTGGTTTTACGTTTTATTTCGGGTTTAACACTAACAGAAGTTGCCTTCCGCTTATATAACCCGCCCCACCGGCCTTACCCTTACGTGGCCGGTAAAAAAAACCGGTTATTTTTATAAATCCGGGTAAATTTCAATTTCAGGGACTTTAAGGCTGCACGATCAGGGTGTCAATGGTTACGGTAGAAACGGCAAAAAAGCCGAGGGCCCCTTCACTTAAATTGGTGGGGGCATTGGCCGGGTACACATCAAAGGCCCCGCCCCGCCAGGCTGTTTCCGATAGCATTCCCCGCAGGTATTCGCGGTAGGCATCCGAGACGGAATATTTCCTGCGCAGGATAATGGTGCCGGCCGGGAATACCACCTGTTCCTGCTCCGGTTTAAGCTGCTCGTTTACATCCGTATTCTTCAGGTCGTAATGGATAACCCTGGCCCAACATTCATTGGCAGCCGGGCAACTGTCTGTGTACGCCCAGGTGAGCCAAAATTCGGTGTAATTGGCTGCCTCATTAAATTCATCGTCATAACTAAGGGTGTACATCCCGGCCGATACCTCGCGGTAAGCGCTGGCCTTAGGCGACAAAGGCACACCGGGGGGCTGGCTGGCCGTAGCCCTGATTTGCTGGCCATTATAGTCGATAATCAGGGTATAGTCCCGGCCGAAAACCGCCCTGACACTATCGGTATAATAGAGCCCGGAACCTGCCGGGTACTCAATTGTGGGGATAACTTCTCCGGCAGAGGAGGTAATGGTTACCACTGCCCCGCTTACCGGGGCCGGGGTTTGGTTTTGTTCGAAATAGGGCCGGGTAAGGCGTACCCGTTGGTTTTTGTTCTCGTTGGTGAATACGGCCTCTACCACCAGCAAACCGGCACCGCTTTCCTGCAGTTGCCAGGTAAACTGCTCTTCGCACCCCAGGGCCATAAGGCTGATAATCAATAGGCTTAGTTTTTTTAACTTCATCAGAACCTGAATTGATAACTAATAGACGGGGTAACCCGGTATAAATAGGTGCGGGTGGTTACACGGTTGGCCGTTAGCAGGTTAACGGGTACTTCAAACTGGCCATTACCGGCCGGTGTTTTGTTGAAATTGATAAACACCGGGTTTTTACGGCCGTAGAGATTGTAAATTGACACCGTCAGGCTGTGCCGGAAATTCTTGTGCGGCTTTTTGTTCAGAATAAATTCAGCGGCAATATCTAACCGGTGGTAGGCCGGGAACCGGTCATTGTTCTTACGTGCATAAACAGGCACCTCACTGCCATTGAAACGGTAAAAAGCCGTGGGCGATGAAAAAGGCAACCCCGAGGTGTAATTAAAATTGCTGCTCAGGATTACCCGCAACCCGGCATCGTAAGTAAGGTTAATATTCAGGTTATGCGGCCGGTCGGCATAAGCATTGAAAGCCTGCCCCTGGTTGATGTTGGCAAAAGTGCTTTTTACCCTGGCAAAAGTATAGCTCAGCATGCCCCGCAAACGTCCTTCGTCCTTTTTGGCCAGGAACTCAATGCCATACGCCCGGGCCTGGCCCACCTCAAGCTGGCTCTCTACGGTGGGGTTGAGCAGGGTGGCGGCATGGGCGGCATAATCAAGCTGGTTGTACAGGTATTTATAATACCCTTCGGCAGAAAGGGCCACACCCAGAGACGGCAGAAAATGATAGTACCCCAGGGTCAACTGATCGGCCTGCTGGGGCTTGATATTCGGGCCGCTGGGCAGCCAGATTTCGAACGAGGTAAACGGGCTGATGGTGTTGGAAATAAGGTGCAGGTTCTGCACGCTGCGGCCATAGCTAAGCTTCAGGGAGGCGTTGCTATTGATGAAATAGCTACCGGTTATGCGGGGCTCTACCTGCACGTAATTAGTATATGCCTCACCCTGGCTATAGGCAAGCGTATCGGTGGCCCGGCCGTTTTCATCAAAGGTAAACTCAAAGGCCTCGCCAATGCTGGTCCATAACGAAGCCCGTAGCCCGTATTTCAAGCCCCACTTACCGCCTTTGATTTCATGTTGCAGGTAAACCACCGTTTCCAGGTTGTTTTTTACCGAAACCAATTGGCTGGCCGGTATTGAATCAAGGCCGGTTAAGTTACCCGGGTTAATGGTGCGGCCGTTGAGGCTAAAGCCAAAAGCAAGCTCCTGGCGGCTGTTGATAAAATGGCTGAAATCGGTTTTCAGGCCAAGTTCGCCAATGCGGGAGCGCCATTGCCGGCCCAGTTGGCGGCTGATATGGAACAGGTACTCGTAATTACTGCCGTAAAAGGTGGTGTTTACAAAGGTATTTTCATTGATCAGGTTATTCCAGCGGACAGAGCCGTTCAGGTTGCTCCAGCTTAACCCTGTTTCGGTGGTCAGGAAATAGTCGGCCCCGGAGTAAACAGAGAAGTAAAGTTTGTTATTTTGATTGAGCCGGAAGTTCATCTTGCCGGTCAGGTCATAAAATTGAAACTGGTCAAGATCGGGGATTTCCTGTTTAAAAACCCACTTTACCCTTGATAGCCTGCCGGACACAATATAAGAACTGGCACCTTGCTTAAAAGGCCCTTCGATGCCCAGTTGTGTGGAAACCAGGCCGATATTGCCCCAGGCGGAAAAACGGTTTTTATTTCCCTCCCGGGTCTTGATATCAATAACCGATGACAGCCGCCCGCCTTTGGCCAGGGGAAAATCGCTTTTATAAACAGCAATAGCGTTGACCACATCCGGTACTATGGAAGAAAACAGCCCCAGCAAGTGAGTGGGGTTATAAATCGGGGCATCATCAATTAAAATCAGGTTCTGGTCTTTGTTGCCGCCACGCACATAAAAAAAGGTAGAACCCTCTGACTGCAGGCTGATGCCCGGTATGCGCTCCAACGACTTAATTACATCTTTTTCGCCAAAGGCAGCCGGGGATGCGGCCACGGCCCGGGGTGGGAGGCTTACCCTGCCGGTTTGCACCAGGTTTACATTTAACGGGCTGTAACCCTGCACCACTATTTCCTGCAACTGCGGGGCATTGGGTGTGAGGGTAAAATCAACGGCCTGGTTTTGGGTAATGTCAACTTGTTGGGTGGCTATACCATACCCCAGGTAAGACGTATGCAGCGTATGCCGGCCATAGGGCAGGTGCAGGGAGAAAAAGCCGTAGCCGTTGGCCACTGTGCCTAGGCCCAGGCTGTCAACACTAATGGTAGCGCCAATGAGCGATTCGCTGGTTTCGCTGTCGGTTACATAGCCCGAGAGCGTGAACGTAAGCGGCTGGTTGCCGGCCGGTAACAGCACAATTTGCTTTTCAATTACCCTATACCCGAAGCGAAAGGTTTTGCCGAGGTGCGCCAGTACCTCGGCCAGGGGTTGGTTTTTTACCGTATAATTAACCGTAGCGCGTGCCGGTATTTTATCGGGGTTATACGAAAAAGAAAGAGGGGTTTGTCTGCCGATCAAGGCCAGGGTTTCGGCCAGTGTTTGCCCTTGTATGTTCAGGTTGACGGTTTGCGCCAGTTCATCAGCTTGCCCCCGGGCCCCATGGCCGGCATAAACTAACAGGATGACGAACAGCCATTTTCTCGCCCCAAAAAACATTTTTCAACTTAACATCCGGTCTTAACCACCTCAATAATATCACCGGATTTTCTGTATTCCAAGTCGAGGGTGACTTCCAGTACGGAAAGGATGGCGTCAAGCGATTGGTTGTCAAAGGTAACCGTAACCTTGCAGTCTTTGCTCACATCGGTAGAAAAAGAAACATGGGCCTCGTAAAGTTTGTTCAGGGTCTGGATAACCTCATCCAGTTCAACATCATCAAAGATGATTTTTCTGGTTTTCCAGGCCATAAAGTTAACATCATCATTAGCCGTCTTGGTCAATACATTGTTGCTTTTCATAAGAATTCCTTTTTCACCCTTAGTTAAAATCACTGCTTCTTTGCTTGTCGTACTGGTAAATCTTACCTTCCCCGTAGTAACGACAACCGCAATGCGGTCATTGTCCTGGCGGGCATTAATATTAAAAGATGTGCCCAGTACTTCTACAGTACTTAGACCCACATTTACTGTAAATGGTTTATTCTCATTTCTGGTAACCGCAAAAAAAGCTTCCCCGGCCATCTGTACCGTTCTTGATTTACCGCTAAACTGCCGCGGATAGGTAAGCACGGCATACTTATTTAGTGTCACCACCGAGCTGTCGGGAAGCATAACCTCCTGGCCACTGTGTTGGGCCGTTATGGTAATGGTTTGGGTGCCCACAGTGTTATTCCAAATGAAGTAGCCCAAAACCGCTATAACTACTATGCTGGCAGCCCTACGCAGCCAATTTGCTGCAGGGGCAGGGCTGGTTTGCGGTTGTACGGTATTTTTAAACCGTTGCCATTCCTGGTCAATGTTGATGGGCGGCAGGCTTTCCTTACCGGCATAGGCATAGATTTTCTCCACATCGGCCAGATAACGGGCATTTTCGGGCGTAGTGGCAGCCCAATCGGTTAGCGCCTGGCTTTCCTTTGCCGTAATTTCCCCGTTAATTTTACGGGCTATTAATGTTTCGATATGGTTGTCTATTTCTTTCACAGTCCTTTTCTATTCATATAACACGCAACTTGTTGTTTACCCTTATAGCCTGGTCAGTAAAATTATCAATACAATCAGAAAGTCCTTTAAATGTTCCCGCAGCAGGCGCAGGGCCTTGCTCATCTGGCCTTCCACGGTTTTTACCGAAATGGCCAGCTCTTCGGCAATCTGACCATATTTTTTGCCTTCAAAACGGCTCAGTTCAAACACCTCGCGGCAGCGGTCGGGCAGCAGGTTGAGGGCGTAGTCAATTTCCCTGGCCAGTTCTGCGGTTTCCATGGCCCCCCCGGTTTCGGGGGCGGTTTCCCCTTCGGCAGCTGCGATCTTAAGGTGTTTTTTCTGATCGCGCAAATGGTTAAAGCTTTTATTCCGTACAGCCGTAAACAGGTAGCTTTTGTATTGGGTGTCGGCAGGTAAAGTGTCAAATTTTTGCCAGAAAGCCACAAAAACCTCATGCACAATGTCTTTGGCCATGTCAAAATCGCTGATATACCTTGCCGCCAGCCGGCAGAGAGGCTCAAAATGCAGGCGAAAGAGGTCTTCAACAACGGCCTCTTTACGGGGGTTCAAGGGTACTGAACGGGTCAAATTTTCCGAAATTTCCTGTTAATCTAACAAAGAAAAACTTATTCTGCATAGAATACACCCTCTTTACGGCCGTGTTTTTCGGGTTATTTGTTTGCAGCTCTGCTGCGGTAGGAATAAGCCGGGGTAATTAATTTAACCAAAATTCTCGTCTGTAGTTTTCTAAACACTTGCAGATTACGGGTAATAAGTGCCTTAGCTTCTTGTCGCTGAATATAGGTGTAGTAAAAGAAACGGCACAAACTAAAGAAGCGCTAATAATGAGTACACGTCTTTTCATAATGGTGCAATAGACGAAAATAGTGTTTCACAGGCAAAGAAATTGGCTGTAACCGCTAGTAACCGGGAGAATAGGAAAGTATTTTTCTTCTGCAGGACTGACGAACTGCAAAATACTGTAAAACAGTAATTTAGCAATTAACTTACGTCATTATCCATGGGTTTTGTAAATTATCCGGTTTAACCAATAAAAATCTGCCAAGTATTTGATAATTGGTCTCAATCAACCCGCAATACTCATTATCTTTGACCGAAATTTCGCAAAAAAATGGCAAAAAACCCCGCACGATATACCCTTACCGCTGCCTTACCCTATGCCAACGGCCCGGTGCATATAGGCCACCTGGCAGGCGTTTATGTGCCGGCCGATATTTACGCCCGCTACCTGCGCAGCAAACAGAAAGAAGTACTTTTTGTTTGTGGTTCCGATGAACACGGGGTTCCCATTACCATCAGGGCCCGCAAAGAGGGGGTCACCCCCCAGCAGATTGTGGATAAATACCATGCGTTGATAAAGAAATCGTTCACAGAATTTGGTATAAGCTTCGATATCTATGCCCGCACTTCATCGCCTGTGCATGCGCAAACGGCAGCCGATTTTTTCACCGTTCTGTATGATAAAGGTGAGTTTGTGGAAAAAGAAACGGCACAATATTTCGATGAACAGGAGCAGCAGTTCCTGGCCGACCGCTATATTACCGGCACCTGTCCGGTTTGCGGTCACCCGGGCGCCTATGGCGACCAGTGCGAGGCTTGCGGTTCTTCGCTTAGCCCTACGGAGCTTAAAGACCCGAAATCGGCCCTGAGCGGCAACGTGCCGGTGTTAAAAAAGACCAAACACTGGTACCTGCCGCTGGATAAATACGAACCGTGGCTACGTGAGTGGATTGTAGAAGGGCATAAAGACGATTGGAAAACCAATGTTTACGGCCAGTGCAAATCATGGATCGACCAGGGCCTGCAGCCCCGGGCCGTAACCCGCGACCTGGACTGGGGCGTGCCTGTGCCCCTGCCCGGGGCCAAAGGCAAGGTGCTCTATGTTTGGTTTGATGCCCCTATCGGCTATATTTCAGCCACCCGGGAGTGGGCGCAGGCGCAGGGTAAAGACTGGCAGGTTTACTGGCAGGATGAAGACACCCGCCTGTTGCACTTTATCGGCAAAGATAATATTGTCTTTCACTGCATTATTTTCCCCTCTATGCTGAAACATCACGGCAAATTTATTTTACCCGACAATGTGCCGGCCAATGAGTTTCTTAACCTGGAGGGTGACAAAATATCCACCTCTAAAAACTGGGCGGTGTGGTTGCACGAATACCTGGAGGAGTTTCCCGGCAAGCAGGATGTGCTGCGCTACACGTTGTGTGCCAATGCCCCCGAAACCAAGGATAACGATTTTACCTGGAAAGACTTTCAGGCCCGCAACAACAATGAATTGGTGGCTATTCTC
>Ga0256839_1005768_pt1 | contig 11252 bp, 7 predicted proteins | sample 354166metaG_FD_185968 | JGI IMG/M metagenome (GOLD analysis project Ga0256839, IMG submission 185968) | Hydrothermal vent microbial communities from Mid Atlantic Ridge, Atlantic Ocean - 354-166 | ecosystem: Environmental > Aquatic > Marine > Hydrothermal vents | place: Atlantic Ocean: Mid... | reverse complement strand
ACCACGTCCGGCGCCTCGGCGTCGAGACCCTGGCCGGCCAGGTCTACCTCGAGCCCCACCCCCGCGAGCTGGCGCTTCGCAACCGCGTCTAGGGCCCGGTCTCGAAGCCGGCGAGGCGCGCGGGCACTTCGAGAGGGAGGGCGCGGGCTGCGGGCGATGGCCGTCCCGATGGGGGGCGGCGGGGGGGGCTCGGCGCCCCCCGGAACGCCGCGGCCGCGGAGCCGGAGGTCTCGCTCCGGGGGAGCTCCTCAGTCGAGGCGGTAGCGGATCGGCATCCGCTTCACGCCGCCCAGGAAGCTCGAACGCATCCGATCCACGGGGCCGGCGAGCTCCACCTCGGCGAGGCGCTCGGCCAGCATCCGGAAGGCCACCCTGAGCTCGAGGCGTGCGAGATTCGCGCCGAGGCAGTAGTGCTCCGCGATCCCGAAGGCGAGATGGGGATTCGGGCGCCGATCGATCCGGAAGGCGTCGGGATCGGGGAAGACCGCTTCGTCGCGGTTGGCCGACGGGTAGATCAGGCAGAGCGACTCTCCGGCCCGGATCCGCTGGCCGTGGAGCTCCACGTCCTCCGCGGGGGTTCGACAGAACTGGATCACCGGGGAGGTCCAGCGAATGATCTCCTCCACCGCGGAGTCCACCAGCCCCGGATCGCCCCGGAGCTTGTGCCACTGTTCGGGGCGCTCCATCAGGGCGAGGAGCCCTCCGCTGGCCGCGTTGCGCGTCGTCTCGTTGCCCGCGACGACGAGCAGGAGGAAGTAGGAGAGCAGCTCCCGCGGCGGAAGCGGCCTTCCGTCGAGCCGGGCGTTGGCGAGCACGCTCACGATATCGTCCCGGGGCGCCTTGCGCCGCTCGTGGGCGAGCTCCAGGAAGTAGGCGAAAAGCGCATCGCGGGTCCGTCGGAGCGAGGCCTGCGGGTCGCCCGGTTCCACCTGGAACTCCGGATCCGTCACACCGACGATCTGGTTGGTCCAGCGGAAGAGGGTCTGCCAGTCCTCCCGGGGGACACCCAGCATGTCGGCCAGCACGGAGAGGGTGAGCGGCGCGGTGAACTCGGCCACGAAATCCCCCTCCCCGCGCTCGGCCATGGCGTCGATCAGGTCGCGGGCGATCCGCTCGACCTCCGGGCGCCTCCGCTGCACGGCCCGCGGCGTGAAGAAGGGACTCGCGAGCGCTCGGGTGGCTCCGTGCTCGGGCGGGTCCATGTTGAGCAGGTGGCGGATCTCGCGCTCGTTCTCGTCGACCGGGGCGCCACCCGGGAAGACCGCGAGCCGGGGGCCGTTCCGGAACAGCCGGGGCTGCTTCGAGATCTGCACGATGTCCGCACGCCGGGTCACGGCCCAGAAGCCCACGCCGTCGGGGACGTCGAACCAGGCGATCGGGGCCTCCCGACGAAGTCGGCGCCAGGCGTCGAAGGGGTAGCCCTGCTCGGCGAAGGTGTCCGGGCCGAGCACGTCCTCGAAGGTCAGGGGTCGGTCGGTGCTCGCAGCCACCCTGTGCTCCCCTCCGCAGCGGGCCTCGGACCCGAGGCAGCCGAACGAGGCTACCGCGTCGCCGCGGGCTCCGCCCCGCCGCGGCGCGGGCCTGCCTCGAGCCCCCGGATCAGGATCTCGGCCACGGCATCGGCGGCCTCGCGGACGCTGCCGCGAAGCGTCCGGGCGGCCCCCGGTCGCGCGAGGTCCCGGCCGAGCCCCCCGAGCACCAGGGCCACCGCCCCCGTGTCCACCGCCTCGATCTCTCCGCGCTCCACCGCGCGGTCGAGGAGCCGGCGGGTCATCGCCACCACGAAGCCCTCGTGGGCGTCGAGGAGCTCGCCGGCGCCCGGAATGCTCGCGAGCTCCCGCGCGTAGGCCGCCGTGCTCGGCTGCACGGCCTCGTGCGCCGCCCGCAGGTAGATCCGGAGGGCCTGCAGGGAGGCCATGTCCCGGCGGAGGGGCTCGAGGGCGGCGCGGCCGATCCGCCGAAGCCGGCGGTCCACCACGGCGAGGACCAGCTCCTCCTTGGACGGGGCGATCCCGTAGAGCGTGCGGAGGGAGCAGTTCATCCGCGCGGCGATCTCCGCCATGGTGAGCTCGCCGAAGCCGTCCTCCGAAAAGAGCTTCTCGAGCTCGTCGAGGATCTCGCGCTGCCTCGCGCTCAGGCGCGCCACCCTCTCCGGGGGCAGGCGCGGGGGCGGCGTGGGCACATCGGGAAAGCGGAGCCGCTCCGCCCCCCCGCCTCCCGCCCGCGCCGCGCGGCTCACCGGAGCAGCGCCTCGGGGAGGTCCACGTACCTGGCCCGCAGCCACTCGCCGAGACCCTTCGCCTGCGGGTCCTGGCGGGTCGAGGCGGCCACGCCCTCCTCGAGCAGTCCCCGAATGACGAAGTTGAGGGCGCGGATGTTGGGAAGCGGGTAGCGGTCGATCCGGTGCTCGCCGGCCTCGGGGAGGAGCTCGGCGAGCCGCTCGGTGGTGAGAAAGTGGTCGAGCCAGGCCCAGGCTTCGTCGCTCAAGGCGAAGATCCCGAGGTTGGCGTCTCCGCCCTTGTCCCCCGAGCGGGTCCCGAACGCGCGGCCGAGCGGGGCCCGGACGGTGGGTCCGCCGGGAGGCGTCGCCCGGGGGCCGGGAGCCGCTTCGACCTCCGCCTCGAGCACCGGCACCACCGAGGAGACGGTCCGCACCGAGCCGTCCGGCAGCACCACCTCCTGGGGCACGGCTTCGGCGGCGATGGCGGCCGCCTGGTAGACCCCGAAGGGACGCCCGGCGCCGGGCCCCGAGCCCACGGCGAAGAAGCCCGGGATGGTGGCGAGGGCCAGCTCGATCATGGCGTTCGAGAAGGCGCGTCCCACCTTCTTCTCGTCCGGGTCCTTCACCGAGATCCGCAGCACCGCCACCGCCTGTTCGTTGGTGGGGGGGTCCTCGTGATCGGTGCGGAGCAGCCGGGTGCGCACCGTCTGGTAGTCCTCGGGGCGATAGGGGCAGGCCTCCCAGAACGCGCGCTCCACGAGCGCCGCCTTCTGCTCGATGTCGAGCCCCGTGAGCGCGATGTTCACGTCGTTGCGGAATCCGCCGTGGCGGTTGAGGCAGACCTTGAGCGTCCTCGGAGGCGGCTCGCCGCGAACCCCGGAGATGCGCACCCGGTCGCGCTCCACCTGCTCGAGCCGGATGGTGTCGAAGCGCGCGGTCACATCCGGTCCGAGGTAGCGGGGCCCCCCGATCTCGTAGAGGAGCTGGGAAGTCACCGTCCCGATGGAGACCTCACCGCCCGTGCCGTCGTGCTTGCCGATCACCGACGATCCGTCCGCGGCGATCTCGGCCCACGGGAAGCCCACCCGCTCCATTCCGGGTACTTCGGTGAAGAAGGAGTAGTTTCCCCCGGTGGCCTGCGCCCCGCATTCGATGACGTGACCGGCGACCACGGCCCCCGCGAGGGCGTCGTAGTCCGTCCGGCTCCACCCGTGATGCCACGCCGCCGGTCCGCAGACCACCGCCGCGTCGGTGCAGCGGCCCGTGATCACGATGTCCGCCCCCGAGGCCAGCGCCTCGACGATGCCCCAGCAGCCGAAGTAGGCATTGGCGGTGAGGAAGGGCGCCGGGTCCTTGAGCGGCTCCCCGGTCTCGAAATCGAGCAGCGCCCCCGCGGCCACGAGCTCCTGGATCCGGGGCATGAGGTCGTCGCCGCGCACCACCGCGATCCGGGGGTGCAGCCCGAGACGCCGGGCCACCTCCGCCACCGCCTCGGCGCAGCCTTCCGGATCGAGGCCACCGGCGTTGGAGACCACCCGGATCTCCCGGTCGAGGCAGGTGCCCATCACCTGCTCCATCTGGGTGACGAAGGTGCGGGCATAACCGCCCCCCGGGCGCTTCGCGCGGGTCCGGGCCAGGATCAGCATGGTGAGCTCGGCCAGCCAGTCGCCGGTGAGCACATCGATGGGTCCCCCCTCCACCATCTCCCGGGCCGCGGAGAGGCGGTCCCCGTAGAAGCCGGAGCAGTTGGCGATGCGGATCGGTTCGGCCATCAGGATCCTCCTTCGCCGCCCTCGGGCTCGACCACCAGGAGCAGCGTCCCCGCCTCCACCTGGTCGCCCTTGGCCACCCGGAGCTCCGCGACCACACCATCCTGCGGCGCACGGATCGGGTGCTCCATCTTCATCGCCTCGAGCACGACGAGCACCTCGCCGGCCCGGACCCGCGCTCCCGCCGCTGCCCGCACCTCGAGGACGCGGCCGGGCATGGGTGCGACGGTCCCGCCCACGACCTCGTCCTCGCCCGGGACCTCGAAGCGGGGTTCGACGGCGAACTCGAGGTCGCCGCCCGGCATCTGCACGAGGGCGAGCTCCCCCTCGCGGGTGATGCGCGCCCGCGTGCGAAGGCCGTCGATCTCGGCGTCGAGGCATCCGGCGTCGGCGGCGTGGACGGTCGCCCGGGGTCCGTCCTCGAAGCGGAAGCGCCCATCGCGCTCCCGGCGATAGCGGACGGCGATGCGTTCTTCCCGGAATCGGAACACCACCTCCTGGGGCGGCATGCGCGAGTTGCGGAAGCCGCTCGGCACCTCGCGGAGCACCGAGGCGCGGGCCCGGTTGGCCGCCTGTTCGTGGAGGGCCGCGAGCCGGGCCGCGCGGAGCACCTCCTCCCGGTCGGGTTCCCTCCGGCGCGCGGGTGCGATCCGGTCGATGAAGTCGGTGGTGGTGTCCCCGGCCAGGAAGGCCGGGCTCCGCAACACGGCGACCAGGAAATCCCGGTTCGTGGTCACCCCCCCGAGGTGGAGCCGCTCGAGGGCCCGGGCCAGTCGGCCGGCGGCCTCGGTGCGGCTCGGGGCGTGGGCGATCACCTTGGCCAGCATGGGGTCGAAATCCGTTCCCACCACGCTGCCGGTCTCGACGCCGGTGTCGATGCGCACGGCGGGGTGGTCGGCCGGCTCGAAGGCCACGAGGCGGCCCGTGGCGGGCAGGAAGCCCGCGCTCGGGTCCTCGGCGTAGAGCCGGGCCTCGATCGCCGCCCCCTCGAAGCGGATGGCCTCCTGGCGGTGCCCCAGGCGTTCACCCCGTGCGACGCGGATCTGCTCCCGGACGAGGTCGATGCCCGTGACGGCCTCGGTGACCGGGTGCTCCACCTGGATCCGGGTGTTCACCTCGAGGAAGAAGAACTCCCCGGTGTCGTCGTCGAGGAGGAACTCCACGGTTCCCGCCGAGGCGTAGCCGAGGGCGCGGCCGAGGCGCAGGGCGGCCTCGCCGAGGGCCTGCCGCAGTGTGTCGTCCACCCGCGGCGAGGGCGACTCCTCGACGATCTTCTGGTGGCGGCGCTGGATGGAGCACTCCCGCTCGCCGAGGTGGACGAGGCCGCCGTGGTGATCGCCGAGGATCTGCACCTCGACGTGCCGGGCGCGTGGCACGTAGCGCTCGAGGAAGATCCGGTCGTCGCCGAAGGCCCAAGCCGCCTCGCGCCGCGCCGCGGCCACGGCCTCGGCGAGCTCTCCCTGCTCGCGAACCACGCGCATGCCCTTGCCGCCGCCTCCGGCGGCGGCCTTCACCAGCAGGGGGTAGCCGATCGCACCGGCCCGCTCCGGATCCTCGCAGCCGGGGAGGGTGGGCACACCGCAGGATTCGGCGAGGGAGCGGGCCGCGAGCTTGTCGCCCATGCGCGCGATGGCCTCGGCCGAGGGGCCCACGAAGGCGAGCCCGGCGGCTTCCACGGCCCGGGCGAAGTCGGCGTTCTCGGAGAGGAAGCCGTAGCCGGGGTGAACCGCGCCGGCGCCGGTCGCGCGCGCCGCCTCGACGATGGCGTCGGCATCGAGGTAGGTCCCCGGGAGCCGCACGGCGAGGTCGGCCTCCCGCACGAAGGGCGCCCCGGCATCGGCGTCCACGTAGACCGCCACCACGCGGAGGCCCATCTCCCGGGCCGTGCGCGCGACCCGGCGCGCGATCTCCCCCCGGTTGGCGACGAGCAGCGTGTCGAAGGAGCGGATGGCGTCGGTCACAGCCGGAACACCCCGTAGCCGCGGGCGCCCTCGATGGGCCGGTTGCGCACCACCGAGAGGCAGAAGCCGAGCACGGTGCGGGTGTCGCGGGGGTCGAGGATGCCGTCGTCGCTGATGGCGCCGGTGGCCTCGAGGGCCACCGAGCCCCGTTCCTGGGCGGCCTCCACCGCCGCGCGGATCTTCGCATCGGCCTCCTCGTCGAAGGGCAGGCCCTTGCGGGCCGCCCGGGCCCTCCGCACGATGGACATCACTCCGGCGATCTGCTTGCCCCCCATGACGGCGATCTTCGCGGTGGGCCAGAGGAAGGTGAAGCGGTTGTCGAAGGCCCGCCCGCTCATCGCGTAGGTTCCCGCACCGTAGGAGGCGCCGATGATCACCGTCAGGTGCGGCACGGTCGAATTCGAGACCGCGTTGATCATCTGCGAGCCCTTCTTGACGATGCCGGCCCGCTCGGCATCGCGCCCCACCACGAAGCCGGTGAGATTCTGCAGGAAGACGAGGGGTGTATCGATCTGGTTGGCGAGCTGGATGAAATGCGCCGCCTTCTCGGCCGCCTCCGGCGTGAGGACTCCGTTGTTGCCGAGGATTCCCACGGGATAGCCGTGGATCCGCGCCCAGCCGCACACAAGCGTGGTGCCGTAGAGGCGCTTCCACTCCTCGAAGCGGGAGCCGTCGACGATGCGCCCGATCACTTCGCGGATCTCCACGGGCCTCCGCAGGTCCGGGCTCACGATGCCGAGCAGCTCCTCGGGGTCGAGGACCGGCTCCTCGTAGGGCAGGGTGGGTGGCGGCCCGGGCTTGCGCCAGTTCAGGTGGGAGACGACCTCGCGGCAGATGCGAAGCGCATCCTGCTCGTCCCGGGCGAGGTACTCGGCGAGACCCGAGACCTCCGCGTGCATCTGCGCGCCGCCGAGCGTCTCGTCGTCGGATTCCTCTCCGGTGGCCATCTTCACCAAGGGGGGACCGGCGAGGAAGATCTTGGACTGCTTTTCGATGACCACGTTGTAGTCCGACATCCCGGGCTGGTAGGCGCCGCCCGCCGTGGAGGAGCCGAAGACCACGCAGACGGTGGGGATCCGGAGCTTGGAGAGCTCGATCATCTCGTAGAAGAAGCGCCCGGTCTCCGCGAAGTGGGTGGTGCGCGCCGGGCGCCGCCGCCGCCCTCCCTCGCCGTCGCCGGGCTCCATGCGGAGGTCCGCGCCCGCGGACTCCACGAAGCTCACGTAGGGGATGCGGTTGTCGCGGGCGATCTCGAGGGCGCGCATCCATTTCTTCGCCACGTAGGGCGTGAGGGCCCCCCCGAGGACCGTCGGATCGTTGGCGAAGATCACGCACTCGATGCCCGCGATCACGCCGATGCCCGTCACGGCGCCGCCGCCGACGGGATAGTCCGAATTCCAGGCCGCGAGGGGGCTGATCTCGAGGAAGGGGCTGTCCGGGTCGAGGGCGAGGTGGACGCGCTCGCGCACCGGGAGCTTGCCCCGCTTCGCGAGGCGCTCGTGGTGCTCCGGGCCCCCGCCGGCCTCGGCCTCCTCGAGGAGGCGATCGATCTCCGCGAGCCGCTCGAGCATCGCGGCGCGGTTCTCGGCGAACTCGGGCGAGCGGGTGTCGAGTCGCGAGCGGAGCGGGGGGGCGAGGTTGGGCTGCATGGCTCCTCGGCGCGGGACGGTTTGACTACCGGTACCAGCTGCGGTAACTGCAGTCAATCCGGATTACCCTCGCCCTCCCCCTCCGCCGTCCGCCGCGCGGTGCCCGGAGGCGGCGCGGGGGCAGGGGGCTCGGAGGAGCCATGCTCGAGCAGGCGCGTGATCTCCTCGCCGAGGTCGAGGAGTTCGATCGCTTTCTCGGGTCCCTCGAACCCTCCGACTGGCAGACCCCCACGAGCTTCCGGGACTGGACCCCCTGGGACGTGGTGGCCCATCTGCACTTCTACGACCGGGTCTCGCTCGTCGCCCTGGCGGGCCGGGAGGCCTTCCGCGGCCGCCGCAGCGAGCTCGTGCGGGCGCTGGCCGCCGGGCGGACCAACCGGGAGCTGGCCCGCCGGGAGCTCGGGGAGCTCCCGGCGGAGGAGCTTCGCGGCCGCTGGCGCGAGACCGCCGGCCGGCTCGCCCGGGAGCTCGGGGGGCGCGATCCCCGCGATCGCCTGCCCTGGTTCGGTCCGGACATGGGCGTGCGGATGTTCACCACCGCGCGGCTCATGGAGACCTGGGCCCACGGCCAGGAGGTCTACGATCTCCTGGGCGCGAGCCGGGAGCCCACCGATCGCCTGCGGCACGTGGCCGAGATCGGTGTGCGGACCTTCGGCTGGACCTTCGTGAACCGCGGGCTCGAGCCCCCCGGGCCGCCCCCCTTGGTCCGCCTCCGGCTGCCGTCCGGCGCCGTCGCCGAGTGGAATCCGGGGAACGAGGCCGACGCGGTGGTCGGCGAGGCCCTCGACTTCTGCCAGGTGGTGACCCAGACCCGGAACGTCGCCGACACGGCACTCGAGGTGAGGGGGCCGGTGGCCACCGCGTGGATGGCCATCGCCCAGTGCTTCGCCGGTCCCCCCGCGGACCCGCCGAGGCCCGGCGAGCGGCTGCCCCGCCCCGCCCGGGCCGGCTGAGCCCCGCCCGGCTGCCGCACCTCCGCCCCGGCGCGCGATCAGGGAGCGTCGAGCACGCAGGGGCGCAGGGTGCAGACCACCTGGCCCGTCTCCAGGCAGGCGCACATGTTGCACCCGTCTCCGGCCGGGAAGCTGCTCCCGATGGGGTGCGGTTCGCCGTCCTGGAGGCAGCAGCGCACGGCGCCGGTCTCCGGGTCGACGCAGCGAGGGGGCAGTTCGCAGACGCGCCCTGGGGCATCACAGCTCGGCGTTCCGTCGCCGCGGTTGCACCGCCAGGTCCCATCGGCACAACAGGTGGCGCCCTCGAAGCAGATCGGATTCCCGTGGGTTCCGGGGTGCAGGCGCGGGTCACAGCAGGGCTCTCCGCGACACGCGAGAAGCTCCTCGCGGCAGACCTCGAGGGATTCGCCGCAGGCCTCCGCCTTCTCCCGGCAGCCGGCGAGGTGCTCGGTGCACTCGCCGAGGTGGACGCGGCAGGCGTGCAGGCCCTCCCGCTGCCTGCGCAGGCGCTCGTGGCAGGCGCTGCGCGCCGCCCGGCACCGGCGCAGGAGCCGCTCGGTCACGGCGAGGCGCTCCCGGAGAGCCTGGTTCTCCTCCTGAAGCCCGCGGATCACCTGGTGGGCGCGCTCGAGGAGCTCCCGGCACTCGGAGCAGTCGGCGGCGGGTGCCATCTCCCCGGCGCCGGCCGCGCCGGCCGCGAGCACGAGGGCTGCGGCGATCCAGAATCGGGAGCCGGGTGCAGGTCGGGTTCGCATGGGAGCCTCCTCGGCGGCTGCGGGCGTCCGCCCGGCCCATCATCCCACGAATCGCCCGGCCGCGGAAGCCCGCCGGGGCGGGACGCCTCCCGACTACCTGTTCCGCGGGGTTCCGGCCGGGGCCGGCGTCAGCCTCCGGCCGCGCCGGAGAAGTGGTATTCGGCGGGGTCCGGGCGCAGGGTCCGCTGCCAGTACTCGAGCAGCGTGAAGGGCCAGTTCTGGGAGACCCGTCCCTTCTCGTTCTTGTACCAGCTTCGCACGTCGGAGGCTCCCCAGGCCATGAGCCGGTTCTGCGCGTCCACGGCCTCGTTGAATGCGTCGTGCACGTCCCGACGCACCTCGATCGAGCCCGCGCCGCGTCGGAGAAGCTCGCCCACGCAGCCGAGGATGTAGCGGACGCCGCACTCCGAGAAGTAGATGATGCTCCCGTTGATGACGATGTTGGTATTCGGCCCGTAGAGGCAGAAGAAGTTCGGAAGCCCCGGGATGGTGATCCCGAGGTAGGCCCGGGCATCCCCCTGCCACACCTCGTGGATCCGACGGCCGTCCCGACCGACCACCTCGATCGGCGTGAGGAAGCGCGACGCCTGGAAGCCGGTTCCGTAGATCAGCACCTCGGCCGGGCGGAGCCGGCCGTCTGCGGTCACGAGCCCCTCGGGAACGATGCGCTCGATGGGCGCCGTGACGAGCTCGACGTTTTCGCGCTTGAGCGTTCGCGCCCAGATCCCGTTGTCGCGGATGATGCGCTTGGCACCCGGGGGGTAGTGCGGCACCACGGCCCCGAGGAGGTCCGGGCGGTCGGCGAACTGGGACTCCAGGTAGGCGCGGAGGAGGACCCGGAGGCCTTCGTTGGCCTGGCTGACCGAACTCCCGTCGGACCGCCAGGCCGGGTCCACGCGTACGGCCTCGAGGGCCGCGTCGCCCATCCGCCAGAAGATGCAGAAGCGGTTCCACTCGCTGTACGAGGGGACGTGGTCGTAGAGCCATCGGAGCTCGGGGGGAACCGGGTCGTGGTAGTCGGGTGTGGGGGCCAGCCAGGCCGGGGTGCGCTGGTAGACGTCGAGGTGCGCGACATCGGGAGCGATCTCCGGCACGAACTGCATCGCGCTCGCGCCGGTGCCGATCACCGCCACCCGGCGGCCCCGGAGCGGCACGCCGTGCTCCCAACGTGCGGAGTGGAAGGCCGGCCCGGCGAAGGTCTCCCGCCCCTCGATGTCGGGGAGGAGAGGCCGGTTGAGCTGCCCCACGGCGCTCACGACCGCGTGGGCCTCGATCTCCTCCCGCGCGCCATCCGGCCCGCGCACCGTCACCCGCCAGAGCTGTTCCCTCTCGGACCAGACGGCACGGGTGGCTTCGTGGCGGAAGCGGATGGAGTCCCGGATCCCGAATTCCTTCGCGCAGTCCTGGAAGTAGCGGAGCAGGACGTCCTGGGTCGAGTAGAAGTACGGCCAGTCGTGCCGCTGGGCGAAGGAGTAGCTGTAGTTGTGGTTCGGATTGTCCACGCGGCAGCCCGGGTAGCGGTTCTCGTACCAGGTTCCGCCCACCTCCGGGTTCTTCTCCACCACCGTGAAGGGCACTCCCGCCTGGCGCAGCCGCCACGCGGCGAGGAGTCCGGACATTCCCGCTCCGATGACGAGCACGTGAAAGTCCCGGTCCGGTGCGATCTCGGTCTTGTGCCAGGTGGGCCCGCGCCGGTCCTCGTGGCGGTGGGAGAGCTCCTCTTCGAGCAGCGGGAGGTACTCGCGCATGGGGACGCCGCCCACGGCGAACTCCATGATCCGGAGCAGATCCTCGTCCGAGGGAGGCGGAGCCGCGCGGGAGCCGGCATCGCGGAAACGGACCAGCGTGCGGTGCGCGAGCCCGCGGATCGCCCGCTGGCGCTCCTCGTCCAAGCCGGCCTGGGGGAGTCCGAAGTGCGCCGGGTCGGGCCGGAACTCCTCGCGC
>Ga0256839_1005767_pt1 | contig 11253 bp, 8 predicted proteins | sample 354166metaG_FD_185968 | JGI IMG/M metagenome (GOLD analysis project Ga0256839, IMG submission 185968) | Hydrothermal vent microbial communities from Mid Atlantic Ridge, Atlantic Ocean - 354-166 | ecosystem: Environmental > Aquatic > Marine > Hydrothermal vents | place: Atlantic Ocean: Mid... | reverse complement strand
TGATCAATATGGCGTTTGACTGCAATACCGAGTGCTTCTAGTTCATCAGCGTGAGGACGTTTAATACGTTCTGTTACCACACCTGTTTTGAAGGTTTTTGCAAAAAGTCTTAACATAATAATATCCTATAGGTCATGCCCTGAATATGAGGCATTAACTGATTTATTACAGACCGGAAAATCCGGCACAATATTATTCAGTACAATTTTTTCCAGTGCCAGAAAGCCAAAATCACTGGGGTCGCGCGTATAAAAGCGACTGATTTTATTGTTATTATCAAAGCGTACATAACTGATGATTTCCCCGCGGAAGCCTTCTATCATGGCTAAGCCTGTGCTGTGCTCAGCAGGCGAGTGCCAGCTTGTTGCTTGTTCGCCCTCAGGTATTTGTTGCAACATTTGCCTTAATAATTTGATGGAGGCAAATACTTCTTTGATTCTGACCCAGACCCTAGAGGCTACATCGCCTTGTTGTTCGACGATGACTTTAAAATCTAATTGATCATAAGGTGCGTATGGCGTATCTCTGCGCACATCAAGGTCTTGTCCGCTAGAGCGACCGACATAACCGACCGTACTAAATGTTTTGGCCGTTGCAGGTGATAAGTAGCCAGAGGTAAACAGTCGGTCTTCTAAGGCAGAATTAAGGTCTAGTGCAGGAATGGTGTCATCTAATTCTTTACGTAACGCTTTTAATTCTTGTAATAATATTTGGCTATCGGCTGGGCTTAAATCCACTTTAACACCGCCCGGAATTAAACTGTCCATGAGTAGGCGATGACCAAAAATATCCGCTTGAGTGCGTTGCCATTGTTCGCGTAAACGACTAAATTGCATCTGAGCAAAGGCAAAGCCGACATCATTACAAATAGCGCCAATATCACCTAAATGATTGGCGATGCGTTCCCGTTCAGACAAAATGCCGCGTAAAAAAGCCGCCCGTGCCGGAATACGAATACCGACGGCTTGTTCCATGGCACGACAGGCAGCCCAGCTGTAGGCGACGGTACTGTCGCCGGAAATACGGCCTGCTAAATGGACTAATGCTTCAGGTGTACGTCCTTCGGCGAGTTTTTCGATACCTTTATGCACATAACCCAAACGCTCTTCTAGGTTTAAGATGGTTTCTCCAACCGCTTGAAACCGAAAATGTCCCGGCTCAATAATGCCTGCATGCACCGGCCCGACCGGAATTTCATAAACTGCCGCCCCTCGTGCTTTAACAAATTGATAATCCATATCGGGTGGGGTAATGGTTTCAGGGTAACCTTGCAGTGGAAAATCTTTGCGTAAAGGGTAGTCATGTTTTCCCCATGCGTGATGGCGTAGCCACACTCTGGCATCGGGGTGGTCTGTAAAGTGAATGCCTAACAGGTCTTGAGTATGTCGCTCGCTACGGCTGGCGGCAGGATAAATGCCGGCCTGGGATGGTAATTCAGGTTTTTCGGTATGTAATGCCGTTGATAACCATAAATACTCGCCTTGGTAGGCAAAACAAGCGTGAACGACAAATGCTGTCGTTTCTTGTTCTGCCCAACCTGCTACCCAGCGTAGGTCTTGTTGATAGGCTAATTGGGCAAAGCGTAACCAAAATTCACCGGCAATTTGCCAGTGCTGTATGGTTGTCGCTTCGGTTGTGCGTACGTTAACTGATATTGCTTCGGCTTCTAGTTCCGTTTGTAATGTGGTACGCCAATGGGAAATATTTTCACTCATAATGGAGCACTCCCTGAAATTAAAATAGTGGCTTGGGTAAACCAATTTGATAGAAAATCAGGAATCGCAAGTCCTAACCATAAAACGATAGCAAGATGAATCATGACCGGCCATAAATTAGCTTGCACGGCTTGTTGTCCCTCAGGGCGTTCACCGTATACCATCGGTTGAATATTTCTAAATAATCCTGCGCAGGCAATCCCGATACCTAATAAGAGTAAAGGGGTGAGCCAAGGGTAACTGTGCATTGTGGCCAGTAAGACTAAAAATTCACTGGTAAAAACACCAAATGGGGGAAAACCTGCAATGGCAAGCGTACCAATCAATAGTCCCCAGCCCACTTTAGGTTGCGTTTTAATCAGGCCGCGAATTTTTGCAATACTTTGCGTGCCTGCAATTTGTGCGGCATGACCGACCGTGACAAAAATGGCTGATTTGGTCAAGGAGTGTACCGTCATATGCAACAGTGCTGCAAAGGTCGCAAAGGGCGTTCCCATGCCGAAAGCAAAAGTCATTAAACCCATATGCTCAATAGATGAGTAGCTAAATAAACGCTTAATATCTTTTTGTCGGTGTAGGAAAAAAGCGGCGACCAGAAATGAGGTCAGGCCAAAGCCCATCATTAAGTAACCTGCAATATCGCTGTCGGTTGCACCATCAACCAGCATCTTATTACGCACAACAGCATATAAGGCATCATTTAATAATAAACCGGATAAGACGGCCGACATCGGCGTGGGGCCTTCTGAATGGGCATCCGGTAACCAGTTATGTAAGGGAACAAGGCCAATTTTAGTACCGTACCCAATCAACATAAAGACAAATGCAATTTCCAATATTTCGGGGTTTAAAAGTGCTGCATTGTCATATAAAACTGACCACATCAAGGCATTTTCAGACTGGTTGAATTGCGTGGCGGCATAATATAATAAAATCGTGCCAAATAACGCTTGTGCGATACCAACACCACAAAGAATAAAATATTTCCATGCGGCTTCGATAGATTCGGGGGTGCGATACAGGCTGACCAATAAAACTGTTGCTAAGGTTGCCGCTTCCATTGCCACCCACATAACGCCCATATTATTGGTAGTCAGTACTAAGTACATGGCAAACATAAAGCCTTGATACATTGAGTAATAAAGCCGTAAGCGTTTATCGGTCAGTTTGCCTATTTCTTTTTCATGCGCCATATAGGGGGCAGAAAAAATAGAGGTGGTTAAACCGACAAAAGCCGTTAAGACGATTAAATACACATTGAAAGAATCGACAATAAAATAGGAGTCTGTCGAAAGGATTGTGCCTGAGGTATAGACATTAAATGCCAACCATAAAGACAGTAGTAGCGTGATGCCATTGAAGTGTGTATTTTGTCGCCCGACATCTTCTTGGTGTCCAAATAAGGCAAAATAAACAATCCCTAATAAAGGTAATATTAATAATAAATAGGCTGGAATCATTGATCCACCTCATTTAAACGATTCATTTTATCCACATCCAAAGAGTCGATACTGCTATTAATATGCAGAAAAAAGATGCCGAACAAGACGGCAGCTACCAATACATCAAAAGCCACACCTAATTCCACAACCATCGGCATGCCATTGGTTGAGACGGTGGCGGCAAAAAACAGGCCATTTTCAATGGACATAAATCCGACAACATGGGCGATAGCTTGATGATGTGAAATCATCAGTAACATGCCCAGCAAAATGACCGCTAAACTTAAGGATAAGGCATTAAGTAAAATCATGGAGGCATCTTGCATAATAGGGTGCAAGACATAATAGCTAAAGACAACCAGGCTTGCGCCGCCCATCATGATAGCCGTTTTATTGCTCAATGCTTCGACATCACGGTGCATTTCTAATTTTAAAATATGTCGCCTGAGCATCCAGGGGATAAAAAGCACTTTCAGTGCCATGGTAATGGCGGCAGAAATATATAGATGAGGATTATTAAAACTATAGGCCGCAATGGCTGTTGCCAAGACTAATAAAAAGCCTTGTAATGCAAAAATAAAGACTAAACGTAATAAACGCCCCTGAGCCAGCATAATAAATGAGGTTAAAGTCACTAATGCGGCTAAGGATAAGATAAGTTGTGCATAATGATCTAGGTTTTCAATATCCATTAGCGGGATGCCTCCAAAATAATATGGCTTAACATGCCTAGTAAACCGAGTAGATAGGCAAAGCTGAGAAACTCTTGTACACGAAATAAACGCATTTTGGCAAAGAGGGTTTCGGATAGGGCAAGTAGTATCGCTAAAACGCCGAGTTTTCCCATAATGGCTAACAGTGCATAGCCTAATGCTGATAAGCTCAGCGTTTCGGCCATTCCCCAAGGGAAGAATATATTGGCAATCAATACCCCATAAAGCATCAACTTTAATTGGCTTGCCCACTCAATCAAAGCGAGATGGCGACCGCTGTATTCCAGAATCATGGCTTCATGAATCATGGTCAATTCAAGATGCGTTGCCGGATTATCCACCGGAATACGTCCTGTTTCGGCGATGGCAACCAAAATTAATGCAAATAAAGCAAAAATATACGAGGGGCGTAATACTAAGCCTTCTTGTAGGATATGCTCTATCGCAAATGATAAGTTAGTGGTTGAGGCGGTCATGGTAATGGTAAAAACAGCCATTAACATTGCCGGTTCAGCCATAGAAGAAATCGTCATTTCTCGTGATGATCCCATGCCACCAAAGGCGGTTCCGACATCTAAGCCAGCCAATACCAGAAAAAAGCGTGCAAAAGCCAGAAAACCAACTAATACAATCATATCGGCACTGGCTGCCGTGGGTAAATCTACCGTAATTAATGGAATGACGGTAATGGCGATAACAGTTGCCGAAAAAATAATATAGGGTGCAATGATAAATAACCAGGAGGCATCTTTAGAGACAACCGGTTGTTTATGGGTTAATTTCAGCAAGTCACGGTACGGTTGTAATAACGACGGGGCTTTGCGATTTTGTAAATAACATTTACACCACTTTAACCAGCCTGCCAACAACGGTGCTAGGCTAATAAACAGTAGCGTTTGCATAATGGCTATTAATAGATTCATTAGCTAATCACCCATAGTAGGAAAATTAAGGTAAAAAACGAATAGCTCAAATACACTCGAATATTCCCCGTTTGCATACGACTTACTAACCGCGCAATGCGGTTCACACTGTGTTCAATCGGGTGATATATTCTAGGCCAGCTATGGTCTTCAATATGTAATTGATAATGAATATCAGTAATTTGCTGAGGCATGTTGCCTGATTTTTTATCAATTTTTTCATCAATGCGCCAGACTTTGGCAAATATACGTCTAAAAGGCATGGTGAACGAACTGCAAGTATATTGCATGCGTGGGGTTAAGCCGCCAAAGCCACAGTCCCAAGTATCGGAGTGACGTAATTTAACGGCTGGGTCGCGACGTAAATAATGGAAGCTAATGCCGCCAGCAATCAATGTCAGAATGAGTACAATGGGGGCTGCATAAGAGGCTTGTTGCATAGAGACAGGGGCTAGCCATAGCCAACCGGCCGCTGAGCTATTAGGTAAACCATGACCTAGCGTTTGCAGGGCAACATTTTCGAGTAAATTAAGCATTAACCCAGGGAAGATACCAAATAAAAAGCATAATCCTGCCAATAAACTTAAACTTGCTAATATGCCCTTGTCTTGTGTTTCTTCTGCTTTGGCGGCATGTCGAGAACGGGGTAGTCCTAAAAACATCATGCCAAATAATTTTACAAAACAGGCTGCGGCCAGTGCTGCCGTCAGTGCTAATGCGGCCGCCATGACCGGAATTAAACTGCGTAAGACGGCGTTGTCGAGTACATCGACTTGCAGTGCGGCTTGAAAGGCTAGCCACTCGGAGACAAAACCGTTAAATAAAGGGAGTGATGAAATACTCATACAGGCAATAAGAAATAATTTACTGGTATGTGGCATGCGCTTAATCAAGCCGCCCATTTCATCAATATTTAAGCTGTGTACCTGATGCTGAATAATACCGGCTCCTAAAAATAACAGGTTTTTAAACAAAGCATGATTAAAAGCATGAAATAGTGCAGCAATAAAAGCCAATGCGGCAAGGTTTGGATGTCCCTTGGCAAGAAAAATCATAGATAAGCCCAGTACCATAAAAATAATACCGATATTTTCGACAGAACTATAGGCGAGTAAGCGTTTCAAATTAGGTTGCATCATGGCGTATAAAATGCCGCCTAATGCAGATATGGCACCTAATATCATTAATGTAACTCCCCATTGCCAGTGAATATCTCCGAGCAAATCAAAGCTAAAACGAATTAAGCCGTAAACGGCCACTTTTAGCATCACGCCACTCATTAGTGCTGAGATATGCGAAGGGGCAACAGGGTGTGCTTCCGGTAGCCAGACATGTAGCGGTACTAACCCTGCTTTCATACCAAAACCAATTAAGGCTAGAATAAAAGCGACACTTGCCCAGGTAGCGGATAAAGAGGCTTGGCGTAAGGCTTCAAAAGTAAAGGTTCCACCTTCAGAAAAACTTGCCAAAACTCCAAAGGCCAGAATAATGGCAATGGCTCCTACCTCTGCCATAATTAAATAAATAAAGGCGGCACGTCGATTAGCGGAATGTTCATGCTGAAAGGCGACTAAAAAATAGCTGGCTACCGACATTAATTCCCATGCAATCATAAAGAAAAACGCATCATCTGCCAGCAAAACCAATAGCATTCCGGAAATAAATAGGCCGCTAAATAAGCCTAAGACGGCAAAAGGGTGTTCTTGTTCATTATTTTCTTTAACATAGCCCGGCCCATAACAACTGACTGCAAAAATGGCAATCCCGATAATTAAATAAAATAATGCCGATAAGCTATCAAAGCGTACATGCCAAGGTAGCCAAGGTAACCCCAAGCTTAATTGGTCAGTGATGATGCTTTGGCTGATTAAATTACTCACACCAGCACTGATGGCACAGATACCTGCACTGCCCAGCAGTGCAAAGCTCATCTGTTGTATACGCTGCGGGTAAATTGATTGTTCCAACCAAGCATCTAGGCGTTGCTGCCAAGCCGGTTGTGTGCGGCAGCTATAATGCAGTAATGCTATGACACTCTGTCGCTGGCGTATTAGCAATGCCAGAAGTCCTGACAAAAAGCTAAACCAGACAGCAGCATAAGCTAAGGATAAAATCATAAGAAGCCTCTTAAATTAGGGACTGAGTTTTTACACTCAGTCTTAAGGAACAATAATGCGCTGATTACTTACGATCATCTGCCGTCATAATACGAGCGGCTAAGTCATGGTCTGAGAAAGTAAGAATAGCATTACCTATTTGTTGGCACTGTCCGCCATCACTTTCGTAATCATGTATAAAGTCATGCATATATTCCATAACGGTATGATCAATTAGGTAGGCATTAGTTAAATCGAGTGTGACTTTTTTGCCGCGAGGTAAATTATCCAGCGCTTTTTTCATGGGTAAGAAATTAGCAAATAAAGCAGAGCCATTTAGTTTCATAGTGATATGTTCTGCATCGTCTTCGATGATTTGGAAATGAACCTTAAATAGATTGCTCCACCAGACACCTCGTACAATATGCACGATAAGCTTGACGATAATACCGATAGCAACGCCAATTAATAAATCGGTTGCCAAGACACCTACGATGGTGACGATAAACATAAAAAATTGCTCTGTTCCCACTTTTAAGACTTTGTTAAATTCTGCGGGTGAGGCAAGTTTAAAGCCCGTATAAACCAGTAAGGCGGCTAAGGCAGATAGAGGAATACTATGAATGATGCCGGGAAATAGCACCACAAATAACAGCATAATGGCACCATGAAAGAAGTTCGCCCAGCCTGTTTTTGCGCCGTTATTAATATTAGCTGAACTCCGTACCACTTCTGAAATCATGGCGGAACCACCGATTAAACCGGAAAAGGTATTACCTGCACCAATGCCCATAATATCTTTGTCTAAGTTAGAGTGACGTTTATAGGGGTCTAATTTATCAACTGCAATGGTGGTTAATAAGCTTTCTAAGCTACCTACCAAACAAATACTTATCACCGCAACCCAAAATTCCAACTCAGCAATTTTAGAGAAATCAGGAAAATAAAAGCTGGAAAAAAAGTGGTCAGAAATTGCGACTAAATAATTGGGACCTACTTGACCTTCATGTAATAAATGACCTGTTAACATATCGAGTTGATGAGGCACATGATAAATATGCATATGCTCCAAATCAAAATACATGCCTAAACCAATACCTAATAACACCACAATAATGGGAGCCGGTATTTTTTTGAGTAAGGGTTGCTGTAGTTTATTCCATAAAATCATAATCAGCAGGCCGAGAATGCCAATAAAGGCAATTTCGGCATTCATATCCACAATACTATGTGGTATTTGTGCCATAGAAGAAAATAAACTGCCAGGTTCTGGCGTAACGCCTAGCATGACATGAACTTGTTTGGTGATGATAATGATACCAATCGCTGCTAGCATGCCATGCACGACTGAAGTTGGAAAGAATGCACTTAAACTTCCTGCTTTGAAAAAACCGAGCAGTATTTGTAATAACCCTGCAACAACAATGGCGGCTAAAGTATAGCGATAGCCTGCAATCGGGTCATTGCCTCCCATTGTTTGTACGGCATCGAGTATCACTACAATTAGACCTGCAGCCGGGCCTGCAATGGTGACAAAAGATCCATTGACTCGTGAAACAAACATACCACCAACGATGGCACTGAGAATGCCGGCCATAGGGGGAAGCCCTGAAGCCATTGCAATACCTAAGCTTAAAGGGAGTGCGATTAGAAAAACCAGAAAACCGGAAATTAAATCTTGTTGCCAGTATTTTTTTAAACCGATGATGCCTGTTTCAGGCACGGTCTGTAAAGATGAGTTGTCCAAAAGAGTGTCCTCCAAAAATGATTTTATGTAGTTAAAGCAATCCGTATGCCATAAATTAATTTTAATTTAAGTAATTGATTATAAAGTTATTTTAATTGATTAGTGAGGTGGTTTGTAAAAAAATGGTAAAATTGGTTTAAATAAACCAAGTTAATCTGGTTTATTTAAACCAACGGGAAGAGGGACGCATTACTTGTAAAATAAGTTGTTAAACATGTTGATGCCTTTATTTTTTATTTAAATACAGTAAGTTGTGAATTATATATTGTGTTTTATAAGAAATGGCACGGTTAATGTATTTCTTTAAGCTGTGTTGGGTGTATCAGTTTGCGCAATGCAAACTCATATGGCATTTTAATTTTATTTTTTAAGGTTTTTTAGCATGCAGGCAATTTGTCGTAAGATCATTTTAGGTACATTATTAGCTTTTCCATTATCCGGTTTTGCTGCAGATTCTGCTGTAAACAATATGTTTGGTGTGTGGGGGTCGGTGACCTTGCAAGGTGATTTTAAAGCTCTATCACCTAAGCTAGATAAGTTGCACTGGCTTATTATGAACCAAACCCGTACTCGTGATGATTCTGCTAAAGGCTCGCGGTTCACTGAAAATTTATTATTTACCCAAGTAGGTTATAACTTTAATCAACATGCATCACTTTGGTTAGGCTATGCACATGATTGGATTAACCCTTTAGATAAGCCGCTTTATGAAGAAAATCGTGCTTATCAAGATTTTGTGTGGCAACAAAGTTTTGGTGCTTATAAATTAATCAGTCGGACGCGAATGGACGAGCGATTTGTGCAGGGGGCTAGTGAGGCAGGTTACCGGCCACGGCAAATGCTTATTATCAAGCATGCACTGCCTTTTTTAGAGGGGTTGAGTGCTTATGTCGGTGATGAGGTTTTGTTTTATCTGACGAAAAATGTATTCGGTAAACAGGGGTTTTCTGAAAATCGTATTTTTACCGGTTTAACATACCAATTTCCACAGCATGTGAGTTTGGATTTAGGTTATATGGGGCAGTATGTTGATACAAAATCGGGAGATAATTTGTTTACCCATAATTTACAGGCCAATATTGGGTTTAAGTTTTAATTTGTTGACATGATGAGTTGTCTAAGGCTGGTAGGTTTAAGATATTAAACCTATCATCTTTTGGATGGGATTTTTTTTAAGTAACAAATAACTTGAAATTTCGTAATCTTAAATAGGTGGGGATAAGTCTTTTCTTGGTACTTTGACAGAAAAAAGCAAAAACAGGGTGTTTTTTATTCTGCAAGTTATTGAAAATATTGGGGTGAACGATGGGGCTCGAACCCACGACAACCGGAATCACAATCCGGGGCTCTACCAACTGAGCTACGCTCACCATAATGATGATCTTTTAAGGATGGTACGCTTGGCAGGAGTCGAACCTGCGACCCTCGGCTTAGAAGGCCGATGCTCTATCCAGCTGAGCTACAAGCGCATTATTGGTCGGGGTAGAGGGATTCGAACCCCCGACATCCTGCTCCCAAAGCAGGCGCGCTACCAAACTGCGCTATACCCCGATATAATAAGACTTTAAAGAATCTGCTGTTTAGCGATTAGTGCCTTAAAGAGCCAACTATTATAACGTGTTTTTATTTACCGTCAACACTTTTTTGCTATTTAAAGTTTGGTTTTTACCATTTTGTAAATCTCTTCAGCTTTAATATCCATGTCGTCTAAAATCATATTTAATTCAGCTAATTTTTGCTCGGCAAAATCCCTATCTTTTAAACTAGCCGTATTGATGTAGACATTTAAGGCGGCACTTTTTAAACCTGCATAGGCAGACATAACTGCAACGCCTGCATCACTGATAACATTTAGATTGCCTTTCGCCGCCGCTTCTTTACTTTGCTCTATTGCCATTGCACAGGCTTTAGCGCAATCGAGTGGGACTTGTGTGGCTTCTTTGAGTATGTTTTGAATTTGCTGACTACGGTTTATTTTTTCTTGCTCGGTTGCTTTAGCTAAACCGTAAGCCGCCATTAATTGATTAAATACCTCGACATCGGCTTTTATCATTGCAGTTAAAGTTGCACGTAATGCTTCTGATTTTTGCAATAGAGCCTGCATATCTGTTTCTACTGCGGCATATTTAGGTTTACCGATCGTTAAATTACAGACCATGCTGGTCAATGCGGCCGCCTGTGCTCCCATTAATGCTGCGGCACTACCTCCACCAGGTGTGGGCGCACTACTGGCCAGCTCATCTAAATATATGTGTAGAGATTTGTCTTTTATTTCAGTCACTGAGAATCCTTAATTTGTCTTTACTTTGAATTTATTGCATATCCAATAGACTATTCACGTCGCCAATGCGTTCCGGTGGCAATATCCTCTAAAATGATTCCTTGTTGTTTTAAATCATCACGAATTTGATCGGCTAATGCCCAGTCTTTATTTTGCTTGGCGGCTAAACGCTTTTCAATCAGTGTATTGATGTCTTGCTCGTTTAATCCGCCTGCAGGCACGGCATCAGTTGCCTGTAAAAAATTTTCAGGGGTATCTTGCAAAATTCCGAGTACATCTGAAAGTTCTTTTAACTCACCCGCTAATTGCGCAGCAAGCTCAGTATCATTGGTTTTC
>Ga0256839_1005766_pt1 | contig 11254 bp, 12 predicted proteins | sample 354166metaG_FD_185968 | JGI IMG/M metagenome (GOLD analysis project Ga0256839, IMG submission 185968) | Hydrothermal vent microbial communities from Mid Atlantic Ridge, Atlantic Ocean - 354-166 | ecosystem: Environmental > Aquatic > Marine > Hydrothermal vents | place: Atlantic Ocean: Mid... | reverse complement strand
CCGGGGGCTTCCCCCGCAGCTTCAGCCTTCTTCTCCACAACGGTGAGGGAACCGCCCTCAATTCTCTTCAGGGGAACCTGCTCAATTGTTTTCGCATCGCTTGCCTCGGCGGTTAGGTCTATGTACGAGGCATCTCCTGCTCCGCCCTTAACCCTGAAGCGGAGCACCGCCACGCTGCCGTCGCCGCTTATCCCAGATGCCTGAACTATGCCTATCCTCACGACCCCTGGCTCCTTCTCGGCATACCTGAGCATCGCCCCGGAGCTCAGCTCTCCTTTCTTCACACCCTCCAGCTCCAGAACCCTGGTGCTGTACGTCAGGATTATGTCCATGCTGCCTATGCCTGCGGCACCCTTTATGATTATGGGAACCTCTGCAACACCCCCCGCCTCGGCGGTGGTGTTCTTCACCCAGAGCTCCTGGGCTCCCGCTGCAGGCAGCAGGAGCAGGAAGACCAGAGCAGCTGTCCAGTGCCACTGCATTTCTCATCCCCCAACAGCCCTCATTAACAGCTCCACCGCATCGTTGCTGGTAATTCTGCCGTCGCCGTCAACGTCGCAGGCTGAGTCGGGCTCTATCTCGCCGACGGACATCTGCAGCGCTGCCAGGGCATCGGCGGTGGTGAGCCTTCCGTCCCGGTTGCAGTCAACGAAGGTGCCACCCCAGAGAACCGCGTTTTTTATCACAGGGTTAAGCTCCCTGCCCGTAATAGAGGTTGCCCTGACCTCCTCTATCCACATCCTCACCTCGCCGCTCGCATCCGGAGCTTTGATGAAAACAAAGTATGCGAGAGCAGGGTAGTAGTCCACGGGGGGCTCTGCAGTAAACACGCTCCTTATACCTTGAGCGTAGGCGGGCACGCCACTCTCACCAACATAAGCTCCTATACTGCTGACCCTGATAGTCATGCTCCTATCACGCAGGTTTCCCTCAACATTTATGGTCATCAACGCAGTGGCTGGTTCGCCCAAAAGTACCTGATAAAACCTGCCACCAGCTGCTTCATAGAACTGATATTCAGACTCCCTTAGCCCGTCCACAAAGGCAGAAAAGCCAATACTCTCCGAATTATAATCCGCAAGACCGAAGCCATCGCTGGTTGCGTTAACCCTTATGGTTATGTCCATGTTCCTGATGGCGTACTCGTCTCTGACGGTGTAGATTCCGTAACCGGCGAGGTCCTCAACCTCCTCCGCCACGCGGAAGGGGTGCCTGACGTAGAGCACCACCACGTAGTAACCGGGATAGGAAAGGTTCGCCAGACCTATCTCAACGGGGTCAAAGCCTTCCGTGCTCTCTCCGGCAGTGATGTTCGTCATTTCAGGGGGCAGAGTTGCGGGCGGCTCTTCCCCCAGGGGGGTGAGACCTCCACCAAGCTGCCCGTACACAGAGCCAAAACCCAAAACCACAGCCGCAAACAACACCAGAGTCCACTTCATTCCAGAACCTCCTGCTGGAAAAAACCCACAGGGGGTATGGAAGACACTCCACGAATTTTAGATGTGCATCTTATGTTTTTAGAGTATAAAAATCTTTCGGAAATTTGACATCTCTGATGTTAGAATCCACACCAAACGCATTAAAAAAAAGTATGGCGTCATTGAAGAATAATCTACTGATTACATATCACAGGTCAGATGGTAGAATGCAGCTCTTAAATATATTTGCGAGCAGATTGATATTTCAGTGAGGCGCAGCTCCTCCTCAAGCATTGCAGCTTTTCTTCTGAGCTGCTCTCGGTTAGGATACTTCTCTCTGGAGGTGGCAGCCACCCGGGCTGCCTGCATCTCTCCCCACCGGGGGCAAGACTTGGGAACTATTGCCTGGCGGTCCGCTCAAAAACACCCCAGGTGGCTGTATATATCTTTCCTCCACGGCTATTAACTGCCAGAGGCATTTACAGAAAAGTCAGATGTGCCCCCGCCGGGATTTGAACCCGGGCCTAGACCTCCGCAGGGTCCCATTCTGTCCAGACTATACTACGGGGGCAACAGGAGCTCAAAAATTCCTGCAAAGTAACCTTGTCAACCTTTTTCCAGAGCTCTGGTGAGGTCATCAAGCTGCTCAATCCCCGGGTGGAAGGTCAGGTCCAGGCTCAGGGGGGATATGGAAATGCACCTCTCCACCCTCACAGCATGCACATCCGTGCCCGGCTCTGCATCTCTGACTGGCTCACCATCAATCCAGAAGTACCTCCTTCCTCTGGGGTCTCTGCGCTCCTGCAGGCGTGTGGTGTACATCCTTCTTGCAAGGCGGGTTATTCTGGCGCCCCTCACCGGCTCCTCCGGCACGTTTATGTTCAGCACGTCCACCCCTTCGGGAAGTCCCCTATCAAGCACGTACTCCGCGCACCTTCTGAGCACCTCAGCGCAGTGCTCCAGCTCCACCTCCGGCTGCACCTCGTTGAACCTGCTCTCGGAGTGCAGGGACACCGCTATGGATGCAACACCCTGGCTTGCTCCCTCCATAGCAGCCCCCACTGTTCCGCTGGTTGTGGCTTCGCAGCTCAGGTTTTCACCCAGGTTGATTCCCGAGACTATGATTTCTGGCTTTCTTTTCAGCACGCCGTATATCCCCACGAGCACCGCATCCACTGGCGTGCCATCCACTGCGTAGGCTTTAACTCCCTCAATCTCCAGCTCGGCAATGCTCACCGGTGTGAGGAGCGAGATGCTCCTTCCAACCCCGCTTTTCTGAGTGGCTGGAGCAACCGCCGTTACCCTGCCCAGCCCCTTTACAGCCCTCACCGCAGCCCTCAGACCCGGGGAGAAAATCCCGTCGTCATTAACCACCAGCACATCCACCATGCCCACATTCTCCTGCCTAACATCATGTGATAAAAATTTACAGGTGTTAACTCTCGCATAAGCGGAATGCTACCTGCGGGGGTAGCCAAGCGGCCAAAGGCGCCAGATTCAGGGTCTGGTCCCTGAGTGGGTTCGAGGGTTCAAATCCCTTCCCCCGCATAGAAAATCAGGGCTGGCATTTTCTGTCATCTCCCCTCCAGCTCCTTCACACTCACTCTCTCCGCATCACCGCGCTCCACCAGGATTCTTGCATTGGGCTCGGGCAGGGTTACAACATCCTCAGCCCTGAATTCGCCATATATTCTGCCGTCAGCCCCCACGATCTGCGGCAGGTCCCTGAGGATTCTCACCGTCATGAACTCTACGCCGTCTCTCTCCTCCCTCTCCTCCTTTCTCAGCACCCTCTCCCTTCCCTCTCTGAGCACCTCCACAAGGCGGTTCAGAACCTCCTGCTCCTCCCCGGTTAAATTCTCCAGCTCCAGCTCACCACCCCTTACCGTGTAAAGGGCAAGATTGACGATTTTGTTCTCCCTGGTCTCATAGATAGCCTTTATCAGATTTCTCAGGTTTTCAAGCTCCTTTAGCTTCAGAGAAAGCAGCTCAAGGTCCTCGGTTTTTCTGCATTCTTCCTGCATCTCCCTGAGCATCTTTCTTGCGTCCGAGTAGAAGGAGGTGCCTATGCTCTGCGGGTATGGAGATGCCTTCTCCTTCCTGAGCACCTCACGCAGCTCTCTGATGTCCATTGTATTACAGGTTGATTGCCGAAAATAAAAAGGTGCCGTGCCGGGAGTAACCCGCCTTCTGTTCAGGGGCTGTGCCCCCTGGCAGCATTCGTCTGAGCGCCCCACCCGAGGCACGCCGCGGGCCGTTATGCCTCCTCTCGGGCTTGCATCCCCGGAGCTGGCCGTTTCACCGCCATCGCAGGGCATGCTCAGCCTTCCGGCATCACGGCGCACCTGCGTGGCGTGTCGTTTCTGCTCCAGAGCTGCGCCTCTCGGCGCGGGGCTTGCGCCCCCCGGGTCCCGCGGAGATGGGCGGAGTTTCCTCACTCCTCACGCAGAGGAGCGTAGGCTGCCCTCCGGCTCGGCACCCTGTATATGGGGCAAAGCTAACGTTCATCAACCTGCACTCTGCTCACAGCCCTTCTGAAAGCCTCCATCAGCTCATCGTCAAACGCCACCAGCACCACACGCTCCGGCAGGCTCCACTGGCTCAGGTGCGCCTGCAGGACCTCAGCCATAGCCATCGCCGCTTCCTGCGGAGGCACGCCTCCAACCCCTGTGCCCATTCCCGGGAAGGCGAGGCTTCTGAACCCGTGCTCCAAGGCGCACTCAAGCGCCGCTCTGGTGGCTCTTCGCACGTCCTCGGTGCTGCACCTCTGAGCCGGCTCCCTCATGGTGCTGGCGTGAATCACCGCTTTTGCCCTGAGCCTGCCGGCGGTGGTAACGGCTGCGCACCCCACCGGTATTGGGGCTCTTGCCATCGCCTCCCTCTCAATCTCCTCACCCCCCTTCCTCTTAATCGCCAGGGCAACTCCCCCGCCCATGAGCCCGTAGCTGTTGGAGGGGTTGACTATCGCATCAACCTCAACCTCGGTTATGTCTCCCTTCACCACCTCAACTCTCCTCAAGCCCCCTCCTCCCCCGGGAGCCTACCTGCAGGATGAGCATCCGCCGCCACAGGAAGCGCCGCCGGGGCTGCTCACCGCAAACCCCGCGCCGTAGGGAGTCTCCACATAGTCAATCTCCGAGTCAGCCAGATAAGCCTCCACAGCCTCGCTGACGAAGATGCGTATGCCGTTGCTCTCTATCTCCCTCTCACCCTCCTCCGGCTCTCTGGCGATGGTGAGCCCGTAGCTCGGACCGCTGCAGCCCATCCCTGCAATGTACACCTTTATCCCGTGGTCTTCCTTGCCCTCCTGACGGAGAATCTTCTTTATTTCCTCAGCAGCTCTCTCAGTTATCCTGACCATTTTACCACCTTTTCTACTCCACCCCGCCGGCTGCCATCTTAAAATAAAACCGTGCAGCTTGCCTTTAACTCGTTACCCTCTCACATGTGAGTAGCAACAAAAAGTGTGGTAGCAGATGGAGCACACAAGCATGCTGGTGGCGCTTGCAAGAGCCGGTGCATACCGTGGATACGTGAGGCTATCAACCTCAAAGCTGGGTGAGATGCTGGGCATATCCCAGCAGGCAGTTTCCCGGCGGCTTAGGCAGCTTGAAAGGCAGGGGTACATCGTGAGGGAGCTCCACCCTCGCGGTCAGAGGCTCAGGCTGACCTCCCGCGGCAGGCGTGTGATCTCCAACCTGTATGCCGAGCTCCGGGATATAGTGGGCAGGGCTGAGGCTATCACCATAAGCGGCAAGGTGTGTTCGGGTCTGGGTGAGGGCAGCTACTACATGTCCCTCCCGGGCTACGTGAGGCAGTTTGAGCAGAAGCTCGGCTTCACCCCATACCCGGGAACCCTGAATCTGCAGCTCACCGCTCAGGAGGATGTGCAGCTCAGGCAGGAGCTGGCACACCTCGGAGGGTTTGTGGTTGAGGGGTTTGAGCACGAGGGCAGAAAACTGGGCGACGTGCTCTGCTTCAGGGCAGAGGTCTCGGGGTACAGGGCGGGTGTGGTTATACCGGCAAGAACACACCACACCCTCACCACCCTTGAGCTGATAGCCCCTGTAAACCTGCGCAGGGCTCTGGGTCTTAAGGATGGAGACGTGGTGCAGGTAAGGGTTTACGTGTAGGTGTTGAGTATGGAGACTCTGGAAAAGGCGATTGAGGCGCTCAGGAGAGGTATGCCGGTGCTGGTTTACGACGCTGATGGAAGGGAGGAGGAGACAGACATAGTAATGCCTGCGTCGGCTGTTAGAGCGGAGCACGTGAGGATGATGCGAAGCGAAGCTGGCGGGCTGATATGTGCGGCAGTTCACCCGGGCATTGCGGAGAGGCTTGAGCTGCCCTTCCTCACCGAGGTGCTGAACGCCGCTGCAGACAGCTTCCCCGTGCTCAGGAGGCTTGAGGCTAAGGACATACCCTACGATGAGCGCTCCTCCTTCTCAATAACCGTGAACCACCGCAGAACCTTCACCGGCATAACCGACCGTGACAGAGCTCTGACGCTGCGCGAGCTTGCGAGGCTTGCGGAGTGCAACGGAGACATCAGGGAGGAGTTCGGCAGGAACTTCCGCTCTCCAGGGCATGTTCCGCTGCTCAGGGCGCACGACAGGCTTCTTGAAGGCAGACAGGGGCATACAGAGCTCAGCGTGGCGCTGCTGGAGCTTGCGGAGCTGACGCCTGTGGCTGCAATATGCGAGATGATGGCAGACTCCGGCTATGCGCTTCCAAAGCGTGAGGCTAAGCGCTATGCGGAGCGCAGGGGGCTGGTGTTCATAGAGGGTGAGGAGCTGGTGAGTGCGTGGTGCGGTAAGTTTTTTAAGCAGACCACAGTAGTTTAAGAAGGGTGAGTGCATGCCCAGAAGGGTTGACAGAAACGCATGCTTATCCTGTGGAGGATGCGCTGGTGTGTGTCCGTCTCTTGCGATAAGGCTGGAGTACGGCTACAGGGTAGTGGTTGATGCTGGCAGGTGCACGGACTGCGGGCTCTGCACAGTCTTCTGCCCTGCAGGTGCCATCCAGGAGGCTTAGCGGCATGCAGGAGAGCTATGATGTGGTGGTTGTGGGTGCCGGACCTGGTGGCAGCAGCACTGCCAGAAGTGCCGCAGAGCACGGTGCCGAGGTGCTGCTGCTGGAGAAGCGCTCGGAGATCGGTGCGCCCAAGAGGTGCGGCGAGGGACTGAGCGTCAGGGCGCTTGCAGAGCTCGGCATAGAGGCACATCCCAGGTGGTGCGTGAACGGGATTTGGGGGGCTAAGATAGTTGCCCCCGGCGGTAAGAGCCTTGAGGTGCGCTATCCAGAGCAGGTGGGCTGGGTTATAGAGCGCAAGATGTTTGACAAGCACTTAGCCCTGCTGGCAGCCAGGGCGGGTGCAGAGGTGCGAGCTAGGTGTGAGGTTGTGGGCGTGCTGAAGCAGGGGAGCAGGGTCACGGGAGTGGTGGTTGAGAGCGGTGGCGAGAGGTTTGAGGTTGAGGCTAAGGTGGTGGTTGCCGCGGACGGCGTTGAGAGCAAGGTGGCGAGGTGGGCGGGTATAAACTCGCTGCACAGGCTGGAGGATGTGGACAGCGCATACCAGTACGAGATGGTGGTGGAGCTGGAGGATAGCGACATGCTGGAGCTGTACTTCGGCAACTCCATAGCTCCACGGGGATACGTGTGGGTGTTTCCCAAGGGTGAGGACGTCGCCAACGTGGGCATAGGCATAGGCGGAAACGTCAGCCAGGGCACCGCAAAGGCTTACCTGGACAGGTGGATTGCGAACAGCAGGTACCGCGGGGGGAGTGTGATTGAGGTGAACGCGGGCGCCGTGCCCGTGGGTGCGCCGCTGGAGAAGCTGGTGGGTGATGGAATAATGCTGGTCGGAGATGCGGCTCACCAGGTGAATGCGATTCATGGTGGTGGGGTGTTTGAGGCAACCTTTGCTGGAAGAATCGCGGGCAGGGTGGCGGCGGAGGCTGTGCGGCAGGGAGATGCGAGCGAGCGCTTCCTGAGCAGGTATGCTGAGGAGTGGCGCTCTCTCAGGGGTGAGGCGCTCGCCAGGATATACAGGCTCAGGAGGGCGGTGGAGAAGCTGAGCGATGATGACCTGAATTACTTAGCGGAGGTGCTTGAGCCTGAGGATGTGGTTGCCTTCGCTAACGGTGAGAGGCTGGGCAAGCTGGCGAAGATTCTCATGCGCAAGCCTCACCTGATACTCGCGGCAAAGGAGCTGATGTAGATGTGCGTGTTCTGCGGGATTGTGGCTGGAGAGGTGCCGAAGCATGAGGTTTACTCGGGTGAGCGGGTGCTGGCGTTCCTGGACATAAATCCAGCCACCAGAGGGCACTGCCTGGTGGTGCCGAAGCGGCACGTGGAGAGGCTGGGCGAGCTGTCCCGTGAGGAGGCGGCGGAGCTGCTTGAGGCTGCAGGGGCGATTGCAGAGGCATGCAGAAGCCAGCTCGGAGCGAAGGGCGTGAACTTCTGGATAAATCAGGGCAGAGTGGCGGGGCAGGTTGTGCCGCATCTGCACCTGCACGTGGTGCCCAGGTATGCAGAGGAGGAGGTGAAGGTGGAGGTGCGGGCTGAGCGGGCGGCACAGCAGGAGCTTGAGGAGACGGCGGAGAGGCTGCGGAAAGGGTTGAGATGAAACTCAGAGAGCTCGTGGCACACCTGGACAGCTACTTGGAGGTGGAGGGTTTTCCAGGGGACAGGAGCCACAACGGGCTGCAGGTGGAGGCTGGGGAGGAGGTGGAGAGGGTGGCGCTGGCTCTTGATGCCTGCATGCGGGTGTTTGAGGAGGCTGCCGGACGGGGAGCCGAGCTCATAGTGGTGCATCACGGCATTCTCTGGGGCGAGGTTTCGGAAGTCTCGGGCGTGCTTGCCAGAAGGCTGGGGTTCCTGCTGCAGAGCGGGCTTTCGCTGTACGCCGCGCACCTGCCCCTGGATGCGCATCCTGAGGTGGGGACGAGCGCGAGCGTGATGAGGCTGCTGGGGGTTGAGCCTGCGGGGGGCATGGGCATGCATCAGGGCAGAGCCACGGGCTGGTGGGGCGAGCTTGAGCGGGAGCTGAGCTTCGGGGAGTTCGTGGAGCTGGTGGAGCGCAGGCTTAACACGGAGTGCAGGTGGGTGGAGCACAGGCGGAAGGTGAAGCGGCTGGGGGTGGTTGCCGGGAGCGGCGCCATGAGCGTGGCTGAGGCTGAGAGGCTTGGCATAGACACGCTGCTCACGGGCGAGGCGTCGCATGCGGCATGCCTGCTCGCGGAGGAGCTGGGGGTCAATCTGGTGTTTGCCGGACACTACGCCACGGAGATGCCGGCGATGCATGCTCTGGCGGAGCACCTGCGGCGGGAGCTCGGGCTTGAGACGGAGGTGCTGGAGCATGAGACGGGCTTCTGAGGCTGGCGGGCTGCACAGGAGAAGGCTGGAAAGGCTGCGCAGGGCGATGCGGAGGTGCTCTGCAGATGCCTTTGTGGCTGGCAGGGAGCTGTGCGCATATCTGACGGGCTTTGAGAGCCCGGTGGTGGTGGTGAGCCAGGAGAGCCTGAGCCTGCCGCCGCTGAATGTGCCGCAGCTTGCTTCAGCGCTGAGGGAGCTGGGAAGGGTGGCGGTTTTCGCTGATGGCAGCTTCCCTGGCTACCTGCTGGAGCACCTGCAGGGAGCTGAGGTGAGCACGGAGCTGGGCAGGGAGCTTGCGAGTGAGCTGATGCTGAGAAAGGAGAGGGGGGAGCTTGCGAGGGTGGAGGAGGCGGGGAGGCTGGCAGCGGAGGCGTGGGAGCTTGTGCCGGCAAAGCCGAAGGGCAGGGAGCTTAAATGGCTAAGGGCAGCACTCACGTGCCACCTGCTCAGGGAGGGTGCGGAGCTTGCGGAGGTGGAGGTGGAGAGCTGCAGGCAGGGGAAGCCGCCCTTCTCAGTGCATCTGAGCGTGAGGTGCAGAGGCTACTGGGCGGAGATGTGCAGGGTCACTGAGGAGGTGGAGCTGGCTGAAGCCTACCTGCAGGCTCGCAGCCGTGCGGTGGAGGCGCTGTCCCCGGGTGAGGAGTTGGTCAGGGCTGAGGGCAGCGCCCTCGGAGAGCTGCAGCGCAGGCTGGGATGGGAGTGGGAGTGCACGGGCAGCTTTGTGCACGGCATAGGGGTGCTCAGGGAGGAGGCGCCGATGATTCAGGCTGACCCCAGGCATGCCAAGCTGAGGCTGCCGCGCTCAGCCTCCCTGGCGGTGGGGCATGCGGTGCTGGTGAGCAGGGGGCTCAGGCTGAGGGTTGAGGACACGCTGGTGGTGAGGGGCAGGCACCTGCGCACAGTTACGGCTTAGCGCTTCTCAGGGCTTCCTGCAGCCCGTCAACCATGAACTGAACCGCTATTGAGGCAAGGAGCAGCCCCATGAGCCTGGTCACAACCCTGGTGCCGGTGTCGCCGAGAATGCTGTAAACCCGGCGGGCGTTCAGCAGAATTGCCCAGGTCGTGAGGAAGACGAGAACTACGGCGAGGGTGAGCATGAACATCTCCTCTAAGCTGCGCGCCCTGCTCTGGAGCACTATGCCCGTGGTTATTGCACCCGGCCCTGTGAGCAGGGGAACCGCAAGGGGGGTGACGCTGAGCTCGTCTGCACGCAGCTTCTCTTCCTCGGGGGTGAGCTCGGTGCGGGTGCGCATGCCGAAGAGCATCTCCATGGCGATTATGAAGAGCAGCACCCCTCCTGCTATGCGGAAGGAGTAGAGCTCTATGCCGAGGTAGCTGAAGAACTGCGCACCCGCGTAGGTGAAGGCGAGGAGCACGAGCATGGCGGTTATGCTTGCACGCCTGATAGCCCGCCTGTAGGCGGATTCGTCCAGACCCTGAAGCATCGCCAGGAACACGGGCACGTTTGCCACGGGGTCAACGATTATGAAGAGGGCTATGAAGGAGTAGGCTAAGAAGCTCAGCTCCATGCTGTGCTCTCGCATGCAGGGTTAATAAAGGTTGCCTGCTAAAGCGCCGGCTCTTCTTCCCAGCCGAAGCTCCGGAAGAGCCCGGCAAGGAGCTGCCTCGCTCTCTCCCTGTCAGCGGGGCTGAGCTTGGAGCACATCTCCCAGCCCGAGTTCAGCAGCTTCAGAGAAGCTTCAGCGTCGCCCGCATCCTCGTGCAGCTTGGAGAGGAGCAGGGTGTAAATGCAGAGCTCCACCACGCCCTCTTTCGCCCTCTCCCGGAAAAACCAGTCCGCAAACCGGAGCACCAGCGCACCCTTATCCGGAAGGCTCCGCCTGCGCCGCCAGGCTCCGGCAAGCAGCCTCTCCACCTCCCGCATCGCCCTCCTCTCGTCTCCCCTGAACTCGTCCAGCTTGTCCCAGTGCTTCACGATCAGAGTAGCTAAGTTGTACATGGCTGCTGCATACTCAGGGTTATGCTCCAGTGCTCTGGTGTAGAGGCAGAAGGCTTCGTTCATCGCCTTCCTTTCGGCAGTCTTTTCATCCTCGTGAGCAGCCAGAGCCCTGTAAAACTCCAGCTTGTCCCAGTGCTTCACAATCAGATTAGCTAAGTTGTACATGGCTGCTGCATACTCAGGGTTATGCTCCAGTGCTCTGGTGTAGAGCTCGTAGGCTCTGTTCATCGCCTTCCTTTCGGCAGTCTTTTCGTCCTCGTGAGCAGCCAGAGCCCTGTAAAACTCCAGCTTGCCCCAGTGGTTTTTAATCAGATTAGCTAAGTTGTTCATGGCTGCTGCATCCTCAGGGTTAAGCTCCAGCGCTCTGGTGTAGAGCTCGTAGGCTCTGTTCATCGCCTTCCTTTCGGCAGTCTTTTCGTCCTCGTGAGCAGCCAGAGCCCTGTAAAACTCCAGCTTGTCCCAGTGCTTCACAATCAGAATAGCTAAGTTGTTCATGGCT
>Ga0256839_1005765_pt1 | contig 11259 bp, 8 predicted proteins | sample 354166metaG_FD_185968 | JGI IMG/M metagenome (GOLD analysis project Ga0256839, IMG submission 185968) | Hydrothermal vent microbial communities from Mid Atlantic Ridge, Atlantic Ocean - 354-166 | ecosystem: Environmental > Aquatic > Marine > Hydrothermal vents | place: Atlantic Ocean: Mid... | reverse complement strand
GAGAGTGCAGTGCCGGACGGCGAGCGGCGTCTGGTTGCTCTACCCGCTGAGCTTCGTTCGCTGGTCTGGCAAATAGTGGCAGACATGGTAGGTGGGGCGATTTTCGGGGTTCTACGTGACCTGGAAGACCGCCCCGTGATCGAAATGGAAGGAGAGGAATACGAGGTCCGCCTGCACTGCCGCTCGTTGAAGTCGGGCGAGGAGTTGGAGGGCTTTGATCTGTCAATCGGATACGATTGGTTCGGCTGGGCGCCGGAGATGACTTCGTTTCGCGGCACGCTTTTCGCCATTGGCGAGATCACTGGCGACTACCCGAATGTATTTGCCGCGAGCCGGGTCCCCGTTGAGTACCGGGTCGCCCGGCTGCCCAACATCAGTCCGGTAACGGGCGAACATCCGCTGAGCGTCGAAGGCTGGTGTGCGGGGTACCGGGTGGGGGCGGTGACCCTACTGGCCCCCGAACAACGCAAGGCGAACACTCTTCCCGCTGTGGATCAGGGTGCGGCGAGCCCTCTCGCTCCCGTGCCGCGGCCGGCGTTCGAGGTTCCCCCCGGAGTATTGGCCGCCGCTTTGCAACTCAAGCCGGGGCAGGCGGTCCGGGTGGATCGATACGGGCGAAGGTGCAGCGAGGTGGAAACCGTTCAGTGAGGGTAGCCGTGGAGCAGCGGTGATGAGAAAGGCCGCCTGGCGACATTCCTACCGGCGGACGTGGCGACGCGGACCGGTTTTCGGAACCGTGGCCGCCATTGCCCCCTGCTCTCGGATTGTGCCGTTCGACCGCGACACGGAAAAGAGCCCACGCCGCGGCTTCCTCCCCTGCATATCCGTGGAGTACCCCTATCCTGACTGGCCCCGCCACCTGCCCAGCAGCCTGCCGAGGGCGTGGGTAATCGATGTGCGGTACCTATGCAAGCACGACCTGCTATCGCCCCTTCGGAACCTCCCCGGTTGCGTGGGCGTGTGCGCTCGATGGTCCCCCCAGATGGACGCTCGAACCGCTCAGCTCCTCGTGGACTACGGTCAGATCCGCTATCTGGACATCAGCGAATGTGTTCAGGTAGACCGCGACCTGCTCGAACGTCTCACTTCGCTTCCCCTGGCGGGTCTGAACCTGGCCCTCTGCCCGCTGCGCGACCAAGACCTCGAGCCCCTCCGCCGTCTGGTTTCCCTACGGCGTCTGGATCTTTTCGATATCGGGCCCAGCGGCGAACGGATCGTGGACATATGCGCTAGCCTTCCGAACCTCACCGGGCTCTCGCTCGCCAACTGCTGGCTCACTGAGAATGACCTGGGGCGGATCGTGACTTTACCCAGGCTCCGAGCCCTCCGGTTGGGACACATGCCCCTAACGGACCGATCGCTAGAGGTTATCTCGAGGTGCAGGACGCTTCAGTTACTCGACCTCAGGTACACATGCATCACGGACGAGGGCCTGGAATTCCTCTCGAGAACCATGAAACAGTTGCGCGTACTGGTCCTGAGCGGCTGCGCCTGTGTGACGGAACGAGGCATCGAGCACCTTGGGAGCCTCGAACAGCTTCGGCTTCTCGACATATCCGAGACGGGAGCGCCCGCGAAAAGGAGTGAGGACTTTCTGAGGATCGAGAATAAGGTTACCAAGGGCCGTCGGAAAGTGACAATCCAAACCTCCCCAATCGATCGCAACACGCTGTGGGTCTAACCAGGGGCGGTTGCCGTGCCTGGCCGCGCGAGTACCCTCCCGTGCCCCCACACATTCACCCGACGCGGTTCGGTAGGCTCGCCACGGGGTGTTTGAGCCTCTCTACGATGCCACCCAACGGCGCCCTTGACAGGCATCGGGCTCCGGCCCACTCCAGACTCGCTCTCACCCGATTTCCCACCGAGGCGCCCACAGCAAGTCCCGTCGTGGTAACTGCCGCCAACGGCCTAACCTGCTCCGGCACAATTCGCGCCGTAGAGATCAAACCGAGGCACACTCCGGTGTCCCGTTCCCGGGCTCCAAGCTGATGCTTGGACCGGTTCGCAGCCAAGCGAACGGCACACAGGGCGGTACCGCCACTCCACCGCTGCACTGCGCACGCGATCCTAATAGCGCCCGCTGGGTTAAGACTTCCGCCGCGCCCTGGCCACTTGATCAGGGGCGCATCCTCGATGAGAAGCCCGTCGCGTCCGCGACCAGCTCCAGCCCACCGGGCCAATCTCGACCGCGTCCCACTTGAACGCAAAGGCATCCCCGCGCCGATACGGCGCGTCTAGGCCCGCATGACCGTCCCCCATGGCTCTCCCTTAAGACGACCCGCAGACTTGGACCACCCCGCCATCGCCCACGCGAGCCGGTCCGGGCGCGGGCTGGCGCGAAATGCCGGCCTGCCCGGGCCGCGCGGGCGTACCGCTGCGCCGTCGCCGGCGCGACGGCGGTCCGACCTCCCCGGGCCGAGGCGCTCGCGGCCGGCCGCCTGCTGGAGGGACGCCTGCCCCACGGCGAGGCAGCCCGGACAGCCGACCAATGCGACGGGTTCGACCGATCGGGCCGATCCCGGTTCGGATGGTGAGCTACCCGTCAGTCGAGTTCGCCAGCCTGCAACCCCCCCGGAGATGCCGCGCAGCCCTGCCCGCCCAAGTCCTGGCGCGCACCCGGCCAGCCGTGCCCAGCCACGGCCGCGGCGGAGGTCCGCTGCCGCCAGGCGGCGGACTCGGCGCCGCTTCCGGCCGGCGGCCGAAGCGGCATCGGCAGGGCGCGCCCCGTTGGAGGTAGCGCGACCGCCGGCGTTTCTTCCCTAGTCGGGGGCCATTTTTGCCAGCAGTTCTTTGGCCCCATCGCTTTCGGGCGGACCCGAGGCCGGGTCGCGCTACCACTGCTCCGCCGTCGCCGCGGCGGAGCTCCGGACCCGCCAGGCGGCGGGCTCGGCGCCGCTTCGGGCCAGCGGCCGAAGCGGCGGGAGAGAGCGCGCGCCATCGCCAACCCCGCAAGGGGCGCGCTTTTCTTTCGATCGGTGGGGGCCATTTCTGCCAGCGCTTCCCTGGCCCCATGGCTCTGGAGCGGACCCGGGCCGGGTCGCGCTACCAATGCGCCGTCGCCGGCGCGACGGCGGTCCGCCGCTCCCCGGCCCCGCCAGGCGGCGGGCTCGTGCCGCTTCGGGCCAGCGGCCGAAGCGGCTAGAGAGAGCGCGCGCCATCGCCAACCCCGCAAGGGGCGCGCTCTTCTCTCGATCGGTGGGGGCCATTTCTGCCAGCGCTTCCCTGGCCCCATGGCCCTGGAGCGGACCCGGGCCGGGTCGCGCTACCACTGCGCCGTCGCCGGAGCGACGGCGGTCCGGCCCCTCCGGCCCGGCCAGCTGCATGCAGGCCCCGGCTACTCCGGCCTGCGAGTGGCGCGGCCGGCGGGACTGGGCGCTGCATCCGGCCTGGCGAGGGCTAAGCCAAAGCGGCAGGGGACTGCGGCACTCCAAAGAAAGCGGCACAGGAGTGCCGCAACCCAAAGCGGCAGAGGACTGCCGCACTCCAAAGAAAAGCGGCACAGGAGTGCCGCAAGCCAAAGCGGCAGAGGGCTGCCGCACTCCAAAGCGGCGGAGGTCAGGACCCGCCAGGACGAGTTGTCCAGAGCTGGGCTTGACCAGGCAAGGGGCGCTCCGGGCACCAGGGCGGCGCCCCGCTAAGTCACCACCGAAAGGCTGGGGCCGCGTCGGAGGCCGCCTCGCGCTACCGATGCTGCGCCCTCGCCGGCGCGACGGAGGTCCGGCGCTTCATCCAGGCCGGGTCCGGCTCGAGTGTCGTCGGCACTCCAGCAAAGGTCGGACTATAATCGGCGCCCGGCGACCCGTAACACGAACGGACGGAGGCAAGAACATGGGGCGTGCGCGAACCGTCGGCCTGCTGGTCCTCTCGGCCGCACTGTCGTTGCCTGGAGTTCGCGGTCTCCTCGCAGCCGCCGAACGACCCAATATCGTGATCATCCTCGCCGACGACCTTGGCTACGGAGACCCGCGCTGCTACAACGCCGATTCGAAGATCCCGACCCCTAACATCGACCGCCTCGCCCAGCAAGGGATGCGGTTCACCGATGCTCATACTCCGTCCTCCGTATGCACCCCCACGCGATATGGTCTCCTCACCGGGCGGTATTGCTGGCGAACCCGACTCAAGTCCGGCGTTCTGAAGGGATACTCCCGGGCTCTGATCGAACCCGATCGGCCCACGATCGGGACGCTTGCCAAGAAATACGGTTACCGCACCGCCGCGATCGGCAAATGGCACCTCGGCTTCCAGACCCCCGCAAAGGGGGCCGGCCGGGTCGATTACGACCTCCCCCTCCGCCCCGGCCCGATTACGCAAGGGTTCGACTATTTCTTCGGGATTCCGGCGTCCCTGGACTTCCCGCCCTATGTCTTCGTCCGTAACGACCGGCCCATTGAGCCGCTGTTCTACACGATTGGAGCAAGCCAGCACCGACGCCGAGGGGGCGGGGGCTTCTGGCGAGCCGGACGAATCGGTGGTACGTTCCGCCACATCGATTGTCTCCCCCGTCTCACCCGAGAGGCTCTATGGTTCATCCAGGATCATGTGGCACATCACGCCGACCAACCCTTCCTGCTCTACTTCGCCCTCACCGCTCCCCACACGCCCTGGCTCCCTACCGCCGAGTTCCGGGGCAAGAGCGGCGCCGGCTACTATGGGGACTTCGTTGTCCAGGTCGACTGGGTGGTCGGCCAGATCCTGGCCGAACTGGACCGCCACGACCTGACCGAGAACACCCTGGTCCTGTTCACGAGCGACAACGGCGCGCACTGGCTGCCGCGGGACATCCAGCAATTCGGCCACCGGGCGAACGGCCCGTGGCGCGGGCAAAAAGCCGACATCCACGAAGGGGGACACCGGGTGCCGTTCATCGTCCGCTGGCCCGGTCGAGTTCCCCCGGGCAGCATCAGTGACCAGCTCGTTTGCCTGACCGACGTCTATGCCACCCTGGCCGAAATCCTCGGTCATCCCCTCTCCGACAGCGAGGCGGAAGACAGCTACAGCTTCCTCCCGTCCCTCACGGGCAAGCCGGCCTCCGGCCCCGTGCGGCATGCCCTCGTGAGCCACTCCGGCTGGGGCATGTTCGCCATTCGCGACGGCCACTGGAAACTCATCCTCGGTCTCGGCTCCGGCGGCTTCACGCCTCCCACCTTTCGCAAGCCCGGCCCCGGAGAACCCCCCGGCCAGCTCTACAACCTCGCCGATGACCCCGCCGAGACAAGGAACGTCTACGCGGACTATCCGGAAATCGTGGACCGCCTCCAGCGGCTGCTGGAAACATACAAGCAAAGCGGGCGCAGCCGGCCGTGAACGTTACCCCCTGACCGATCCCTCACACCGGCAACGAAAAACGGGCCGGATCCGCCCCGGACCTGCACAAGCCGCGAACAGCGTTGCCGGTCAGAAGCCACGCCGTTGGCTCATCAGCGTGACGGGCAGAGAGGAGAGCTACTACCAATCGTCCACTTCGTCGCCGAAAGATCCGGCGTCTAAATCGGACAACCCGAAGCTGTCCAGCATGGACAGGGTTCCGGAATCCCCTGGAAGGGAGTCGTCAATCTTGAGGCTCTTCAGGATCTCCCGGTAGATGTGCTCGAACTCGTCGAGCTCGCTGTCTGTGCACTGGGCCAGGAGCAAAAAGCCACGTCGTTCGCTGTTGAACGCTCGGATGTACGTCGTATTCGTCAGGTCCATGCAGAAGAAATTCAGGTCGTGGCCCACCGCCGGCCGCGACGCGATCTCTTCCTCGACGTTGTACGTGTCTATCTCCTCGTATTCGTCCTGAAACGCGCTCAACGCCTCCGCCAGCAGCGCCACTCGGTTCTGAACCGTCGGAAGCACCACGAGCGAGATGAACCCCGTACCCGGACTCTGCAACGTCACCGCCCACCGGGAGTCGTCCAGCTCTTCGACCAGCTCCCAGGTGCCCGGGTACTGAAAGCTCACTCCCTGCCGCTCAAACGTCTTGTCCAACAGCGGACCGGCCATGGAAACCCCCAAACATGTGCCGAAGTGTCCGATCCTCTAACCGTTTCCTGACCAATTATTCGTGCCAGGCTCAGCCTACGAGTCAACGCGGACACCGCAACCGCCGGCCGTCCGGCTCTCTCTGGTAGATTAGCCTCTATCGGGTTCGGATGTCCGGGCTATACGAGGTTCATGCAGTGGAGCATGCTCGCCATGGTTCGCCAGTCGCCAGCGTTCTTGCTCGCCTGCGCTTTTTCCGTCGTTGCCGCCATGGCTGCGGACAGGCCGAACGTTGTCCTGATCGTGATCGACGACCTGGGCTACACGGACACGGCACCCTACGGCAGCGTGCTGCATCAAACGCCGAACATCGCACGGCTGGCCGCTGAGGGAATCCGCTTCACGAACTACTACGCGGCCAGCCCCGTCTGCAGCCCCACCCGCGCAAGCCTGCTTACCGGGCGCAACCCCGCTCGGCTTCGCCTCACCAACTTCCTCAAGGGCCTGCGTCGGGACCCGAATTCCCCCGTGCTTCCCGCCGACTACGCCGACTGTCTCGACCCCGAGGAGGTCACGCTTGCCGAGGCGCTCAAGCCGTTCGGGTACGCCACGGCCCACATCGGCAAGTGGCACCTGGCCAAACGGGGTGGGGACGGCCAGGATTTGCCGCAGGCTCAAGGGTTCGACATCAACATCGGCGGAACCCACAGTGGAATGCCGCGCAGCTTCTTCTGGCCCAGGTGGAGGGGCAATCCCCCCGTGCAGGGCGAATTCGACGGCCAGTATCTTCCCGACTTCCTGTCCATGCGAGCGGTCCAGTTCATCCGCGCTCACCGCGACCGACCGTTCTTCCTGTACCTGGCCCACTACGCGGTCCACATCCCGATTCAAGCCCCGTCCGCCGACGTCGCCCGCTACCGCCGCCGCCTTGCCAACCGCCCGGCGCGACCCTGGGAACACTTCAACCCCTACTACGCAGCGATGGTGGAGGCGATCGACCGGTCGGTAGGTCGCGTGCTCGCCGCGCTTGAAGAGTGCGGCCTGACGGACAGAACGTACGTTATCTTCACCTCAGACAACGGGGGGTTGGTCACGAGAGAAGGTCCCCACACCCCCGCAACCACCTGCCGCCCGCTGCGGCTGGGAAAGGGCTACGTGTACGAAGGGGGGATTCGTGTGCCCTTCATCGTGCGTGGTCCAGGGGTGGCACGCGGAGCAGTCAGCGACGAGCTGGCAATCAGCGACGATGTGTTCCCCACCGTGCTCGACCTGATCGGCATCGCTCCGGACTCGGTGCCCTCCGCAGGACCACGGGACGGGCTCAGTCTGGCTGCGGAACTGCGAGCTCCGCAGACGACCCGGTTGCCACGCGATACTCTCTACTTCCACTACCCCCATTTTTCCAATCAGGGGGGTAGGCCGTCGGGAGCGATCCGCAAAGGCGATTGGAAAGCAATCATCAGCTACGAAACGGGCAAGGTCGAGCTCTACGATCTTAGCAAGGACCCGGGAGAAAGTTCGAACCTGGCTGCTCGATACCCTGAGCGGGCGCGGGAGCTGGCCAGGCTGCATGCCAAGTGGCGGGAGCAACTCCGGGTGAACATGCCCCGTCGAAAGCAAGACTCCGCCCCCACGAACTAACCGGCCCCCTCGTCCAAAAGGAGCGGCGATCGGTGAGGGACACGGCAAGGGCCCAAGCTCGGTGCCGCGCAGACGCTCGTACGGAACGGGAACAGCGTCGTCTGCAGCACGGAACGATCAGCTACCAATGCCTCTCGCGTGATCCCACTACTGGCTGCCAGCGGTTTCCGGAACTCTCGTCCGTTGGCAGACGGACACGGAACTCACTACTATGCAAGTGGGCGCGACAGGCTGTGAACAAGCCGGGGGTAGGAACGAGGAACAGCGATGCTCACGCCTGAACAGCGCGAGTTCTTCTGGACGAACGGGTATCTGGCCATCCCCGGGTTCCTGTCCGCCGAGCAACTTGCCGCTATCCGCGCCGCGGTGGACGAATTAGTCGCGCTCGCGGGGTCGTCACCGGAACGGTCGCGTGCGTTCGACATCGGCCCGCCAAAACCAGGTGCACCTCCGCAGGTGCGACGGATCTTCAACCCCGCCGAGCAGGATCCGCGGCTGGAAGCGATCGCTCTGGACGAACGGGTGCTCGATCTCGTCGAGGACCTCATTGGCCCGAACATCGAGTTCCACCACGGAAAGGTGAACCTGAAGTGGCCTCATGGTGGAGCAGAGGTCGCCTGGCACCAGGACCTCGCCTTCTTCCCCCACACGAACACCGACCTCGTCGCCTGCATGTTCTACCTGGACGATGCCACCAGAGAAAACGGCTGCCTGCTGGTCGTGCCCGGCAGCCATCGGCTCGGCGTGCTGGACCACTTTGCCGACGGCCAGTTCATCGGCGCCGTCACGCAGGACCTCCAGCGAATCCCCCTGGAAAAAGCGGTACCGGTGGAAGTGCCCGCCGGCTCGGTCACGGTGCACCACTGCTTGACCCTGCACGCCTCGGAAGAGAACCGCTCCGACAAACCGCGCCGCGTGCTCATCTACCAGTACCGGGCAGCCGACGCCATGCAGCTCGTGCCCGATCGGTCCAAGGCTCGCCATTACGGCATGCTGCTTCGTGGTCGGCAAGACGGAACGGTACGGTGCGAGACCATCACGTACCGCTTGCCCACCCACCTTGTCGAAGACCGACTTCGCTCGCTCTATGACCTCCAGGAGGAGTTCAAACGGAAACGGGGTGTAGACACGCTCGTGAAAACTTGATAAAACATGCTTGTGCGTTGATGCAGTGTTGAACGTTCCCCTGGTTTGGAATGCGGAGTAGTCTGCAGCAGAGGAGGTACAGAACATGGGGCGGATGCACCGACGGGAATTCCTCGGGACGACGGCGGCCGCGGGTGCCGCCACGATGTTGGGGCTTGCACCGACACGGCGTGTGCTTGGCGCCAACGACGCGATCCGTGTGGCTGTGGTAGGCGTCCGAGGCCGCGGGTGGGCGCATGTGCAGGGCTTCCACAACCTGAACGGCGTCGAAGTGGTGGCGATCTGCGACTGTGATGAAGCGGTCTTGAACGCACGCGCAGACGCCTTCGACCGCGCCACGGGCCGCAAGGTGAAGCGGTTCATCGATATGCGGAAGCTGTTCGAGGACAAGGACATCGACGTCGTGACATTCGCCACGCCCAACCACTGGCACTCGCTCGGGGCCATCTGGGCGATGCAGGCCGGTAAGGACGTCTATGTGGAGAAGCCCTGTTCGCACAATGTGTGGGAGGGCCGTCAGCTTGTGAACTGGGCGCGCAAGCTGGATCGAATCTGCGGACACGGCACTCAGTCGCGGTCGATGCGCGGTGTTCGGGAAGGGATCGAGCAGCTTCGCAAGGGGGTAATCGGCGAAGTCTACATGGCCAAGGGCCTCTGCTACAAGTGGCGTCCATCGATCGGCAAAGTCGATGGCCCGCAACAGCCGCCGAAGACGGTACACTACGACCTCTGGCTCGGCCCAGCCCCCTACAAGCTGCCCCATCGGCGGCAGTTCCACTACGACTGGCACTGGTTCTGGGACTACGGCAACGGCGACATCGGCAATCAGGGCGTGCACCAGATGGACATTGCTCGCTGGGGCCTGGGTGTAGGTTTGCCGAAGAAGGTCGAATCCATGGGCGGCAAGTTCCTGTTCGACGATGACAAGGAAACGCCGAACACTCAGGTTGCTCTCTACTGGTATCCCGACGAGAACAAGCTGCTGCAGTTCGAAGTGCGGCACTGGATCACGAACCACGAAGCCGGGGCGGGCAGTGGCTCATCGAACGAGATCGCCGTCCTTTTCTTCGGAAGCGATGGCTACATGGTAATCGCAGGTGCGGGTTATCGCACCTACCTGGGGCGGAAGCGTGAGCCCGGTCCCTCCGGCAGCGGTGGCGGGGACCACTTCGCGAACTTCATCGAGGCGGTCCGCTCCCGCAATCGCGAGTTGCTCACCGCCGAGATCGAGGAAGGCCACCTCAGCTCGGCCCTGTGCCATCTCGGCAACGTCGCCTACCGGCTGGGGCGTGCGATCGAGTTCGACCCCAGCACAGAGACGTGCCCCGGCGACGACGAGGCCAATGCCTTGCTAACCCGCGAGTACCGCAAGCCGTACGTCGTAGAACCGTGCTCTGGGTAATGCCATGCTTGCGCGTTCCCTCCCGGGGCGGTCGCGTCAGCGACCGCCCTTTTCTTAGCTGCCGACTGCATCGTGCTACCAGCAGCCTCGTGATCAATGGAGATTGGTGGACTGAGCGACCCAGCGTGAACGAGCGGGGAACAGCCATGATCCGGTTCCTTGTATGCGCCCTGGTGGTCTTGCCCCTGGCAGCGTCGAGTGTTCGTGCTCAACACGCCCCCTCTGTGGATCGTGTCTCCGCCCAAGATGGCCAGATCATCGTGCGGCCCATCCGGCACGCGACCTTTGTGCTTCAGTACAAGGATTTGACGATCTACGTTGATCCGGTCGGTGGCGCCGCCGCTTTTGCCGGCATCCCAAAGCCGGACCTGATTCTGATCACCGACATCCACGGCGACCACGCCAACCGGCAAACCGTCGAGGCGGTGCGCAAACCGGAAACCATAATCATCTGCCCCCAAGCCGTGGCTGACCTGTTCTCCCGACGGGGCAGCGGTCCGCTCCCCGGCGTGCGGGTGCTGAACAACGACGAAAGCATCGAAGTCCTCGGAGTTCGGGTAACCGCAATCCCGATGTACAACATTACCCCCTCGCGCATGCGGTTCCACCCAAAAGGCCGCGGAAACGGCTATGTGGTCGAACTGGGCGGAAAGCGGATCTACATCTCCGGCGACACCGAGGATATCCAGGAGATGCGGGAGCTAAAGAACATCGACCTGGCGTTCGTGTGCATGAACCTGCCGTTCACGATGACTGTGGAACAGGCAGCCGATGCTGTGCTCCAATTCAAGCCGAAGATCGTGTACCCGTACCACTACCGGGGCCGAGGGGGCATGAGTGACGTCGCCAAGTTCAAGCGGCTCGTTTCCACGGATCCGTCCATTGAAGTCCGCCTGCTCCGCTGGTACCCGTAGCTGACGTCAGCCTGATCGGCCATCTGGACCTGGCGGCGCAGCCGGTCGTTCGTGGCGAGCGGGCTCCGCCCACGCGACGGTCTCCTGAGGCCGCCGAGATCAACCCGTAGGCGGGGCCGCTCGGTGCCTGAGCAACGCGGCGTGCCGGGCGGCCCCGCCGGCACGACCCGGCACTTATGCCGCCGTGACGGG
>Ga0256839_1005764_pt1 | contig 11259 bp, 11 predicted proteins | sample 354166metaG_FD_185968 | JGI IMG/M metagenome (GOLD analysis project Ga0256839, IMG submission 185968) | Hydrothermal vent microbial communities from Mid Atlantic Ridge, Atlantic Ocean - 354-166 | ecosystem: Environmental > Aquatic > Marine > Hydrothermal vents | place: Atlantic Ocean: Mid... | reverse complement strand
GACTTTGTTGAATCCAACCAAATGGCATTTTCTTCCTTGCGTAACCATGTCCACTGGCGCTTAGCAAGTTGACGTGTCGCAACAATGCCTTTGAAAATCATTTCTTCCTTATTCAATTCACCTTCAAGATACTGCCACACCTGACGATAACCGACACAGCGCATGGAGGGCATATCAAAAGTTATCTTGGGATTGGCTCTTAATTTTTCCACCTCTTCGATAAAACCTTGTTTCAGCATAACCTCAAAGCGTTGTTCAATGCGTTTATGCAACACGGAACGTTCTGGCGCAATAACGATTTTTAACACATCATAATCCAACCTTGTGCCTTGGTCTTTTTGATGCAACTCAGTCATGGTTTGACCCGTGATAGTATAAACTTCCAGCGCCCTTCCTATGCGTTGGGGATCATTTTTATTAATACGGGCAGCAGAATCAGGATCAATCTGAGTCAAACGTTGATGCAAACCATCCCAACCAATTTCTGTGGCAGCTTGCTCAAGCTCTGCTCGTATCACCGTGTTGGCATCAGGTAATTGAGACAAGCCCTGTTGCAAGGAGCGGTAATACATCATGGTGCCACCAGCCAATAAAGGCATGTTGTCTGATTTTCGTGAATGTTCCATCAATTTATATGCATCATCGACGAAATTAGCCGCAGAATACGATTCCCACGGGTCAATAATATCCACCAACGCATGCGGTGCTTTGATTAAGGTTTGCTCATCAGGTTTTGCCGTACCAATATCCATCTGCCGATACACCAAAGCAGAGTCCACCGAAATAATATCGCAACCGTATTTTTCATGTAAAAATATCGCTGCATCAGTTTTACCCGCAGCAGTTGGACCCATGAGAAAGATGGCTTTTTTGTTCAAAGTAATTTTATCGCATTAAAATGTCATTATATCCTTTGGGTTAAAAAATTTCATAACTAAATTTATAATTCACAACTTTTGGCCTATTCTAAATAGCCTTAGAATTTGAGATAATAATAGTATGAAATGCCCAAGAGACAACTCAAAACTTATTCTCACCTCACACGGGCGTGTTTATGCCTATTGTTGTCAACAGTGTGAAGGCTTGTTGTTAAAACCAAGAAGTCTTCTCATACTTAAGAAAAACTTTTCCTCAGATACGATTAATCAATACTTTAAAAACTTACGAGTTTATAAACTTTCAATAAATTGCCCAAACTGCTTAGACACAATGAAAAGTGTTGCTATGGGTTCTGTTGAAATTGACTTATGCCCACATTGCGAATGTGGTTGGTTTGATAATAACGAAATTAAAGCCATTGTAAAATCACACGGCACAAAGACAACTTTAGAAAACAATAATGGTTTCTTTAAAGGACTATTTGAATATACTTTTTTTGAGATTGTTGTTAATGCACTAGATTTCTTATTATTTTTTTAAGTCGCTTTAGTCCCTATCGGTAGATAGACCAAACCATTTTCATGCATTTGTTTTTTGTTGAATTGGTTGCGTCCATCAAAAAAGAGGTTGGTTTTGAGTAGTGATTTGATTTTGTTGAAGTCTGGACTGCGGAATTCTTGCCATTCGGTAATCAATAACAACGCATCGGCATTGTTAAGGGCTTGGTATTTCTCATCGCAATAACGAATGTTTTTGTTGTCTTTGAGGTAGTGCGTTTGGGCTTCATGACGGGCTTTAGGGTCATAGGCTTGTACTTTTGCACCGCGTTTGGTTAGTTCGTTAATTATGGTGATGGCAGGTGCTTCGCGCATGTCATCGGTACCAGGTTTAAATGCTAACCCCCAAATGGCAAAGGTTAAACCATTTAAGTCTTCACCAAAATGGTTGATGACTTTGTTTGATAATACGTGCTTTTGTCTTTTGTTGACCAATTCGACCGCACTGAGTAATTCGGGATAATAACCGTTGTCAGAGGATGTTTTAACCAGTGCCCGCACGTCTTTGGGAAAACAACTGCCGCCATATCCACAACCAGGATAGATAAAGCTGTAACCAATTCGACTGTCGCTGCCTATGCCATTTCTGACCTTATTAACATCGGCTCCAACCAGTTCACAGATATTTGAAATTTCATTAATAAACGATATTTTGGTTGCCAACATGGCATTAGCTGCGTATTTTGTCATTTCTGCACTGCGAATATCCATGGCGATAAATCGATCATGGTGTTTCATAAATGGTGCGTACAGTTCACGCATTATGGTTAGTGCTTTTTCACTTTGTGCCCCAACTACAACTCTGTCTGGGCACATAAAATCATTAATTGCCGCACCTTCTTTTAAAAACTCTGGGTTGCTGACCACATCAAAAGCAACATTTGATTGACGCTCATCTAACTGCTCTTGAATGGTGGCTTTAACTTTATCGGCCGTGCCAACAGGCACGGTGGATTTATCCACTATCACGGTGTATTGGTTTAAGTGTTTCCCAATATTTTTCGCCACAGCCAAGACGTGTTGTAAATCGGCACTGCCATCATCGCCCATTGGGGTACCAACGGCGATAAAGATAAGTTGGACACCTTGTATAGAGTCTTTAAAATTTGATGAAAATAACAGTGATTTATTGTGGTTGTTTTCTTGAACCATGCGCTCTAAACCCGGTTCATAAATAGGTACGATGCCCTGTTTTAGTTTGGCAACTTTGTCTTGGTCTATGTCAACACAAGTAACGTTATTACCCATTTGTGCAAAACACGCACCACTAACCAACCCAACATATCCACTTCCAATGACTGCTATTTTCATAAGTTAATTGATGTTATGAGGACTCTTGATTTGCATTATACTCACCTTGCGTTGCTAAAGAGTTCATGCGTGCACGGTGGGCAAGCTCTTGTTGCGCAGCAGAGGTGTTTTTGTTGATGTCTGAACCCCAAACCTTTAAAGCACTGGCTTGCAAGGCGCGTCCGAATGAAAAACTCAATGGCCACGGCAATGGGCCAAGTGTATTCATTTCATTTAAGTTTTGTGTCGCCTGAATTTCACTTTGACCACCAGATAAAAATACAATTCCAGCTAAACTTGCTGGAACTGAGTTGAGTAAACAATTGACTGTTGCTTCGGCAACATCTTCAACACCAGATTGCTCAGGACATTTATCTCCTGCAATAACCATTGAAGGTTTTAAGATGCAACCCTCCAAGATAACATCTTGTTCAAAAAGGTGCTTGAATAATGTTTTGTGAGCCAGCTCGCTAATATCATAAGCCGTATCAATATCGTGATCGCCTGTCATTAAAACTTCTGGTTCAACAATGGGCACAATGCCAGCTTCTTGACATAAAGCCGCATACCGAGCCAATGCATGGCAATTGGCTTCAATATTGGCCTGTGATGGCAAGTCATCAGTGATGGTAATAACCGCACGCCATTTGGCAAAGCGTGCACCTAATTCCGCATACTCTTTTAAGCGTGCTCGCAAGCCATCAAGTCCTTCAGTAATGAGTTCGCCTTCAAACCCAGCCATTGGATGTGCTCCCGTATCAACCTTAATGCCTGGTATGACTCCTGCCTCTCGCATGATATCTACCAGTTTTTGTCCGTTAGATGCGTTTTGTCGGATGGTTTCATCGTATAAAATTGCTCCAGAAATGTATTCCCCTATATCGGGTGTTGTTAACAACATTTCACGGTACGCTCTGCGATTATCTTCTGTGTTTTCTACATTAACTGATGCCAATCTTTTGGCAATTGTTCCTGTGCTTTCATCTATTGCTAAGATGCCTTTACCAGGTGCAACCATTGCTGCTGCAGTTTCTAATAACTGTTCTACATTCATTCTTTTTACCTTATTTTATGTTTATGTTTGTGTTTAATAACAAACAATTTTTAGATTTATTCTGAGGTCTTTATATAGCGTGTCTCTAATATTTCAACCGCTGGTAATAGATTACCTTCTAAAAATTCAAGAAATGCACCACCTCCCGTTGAGATATAGGAAATTTGGTTTTCGATATCGTATTTGTCTATCGCCGCTAATGTGTCTCCACCCCCTGCAATTGAGAATCCTTCTCCTGCGGCAATGCCTGCAGCTAGTGTCTCCGTGCCATTTCCAAATTGATTTATTTCAAAAACACCAACAGGGCCATTCCAGACAACTGTACCGGCTTTGCGAGCCATTTCGGCAAATTTTGTCGCTGTTTCAGGACCAATATCAAGAATCAAATCATCGTCTTCTACCGCATCAACTGCTTTGATTGCTGCTTCGGCAGATTCACTGAACTCTTTAGCACAGACCACGTCTGTTGGTACAGGTATTTCACGACCTTGGTCAATGGCTTGTTGCATTAAATGTTGTGCTTGTTCTATTAAGTCGGGCTCGTAAAGGGATTTACCGACATTGTGACCTGCTGCGGCAATAAAGGTATTAGCAATTCCACCACCGACTATAAGTTGATCCACTTTTTTAGAAAGGCTTTCAAGAACGGTTAATTTTGTTGAAACTTTTGATCCTCCAACTATTGCCAACATGGGACGAGCTGGATTATCCAATGCTTTACCTAAAGATTCTAGTTCGTTGTATAACAGCGGACCTGCTACCGCCATCGGTGCAAATTGTGCAACACCATAGGTCGAGGCTTGTTTTCGGTGTGCTGTACCAAAGGCATCCATAACAAACACATCACATAAAGCCGCCATCTTTTTGGAAAGCTCTTCATTGTTGGCTTTTTCACCGACATTAAAGCGAACATTTTCGAGTAAAACAAGTTGCCCAGGTTTAACTTCTACACCGCCCAACCAGTCTTTAATTAATTTGACCTCTTGCTCCATTGTTTCGGATAAATAATCCGCTACAGGCTGCAAAGAAAACTCCTCTTCATATTCGCCTTCTGTTGGTCGACCCAAGTGAGACATGACCATAACAGCGGCTCCGGCATCGAGTGCGGCTTTGATGGTAGGCAATGAAGCGGTGATTCTTTTTGCACTGGTTACCTTGCCATCTTTAATGGGCACATTTAAATCTTGACGAATTAAAACGCGCTTATTTTGCAAATCTTGCTCTTGCATCTTTAATATGTTCATAGTGTTTCTTTACTGTTGTTATGAATTTAAGTGAACGAATTTTATCTTAATTAGCTAAAATTTGCATCTGTTCATGGGGAATATCGTCTTCTAAATAGAATTTGCCTGTGCTTTTGAAGCCTAAAGATTGATAATAATCGGTTAAATAGGACTGTGCAGAAATTTCAATAATGCTCTTTGGGTAATGCTTTTGACAAAATTTAATGGCAAAATTAATAACTTTTGTGGCTAATTTTTGGTTTCTGCTCTCTTTAGCGACAACAATTCGTCCGATATGGCATTTGCCCTGTTTTGGCGGTAAGATGCGAGCATAGGCATGAACCCTGTTTTCAGTGCCCAAATACAAATGGTGAGCTCTAAAATCCAAGCCATCAGCGTCTTGGTAGGGGCAATCTTGCTCAACACAAAACACCTCCATTCGCAAAGCCAGTATTGCATAAAGCTCTTTACTGCTTAGTTGTTGAAAAGTTTTACTTACAATATCAGTAGATTTTAACATTTGTCACATTTTTTTAACGCTTAACGTGTTATTCTAGCACCATTCTATATTGATTGGAGTTCCTTATGAAAAAATTAGTTAAATGGATACTAAGAATTACTATAACACTGGTTTTACTTATTGTTATTGCAGCCTTTGTGTTGCCTATGATTATTGACCCTAATGATTATAAAGACACAATCACAAGTAAAGTTAAAGACCAAATTGGTAGGGAAATTCATCTTGATGGAGAAATTCAGTGGAAGGTCTTTCCTTGGTTGGCACTGACGCTAAATGATGTCAAAATTGACAACGAAAAAGGTTTTAAAGGCAAATCCTTAGCCGAAATTCAAAAATTGACTGCGCGCGTCAAAATTATGCCTCTGCTTTCAAAAAACATTGAAATTGGACGGGTCGCTGTTGAAGATGCGCAGATTAATTTACAAATTACTAAAAAAGGCAACAGCAATTGGCAAAGCATTTTAACCAACCTTGAAAAAGACGGTAGTTCAGAGTCCTCTTCTGGAAGCGGGTCATCAGGCTCGCTTAATATTGCTGGCATTGATTTAAAAAACATAAACTTAAACTACACCGATTTACAAACAAACACAAAAGCCATTATTTCTGAATTTAACCTAACTACAGGCGAAATAACCAAGACATCACCTGTGCAACTCGACACCTCAATGCACGTAACTATGCCAGATACAGGTTTGGACGTGAATATTGATGCCGATGTCTTGGCGAAAAACTTATTATCAGATGCAGGCATACAACTTGAACTAAATAATTTCACGGTTAAAGGTAAATTAAGTACCGACAGCATCCTGCCACTTGAGGTTGCTTTGCAAAAGCCGGGCAATATTAATTTAAACGATGATACCTTATTTTTCCCACAACTTTTAGTCGCTCTGGGTGATGCCAAAATAACCACCGACGTCACGGGTAAAAATATCAGTAAAGCCAGCAGCCAGATTTCGGGTGCTTACCAAATCGATGCGTTTGATTTGAATGAATTTTTGAAGAAAATGACAGGGACCTATTTTGTTACCAATAACACCTTGAGTGATTTTAGCAGTTCAGGTTCTTGGTTCATGGGCACTAATCGCATGATATTATCCAATTTAAAAATCAATTACTCAGATACAGCCATCAAAGGCGATGCCAACATAAAAAATCTTGAGAAAATGCAAGGCACATTCAAATTACACCTAAATCAATTTAATGTGGATGATTTCATGGGAACAGAGGAAACCGCCAGCAGCAATCAAAACGCAAGTTCTTCCACAACTTCGAACATTGACTTTGGTCATTTGAATGGCTCGTTAATCATCGATAAAGTACTTGCCAGTGGCACGACGGTTGAAAATTTAAAAATCACCGTTAAAACCAACGGTCCAAAACTGGTTATGTCGCCTATTAAGGCTGATTTTTACCAAGGCTTGCTCATTTCTGCTATTAAAATTGATACAAAAGCACAGAGCAATAAGGTGATTTTAGAACATAACATGAACAAAATTCATGCAGGGCCTTTGCTAACTGATTTGGCGGGCAGTAAATTACTTACGGGTTTGGGTGATTTTAATGTGGATTTAAAAATAGACCGTCCCTTTAGTGATGCTCCTCTTAAAACTGCACACGGGAAAATAAAATACACCTTAACGGATGGGGCAATTTATGGCGTTGATGTTTTTGGGATGATGCAAAAGGGTTTATCCATGCTTTATCCTGAAGTAAAAGAAGAATCAACTGATGGCGAGAAAAAAACCAGCTTTACTTTAATGCAAATTGATGGCGATATAGACAAAGGAGTGTTTACTACCAACACACTTAAAGTTGAATCCCCTTACCTCAAAGTTGGCGGCAAATTAAAAATTGATTTAGTTAACATGACCATAAACGGAACGATTGAACCCATGTTAATTGATATTCCTGAACAGTTGGTATCAGATAAATACAAAAAGTTATTAAACCTAGCGATTCCCGTTAGTCTTAGTGGTTCGTTGTTAGAACCTAAAATCTCAATCGATGCTAAAAAGTTGTTGTTGGCTTCACAAAAAGAACGCATTGATAAGGAAAAAGATAAGCTAAAAGGTAAATTAATGGACTCTTTGTTTGGAAAAGACAAAAGTAAAGAAAAAGATGCAAAAGACCCTTCTGATAAAAGTGAACAAAAAACAAAAGACTCAGAAAGCAAAGAAGAAAAAGAACCCGAGTCAGATAAAGACAAAATAAAGAACAAATTATTGAAAGGAATATTTGGTTAAGATAAACCAAATCCTGATAGAGAAAGAATGAAAAACACTTTCCTGAAATTTTTTTCATTCTTTTATCCATCACCTCAGAGTGATACAAAGGTCTCTAATATATTGAACCTTGGATAAAGTGAATTTGCATTAAAAGGGTTTTGCCAAAACAAGGTAAATTATTGCAATTAAAATAAATACGGGCATTTCATTAAACCACCGAAACCATTTATGGGAGTGGGTTTCTTTATTGTTTATAAAATTTTGGTGAATCTTTTTACACCAAAAATGGTAGGCAATTAATAAAATCACAAATAAAATTTTGGCGTGAATCCATCCCTGCTGGAAATAAAATTTTTCAAAACCGCCAGAAACAATATAAAGCAACCACGTACCCGTAATAACAACAAAAACAAGGGTAAAATCCATCATTTTTATTAAACGGTGCTCCATTCCAATTAAAAGCTCATGATGAACCGTGTCTTTCTGACTGGCATGGTTCACAAACAGCCGAGGCAAGTAAAAAATACCCGCAAACCAAGAAATTACAAAAAAAAGATGAAAGGTTTTAACCCAAAGCATAAGCAGTCTCATTGATAAATGTTAAGTTTACCTTGTCTATCACCACAAATGAAGTGCTATAATTCGCATTCTTTAATAAAGGTTAAAATCCACGTGGGTATAGAGATACCAAAATATGTTATTCAAGAAAAAGGGACGATTCAGCCGCGTTCAAACGCGCCTATCATCCTAAGTGCTCTTATTGCACTTGTCGTTGGTTTTGTTTTCAATGAACTTTACTCGAATAGAAAACTTGAGACGCTTAGAGTGCAAAATGATGTGCTAGAAGAAAATAACAGAGTTAATTTAGATAAAATAGCCCAACTAGAAAGCAAAAACAGTTTGCTTGAAACGGAGTTAAAAATTAAACAACAAGCCGTTATTGCCCTACAAAGCGATTACAAGTTACGCCTTGACGAGCTCAATCAATCTAAAAAAGACATTCAATTTTATGAACGGTTGTTAAGCCCAAACCTTAAAAATAAAGGTTTGCGCGTGTTTGAAGCCGTTGTTACAGAAAAATCGGCAACACTAAAAACGCTGTCAATTATTTTTGTGAACAAAATAGCACGAGCGAACGAAGTTTATGGCAAATACAGCATTCAGATACAAGGTAAAAAAGGTAACAAGCAACAAAGCATTAACGTATTAGATCAGGAAACAAATAAATACCGATTCAGGTATTTCCGTAAGGTTTCTTTTGACTTTTCTTTGCCAGATGGTTTTAAACCCGAACAACTGGTAGTAAAATTATTTCCTAAGATTAAAAAAGCAAAGACAATAGAATACACAGCCCCATGGCATTCATTAATAAAATAGGTAAACATTATGTTTAATAGCAAAGACAACAACACAAAAACAACCAGCACAACAACTGGCAACACAAAAAAAGGCCATACCTTATTGGGTGAAGGAACAACAATAAATGGCGATATTAGTTTTAATGGCATGTTAATTTTAGATGGAACAATCACAGGAAGCATCACTGGTTCACAAAATGATGATGTCTTAACCATCAGTGAAAGTGGATTAATTGAAGGCAAAATTAATGTCGCCAATATAGTCGTTAATGGCAAAATTAAAGGAGATATTAGCTCATCAGGAAAAGTTGAAGTTGCCTCAAAAGCAGATATTGAAGGCAATGTTTATTACCGCACTATTGAAATGAATACGGGTTCAAGAATTAATGGGCAGTTAATTTATCAGGACGATAAAAACAACAGTAAAATTGCTAACATTGAAGACAAAAAAAGCAAATAATCATGCAAAACACTATTGTTTTATCCAACTCAGCAGCTAGCAAAATTAGAGAATTGGCCTTAGAGGAACAAAACCCAGACTTAAAACTGCGGGTATACATCATCGGTGGCGGTTGTTCTGGCTTTCAATACGGCTTTGCTTTTGAAGATGAAACCGAAGAAGGTGATTTTATTATTGATAATGACGGTGTTTGCATGATGGTTGATCCCATGAGTTATCCCTATTTGATAAACTCTGTCGTCGATTATAAAGAAGACTTGCAAGGTTCACGTTTTGTTGTTGACAACCCAAATGCCAAAACAACCTGTGGCTGCGGCAGCTCGTTTTCAATTTGAGGTAAAAAATGAGCAAAAACGAAAAAAACATTTATTTTGGTGCACAAAAACTAGACCGAGCCTCACATTTACGTGAGCGTGAAGCCGAGCTCAAAGAAATGCAATCCTCTCATGATTGCAAATATATTCCTGTCTATAATGGCAATCATATTTACATGAACCGTCACGGTAGTATTTATCGTAGATCAAACCCATTCGAGTGTGAAGCAACATGCTTTTTGGGATTTGTTGGCGACCAAATGTGGTATTCGTGCCCATTAAATGAAGAACAAGCCGAAAACCTTGAAAAGGAAGTGGGTAAACAATTTTCTTCTATTCGGCGTTACGCCTTAAAACTTAATGATGACTTGGCTCATATTGCATTGTATTCACGAGGACTGGATTTATGGCAAAGAAACCGTTTATATTGTCCAAAATGCGGCACTAAAAACACCTTGGACTGGACGGGTCACAGACTTCTTTGTGAAAACAATCATGAGCAATTTCCTCATATTGAACCAGCTATTATTGTTTTGGTAACACACGGGAATAAGTGTTTGCTTGGTCGAAAGCCCGAGTGGCCCAGTTATGCCTATTCAACTTTAGCGGGATTTGTAGAACCAGGTGAATCCATTGAAGAAGCGGTTAAACGAGAGGTCGAAGAAGAATCCAATATCCGAGTTCATAATGTAGAATATTATGGTTCACAACCGTGGCCATTTCCAGCAGCCTTAATGCTAGCATTTACCGCTGAGGCAGAAAACGAAGACATCAAAACAAATGAGGAAATGGAGGATGTGCAATGGTTTACGCGAAAACAACTTAATGAAATGCTTAAAGAAGGCTACGTCACCATTGCTCCGCGGTATACCGTAGCACACAACCTTATTGTTGAATGGTTAGAAGACCAAGATGCCTGAACTGCCCGAGGTTGAAACCACGGTAAATGGCATAAAGCCATGGCTTGAGAATAAAGTCATCAAAAAAATCAACATTTACAATGACTCTTTGCGTTGGAAAATACCTGCAAATTTACCCGACAAATATCAAACCCAAACAGTGACAAGTGTTACACGCCGAGCAAAATACATTCTCATTCACCTTGATAGTGGCACTACCTTGATAATGCATTTAGGCATGTCTGGTTCTTTAGTTGTCAACACGGAGAATGCATCACTTGCCAAACATGACCATTTTGAAATGGTTATGGATGATAATACTTCTCTTCGCTTTAATGATCCACGTCGGTTTGGTTGCATTCTCGATAGCCAAGATTATTTGAATCATAAACTTATCAGAAATCTTGGACCTGAACCTTTAGCCGATGAGTTTGATGGCACAAGACTCAAAACAAAAGCTCAAAACAAAACTCAAGC
>Ga0256839_1005763_pt1 | contig 11262 bp, 11 predicted proteins | sample 354166metaG_FD_185968 | JGI IMG/M metagenome (GOLD analysis project Ga0256839, IMG submission 185968) | Hydrothermal vent microbial communities from Mid Atlantic Ridge, Atlantic Ocean - 354-166 | ecosystem: Environmental > Aquatic > Marine > Hydrothermal vents | place: Atlantic Ocean: Mid... | reverse complement strand
ACAAAGGTCATGGAAGGGCGCATGGTGCGAATCCTCTCCTGGTATGACAACGAATGGGGGTTCTCGAACCGAATGGCAGATACCGCCGTCACAATCGGCAAGATGATCTGATGACCCCGCCGGCGCTTCACGACATTCCGGCGGCGGGCAGGCGCCTTGTGGTGCGCGCTGATCTCGACGTGCCTTTCGGCGGAAACGGCGCGGTGAGCGATGCCACCCGCATCACCCGCTTTGCCGATGGCATGAAGCCGCTTCTGGAAGCGGGCGCCCGGCTGGTGATTCTGGCCCACCTCGGGCACCCCGGCGGCAGGCCGGTGGACGGGCTTTCCACCAGAATCCTTGCCGCTCCCCTGCAAAAGGCGCTTGCAGGCAGGGTGCGCTTCTGCCCCGAGAGCAGCGGCCCGAAGGCCGAGGGCATGGCCTCGGCACTTGCCCCCGGCGAAGCCATGCTGTGCGAGAACATCCGCTTCGAACCCGGCGAGGAAAGGAACGACCCGGCCCTTGCCGCCCGCCTTGCCCGCCTTGGCGATATCTACGTGAACGATGCCTTTTCCTGCGCACATCGCGCCCATGCCAGCACCGAGGCCATCGCCCACATGCTGCCCGCGGTGGCCGGGCCTCTGATGCTGGCCGAGATCAGGGCGCTTTCGGCGGCACTGGAACACCCCGAGCGCCCGGCGGCTGCAATCATCGGCGGTGCCAGGGTTTCGTCGAAAACCGGAATCCTGAAGAACCTGGTGCGCAAGCTGGACACGCTGATCGTGGGCGGCGGCATGGCCAATACCTTCCTGTTTGCCGGGGGCGCGCCGATGGGGCGCTCGCTGCACGAAACCGACCAGGCCGAAACCGTGCGCGAGATCCGCGCCCTGGCGGCACGTTCGGGCTGCCGGATCCTGCTGCCGCGCGATGTGGTGGTCGCGCGCGAGTTCAGAGCCAATGCCCGCAAGCAGATCTGCGCCGCCGATGCCTGCCCCGAGGATGCGATGATCCTCGATGCCGGACCCGCCGCCCTGCGCGAATTCCAGACGGTGCTGGCAGATGCCAATACCATCCTGTGGAACGGACCGCTCGGCGCCTTCGAGATCCCGCCCTTCGACCACTCGACCAAGCTTCTGGCCGCCTGCGCGGCCGAGCTCACCCGCGAAGGCTGCTGCGTATCGGTGGCCGGCGGAAGCGATACCGTGGCCGCACTCAACCTGGCGGGCGCGGCAGACGACTTCACCCACGTGTCCTCCGCCGGAGGCGCGTTTCTGGAATGGCTGGAAGGCAAGACCCTTCCCGGAATCGGCGCTTTGATGCGCGCCAAGGCTGCCTGAGGAGAAAGAAAATGGCACTCATCACCCTTCGACAACTGCTCGACCACGCCGCCGAGAACGGCTATGGCGTGCCGGCCTTCAACATCAACAACATGGAACAGGGCCTGGCGATCATGCGCGCGGCGCAGAAATGCGATGCGCCGGTGATCATGCAGGCCAGCCGTGGCGCGCGCTCCTACGCCGGCGACATCATGCTGCGCCACATGATCCAGGCGCTGGCCGAGATGTTCCCCGACATCCCGATCTGCATGCATCAGGATCACGGCAACAACGAGGCCACCTGCCTGAGCGCAATCCGCCACGGCTTTACCAGCGTGATGATGGATGGCTCGCTGGAAGCCGACATGAAAACCCCGGCTTCCTACGAATACAACGTCGAGATCACCGAGCGCGTCGCGCGCATGGCCCACTGGGTCGGCGCATCCGTCGAGGGCGAGCTGGGCGTGCTCGGCAGCCTCGAGACCGGCGAAGCGGCCAAGGAAGACGGCTCGGGCGCCGAGGGCAAGCTCAGCCGCGAAGACCTGCTGACCGATCCCGACCAGGCCCGGGACTTCGTGGAAAAAACCAAAGTGGATGCGCTGGCCATCGCCTGCGGCACCAGCCACGGCGCCTACAAGTTCAGCCGCAAGCCCGATGGCGAAATCCTGGCGATGGACCGCATCGCCGAGATCCACGCCAAGATCCCCAACGTGCACCTGGTGATGCACGGCTCGTCCAGCGTGCCGCAGTATCTGCAGGATCTGATCAACGAATACGGCGGCGAGATGCCGCAAACCTACGGCGTGCCGGTCGAGGAAATCGAGAAGGGCATCAGGATGGGCGTGCGCAAGGTGAACATCGACACCGACAACCGCATGGCGATCACCGGTCAGTTCCGCAAGGTGGCCACCGAAAAGCCGACCGAATTCGACCCGCGCAAGTTCCTGATCCCGGCCATGGAAGAGATGGAAAAGCTCTGCCTCGACCGCTTCGAACGCTTCGGCACCGCCGGCAATGCCAGCAGGATCAAGGTGATCGACATGGACGAGATGGCCAGGCGCTACGCCGACGGCGCGCTTGATCCGAAAACGGCTTGACGAAATCCACGGGCGGGCAATAGTGCCCGCCCTGCCCCCAGTCACAAGGTGAACATCATGTCCTTCGACCGCTCCATCAAGATCGCGCCTTCCATCCTTTCCGCCGATTTCGCCAATTTCGGGGCCGAGATCCGCGCCATCGAGGCCCAGGGCGCCGACTGGGTGCATGTGGACGTGATGGACGGCCATTTCGTGCCCAATCTCACCTTCGGCCCCCCCGCCGTGAAGGCCTTCCGCCCGCATGTGAAAACCTTCATGGACGTGCATCTGATGATCACCCCCGTGGATCCCTATATCGAAGCCTATGCCAAGGCCGGAGCCGACATGATCGTGGCCCATGCCGAGGCCGGCCCCCACATTCACCGCACCATCCAGGCGATCAGGGCACAGGGGGTGAAGGCCGGCGTGTCGCTCAATCCCGGTACTCCGCCCGAATCCATCGAATACCTGCTCGACATGCTCGACATGGTGCTGGTGATGAGCGTCAACCCCGGTTTCGGCGGGCAGAAATTCATCCCCTCGGCGGTTGAAAAGGTGGCCCGCGTGCGCAGGATGATCGGCGATCGGCCAATCCATATCCAGGTCGATGGCGGAATCACCCCCGAAACCGCACCCCTGGTGGTGAAAGCCGGAGCCGATGTGCTGGTGGCCGGATCGGCGGTGTTCAAGGGGGGCTCGGTCGATACTCCCGAGGTTTACGGGCACAACATCCGCGCCATCCGCGAAGCGGCCGAAAGGGCGCGCGGCTGAGCACAGACCGGCCCGTCTGCCCTGCTGCCTCCGCGCCAGGCCGAAACGGGCTGGACGCAACCGCATGCGTCCTTCATATTCAAACATGAGGATGTTCCATACCCGGTTTCGCATGGCGCAGGCCTCCGCCCGCGCCGCGCCACCAACCAGCAGACGAGGATACAGTCATGAAGATTTCCCGCCGCCATTTCCTGACCGCCGCCGGCGCCGCCGCGCTTTCCGCCGGCCTGCCGGCGCGCATGTGGGCGCTCGGCACCATCGAGGCCGGCAATATCCGCATCGATACCCTGTCGGACGGTCACCTCACCCTGCCCGGCAGCTTCATCTTCGCTCCTGCCCCCCAGGACGAACTGGCCGAACTGCTGAAATCTCACGGCTTCGATGCGATCCCCGAGCAGATCACGCCCCCCTGCAATGTCACGCTCCTGCGCGACGGAACGAACACCGTGCTCTTCGATGTGGGCTCGGGCGCCGGCTTCCAGGATACCGTGGGCGAGCTGCCCGATGCGCTTGACGAAATTGGCGTGGCCCCGGAAGATGTCACCCATGTGGTGTTCACCCATGGCCACCCCGATCACCTGTGGGGCGTTCTGGACGATTTCGACGAACCCACATTCCATGGGGCCGAGCACATGATGGGCCGGGTCGAATTCGATTACTGGTCCGATCCCGAAACCCTGAACCGGATCGACCCGAACCGCGCCTCCTTCGCCTCGGGGGCGAAACGGCGGCTTGATACCCTGGGCGGCGATGCCTTCACCCTTTTCGATGGCGAAACCGAAATCCTGCCCGGCGTGCTGGCGGTGCCCAGCTTCGGCCACAGCCCCGGCCACTATGCCTTCGCCCTCGCCACCCCTGCCGGGCAGGTGATGGTGACGGGCGATGCAATCGGCAACGATCACATGGCCTTCGAGCGCCCCGAATGGCATTCGGGCAGCGATCAGGATCTGGAAGCCGGCGCCGCAACACGGCTGAAGCTGCTTGACCGCATCACCGCCGACGACATGACCCTGATCGGCTATCACATCACCCACCCCGGCATCGGCAAGGCCGAGAAGACCGGCGAGAACCGTTATCGTTTCATGCCCCTGCAGGGCTAGGACCCACCGGCCTGGCGGCCCCGCCGCCGCCGCCAGCCGTCCAACCACGCGCGAACAGGAAGGAGCAAGCCATGGCCGTCACACCACCCGTCTGCGATTTCGGCTGGAAAGCCCCCGATTTCACCCTGCCAGGCACCGATGGCCGCAGCTACGGACTTGACGATGTGAAGGGCGAAAAGGGCACGCTGGTGATGTTCATCTGCAACCACTGCCCCTATGTGCTGGCAGTGCTCGATCGCATCATCCGCGATGCCCGCGACCTGCAGGCGATCGGCATCGGCGTGGTGGCGATCTCGTCGAACGATCCGGTGGCCTATCCCCAGGACAGCTTCGAGAACATGAAGAAGATGGCCGAGGAACGGCAATTCCCCTTTCCCTATCTGTTCGACGAAAGCCAGGACGTGGCGCGCGCCTACGGCGCCGCATGCACCCCCGATTTCTTTGGCTTCAACGCGGATCTCGAACTGCAGTATCGCGGCCGCCTCGATGCCTCGCGCAAACAGGCCGGGCCGCCCGACCTGCGCCGCGATCTCCATGAAGCCATGAAGCAGGTGGCCGAAACCGGCCGGGGGCCGGCCGAACAGATCCCCTCGATGGGATGCTCGATCAAATGGAAGGAAACCACCTGATGGCCGCCATCGTCTTCGATCTCGACGGCACGCTGATCCACAGCGCACCCGATATTCACCACGCCGCCAACAGCCTGCTGGCCGAACATGGCAAGGGGCCGCTTTCGCTTGAAACCGTGACCGGATTCATCGGCAAGGGGGTGCCCTGGCTGGTCACCTGCCTGATCCGCGAAACCGGGCTTGATCCCGCCCTGCATCCCGAACTGGTGGCCGGATTCGGGGCCCGCTATGAAAGCGCCGTCACCCTGACCCGGCCCTATCCGGGCGTTGTCGCGGCGCTGGAAACCCTGAAAGACGCCGGCCACCGCATGGCGGTCTGCACCAACAAGCCCGTGGCCCCGGCCCTGGCGGTGCTCGAACATCTGAACCTTGCCGGATTCTTCGATCACGTGCAGGGGGGCGACATGCTGGGCGTGAAGAAACCCGATCCGGCGCCGGTTCGTGCCACCCTTGCAGCACTGGAGGTGCCAACGGCCATCTATGTGGGCGACAGCGAGACCGACGCCGAAACCGCACAGCGCGCCGGACTGCCCTTTGCCCTGTTTCTCGGAGGCTACCGCAAGACCCCGCCCGAAGAGCTTCCCCATGAGTTCGCCTTTGCCGATTTCGCCGAACTCGCCCCCTTCATCAGGGCGCACAGCGCCCCGGGCACCGGGTCGGAGCCGGTGACCTCTTCCCGAAGCTGACACCACAAGGGGGCGGATCCGTGAAACTCCGGGCGCTCATCTTCGACGTTGACGGAACCCTTGCCGAAACCGAAGAGGCACACCGGCAGGCCTTCAACGAAACCTTCGCCGGATGGAAGCTTGGCTGGCACTGGGGGCGCGATCTCTATCGCGAACTGCTGAAAACCACCGGTGGCAAGGAACGCATCTCGGCCTTTCAGGAAAGCCTTCCCGAAAGCTCCCGCCTGTCACCGGAAGAGATCGCCCGTCTGCACCGGGAAAAGACCGCCCGCTACAACGAAATCCTTGCCGAAGGCGGGCTTGCCCTGCGCCCCGGCGTGGCCGATCTGATCGCCGCGGCCCGCAGGGCCGGGCTGAAGATCGCCGTGGCCACCACCACCAACCTGCCCAATGTCGAGGCCCTGACGCAATGCTGCTGGGGCCTGCCGGCCGGGCACATATTCGACACCATCGCCGCGGGTGACATGGTGCAGGCCAAGAAACCCGCGCCCGATGTCTTCCTGCTTGCCCTCAGGCAGCTTTCCCTGCCCCCCGAGGCCTGTATCGCCTTCGAAGACAGCCGCCCCGGCCTGACTTCGGCAAAAGACGCCGGGCTGCGGGTGATTGTCACCCCTTCGGCCTATACCGATGGCGATGACTTCACCGGCGCCAGCCGGGTGATCCCCGCGCTCACTTCGCAGCACCTCCCGCCCGAACTGCGCCTGTTGTGAAACGCGGCCCCGTCATCGATCTGCGGAGATCCCTGCCGGAAGCTTCCCGCATGCCGCGGGCGAAACGGCGACGGCGCCCATGCGCCTTCATTCACCCACCGGTCATTCTTCCGCCCCGGTACCGAGCAGATCAAGGATAGCCCCTTCGTCACCCCCCTGAAGGGCCCCCGCCACCCGGCCCCGCACGCCGCTCAGGCGCGTGCGCGCATAGGCCTCGCTCACGATACCGGGCTGATGGCGCAGCAGCACCGAAGCCGTCAGCAGGCTTCCGGCGCTTTCGGCAAACCAGCGCGCATCGGCCTCTGGCGGCAGCCCCGGCCAGCGCGCGCGATGCGCCGCAAGCGCTGCATCATATGCATGGCTGAGCCCGCGCGCCGCCTCCATTTCGGCGCTCAGGACTTCGCCCGCCAGCGGCAGGCGCGCAAGCGTGCGCAGGATATCAAGGCAGATCACGTTGCCCGAACCCTCCCAGATCGAATTCAGAGGCGCCTCGCGATAAAGCAGCGGCAGCGGCGTGTCTTCCACATAGCCCATGCCGCCCAGCACCTCCATCGCCTCGCCCACCACGCCGATACAGGCCTTGTTCGACAGGAACTTCGCCAGTGCCACCCCGATGCGGGCAAAGGCACGATCTTCCCCGGAGGTTCCATCAAATGCCGCGGCCACCCGCAGCCCGAGCCAGAGCGCCCCCAGCCAGTCAAGCGTCAGGTCGGCCAGCACCCGGCGCATCAGCGGCTGATCGATCAGACGGCGCTGGAAGGCACTGCGGTGCAGGCACCAGTGGTGCGCCTCGTCCAGCGCCGCGCGCATCAGCCCGGCCGGTGCCATCGCCGTATCAAGGCGGGTATGATGCACCATCTCCAGAATGGCCCGCAGACCCTGCCCCTCTTCGCCGATCATCTCGGCCCGGGCGCCGTGATATTCGATCTCGGCCGAGGCATTGGCGCGGTTGCCGAGCTTGTCTTTCAATCGCTGGATCCGGATCGCATTACGCGTGCCGTCGGGCAGCCAGCGCGCCACCAGAAAACAGCTGAGCCCCCCGGGGGCCTGCGCCAGCGTGAGAAACGCATCCGACATCGGCGCCGAGCAGAACCACTTGTGTCCGTAAAGCCGCCAGCCCGCATCATCGGGGAGCGCACGGGTGACATTGGCGCGCACATCCGATCCGCCCTGCTTTTCCGTCATCGCCATGCCCAGTGTGAAACCCGCCTTTTCGGCCGCCGGTGCATCGGCAGGATCATAGGTGCGCGACATCAGCCCCGGCACCCAGAAATCCGCCAGCGCCGGCACCCCGTGCTTCCGCAGGGCGGGAATCGCCGCATGGGTCATGGTCATCGGGCAGCATGTGGAAGGCTCCACCTGGCTGTGCAGATAAACCATTGCCGCATGGTTCACATGCCCCCCGGGCGCATCTTCCCAGGCAATGGCGCTGTAACCCGCCCCGATTCCAAGGCGCAGCAGATCATGATAGGCCGGATGAAAGCGCACCCGGTCCAGCCGCCGCCCGGCGCGGTCGAACAGCTCCAGACGGGGCAGACAGCGATTGGCCTCGGCCCCCGCCGCGCGCATCTCGCCCCGCCCGAGCGCCGCCCCGTGGCCGGCCAGCACCCCGGCCCGCCCCCCGAAAGCGGCAATGGCAGCACGAAGAGGTGCATCCGCGGCCCAGAGATCGATATCGCCGCGTTCGGGCGGCTGGTTGGACGCAGCCGTCAGCACGTCAAGATCGGCGCCGGGTTTCATGTCGGATTCCATTTCGCGTTCCATGTCATGTATTCCTCCAGAGCCCTTTTCCCGCCCCTTCTGCCCTCGGCTCTTCCGCTGGAAGCTCACCATGGCACGACAGTCTAACCCTTTTTTCGCAAAAGGGGATTCACAAAGCGAATCACTTGTGCCATTCTTAGCGAAACGGCCCGCCAAGAGGCCAGGACACGAGGTGGTGAGTACGAATGGCACATAAGAAACCGGTTGTCGGTGCCCTGATCTATTTTTCCCTGATGTTCTGCGCAGCAGCCTATTTCACCTTCTCGGCAGTGCAAGGTGAATCCGGCCTGTTCCGGCGCGTACAGATCGAAGCCGAGCGCGAAGCCCTCCGGGCCGAGCTCGAACGCCTCGAGGCCGAGGTTGCCCGGATCCGGAACAAGACCCGCCGCCTGTCGGATGAATTCCTTGATCTCGACCTGCTCGACGATCAGGCCCGCAGCGTGCTGGGCCTGATCCGCAAGGACGAGATCGTGATCCGCTGAGCGCAGGCCCCGGCAAAGGCCCGCAATCGTCGCCCTGCGCCCCGTGCACATGCCGGCCAACCCTCCGACCCTGTCTCCGCTCCGCTGCAATTTTCCCTCTCGCCCCCGGGCACCTTATCCGCTAACATATAGTTTAACGCTAAACTATACCTGCGACCAAACCCGGAGCCGCGCCATGGCAAAAAAGAGAACCCGAGGAAAACCAAAGACATCCAGAAAAGAGCTGCTGAAGTTCTATCGGGACATGCTGCTGATCCGGCGATTCGAGGAAAAGGCCGGGCAGCTTTACGGCATGGGGCTGATCGGCGGGTTCTGTCATCTCTATATCGGTCAGGAAGCCGTGGTCGTGGGGCTCGAGGCGGTCGCCAGGGAAGGGGACCAGCGCATCACCTCGTACCGCGATCATGGCCACATGCTGGCCTGCGGCATGGATCCGGCCCGGGTGATGGCCGAACTCACCGGGCGGCGCGACGGCTATTCCCGGGGAAAGGGCGGCAGCATGCACATGTTTTCACAGGAAAAGGGGTTTTACGGCGGTCACGGGATCGTTGGCGCACAGGTGCCCCTTGGCACCGGGCTGGCCTTCGCCAACCGCTATCGCGGCAACGACAGCGTCTCCTTCACCTATTACGGCGACGGGGCGGCCAACCAGGGACAGGTTTACGAAAGCTTCAACATGGCCGAACTGTGGCAGCTGCCCGTTGTCTATGTGATCGAGAACAACCAGTATGCCATGGGCACCGCGCTCAGCCGCGCGTCCTCCTCTCCCGAGCTTCATACCCGTGGCGCCGCCTTCTGCATCCCGGGCGAGGCCGTGGATGGCATGGATGTGCTGGCCGTGAAAAAGGCCGGCGCCCGCGCCGCCGCCCATTGCCGCGCCGGCAAGGGGCCCTACATCCTTGAAATGAAAACATATCGCTATCGCGGCCATTCCATGTCGGATCCGGCCAAGTACCGCTCACGCGAAGAAGTGCAGAAAATGCGCGAAGAGCACGATCCGATCGACCATGTGCGCGCCCTGCTGCTCGGGGGCGGGATGGCCGGCGAAGATGACCTGAAGGCAATCGACAAGGAGGTGAAGGCAATCGTCAACGAAGCCGCCGAATTCGCCCGCCAGAGCCCCGAACCAGACCCGGCCGAACTGTGGTCCGACATCTATGCCGAAGCCGAAAGCGCCTGACAGGACGGAGAAGATCAATGCCCACGGAAATTCTGATGCCCGCGCTTTCGCCCACCATGGAGGAAGGCACCCTTGCCAGATGGCTGGTGAAGGAAGGCGATACGGTAAACGCCGGCGACGTGATCGCCGAAATCGAAACCGACAAGGCCACGATGGAGTTCGAGGCCGTCGATGAAGGCGTGATCGGCCGGATCCTGGTGCCCGAGGGCACGGCCGGAGTCAGGGTGAACACCCCGATCGCGGTGCTGCTGGAAGAGGGTGAAAGCGCCGATGACATCGCCGCCGCCCGGCCGCAGGGACAGCCGGACAACCCGCCGCAGCCCCCCGCGGCAGCCACGGCCCCGCCCGCGGCCCCCACCCCGGACACGCCGGCAGCATCCGCACCCGCCGCCCCCGAACTGCCCACTGCCCCGCAGGAACCGGAAATTCCCGAAGGCACACCGATGAAGCGCCAGACGGTGCGCGAAGCCCTGCGCGATGCCATGGCCGAAGAAATGCGCCGCGATGATCGCGTATTCCTGATGGGCGAGGAGGTGGCCCAGTATCAGGGGGCCTACAAGGTTTCCCAGGGGCTGCTCGATGAATTCGGCGAGCGCCGCGTGATCGATACGCCCATTACCGAACAGGGGTTTGCCGGCGTCGGCATCGGCGCGGCCTTCACCGGCCTCAGGCCCATTGTCGAATTCATGACCTTCAACTTCGCCATGCAGGCGATCGACCAGATCATCAATTCCGCCGCGAAAACGCTTTACATGTCGGGCGGACAGGTGAACGTGCCGATCGTGTTTCGCGGCCCCAATGGCGCGGCGGCGCGCGTGGCCGCGCAGCACAGCCAGGACTACGCCGCCTGGTATGCCCATATCCCCGGCCTCAGGGTGGTTGTCCCCTGGGCCGCCGATGATGCCAAGGGGCTGCTGAAAACCGCCATCCGCGATCCCAACCCGGTGATCTTCCTTGAAAACGAGATTCTCTATGGTCAGAGCTTCGATGTGCCCGAACTGGAAGATCACACGGTGCCCTTCGGCCGTGCCCGGATCTGGCGCACGGGCAGCGACGTGACCATGGTGAGTTTCGGTATCGGCATGAAACATGCGATGGAAGCCGCCGAACGTCTGGCCGGCGAAGGGATCGAGGCCGAGGTAATCGACCTGCGCACCCTGCGCCCGATGGATACCGACACCGTGGTCAGAAGCGTGATGAAAACCAACCGTTGCGTTACCGTCGAGGAAGGCTGGCCCGTCTGTTCGATCGGCAGCCATATCTCGTCGGTGCTGATGCAGCAGGCCTTCGACTGGCTCGATGCCCCGGTGATCACGCTTGCGGGCAAGGATGTGCCCATGCCCTATGCCGCCAATCTCGAACGGCTCGCGCTGGTTACCGTCGAAGAGGTGGTCGATGCTGTCCGCCGCGTTACCTATCGCTGAGGGAGAAGGCCCATGCCGATCGAAATTCTGATGCCCGCGCTTTCGCCCACCATGGAGGAAGGCACCCTTGCCAGATGGCTGGTGAAGGAAGGCGATACGGTAAACGCCGGCGACGTGATCGCCGAAATCGAAACCGACAAGGCCACGA
>Ga0256839_1005762_pt1 | contig 11263 bp, 7 predicted proteins | sample 354166metaG_FD_185968 | JGI IMG/M metagenome (GOLD analysis project Ga0256839, IMG submission 185968) | Hydrothermal vent microbial communities from Mid Atlantic Ridge, Atlantic Ocean - 354-166 | ecosystem: Environmental > Aquatic > Marine > Hydrothermal vents | place: Atlantic Ocean: Mid... | reverse complement strand
CCCCCTCAATAGCCACATGAGCACAGTAAACAGACCCAGGCCTGGATATCAGCTGGGTATAATGCTGGCCACGATTATCTGGCTGGCACAAGGGGTGGTTTTTGCCGCAGATCAAAGCCGCCAGCACACAGCACCATCACCCTCCTCTCAACGCAGCTATCTGGTGGGGTTTGCCCAGGATACACTAAGCAATGACTGGCGCATCGCTCAGGTTCGAGAGCTTCAGCAGACACTGACCCAGTACCCATCAATCCACTTCATCTACACCGATGCCCAGGGGCAGACGGCCAAACAGATTCTGGATATTGAGGATCTGCTCATGCGAGGCATCGACCTGCTGGTCACCAGCCCGCGTGACAGCAAGGCACTGACACCCGTTATCGCTCAGGCCTACCGCCGGGGCATACCTGTCGTGCTGCTGACCCGGCGTATCGAGAGTGAGGATTACACCCTCTTTATCGGGGCGGATGATCTGGCCATTGGCCGGCAGGCCGCCCAGTATCTCCGGCAGCGGCTGGCTGGCCGGGGAAAAATCCTGATGCTGAAAGGGGTGCCTGCCGCCTCTACCACTATCAATCGGACACGGGGTTTCAGAGAGGAGATCGCCCACCAGGGCGACTTGCAGATCATCGCCGAAAAAGCCGCCAACTACCTGCGCAATGATGCAATTCATGCCATGGAAGAGGTGCTTGAGGCGGGCATTCCGTTCGATGCCATCTATGCCCAGAGTGACAGCATGGCTCATGGTGCCCGCATGGCGCTGAAGCGGGCAGGAATCGATCCACGCAACATCCCGATTATAGGGATCGACTATATCTCCGAGGCACGCCGTGCCATCCGCGCCGGAGAGCAGGAGATCAGCTTCACCTACCCCACCGGCGGCCGTGAGGGCGCTGAGAATATTATCAAGATCCTGCGGGGGGAGCCGATACCAAAAGATATCATCCTTGACTCCATCATGGTGACCCCTGACAACGTGGAGCAGCTTGAACCCCTGCTTTAAAATATGGAACTTTCACTGAAGCTCAACCATAAACTGCTGCTGTTCTGGTTTGGTTCCGTGCTGCTCTCCCTGCTCCTGGTAGGCAGCATATTTAACCAGTTGATCACCGATCTGCATAAGGATCGCGCCCAGGAACGCATCCAGCGTGGCTTCGACACCCTGTCAGAGTGGCTGAACAGCCGCAAAAACTACCTGCTGGAGAGCAGCCGTTTTCTGGTAGAACGTCCAGATATCGTGGCCTCCACCAGCATGATCCACAACTATCAGGATATTCAAAACTACCAGCCACTGGTCTTTGACCCGGAAAAGCAGGCACTGGGGCAGGAGCTGGCTCAACAGGCTCAACAAAACGGGCTGGATCTGGTTGCCATCTACGACACCGATCTAAAACCCATCAGCTTCTACCTCTCTGATAAACAGGCGCAGGCCGGAACTGGGTATATCTCCTACCGCAACGGAAAACCCACCACATGGATCACCCGGGGGTATAAAGACGACTACCAGGAGGTTAATACCATACCGGCACCACTTACAGAACCCCACCAGGCAGAGGTGGAGTCACATATCTATGCTCATATGCACCGGGCTGACAACGGGATCACCCTTGAGGTGCAGACCCCCATAATACGCCACTACCCTGATGGTTCCCGCCAGTTTGTCGGCATACTGAGAATGGCCGACACCCTAAATAACAGCTTTATCAAAACCATCACCCAGCAGACCCACCTGGCCTTCACCCTCTCTCTGAAGGATGGCACTCAACTCGGCACGCCTTACACCCGCGAAACCCAGATGACCCTCTGGAACAGACCCACCAGCCAGGATGACACCAAGTGGCAAGCCATCCCACACAGTGACTATTTTCTAGGCACCCTGCTCTATCCCCTGGAGGATGGCGAGCAGGCAGCATTTACCTTTGGTGTAGAGAAGACAAAGCTGGCCTCCGAGCTGGAGGCCTTCCATCAGGCCACGCTATGGGTGCTGATATTGGCCGGTATCGGCTTCCTTCCCTTTGGGCTGTTTTTTCTGCGCCACACGGTTTCCAGCCCCATCTCCAGCCTGGTCAGCAAGATTGAGGCACTCAAGAGTGGTGATTACAGCCCACCACCCCCCATCACCCGCAAGGATGAGCTGGGGTTCCTGGCGCTCTCATTCGACACCATGGCGCAAACCATACAGCTGCGTGAGCATGAACTTCAGAAGCTCTCCTGCGCCGTAGAGCAGAGTCCGGTCGCAGTAATCATCACCGACCCGCAAGGCACTATTGAATATGTAAACCCCCAGTTTTGTGAAGACAGCGGCTATCAGAGTGATCAGATCATTGGCCGGAATCCACGCATTCTAAACTCTGGCCAGACGCCAAAAGCGCTCTACCAGGATCTATGGCAGACCATCGCCGCCGGCAACCGATGGCATGGTACGCTGCTCAACCGGAAAAAAAACGGTGAGCTCTACTGGGCATCTATCTCCATATCTGCGATTAAAGCCGCAGATGGAACCATTACCCATTTTGTTTCGGTCAGTGAGGATATTACCGAGCGCAAGATGGCCGAGGAGGAGCGCCTGCGCTTTCGCATGGCGTTGGATACCTCCAGTGACTGTATCTTTCTTATCAACCCGGAGAGTATGCATTTTGTTGATTTCAACCAGACTGTTTTAGACTGCATGGGGTACGAGCGGGATGAGCTGTTAGGCATGGGGCCGCAGGATATTGAACCCGAATTTTCCCGTACCAAGCTGCAATCCCACTTTTATGAAATCATCAAAACCACCGATAAAAAAGGTGAGACCGCCACCCTGCATGAGTGCAAGGATGGCACTCAATTCCCTGTCGAGGTAAGGCTGAGCGCACTTCAGCAACGGGATGGCAGCTGGCTCATCATCTCTCTGGCGCGGAATATAACCGAGCGCAAACAGGCCGAGAAAAAGATCACCTATCAGGCCTATTACGATACGCTCACCGACCTGCCCAATCGCCGACTGCTGCATAGCCAGCTGGAGATGGAGGTCGCCCGCTCAAAACGACGGGGGCACCTGGGGGCACTGCTGTTTCTGGATCTGGACAACTTCAAGGTGATCAATGACTCGCTGGGGCATCAGGCCGGTGAAGATATATTGCGTCATGTGGCGAGCCGCCTGAAATCCAACCTCCGGGAAGAGGATACCGTGGCTCGCATCGGGGGCGACGAGTTTATCATCCTCCTCTCCGAACTTGGCGATGACCCTGATACCGCGCTGAATGCGACACAGGCCATCATAAAGGAGGTGCAAAAGGCACTGAAGACACCATGCCATACCAGCGGTCATGAACTGATCACCACCGCCAGCATTGGCGTTGCCATCTTTCCACTGGGGAAGGAGAGTGCCGATGAGATCATGCAGCAGGCAGATCTGGCCATGTACCGCGCCAAGGATCGTGGACGCAACACCTTTCAATTCTATATGCCCAGCATGCAGGTTGCCGCCACGGAACGGCTCACAGTAGAGAACAACCTGCGTCGCGCCATTTCGCAGGGGCAGCTGGCGCTCTATTATCAGCCCCAGGTGGAAGCGGATGGCCGCATTATAGGGGCCGAGTGCCTGGTGCGCTGGATCCATCCCGAAGATGGGGTCATCCCGCCGAATAAATTTATCCCGGTGGCCGAAGAGACCAACCTCATTCTGGAGATAGGCCAGTGGGTCTTAAACCGCGCCTGCACACAATTAAAGGCGTGGCAGGAGGCAGGGAATGAGACGCCAATAAAGCGGCTGGCCGTCAACGTCAGTCCCAAAGAGTTTCACCAAAGCGGCTTCGTCGATCAGGTCAAAGAGATTCTGCAGAAGACCGGTGCCAACCCAAACAGCCTGGAGCTGGAGCTGACCGAAAGCATGCTGATCAGCAATGTGGAAGAGACCATCGAAAAAATGCATGCCCTCCGGGATCTTGGCGTACACTTCTCCATCGACGATTTCGGCACCGGCTACTCCTCACTCAGCTACCTCAAAAAGCTCCCTTTGAACAAACTCAAGATCGATCAATCCTTCGTGCGTGATATTGCAGGTGACATGAGTAACGCCACTATCGTGGACACCATTATCATCATGGCAGGCAACCTCGGCCTTGAGGTGATCGCTGAGGGGGTAGAGACAGAGGCTGAGTTGGGGTATCTATCCAACAAAGGGTGCGCGACCTATCAGGGTTACTACTTCAGCCGCCCGCTGCCCGCCGATGAGTTTAACAGGCTCTTGCTGACATCTGCAAAAACCGCATCCCAATGAGTGCCAAACCCTTTATCTGACATTTCTATATTTCAGATGGCAGAGCGCATACATTATGGCGACAGATACCCGCTGCTGTTTGGCAGCCTGATGCTATGGCTTTCGATACTGCCGGCCTTGGCAGAACAACCACCGCCCCACTCGCTGATATGGCCATCCGATGGCGGGTATTCAGCAACGCCACCCGCAGGACAGAATGGTTATTGCCACCCCGATTTTCGCAACCGGCTTATCTCACTGGCGGCCACAGCAAACAGCAATATTGACAACCCGGAGAGGCTGGCTCTTTTTGGCGGATGGCTTGATCTTATCCAGGGGCTTGACCAGGAGAGCTGCACCGAGCCTGCTGCCATAGCAGCGATTAAAGCATGGCATATGAGCCACAGAAGCCACCCCGCTGTTCTGCTCTTTCCCGAGTTGTTTGGCACTGAGCCGCAGGCGTTGAATGTAGGGATACTGCTGCCGCTGCAAGGTGAAATCGCTGCACTCTCTCATGTCATACTGGAGGGCATGACCTCTGTTGTGCAGGCTAGCGGAATAGGGATTACGGTTATTGATAGCATTGAGTTCGTACGCAACGGCAGCATACAAAAAGAGGCCGACAGGCTGGGTGGTTTTGACTGTATTATCGGGCCACTGGAGCGAGAGAGGGTGGAACAGTTTGCATTAAGCCAGCCGACGCTGCCGGTGTTGACACTGAACTATCTGCCAACAGACAGGCCCACATCATTACAACTGTTTCAAATCGCACTGCGCCCGGAAGATGAGGCCTATGCCGTTGCCGACCTGATTGCTGAAGCAGGTCATACGCAAGGGATTCTGCTCTATACCCAGGCCCATCCCTGGAGTGAGCGGATGGCCACGGCACTGCTGGATCGTTGGGAGCAGTATGGTGGCCATTTAGAAACACATATCATCCATGCCGAACAGACCGACTTTTCCAGCATACTAAAAGCGGCGCTACAGCTCTCTGAATCTGCACATCGGCACAAAAAGATAGAGCGCCTGCTCGGCCACCCGGTAAGATTCCAACCCAGACGACGGCAGGATATTGAGTTTATTGTCATGCTGGTGGATCAGCGACTTGGCCGCATGCTAAAGCCACAGCTTGAATTCTGGTATGCAGGCGGCCTGCCTGTCTACTCCTCATCAAAACTGTTAAGCGCAAATTCATTTACTGTAAACCAAGACCTGGATGGTGTGCAGCTGACTCTCCCCCCCTGGGTGACAGTTACAGATGCCAGAATGGAAACAGAGAGCGAACCCACGCTTGAGCAGTCACTGCATTTTTTAGGCGCAAGTGCGATCAGGATTGTGCAGGCCAGCCGATGCCTGTCAAACAATGCGCTACTGCTGAATCAGCAGCTTGAATCAACATGGGTGTTTGATGAGACAACCCGGCGCTTTCATTATCGCAGTCGGCAGGCTGTGATAAAAGATGACCACATCCATCACTGATACTGTATTTATTTAATACCAGCTCAAGGGTAGGTGATGATGCCGCTTTTGGCAGCTGGCGCAGGTTTTTTAACTGCTTTGCGTTTTGCAGTCGCGGCATTATTTACAAGCTGCTCCAGTTTATCAAGACGCAGCTTGAGCAGCTTGATATCGCCTCTCTGTTTTTTTGTCTGTTTTTTAAGTGCCGCAATATCTTTATAGATATCCGCGCTTGCCTGCTCAACCGGAAGGATCAGTGTCGATAACAGACAGATAGAGAGGAGGGGTATCAGTTTTTTCATAATCATGGTCTCTTGAATTTTATAATCCTAGAATCCGCAGTTGGACGGGGTGGAGTGTGCGCTTGCGGGGGTGTATGGCAAGGCGCAACGACGTAGAATAGTTATTCTATTCCAAGGAGTTGCAACACGGCCATACGCCGCCGCAAGCGTGCAATCCGCCCCGTAGCGTAGTTCACCCAGCAGGTGCGTTGGATAAAGGCATAAAACATTATGCATATCAATATGTTGATCTATCCTCATAGCGGTCAACTGCGGAATCTAGGATAATGCATCTGTAACTAACGTACACTGATATATTCACCTGGCTGAAACGTTACCGGGCTCTGTTTCCCTTTTAGCTGAACAACAGAATAACCCGCATAGACACGAATCACATTGGCGGTAACGCTGGGCTCAGAAAACTGGTAACTCCCACCATCCACACCAAAAACCGGCCCCTGCCGTGCGCTCTTGTATAGCGTGATGGTGTCGCCCTTTTTTATACGCGTATCCCTGCCCATATCAATGTATAGATGATGCTCCTCCTCCCCCAGCACCTTTACGCTAAACTCCCGACAGGATAACAGCCGCCTGATCGCCGTTACCTCCCTCTCCAGCAGCTCACTGAACGCGGCTCCATAGGGGTCATTGTAAAAGGCATAGGTGCCAAAACGCACCGGCTGATCGGGCTTGACATAGCCCTTTACCACCTTTGCATGTCGATGACGGGCCAGCAGCTCGCCGGTGTAGGCATCATGAATAAAAAACTCAACCTCAATGTTGCGTTCGTTGGGTTGCCACTTGAGTCCAAGCTCATTTTCAATGCCCGGCCAGCCGGGTTTAAAGCTGAGCCCAAGCGGATTCCACTCTGTATCAAACAGCTCAAAGTTGCGTGTCAGTCTAAAGCTGGGTGGCAACTCATGACCCAGGTTACGTATCACGCCAGAGATGACATACTGGATGCCCAGGTTTTCCTGCAGGGTGTTGACGAGGGGACGGATCTTGTTGCCATTGCTGGCAATGGCGGTTGCATTCAGCGGGTCATGGTGCAGTGACTGGTTGCTGGCATCACGCACCAGAAAGTCACCACTGGCGCTTAGCCTTTGCAACAGCTCGGTTGGGATGCCACGTTGAAAACCATAATAATCATTGGTTCCAATCTGGGCCGCATCAAGCAGCGGAAAGTAGACAGCGGTAACCTTTTTTCTAAAGCTGTTGTTATCAAAATCTCCACAGCTGCCAGAGCCATCTTCCATGGTTACACTGACCAGCAGCGTTATGATGCCATTGGCGATATGCTCATCAATAATATCTGCTTTGGCAAGACGGCTGGATGAGCGCACCTGGATGCTGTCAATGATGTTGCTTCCCAACCCTGTCGCATAGGTGGAGTTGACCTTCGCATTCTGCATCATGGATGCCTGCCGCAGGGCATTTTGATAGGCCACCAGACGTGCTGATCCAACATCACCGTTGGTGATTACCGCACTGCCTCTTGCCTCAACGGCTGCAGCAAAAACCGGCGCACTGCCGAGACAGAGAAGGGCGCTGATTAACAGGGCTAAATATCGCATGAGGGCAGGCTGCTCAACCGGTTAGTTTTTGTAGTAGACCACTTCCGGTGCAGTGCCACTGCTGCAACCATTCGAGCAGCCACCTGCCGGAATTGTGGCCGTGCAGCTGTTACAGTTATTGCTGGCATCCGTCTCGATGGTTATCTCAATACTTTCACGCCGTTGCTCTTCAGCATTCGCATGCTGCTCAGACCCCTGCCCGGCATTGACCTGCCCTATGCAGTCCGGCGTCAGGCTTGCAAAACAGTGGTAGAGATTCTCATTGGTCTTCAACTCCAGCTCGGCCTCATAGATACCCTCACCCTTTGGCGTCAAAGCCAGCAGTTGAGCACCACGCACTACGGCATCAATATAGGCACGAAAACGATCGCTCTCTATGGCCGCATCCCTGACCGTGGTCATGCCGGTGATGCGCGTGCCATAGAGCGTCTCTGCCAGGTTGCGATAGGCATCAACCTTGGCGGCTCTGATGGCCAACAGGCGCTTTCTTGGGGGGGGGTAATTCATGTAATCCGATTCCACACCGTAGCCGATCGCTTTGAGCGTTTTCAGCTCTACTTTGGGTGGAGCCTTCTTTTGGGCGGCCTTATGTTGCGGTGCGGGTTGGTAGCTGCGCGCCACGGTAACCTTGGATACCGGCTCGCTCTGTTTCAGCTTGACGGCCAGTCGCTGCTCAAAACATGCCGTCAATAAAAATATGCTTATTGCACATATAATGCCTAATCTGATCATGGAACTATCCTCTCCTGACACCTGTTCATTTTTGTCTGCAAATGGCCATCTACAAAACTCTCTGCATTTAACATGCCAGCAAAGGCAAAAGCATGTATCAGCCAGATGGGGATATAAAAACAGATTAAAAACAATAGATTACATCCAAATACCGGGGTTGGCTTGGGCGGCAACAAATTGCCGATCCTGCAACAGGGCAGGCAATATATTGTCGGTTTTTCTGGGATTATGAACCACAACATGCAAGACTGTCCGCCCGGTTTTTCCAGCATAAAAGGCCTCTCCGTGACCACAGACTTTTCAACCCTGCCGCTAAGCCCAGAGATGCTGGCCAATCTCAAGACACTGGATTACCGGCAGATGACCCCGATCCAGGCCGCCACGCTGCCCGCACTGCTACAGGGCAGGGATCTCATTGCCCAGGCCAAGACTGGCAGCGGCAAAACCGCCGCCTTTGGCATCGGCCTGCTCGACAGGCTGAATGTGGCCAAGTACCGAATTCAAGTGCTGGTGCTCTGCCCCACACGTGAGCTGGCCGATCAGGTAGGCAAGGAGATTCGGCGGCTGGCACGCTGTATGCCCAATATCAAACTGGTCAGCCTCTGCGGCGGCCAGCCCTTTGGGCCACAGGTGGGGTCACTGGAGCACAATGCACATATTGCGGTGGGCACCCCAGGGCGGATACTCAAGCACCTGCAAAAAGGGACTCTTGATCTGCAACATATCAAAACCCTGGTACTGGATGAGGCCGACCGGATGCTCGACATGGGCTTCTACGACGAGATCTCAACCATTATCGACCATACACCAAACCACCGGCAGACCCTGCTCTTCTCCGCCACCTATCCCGATGCCATCAAGGGGATGAGCAGCCGGTTTCAGCGTGACCCGATAATGGTGTCAGTCGATGCCTCCCACAGTGACAGCCAGATCAAACAGCACTTCTACGAGGTAGAGAAGGGTCAGCGGGTCAACACGCTGACCACCCTGCTGGCGCAGCATAAACCGGAATCGACCGTGGTTTTTTGTAATACCCGCCAGCAGTGCCAGGAGGTCGCAGACGAGTTGCAGCAGCGCGGCTTTGAGGCTCTGCCCCTGCACGGCGATCTGGATCAGAAAGAGCGCAATCAGGTGCTGGTGATGTTTGCCAACAAGAGCTGCCCGATATTGGTTGCCACCGATGTTGCCGCCCGTGGGCTGGATATCAAAGATCTGCAGGCAGTGATCAACTTTGAACTCTCACGTGATCCAGAGGTGCATATTCACCGCATTGGCCGCACTGGCCGTGCCGGCAAAAAGGGGCTGGCTTTTAGTCTGTTTATCGCCTCTGAAGCCCATCGGGTCAATGCGCTGGAGGAGTATCTAAAAAGCACCATACAAATAGAGACGCTGAGAAACCGTGAGATTGAAGAGGGCTTTAAACTCCAATCTCCGATGGTTACTTTCTGTATCGATGGCGGCCGCAAGGATAAAGTCCGTCCTGGTGATATCCTTGGCGCACTCACGGGTGATGGTGGCATACCCGGCGACAGGGTGGGCAAGATTGATATCTTTGATCACATCGCCTATGTTGCCATTGATCGCACCATTCGCAAAAAGGCACTCAAGCAGCTCTCTGAAGGCAAAATCAAAGGACGCCGGTTCAAGGTGCGGCGGCTGATCTCGTTTTCATAGCCTGTTTTTCGCACCAAGTGATGAGAAAAATCCTGCCCATCCTGTTGATAGCCCTGTTTGGAACCACAATGGCCGGCTGCAAATTCATCGTTAACCAGCTGGCATTTTTTCCAGACCCTGTGGATCAGTTATCCAAACCCCAGTTGCCCCCTGGTGTTGAAGAGCGGTTTATCGAGACGGAAGATCAGGTACGGATTCAGCTGCTCTATCTCCCCTCACCCGACGCTACCAGCGTGCTGCTCTATTTTCACGGCAATGCGGGCAATATCTATCATCGAGTTTCTGATCTGCTTCAGCTCCAGCGATCTGGAATAAGCGTCATAGGCGTGAGCTACCGTGGTTATGGAAAGAGTGAAGGCACCCCCAGCGAGGAGGGGATCTATCAGGATGGCGAAGCCGCTTTTAACTATGCCACGCAAGAGCTGGGGTTTTCTCAAGACAATATCATTATTTTAGGCCGCTCAATCGGGTCTACTGTCGCCATCAACAGCGCCAAAAACAGAACGATTGGGGGGCTGATTCTGGTAACTCCGCTGACCAGTGGCAAGGCGCATGCAAAGGCCGTAGGTTTAGGGCTTATCTCTTCACTGGCGGGTGATGCGTTTGATAACCTCTCCAGGATAAAGGATATAACAGCCCCACTGCTGGTTATTCATGGAACCGATGATCGCGTCATCCCTTTTTCAATGGGCAGAGAGCTGTTCGATCGTGCGCAGACCAAAAAGCAGTTTATAAAAATAGCGGGCGGCGGCCATAATAACCTGCAAGCCAATTACCGGCTGGCATACTGGTCGGCTATCTCCGGTTTTATCCAGCAGGTATCAAACCAATAAAATGTTTGCCTTTAAACGCTGGGCGCGTAACAAAAAAGGTTGTTTAACCTAGAATCCGCAGTTGGACGGGGTGGAGTGTACGCTTGCGGGGGTGTATGGCAAGGCGCAACGACGTAGAATAGCTGTTCTATTCCAAGGAGTTGCAACACGGCCATACGCCGCCGCAAGCGTGCAATCCGCCCCGTAGCGGGGTTCCCCCAGCAGATGAATTGGATAAAGGCATAAAATATTATGCATATCAATATGTTGATCTATCCTCGTAGCGGTCAACTGCGGAATCTAGGTTTAATCCTGATCTCTTTTTTACTCTCGGCCTGCTCATCAAAATCAGATGCCGTTAAGCCAGTTGCAGAGATAAAAGCAGAGAGAGGGGAGATGATCTATGTCGTAAGCCATGGCTGGCATACCGGGCTTGTTGTACCCGCCCGACAGATCCAGGATCAACTTCACCCATTAAAAGTGCGGTTTGGT
>Ga0256839_1005761_pt1 | contig 11263 bp, 14 predicted proteins | sample 354166metaG_FD_185968 | JGI IMG/M metagenome (GOLD analysis project Ga0256839, IMG submission 185968) | Hydrothermal vent microbial communities from Mid Atlantic Ridge, Atlantic Ocean - 354-166 | ecosystem: Environmental > Aquatic > Marine > Hydrothermal vents | place: Atlantic Ocean: Mid... | reverse complement strand
GAAAACTCTGTAGCTCAACCTTTTATACTTAACGAATGGATACGTCCTATCATCATAGATAAAGCAGCAAAAAAAGTATACTCATATGAGTTTGGCGAATTTATAGTGATTAAAGAATTGGAGTAATAATGGAAAAAGTATATACAGTACGCATTGAAAACGAGTGTTCGTGCTTTAAAAAAAGTGCATTTAAGAATAATCAAACGTTTAATGACAAAGCAGATGCGCAGATGAAAGCAAAAGTGATGGAATGTCGGATGAACCAAGAGTTTTGTCATACACATTATTTTGAGGCTGAAGACATGGGTGATGAGATTATTCTTCGTAGTGTTGTTCGAGCAGACTTTGAAGATGAAGACGAAGACTATATTTAATATCTCTTTAAGTTCTAATTGCTATTATCCCTTATCATTTATTAAAGGATATATATGTTTAAAGTAGAAGTTGAAAGAGAATGTGGTTGTTTCAAAAAAAGTGAATATCAAAAAGAAAAATCATTTGAAAGCAAAGATGAAGCACTTCTTTATACTGAAGCAATCACTGAACTTATGAACGAAGAATTTTGTAGTAAACATTACTTCTCAGCACACAGAATGAATGAAAATGAATTTATGATTAAAATGAGTGATGGCCAAGGTGGCGGATGTTGCGGTGGAGGCCACTGTTCATAGTAGTCAAGGTAAGAGGAGTCAAAACTTTGATTTCCTACTTACACATAAACTTGAATATCACTGTTTAACTGTAAACTTTGGTATATTTAAACTATCAAACGTATCACATAAACGTGTCACATCTTTATCTATATTTTCACCTATAAATATCATTAATGACTTCCCATTATAATGTTCCAACTCTTCAAATGAAACATCTCCAAAGGAATAATTTATAAAAATGGCATTCGGTACATCTTTAACTTTTACCACACCTTTTACTCGATAAATATTTTCAGACAGGTGCTCCAGTATATCATCAATATTTTGAAAGACAATATCATCTTTTAAATATGCAACCTTCTGGGTTAAAGAATCTTTTACTGTATGATCAAGATGTGTAAAGTCTTCTGCAAATTTAACCACCTCTTCTACTCTATATATGCCTTCAAACACTTCTTTATTCACCAAGCCTTGCTCTGCCCTATGTAGTACATAATTCTTAAATATCGGCTTGCCTGTCATCGTATTTTTAATATCATACTTCTCTTTGATTGTACGTATCTCCATTTCGACAATTTTTGCTTCATCCTCAGTCACTAAGTCAGTCTTATTCATCACTATGATGTTTGATCCTCCCAGTTGATACCTAGCAGTAGAATTATCTTTATAAGAATCAAAGTTTTTACTATCAACCACACAAATAATACCATCAACTGATATACCTAGATTTTGTAATGATAAGAAAATAGGGAAAGGTTCAGATGCGCCAGAGGTTTCAACGAAAATAATTTCTGGATCATATTTTTCTATAATCTCTGCAACACCACTTTCAAACTCTTCAGCAAGTTGACAACAGATACAGCCTTCAGAAATTTCTAGTACCTCACTATAAACATTTGTAAGTACTTTACTGTCTACACCTATATCACCAAATTCATTGACAACTATAGCGATTTTTTTGTCTGGGAAATATTGTTTAACTGAATTTGTAAGCATCGTTGTCTTACCTACACCTAAAAATCCTGTAATTACAAAAGAGGAAATCATACTTATACCTTAAAAATTAATGTGGGAAATAGAAATAACTTCTAGATAAATATACATCAATACATTTATCTAAAACTTATAGTGATTAGTGAGAAGAATTACCTGTGCATATCGCACAGGTATTTTAATTACGCTGTTTCAACATCAGACACAGGTAAAAGTATAGGAGCTAAGTCCACTTCTTTTGCCCATGCTGCAGTTAAATCATACGCAGCAGATGCCGTCTCAAGGTTTTTTTCAATCAAGTCCATTTTTTTCTTGAACTTTTTCTCAATAACTGAGTCAAGTGTAGCTGTACCACCTGAAGCTGTATATTTCTTAAGGAATCTATCTTTAATACCTTCTTCAATAGCTGGCTTATCTATAGTACCAAGAGCACCAAACAATGCACCTAGCATTGCCATATTCGTTGCAAGTTCAGTACCTGCTATATCAATAGCAAATTTAGTAAAGTCTCTGGTAAGTACTTTAACATTAATAGATTCTAGATAGTTTCTATCAACCTCTGTCAACAAGTCTGTATCTGAATTAATGATAACAAGACCATTTTCTTTGATACCAGCATAAAAAGGCATAGTGTATGATTTACCCATAGTAATAACTTGTGGGTGGTATATCATAACGATATCAGGGTAAATTACTTCCCCTCTATCATAAATTGGCACTGTTCCTATTCTTGTATAACTTTCAGATGGTGCCATTCTTTTTTCAGCACCGAAGAAAGGGTTAGACACTGCAAAATAACCTACAGTATCAGCAGCAGTAGCTGCAATATGAGCCGCTGTAACCGCACCTTGCCCACCTAGAGCAGGCATTCTTATTTTAATCGAATCTTTAGCCATTATAATAGTCCTTCTTTTTTACATTCTTTTAAGTACGCTTCTGCTTCTGGAGAAACATATTTAAAGTCAGCAAATCTGTCTTTATCTTGCTCTTTCATTTCCCATAGTCCTTCATTCGCTGCGAGACCAATTTCAAGGATACATGGTGTATAAAGGTGAATATATGTAGGTCCGAGTTCTCTAGCAATGAGTACTGCTTCTCTAAGTACTTTAGCTACTTTTTTAGGTGCAGAAGCTGTTAATTTAACAGAATACTGACATCCAGAAGTAACAGCAAGTTCCCACATAGGTACTTTATCAAATACTTTTCCTTTAGGTGCCATTTTAAAGACTTGACCTTTTGGTGTTGAACCACTCTCTTGGCCACCTGTATTTGCATATACTTCATTATCAAAACAAATCGTTGTTATCTTTTCTTGTCTAAAGAATGACTGCAATGTATAGTCAAGTCCAATATCGATAGTTGCACCGTCACCAGCAAGTACTACAACATCTTTTGTTTTATCTGGGAATCTCCAGTCTAAAGTTCTTTTAATACCAGATGCAACCGCATTCTGGTTACCAAACATTGAGTGCACAGTATGCAAGGCAATGTGTGGGAACATAAGTGAAGTACAACCCGTTGAGTTTACAATGATTGTCTCTTCAGGTAAAGGCAATGCTGCCAATATGTATCTTAGTGCTGCTGCCTCTGGACAACCAGCACACAATGAGTGTTCTTCTAGTATTTCTTTTTTATCTGTAAGGTCATTGATTCCACGTTTTTCTACGCTTTCTCCAGCCCATGTTGCATTGTCCTCAAGGTCAATAATCTCTTGAGGCATGATATCCCTAAATTCGGGATTTATTTTGTAAATATCTACTGACATCTTATGCCCCTTTCACGTTTGTATTTTCGAAAACTTCTCTAAGTATCGCTTCAGCAGGCATACTCATACCACCGGCAACTCTTGGTCTACCAACAATTTTGGCTTCAGTTTTTCCATAAAGTGATTGTGTCACTTCTTTATCTAGCCAACCCACAATATTGAACTCAGGTACGAAAATGTATTTAGCATTTTTTGTAGCCTCAAGTAGTTCTTGATGAGGGAATGGTCTGATTGTTCTTAATTTCACAACTTTTGACTTAATACCAAGTTTTGCAAGTTCTCTATGTGCTTCTTTAGCTTGATGCGTTGCTGTACCACAGGCTACAAATACTATCTCAGCATCTTCATCACCTGTTGTGTGTACTAAACCTTGTAAATAATGTCTTGCATAAGGCTTTGATCTTTCTACTGCAGATCTTACTTCCCACTGCCATGAAGCATGTGTTGCATAAGAAATGTAGTTAGATTTCATTACAAATGGATCTCTTAAAAATCTTCCTGGAGGCATCTCTGAATCTATCGGAGGTAGTGGTGATGCATACGGATCATAAGGATGTAATGCTATGTCATCTGCTGGAAGCATAACTGACTCTCTTGTATGTGATACAAAGAAACCATCAACAGCAGTAATAATCGGTACATGTACATCTGGTTTTTCAGCAACTGTAAATGCAGCAATAGACATATCAAACAGTTCTTGAACATTCTCAGCATACCAGATCATACATCCAGTCTCAAGCAAGAAAGAGACTTCTAAGTTATCTGGTTGGATTGTAAGCGGTGAGTTAATCCCTCTAGCCATCAATACCAACTGACAAGGTATTCTTGTACCTGACCATGTTGGAAAGTTTTCCATTGCTCTAAGTGTACCAGGACCTGAAGTTGTTGTGACTGTTCTAGCACCTGCCATTGCACAACCTTGTACTTCTGACATAACTCCAAATTCATTTTCACCTCTAAAGTACAATCCTACATACCCTTCTGCCCACAACTCACCAATAAGGTGTGCTGCTTCTGATTGTGGTGTAATAGGATAAGATACTGACGCATCCACTGTACATCTTTTTATCGCTTCCTTAAGCACTTCTGAACCTGTCATAAAGTGTTTTTCTCTAGGAGCCTCAAAAAGCAAATAGTCTGTCGAAACGAGTTTCTGACCTGACCAGTTTTTTTCTTCTGTCATATTTTTTATACTCATAGTAATCTCCTAACTCTATTTTCCAAGTTCTTTTTTAACTTCTTTAGCAATCTCGATAAATCTTGCCATCTCTGATGCATGTTGATCTCTAATAGTTGCCATAGCATCTTCATGCCCTGACAGTCCACAAATAGCAGCTGTATAACAGTCTGTTTCAGATCTAATCATTTTTAATGCAACGTTTGCATAATGACAGTGAACACCAACAAAAATACATGCCTTAATATTATTATGCCAAATTGTTAAATTTGGGTGATTCGGATTGATTTCAACTTCTGCATCAATCTTAGGATATTTTGGTCTGTAATCATACATTGGTATCATTTTAGCATTTAAAACTTCTGCCATTTCTTTAATAAGTGTCGCTTTTTTCTTTGCCTCATCATTCCACGCATACAAAACTTGTGGTCCAGGGAATATAGTAGCGTTCTCACTTGTCAACATTACTCTAGCAATTTCTCTCATTGCTACTTCTTCATCAACTATCTCAGTCAATAACAGTGCTTTCCCTTCTGGGGGTGTAAGTAAATCATCATAAAATGCTACCGGATATGGTGAATAATGTGCTGGGCCTAAATTAGCCATGTTGTCTCCTAATATATTATTTTTATATACGGTGCCATATATGTATAAAGTTTACTCTCATTCTAAGAGCAAAACTTATACATATGACACCAATATACATACTTTCATTTAAAAGTATATTTATTAAATAGGGAAGAATTCCCTATTTAAAACTTACTGCTAGTCTGGAGTAACCATCGCCATTTCGATACAGTTTCTCTCTAAAAGATCAGAACATACGTATACACAAATTGCACACCCTTTACATCTGTCTTCATCAACCCATGAAGTACCATTTTTATTGCCATGTTTAGGGTCTTTATCATACATCAATGTGTTTGCCTCTGGACAATATAGTGTACACATATTACACTTATACGTTGAACACATCTCAGAATTTACTTTTGCTACATAGTACATATTTTTCCTTTTATCAGTATTATTTTTATTTTATTATGTTTTAACTTAATGATTGTCTAGGTCTGTAACTCTTAGCAACACTAAGTTAAATGTTTTTCTTAAACTTCTAAATCAATTACCAGTTTATCACTTGACAAATCAATGCTGTCTGCGAGTTCAAAGGTTCTGTTAATTACTTCCATATTTTTTGCAAGAAGTTCTTCTTTTTTCTTAAACTTTTTCTCAATAGCTGAATCCAATGATGCTGTACCACCAGATGTAACAAATGAGTTTCCTAAGAATCTTTCTCTTACGGCTTTTTCAATATCATCTTCTGTTACAAGTTTTGTTAAACCAAGTAACATACCCATCATCGCCATGTTTGTTGCAAGTTCTGTTCCAGCAATTTTAATTGCTAGTTCTGTTGCATCAAATTGAACAACTTTGGCATTTAATTTTTTTAAGACTTTTAAATCTTCTTCTTCAAGTACATCTACACTTGTGTTGATAATAACCAAAGAGTCTTTTTTCAAACCTGTATAAAAAGGCATTGTATATGACTTACCATGTGTTACAACTTGTGAATGGTAAATCATAATAATATCAGGATAAACCACTTCTCCTACTTCATAGATAGGTTCAGTAGAAGCTCTTACATAAGCTTCTACCGGTGCCATTCTCTTTTCTGAACCAAAAAATGGTACCAAAGAAGCATATTTACCTGAATTATCCATACATGATCCAAGGATGTGAGCAGTTGTAACAACCCCTTGCCCACCAAGTCCAGAGATACGCATGTTATATCTTTTTCTATTTTCAATTGAAGCTGCCATATTAACTTACCTCTCTTTTCTTTTTAGACTCAACTTTTGCAAATAATTCTTTTGCTTCTGGTGTCATAAATTCTTCAAATGCAAAACGTCCTTTTTCCATCTCTTTAGCATCTCTAAATACATCTGGAGTTGGGATAGAGTACTCAATGTTACAAGATGTATACACATGGATAAATGTTGGTCCAAGGTTTCTTGCTGCAAAAATTGCTCTTCTGATAGCTTTTGCTGATTTGTTGATATTTGTCGGAGACATTTTTACAACATACACACATCCGGCAGTAATTGCTAGTTGCATTGCAGGCATTTTTCCAAAGTTTTTACCTTTTGGAGACATTTTAAGTACAGCACCTTCGATACTCATACCAGATTCTTGTCCACCAGTGTTTCCATATACTTCATTGTCAAGCATGATAGTCGTGAATTTTTCACGTCTAAACCATGCATGCATAGTCATAGAGAAACCGATATCCATCATACCACCATCACCGGCGATAGTGATAACATCTTTTTGTATATCAGGGAATCTTAATCTAAATGCACGAGTAAGACCAGAAGCCATAGCATTTTGATCACCGTAGTTACCATAAATGAAAGGTACAGCAGCTTGAGAAATCGCAAGTCTACCACAACCAGCAGTACCAATTGTTACTGTGTTTTCAGGGTTTGGAAGTGCTGCAAAGATAATCTTAATATAATAAGCCATCCAACAACCAGAACACATTGGGTGTTCTTCAACCAACTCTTTAAATGTTCCCATGTTTTTAACACCTACGTCAGCGTAGTCTTTACCAAATGGGCCGTAATCTACCAACTCAACATAGTCTTTTGGTAAATATCTCTTAAATTTTGATGCTGGAATCATATATTTTAAACTCATAGCTTTTCCTTTTATGCTTGTAGAACAAGAGAATCCATACCTAAGGCATCGTAAATCTCTGTCATAATTAATTCAACAGGTAGTGTCATACCACCGTATACTCTTGGTCCTTCTACAACAATCCCACTATTTGGAATAGCTGCTTTTACCTCTTTACATAACCATCCGATGATATTATGTTCAGGTACAATAACTGTTTTTGCTGTTGCCAAAGCTTCACGAATCTCATCTTTTGGCCATGGTCTAATACATTTTACTTTAACAAAACCAACACTGATACCTTCTTCTTGTGCATATCTATGTGCTTCCCTTGCTTGTGCAGCTGCACATCCAGAGGCAACAATCATAACATCAGATCCAGGGTTTTGCACTTCTAGTGGTCCATCAATGTATTGATATACATACTTCATTGCTCTTCTGTTTGAGTCCCAAATCTCTTGTTGCCATACTGAGTGAATCAGGTAAGACATAAAGTTTGATTTTTGTACAGGAGCATCTCTTTGGATTCTTGCAGGTGGTACTTCGTTATCCATTGCTGGTACTGGTGCATGATATGGATCTGGCTCAGTAAATGCCAATTCTTCAGACATCATTTCCACATATCCTTTGGCATGTGTTACGAAGAAACCTTCTGTTGAAACAGATACAGGAATATATACATCCACTTTTTCAGTAATAGCAAATGCCGCCAATGTAAAGTCAAATGTATCTTGCTGGTTTTCAGCATGTAACATTACCATACCACTGTGCATTAGGTATGCCATTTCGATGTTGTCAGGTTGGATTGAAAGTGGAGCATTGATAACACGTGTCAAGACACCTAAAACACAAGGAACTCTGTGTCCTGGCCAAGAAACGATTGCTTCAAGTCCTCTAAGAAGTCCAGGTCCTGAAGTAGCTGTAAATAAACGTACACCACCTCTAGCTGCACCTGCGATTGCAGACATCGTACCAAGTTCTTCTTCCGCTCTGTAGTACTCTTTAATGTGACCTTGCGCATAAATGTCACCAACAAGGTGCATTACTTCTGACTGTGGAGTAATAGGATATGCGATTGCCATATCAACACTTGCTCTTTTAACAGCTTCTGACATTGCTTGTGCACCAGTGATAAAGTGCTTTTCTCTTGGAGCCTCATTTAAGAGGTAATCCATATCTACTAATTTTTTATTTAAACTCATATATTTCTCCTATATCTTATTCAACATCTGCTACGTGTTCACCTTTTCTACTCATGATGAGACTTCTGTACTCACCATAATCAGCAGGTGTAAGTGAACCCCAATCCTCTTCTGGTAAAGATGGATTTTCTGGTGGCATCGTTGGTGTGTGTTCAATACCCAATTCATTTCTGACTTCTACAAGTACATCTTTGAATCTTCTAATATCATCTGCATGTACATCTCTGATAGATGCCATTGCTTCTTCATGACCCATCATTGCACACATCGCGATTGTATAACAATCAGTACCAGCTCTAATCATTCTCAAAGAGAGGTTTGCATAGTGACAGTGTACACCGATAAATATACAAGCTTTAATTTTATTATCTAAAATTGTCAAGTTCGGGTGATTTGGATTAATCTCTGCCTTCACATCGATTTTTGGATATTTAGGTCTATAATCTGGCATAGGGATGATTTTACAATTTGGAATCTCTGATGCCAAGTCTAAAATAGCTGCTGACTTATCTGCAACATCATCTCTCCAATCCCATAATACTTGTGGACCAGGGAAAATCGTCGGATTCTGCATAGTTAACATTGCTTTAGCAGCATCTCTCATCGCCTCATCTTCCGATACGACATTACCATAAAGTAGCGCTTGACCTTCGGGAGAAAGTTCAACCCCCATAGATGGCGCCGACTGCGGCATATAACCTACCGGACCAACTGTTATTTTCTTTGACATATTTGACTCTCCTTAATAAATGTTATCAAATCAATATAATTTGACTTCAGCCTATAAGCTTAAAGTATCCTATCTAAAATATGACTAAAACCTCATGAATAGAGGTTATTCACATTTTAGCGCCTAATAAGTGTGTAATATAGTAATATAGCTTTAATCACATATATACTGTAAACAATTACAACTAGTTCTAAAATAAACCATAAAAATATCTCAAAATATTTTGTCCAGTTTATTCCAGCACCCTTATAATGCTAATTTAGTCTCACTCTATTTAAAAGGTGATTAAAGCAAATATAACTCTTCTTATATTTTCTTACTTGTGTATATTCTCTACATTGTGCTATTTTAGTGAGAACGATAGCCAATATAGAATATGACTTATTTAAATTGTTCAGAAAAATATTTTTCAACCATTGCATCAAAATACTTCATACGTTCTTTCCCTTTTGCCCTTGTAGTACGCTGCTCTTTCATTTTTTTTAAAAATGTACCCACTGAATTTGGAATTATTTTATCTAAATGCTGGCGCATTCTTTTTGCAAATGCTGGGGATGCACCTCCTGTAGAAATGGCTATGGTTAAATCTCCTTTTTGTACAAATGCAGGAAAAATAAAATCACAATAATCCGTGTTATCTACAGAATTCACAAGTATCCGAGTCTCTCTTGACTCCTCATAAATTGCTTTATGTAAGTCTACTGTATCTGTTGCCACAATGACCAAATCAAAACCTTCCATATCACCTTCTTTATACGCCCTTTGATAAAGTGTTAAGTTATGTTTTTTAGCAAGTGTGCTCATATGCTCATCTATTCTCAAAGACAATATTGTTATCTCTTTTGTAAAAATCAGCAATTTTTCAAGTTTTTCTGTGGCGATAGTAGAACCTCCAACAAGAAGCACTTTCAAGTTATTCATATCTAGATAAAGTGGGAAATATGCCATTACATGCCTTCCATAAGTATTTTTCGAACTTCAACCACTCTGCCCACAACAATTAATACAGGGGTTGGCAAGTTTTTCGCCTCTTCATAAATATTTTCTAATGTAGAAACCACAACCTTTTCATCCGCCAGTGTTCCACGACTTATGACTGCAACTGGGTATTCTTTGGGTTTTCCTATAGCTCTTAGTTGTGTACAAATATTTTCTAGCTGATGCAAACCCATCAAAAAAATAATCGTTTCATCCTGCTTAAAGTTTTTCCAATCAATCTGAGCATATCCTTTCTCAGGTGCTTCATAGCCAGTGACCACACGAAATGACACTGCTTTTCCACGATGCGTAATAGGTATATTTGCCATTTCAGGTACAGCAATAGCAGCGCTAATCCCTGGTATAAACTCAAACTCTATCCCTCGACTTACCAAATAGAGTGCTTCTTCTCCGCCCCTTCCAAATACGACAGCATCACCACCCTTTAAGCGTACTACTACGTCATTTGCTAATGCTTTTTCATATAAGAGTACATTAATATCATCCTGCGGTAAAATATGATGTTTATTCTCTTTTCCTACATAAATACACTCACAACCTTGCTTGGCCTCATGGAGTATCTCTGTATTCACAAGTCTATCATAGATAATGACATCTGCTTGCTGAACCAAACGTAATGCTTTCAATGTCAGAAGTTCCACATCTCCCGGACCTGCTCCTGTTAAATAAACTTTGCCCATATGCGTGATCCTTAATATTTTTTATATTTTATCTAATAATCAACTATTAACAGCTTTTTAGCTAAACTTATCAATTAATTTTTATGGGCTTCAATGAAGTCTATCATGGAGTAGTCAATGGATAAAGCAAAATATATATGGATGGATGGGGAACTGACACCTTGGGATGAAGCCCAAGTGCATGTACTCACACATACATTGCATTATGGTAATGGTGCTATTGAAGGTACGAAGGCTTACGCAACCGTTGATGGGAGATGTGCCATTTTTAAATTACATGAACACACAAAAAGACTTTTAGATTCAGCAAAAATGACACTGATGGATGTACCTTTTACCCTTAAAGAACTAAAAGATGCCCAAGTTAAATTACTACAAGAAAATGAACTGT
>Ga0256839_1005760_pt1 | contig 11264 bp, 17 predicted proteins | sample 354166metaG_FD_185968 | JGI IMG/M metagenome (GOLD analysis project Ga0256839, IMG submission 185968) | Hydrothermal vent microbial communities from Mid Atlantic Ridge, Atlantic Ocean - 354-166 | ecosystem: Environmental > Aquatic > Marine > Hydrothermal vents | place: Atlantic Ocean: Mid... | reverse complement strand
AGAATCACTTGTTTTATTTTGAGAATAGCTAACATATTTATCTATAAACACTTTACTATTATTCTCAATGATTCTTTCTAATAATTCCCAGTTATGCATTATTTCATTGATAACATCATAAAACTTTTGATCTTTTCGAGCAATAGTATTATATAGTGCTATAAGCTCATCTGACTTATCATTAATAAATAATTTATTTGCATCTATTGAGAAGTAAACAGCACCACCGCCAATAAAAGGTTCATAGTAATTTTTAATTTTCTTTGGCATGTTGGGATGAATATATTTTAATTCTTGTTCTTTTCCGCCTGCCCATTTAAGAATAGGAGAAAGTCTTTTAAGCTTTATGTTCGGATGCTTATTTATTAGTGCATTCATTTGTGTTTCCTCTTTATATTAAATGTAAGACTATCATTTGTTATCAAAAAAAGACTAAAATATGACATATTGACATATTTTACACACTCCATAGACCAGTCTCATTATATAGTTTTTGTTTTTCCTGCTCCAGATCTTCTGGAGACATCATCATATATCGCATCATCTCCGTAGCATCTGGAAAATATTCTGGAGTCATTACATTAGCAAGGATCTCTTTATGAGGCATACGCTCGAAGACAAACTCTGTAATCTCCTGCATCTCTTCATTATCATAATCTATCCCTTTTAGGTCGGCAAATATTTTAGAAAGACCGAGGTACTCCAGAAATAAGATGTAGTGAGTTTTTGGATTGTCTGCTTTGTAAAAGCTATTTATCTGCTCTGTAGATGCTGCCAAGGCTTCATCAAAAGTCTGTTGGTTGTCTGCTGATAGTGTCATTCTTTTTCCTCTCTTTCGTTGAGTTGCCATTGGCAGCGAATAAGTTTCAAGACGGCTATAACAGGCAAAATTTTAATTTTGTCGGATATAGACCCATCTTGCCCTTTAGTTCCGTTACCTAAATTTATTCATAATGTATTATATCTTAACTTTTTGGAAAAAAAGATTAAAATCGGTAAGTTTCGGTAATATACAGTAATTTACGATATATTTTAAATAAGAAATGTTACAATACGATAAGATATGACTCCAAAAAGGATCACAATGGCTAATACGGGTGAAAAATTACCAAACGGTGAAGCAGTTAGAGAGTTTTACGCTTCGCTTGATATGATTAAAGATTACTACTGGAATAAGGGATATAGAAAAAAAGCATACCTCTATCGCACGCTCAAAGAAAAGCTTGGATGGAGAATGTCTCTGGAGTCATTTAAGTATCATTTCAAAAGAGCTATAGAGTCAAACGACAATAGTGTATCTCAAACTTCTGCATCGGAGAGATCCTCTGCTCCAGATGCAGAAGTTATCCAGGAAGAGCCAAAGGCTCAAACGCCAAAAGAGGAAACCTCTACTCCCTCACCTGCTACCAAGGGTCCCAAAATCGTTGATAGTAACTTTGGGCAGGTTAAAAAGATTAAAAAGAATACTAGGGCGGAACGGGAGAATATAGGGTAAATTTATTTTTCTGTTGGTATCTTAGAAACAACCTTATCGGCTACCTTTTCTGCTAAATCCATTACTGGTGAATTGTCACCATGTTTTCGATCAAGTACTTTACTGGGATTATCCGAAACTGTATCAATCGTTTTATCTAGTAGCTTTTCAATTAAGCCTTGATCTTCTCCACCTATTTCCTCAATCTGTAATTTGTAACTAGAATAAGACTTAGCCAAGGCTTCTTTATGTGCATATTCTTCTTCCAATGCACGGCTCTCACTTCTTCGTTTACTTGCATATATGGCTAACCAAATAGCAGGTAGATATATTGGAGTATAATGCAAAATATGTTTTAGAGCATCTTCCCAATTTTTTACATCTTGTAAATTTTTATACCCGAAATAAATCATGATTAGCATAGCGATAACAAAAACTACATTCCAAGTAAATATAGGGATTTGATAAAACTTTCTTCTTTTCTCATAAGCTTTTGCTAAACCAGCACTTGTTGCACCTGGCAGATGCTCTTCAATTTTTTTATATAGATTTTCAATTCTTTCTTTTTGCTCCGCCTCATACTCTTCGAATGCTTTGATTTTATCATGTATTAAAGTCTCAAAAGTTTCAACCTGCTTATTGTTATATTCATCAAGCTCTTTTAGGCGTGTGATTAATTCTTGTTTTAATCCACCCTCCAATACCCCAGTTTCTTCATTGGGAGTACCAAAAATTTTAAAGTAAAATTCTTTAAGTTCTTGAACTTTAGATGATGTTTCAGTTAAAAGCTTTTTAGCTTCTTCCGTATCCTCATCTATGCTTTTCTTAGCATTTTCAATTTGGGTATTTAACGACTCATCTTCATCATCTATTAGTAGTTTTGTGTGAAACTTATCAATTTCTCCAAATTGCTCCTCAATGCTTTCCAATATAGAAGAAATTTGATCTTTAATTGCATCTGACTCTTCATCACTCTCAAATAACTCTTTGTAGTAAGATTGAATTTTTTCTCTAAGTTCTACTGCTTTATTATATTCTTCTTGTGTATTTGGTATATTTTCAAGGTGCGTATCAATTTCTTCAATATAAGAACTGATCGCATCTCTCAAGGATCTTTTTAATTTTGTAGCGTATAAACTATAAGGCTTAATTACATTTAAAATTGTATCTAAATGTGCATTTGCATTATTTAAATAGTCTTGCCTTCCTCCGCTCAAGGCATTGGTCATATTTGTTAAAGTATTTGAAGCATAACTTGTTAAATTATCTAATAAGTTTTTAGGTATTAATTCTGGATCTAAATTATTCATAGAGGAATCTATAAAGGTATAAACCTTTACAAACCGTGCAAAATCTTCCTGAAATTGTGGTGTAAATATTTTTGTATCTGCACTATCAATTTTTTCTTTTATACCATTCCAATGTGTATGAAATTGTTGATTTTCAAAACTTGTTACATAGCTAGACATATTTAATCCTTATTCAAAATTTCATCATAATATTTAATCAACACATAACACTCTATACTTGAAAAATTATCATTTACTAAATTCACTAATTGCTTTTGACTTGGTTTCTCCAAAGATGATGCAGCATAACCTTTTATTCTCTCTATAAGCAGTTTTTTACTGTCTTCACGGTGGAGTTCTATTTCAGAATCATTTTTAAGATCCTCAAGTATTGAAATAAATATTTTATATGGTATTAAATGATTTAGTTTTTCAAAAATACCTCTACCTTTAATTGTTTTCAGCGAATGCTTAATATGATCTATGAGCATTGGATCTATTCTGTAACTATCACCCGTATTTAATCTTTTTATATCTCCCCTCTCCAAAAACTCCTCCAAATCTTCTTTGGAGAAATATTTTTCTAAAAGAGAAATTATCGGTCTTCCTTGTTTGTCCCAATTATAATAACTGGCAAGTGTGCATCCTAAAATTTTAGACGCGACTTCTTTATATTCTTTACCCTTTTTTTCTGCCATAACTCACCTCTGTAATAATCAATATATAGAATTATATCTAAAAATATAGAATATTTAAGAGTATATTAAACTTTTAGAAGTTACAATGCTATTTAGAATTTAATTCAAATATATAGAACTGGAGAAAAAGATGGAATGGCTTACCCCACAGGATATTGCAGATGGAATTAATGGACTCCCGCCTATACCAATTAAAACACAAAATACACTTCGCTCCAAAAGAAAAGTGAAATACACTAAGGTTGGTCGCAGGGTAGTTTACAGGAAAGAATGGTGGGATGAATACATCAATCAGCACACCAAAGAACCAAAGCCAAAGGCTGACTAATGGCAAAAGAAAAACGCTACTACTGGCTTAAATTCAAATTGGATTTTTTCGATGATTTGCGGATACGAAAGTTGCAAAGCATAGCAGGTGGTGATACTTATGTATTGACTTACATCAAAATCCTTACTTACAGCATCTCTACGAGCGGGATTATCATTTATCAAGGGATCTTTGAAACCATTGAAGAGGAAATAACTCTTGAAATCCGTGAAGATCCAAAGACGGTTAGATTTGTTTTGGAGTATGCCTCCAAACATGGAATGCTTGAAGGGATGGATGAAGAGGGGAAATTCTTTCTTCCATATGTAGCTGAAAATACTGGATCAGAGTCGGCTTCTGCGAAAAGAGTTAGGAAATACAGAGACAAAAAATCAAACACTAAAAAGTTGCCGTCGTTACATTGTAACGCTACTGTAACAGGGTGTAACGAAAATGTAACTCTAGAGACAGAGACAGAGATAGAGATAGAGACAGACACAGAGATAGAGAAAAATCCACTTTTTCATAAATGGCTTGATGAATATTCCTTGGATAAAAAATCTCCTCCCGCCTATAAAGCAAAAATGAGACAAAAAATAAAAGAGGGAAATACTGATGCAATAGATGCTTTCAAGGAGTGGGAAATATCCTATCTCAAAAAAATAAAAAAGCATGAGGAGGATACAAGGATCAAATCGCACGACTACAGCACTATGGTAGGTGCAAAAATCAACGGTGAATCAATCAAGCAAATAATCAATGACCCTGCATCAAACCACATAGACATTATTTTAGACAATGGTGAGCTACTGGCTGGTGTATCAAAAAAAGAGGCTTATGGCTGGATCCACAAAGGAAAGGAGAAAACAGCATGAATGAAATATTACACGCTTGGCTATGCCACTTCGGCGGATCCACAATAGCTGCCGCCTATTGGATGGGGATTGATGAGAATGAATTTCTTGATCTACTTGGTTATAAAAATCTTGATCCAAAACTAGAAGAGACACTCCAGGGCAGGATGAGAGTCATTCCACCAGTAAATAGTGAAATAGAAGCTCTAAAGATAGTCATTATCGATCAAGACCGAAAACTTAGCTATGCGTCTGCGTCTGCTACTAACTTTCTGGCGGATCTCAAAGAACACCATATCAAACTCAACACAAAGGAATAAACAGAATGAAAAAAGAACTACACTTTACAATCAACCAAAAGGGAGGGTGTGGCAAGACGCACCTCGCTTGGTCGCATCTATCACGGGCGTTGGATCACGGAATTACCGCTACGGCTATAGACACAGACCCGTCCAATTCTTCATTGGCAGACTATGCAGGACTTCCTGTAAAGACCATTGAGATTATGGATGAGAATGGATTAGAGATACAGCCTGAAAAGTGGGATAAGCTGATTTACTATCTTCTCGATACGGTGACGGAGCATCTCACAGTAGTGGACTTAGGAGCAACGGCATTTCAGAGCTTTGTGTCCTACTGTATCAATTCTCAAATCATGCCTCTGCTTTCAGAGAAATTCGACATCTACCTGAACATCCCTATTGTGGGTGGAGAGGCACTTAACGATACCCTGAACGGTATGGAGTACCTAGTAGAACTCTTTGGAGATCACACCAAAATAGTTGTATGGGCTAATGAATTCTTCGGGAAGCTCATCGATGAACATGGTAACAGCTTCGAGGAGACTAAAGCATATCAATCCGTCAAAGAAAAGCTTTACGGAGTAATTTATCTTAGAAAATCAAGCCAACTACACGATATGGCAATCGCCAAGATGAAAACTGCAAAACTCACTTATGAGGAGGTAAAACTGAATAAATCAGGGAGTTTCCAATTATTGGAGATGATGAGGATCAAGCAGGTACTTGACAATACCTATCAGATGATGGATGCAGTTTTCGACATCCCAACTACAAAACAATCAAAGGAGAAAACAAAATGAAAACTACTATGAAAAAAATCGGGCTTAGTGCTATTGCAGCAGCTCTTATAACAACTTCACTTAATGCAGGATCCGTTGGTGGTTTCGGTGGTAGCTTGGAAAGCACACAATGGCTTAGATTTGGGGCAGAAACGGCAGATAGAGCCAATGCCTACACCAAGCAGCTACAACAGTATGCTATGCAAATACAGCAGTATCAACAACAGGTGCAGCAGTATGTCAATCAGTTTAACAGTTACAGAATGATGCTCCAAAACATAGGCAAACTGCCACAGCAGCAATGGGATCAATTCTCACAGTCTATTATGGGATTAAAAAAGTCTCTTGATTTTGGACAATCGCTGAACTTTACAGCCAGTAGCTATGATGCAGACTTTAAAAAGATGTTTCCTGGCTTTGACAAATACCTATCAGATGCAAAAAACGGAAACAGTTTTGAGCAGACATACAAAGATCTCTCCGCCTCAACTACAGACACGGTAAATTCTGCTCTCAAATCTTTAGGGTTAAGAGCAAATGATCTCCAGAACGATGAAGCGGTTATGAGACAGCTACAGACTCTTAGTTCTTCTGCTCCAGGGCAGAAAGCAGCAATACAGGCAGCCAATGAGATAGCTTTACATCAAACCCATCAACTGAAAAAACTAGAGCAGACGGTTATACAGCAGACCAGAGTTCAGAGCCAATGGATTTTAGATCAGCAGAAAAAAGAAGAGATGAAACAAGCATCCAAAGAAGCCTATCTATCTGATTATGAAAAGCCAAGCAATACAGATGATAGACCCATGCCATAAGGAGACGGAACTATGAAAGCAACGATTCAAATTATTTTAACAGCAGCTATTTTATTGAGTTTACAAGCTTGTAGCGACAAAAAGAATGACTATGACTTTACTGTGGATACAACCGATCCTCAATCACCCTATTACATCAACCATGATGATGATAGACCAATGCCATAAGGAGGATGTGTAATGCCTACAAAAGATCAAGCAAAAACGATTAAAAACTATATTGAAGTATTTTTTGCAGCCTTTTTGATTGTCTCCTCTCTCTCGTTCCTATTTTGGAATAAAGGCAATCATTTTAGCAATAGTGGAGCTATCGCATTTTTTATCGCAGGAATACTTATGATTATCAAGGCAAATTGGGAATATAAACAGCGTAAACACCAAAAGGATACAGAGAAATGAAAAAAATACTCCTGATACTCCTTGGTATCGTCCTGTTATCTGATTTTATCTTTGCGGCAGGAAACAATATAGGCTCGGATGTAGTTTTAAACTATTCAATCCATACATCAAAATGGTATCCAGTATTTAAAAATGCTGCTACATTCATATTTGCTTCACTCGCAGTAATAGAATTAATCTGGATATTTTCAATAAAAGCGATTGAGGGAAGCTTGGAATTATCTGGTATTTTTGCCCAACTCATAAGGCTTACTTTTCTTTGGGGTGTTTGGAATGTATTTTTTGCACATCCTGAATTTTTTGATACGCTTATTGGGAAAATGACTTCTACTGGCTTAAAAGGTAGCAGTTTTTCCATATTGGCAGATAGAGCCAATGCCGCAGCAGGTGTCTCTACGGTTATATCGGTAGATCATCTAACGGATAGTGCTTATTTCATTCTAGGAACTATTGGAGCCCATCAATCCATTTTCCATCCTGTAGACTCCTTAATATTAGGACTCATTGGATTAATTGCAGCAGGTGGTGTTTTGTTTTTGGCTCTTCGCCTAGTTGCAACTTATGTGAAGTTCCTTATCACGGTTTATGCATCGGTGCTCTTCTTTGCCTTTGGAGCGATGGCAGCAACACGACACATCGCTGTAAATGCCATCTTTGCCATGTTAAGAGCCGGCACGGAATATATGCTCATCAAACTTATCATAGGGCTTTCTATCGCCAATATTGTGTCTTATGTACCCAAAGCAATGCTTAACTATGGCTCTATGGTAGCCTTGCTGATTATGGTACTTCTCATTGGGGCTTTAGCACAAATGGTACACGGTCTAGTTGAAGGGTGGTTTAGCGGCATGGGAGCCCAAACAAGCGATCATGCGGCATCAGTACTCAAAGGTGCAGCAGCAGGAGCGGCGGTTGGTGCAACAGGCGGAGCAGCAGCAGGGCTTTCAAGTGTTAAAGCAGCAGCGGCAGCAGCAGAAACAAAAAGCTCAATGGAAAGTGTTAAATCCGCTACTGGTGCAGGTAGTAGTACGGCTGAACAAAACGGCAAGGGCACACAAAAGACAGGTAACTTTAAAAAGACCAAAGCATCTGCTACGGTGGCTTCATCGGCAGCAGCAGGAGCCCTTAGCGGTGCAGCAAAAGGTTTAACAGGTTTCTCCACACATGGAGCAGGACGAAAAAGCGGTGCGGCAGTTGCATCTATGCTTACAGGTACGCCTAATAAGGATCAAGAGAAAAGTAGATCTAGCGATAATGACTCTGAAAAAGTGGAGGGATCTATAGCCTCTGCCAACTCAAAATATATCTCTGGTGTACCAGGAGAAAATAATGAAGCGTAATGATAAAAGAGGATATAGGCAATATCCTCTTTTAAGGGTTATGGCTCCAAAAAGGATCGACAAATGACAGTACCAAAAGAGAAGCAAAAGCGGACTCACCATATAGATAGCCGCTTGACCTTGCAGGAGTATCAAGTGATTACCTCAAAGGCTAAAGCTACAGGCTACACGGCATCTGAATATATGCGGCGTGTAGCGTGTAGCTATCCGTTAAAATCAATGGTGGATCAATTAGCCGTTAATGAGTTACTCCAGACTAGAGCGGATCTTGGGCGTGTCGGAGGATTGTTTAAGAAATGGTTGGTGGCACAAGAGGGAAGAACTGGAACATTGGGAAGCAGATCCTATCAAGAGATAGACAATATCGTCTCAAAGATTGAAGCAAGTCAAGAGAGACTACTAAACATTGCAGAGAATATCATTAAAACGAAAGGGGTCTAAATGTATTTAGAGGAAATGTTAAAACAAATATTGGATCGCCTCGATGAGCAACAGGCACTATTGCAGGCTACGCTAAACAGCTTAACCAGCACTAAGGCGGTGGCTTCATTTTTAGGTGTATCTCCAAGAACGATACAGCTTTGGGTCAAGCAAAAAAAGCTACTTGATGGCACACACTACTACAGAGACGGGAAACGATTAATATTTATTCCTGCTGCCATTTTGGAGCTGAAAAACAATCCCTACAAAGGGTCATCACCCTTAAAAGAGGATATGCAAAAAGAGGAGACTCCAAAGAAAAAAACGCTTAATCCAGTTGCTAAAAAAATACTGGGAGATGTCAAAAAGGTAAGTAATGGCTAAGAAAAAACAATCAATCAAATACAACTATAGCGGTATCAAATTCACCATTAGACAAAGATATGAGAGCTGGTATCTCGATTTTTATTTTGAGGGTAAAAGAATACGAAGAGATACCAATGTACCTGCTACAAAAGATGGTTTGATTGAGGTTAAAAGAGTATTGCTACCTGAAATTGCAGCATCACTACTTGATAATGTCATACCGCCCTATGAAGATAAAGAGTGGACTCTTGATGATATGGCAGAAGAGTTTTGGGCTTTAAAAAAAGGGTCCAAAATGAGGAAACATACACTAAAACGGAACATTGCCAATTATAACAACCATGTGTCTCCTTATTTTGGATCAAGGGTAATTACAACTCTTTTACCTATGGAATTGGAGCGATGGCAAAACAATCTACTGGAGCAATACAAATCTTCCTCCGTTCAGAAATACCGCTCGGTACTCTATTCTATTTTAGATCAAGCGGTAAAAAACGATCTTCTTCAAAAAAACCCTCTTGATAAAGTGACGGCTCCAAAAGTGATGTTTGACTTGCAATATAGCGATGAAGAAAAGCCAGATCCTTTTACGGCAGATGAGATACAGACAATACTGGATAACTCCAATATATATAATCGTAACCACTATATGCGTAATATCATATTGCTTATGTTTGCATCGGGGATGCGTCCTGGTGAAATAATAGCTTTGCAGTGGTCCGATATTGATTTTGAGAGAAAAACTATCAGCATCACAAAAACTCGCATCAGAGGGGAAGATGGTCCGCCTAAAACAAAAGCATCATACAGAACAATAGATATGCTGCCGTTGGCAGAAGAGGCACTAAGAGATCAATATGAACATACAAAAGATTATGAGTATGTTTTCATCAGCTCAAAAAAGGAGCCTTTCTATTCCCACGATGTAGTAGGAGTTAATTTTCAAAGAATTTTAAAACAGACTGGCATAAAAGAAAGAGTTCTGTATAATTTACGGCATACTTACGCTAGTCATATGATAAGTAACGGTGTAGATATTGTTTATGTCTCCAAACAACTTGGACACGACAATCCGAATATCACGCTTACAATCTATACCCACTTCATAGAAGAGGATGACGAAAAGCGACTTAAGAAAATAGCAGAAATAGGCACTAAAATGGTCACTTTTACAAAAGGAGACTCATAAGATGCCGATAATACGGGGGTTAGAGAGTGAAGATAAGGGTCTATTACGAAGATACCGACGCTGGCGAAATTGTGTATCATACCAATTATTTAAAGTATTGCGAACGGGCGCGTTCAGAGATCTTTTTTAGTCAGGATATGCTACCTACGCTCGGTAGAGAGAGCGGGTTTGTCGTAAAAAATATTCAGGCCTCTTTTTTATCGACGGCTACTTTGGGTGATATCTTAGATGTTACTACTACAATCCTGACACTTAAGCATACATCATTGACACTTTTGCAAGAAATATGGAGAGATGATCGAAAACTATTTAGTATGAAAGTTGTATTGGTTTATATTAACAGGGGAAAACCCTGTCGTATACCTCAAAAATTTAAGACACTATTTACAGAAAATCATGCGTAAGTATATAAACTATTCCAAGACCTATACCGGAGGCTGTCATATATCCTGCACCAAACAGAAATGAGGAGACAAATTTAATAAACGGTTGAAACCTCCATTTCACTAAAAGGATAATCAAAGAACCTATTGCAGAGGGAATCAACATATAGGATAAAATAGTATACCATTGTAAAGGATGAGGCAATAAATATTTTCCTACTAAAAATGCCAAAAGAGCAGTTAAAACGATAAAAATAAGCATATAGCGCACGGTATCAAATTTTTTACTACACTCTTCAAGTTTGAGTTCCTCTGAAAACATATCTTTCATGTCAGAAAAGTTTGCATCTTTTAAAGAGAGCTCTTCCATCCATAAAAATATAGCAAAACCCACAAAATAACCAATTCCAATTGAAATCATTAACATACCCATCGGAAATCCTTTTATATTATTATTTTAATTTACTTAATTATAACAAAATATATTTTAATATTATTTAAAGTTATCTATATAAATAGATAATAATCGAAAAGATTTCCCCGATGCTTGCATCGGTTGGAGTCAGGCTTGAACTGAAGATATGCTATGATTACAAATGAGTGATCATATTTTCAAAAGCCACAATAAGACAGTACTGTTGTATCATTT
>Ga0256839_1005759_pt1 | contig 11264 bp, 12 predicted proteins | sample 354166metaG_FD_185968 | JGI IMG/M metagenome (GOLD analysis project Ga0256839, IMG submission 185968) | Hydrothermal vent microbial communities from Mid Atlantic Ridge, Atlantic Ocean - 354-166 | ecosystem: Environmental > Aquatic > Marine > Hydrothermal vents | place: Atlantic Ocean: Mid... | reverse complement strand
GTTGGGGCAGACGTGGAGTCGCCGGGCCTGTTCGCCGATGGCCCCGGCCAGAGCGGGGTGTCCGTAGCCCAGCATGGCCACCCCCTGGCCCGAGGTCATGTCCAGGTAGCGGCGGCCCTGCGCGTCCACCATCCAGCACCCCTCCCCGGCCACCATGACCATCTCTCCCCGGCGGGTGGTGACCTGGGATTCCAGGCGGTGTTCGGCAGTGAAGGCGGGGGTGGGCTGGTCCGTCGGCCCGGAGACGTGAAACGTGATGCGGGAAACGGGAGGTGTGAGAGTGCCAGGGTCCTTCGCATCCGGTGGCTTGGTGGTGTACGGCTCAGGCGCTTCGCGGAGCAGGGTCCCGCGTTGTTGAGGGATCATACGAAGGAGAAGTCGGATAATTTGGGCGAGTAGCTGAACTCGATGTTCAAAGACAGCCTCGCCAAGTTGGTGTCGAGCCAGGCTGTACCAGTGGCGACATTCCCGCGCAGAACCCAGGGCATATTCGTAAAACCGCGCTCTGTCCCTGCCAGTTCCTCGAGAATATCCCTCCGCAAGATTGGCGCCAACCGAGCCAGCTGCCCGCACCAACTGATCAGCAATGCCTCGCGCTCTCCCGGCATTCAATCTGGCTGCATCGCGCCAGGCCAGATCGGCTAGAAACAGAGCCAAACGGTACCCCTCCATGCGCCAGAGAGAATCTCGACGGATCTCGTCGGGCACGCCTTTCTCCCAATCTGAATACGTCGTCAAGACATCCCCCTTCTTCACGTTTCACGCTTCACGTTTCACGCTTCACGTTTCACGCCTCACGTTTCACGTTTCACATCTTACCCAATCTGCGTGCCTTCCCCCGCCAGCGCCCGGCTCACCGGCTCCTCCACCCGGCCGTCCGCGAAGACGACCCGGCCCACCCCTTGACCGACCGCCTCCACCGCGGCCATGACCTTCTTCTTCATCCGCCCCTGGGCGAAGGACATGAACTCCTCGACCCGGGCCCGGGGGATCTCCCGGATCAGGGTGGACTCGTCCGGGAACTCCCGCAGGAGGCCGGGCACGTCGCTGAGGATGACCAGGGCCTCCGCGTGGAAGGCCGCGGCCAGCTGCCCGGCGGCTCGGTCCCCGTCCACGTTGATGGCCTCTCCCTGGTCCGACGCGCCGGGCGGGGTGAGCACGGGCAGGTAGCCGTTGTCCAGGAGCAGGCCCAGGAGCTCCGTGTTGATCCGTTCCACCGTGCCCGTCCAGTCGTCCCGCAGGACCAGCCGCCGTCCGTTGACCCGCACCCGCAGCCTGTCCTTGCGCCGGCCTTCGAAGATGCGTCCGTCCAGCCCACTGAGCCCCACCGCGTTGACCCCGGCCTGCTGGAACTTCTCCACCCACATCTTGTTGAGCAGGCCGCAGTAGACCATCTCGAAGATCTCCAGGGTGCGCCGATCCGTGCGGCGGCTCACATAGCCGCTCTCGCTGGTGACGAACTGGGGCGGGTGGCCCAGGGCTTCGGCGATCTCGTTGGTGGTCTCCGCGCCGCCGTGGACCAGGATCAGCCGCTGGCCGGCCTGCCAGAGCCGGGCCACGTCCGCGACGATGGCATCGATGTGGAGGTCCTTGCCTCCGCCCACTTTGACGACGAGCATTGCGTGACTCCTTCTTACTCCGTACCCATGATCGTGCCCAGCCAGGTCCGCACGGCCTCTTCATCGGCCCGGCCCCGCCGCTGTTGCCAGCGCACCACGGCCAGACCGGCGAGGGGGAGCAGGGCCGGCCACACAAAGGGCAGGGCATCCAGGGCGTCCTGTTCTGGGCTGGCCCGCAGGATGCCCACACCCAGGAAGCCCAGGGCCAGGAGCACGCTGGCCGTTGTCCATACCAGGATGTAGAGGCGGGTCACGGGGTGGAGCTGGAAGTGGCCCACCAGTCGGCTGCCGCCATCGGGCGTGGGCTCTACCGCGCCGTAGAAGACCGGGGCGAAGGTCCCCCGGCTGTGAGAGCGGCTGGCCCGCCTCCAGAGCTGGATGGCCGTGCCCTGGATCCGCCCTGTGATCTCCGGGGCCTCATCGGACAGGGCGCTCTGCAGCCGGGCCAACAGCCTCTGCGGGGACAGTTCGGTGTGGAGCACCACCCGGGAATCGCTGGGCCGCCACAGCCCTTGGGCCAGCCGATCCAAGGGGGAACGGGACACACGGGGGCTGGCCATGGCCGTCACTCCTGGGGTCTTCGGGAAGAGCCTGGGGGGCCATCCCGTCGGTACTCGGCCCAGTATCGGAACAGGGGCGCCTTCTCGGGGTCGTCCCAGCGCTGGAGCTGGATCCGGCGCAGCCCCTGCGCCTCGTAGAGGGCCAGCTCTTCCAGGGTCAGGGGCCAGGGCGGGCCGCCTCGCTCTTCTTCCCGGTCCACGCCCAGACCGATGGCCAGGAGCGTACCGCCGGGCGCGACGAAGGCCGCGCACGCGGCCACGGTCTCGGCCCGCATCTCCAGGGGCAGGGCCTGGACGATGAACCCCTCCACCACCAGGTCAAAGGCCCGGTGCCATTCGGCCGGCGGGTGGAACAGGTCCGCGACCACGAACTCCACCGGGCTGTCTGGAAAGCGCTCTCGGCACCAGCGGATGGCCGTGGGGCTCACGTCGAAGGCCACGGTGCGGTAGCCCAGCCCGGCCAGGATCTGGGCGTCGTCGCCCAGCCCACACCCGATGACCAGTCCCGAGCGCCCGTGGCCGTTGGGCTGTCCCTGGAACACCCACTCCAGGAGCTCCCGCCGCGGAGCCATGTGGACCCAGGGCACGGTGCAGGGATCGCCCTCCTCCTGGGCCCGGGCGTACAGGGCCTCGAACCAGCCTATCGCATCTCCCTGTTCCAGGTGTCGTCGGATCAGCGCGTGCAGATCGTCCATCTCTCCTGTCCTGTAGTTCATCGTCGAGGAGCCTTGCCGAGCAGCTCCCGAAGATGGCGCCGGAACGCCCACAGCATCATGGGGAGGGCCAGGGCCAGGGCCACGAAGTGGCTGGCCGGACGCCTCAGTGCCCAGGCCCACACGGGGGCACTGAGCAGCCCGATGAGCCCGGCCAGGGAGCGTCTGCGGCTCAGCCCGTAGACGAGTCCGGCCACTCCGGCCACCCCTGCGGTGAGCCCGGGATCCAGGGCACCGAACCCGCCCAGAGCGGTCGCGAACCCCTCGCCTCCCCGGAGGCGAAGCTGCACCGGCCAGATGTGCCCGGCCACGGCAGCCGGCACGGCCAGAGCGGGGATCCAGCCGGTATTCGGGCCCAGCCACCGGGCCAGGAGGACCGCCAGCACGCCCTTGCCCACGTCTCCCAGGAAGGCCACCCCAAACCCCCACAGTCCCAATACCCGCCCCGCGTTGGTCGCCCCCGCGTTCCCGCTCCCCAGGGTGCGGATGTCCTCCCCTGTGTGCCAGCGCACCAGGTAGTAGGCCGTGGAGAAACAGCCGAGCAGGTAGGCGAGGAAAAGCGTGAGGAGGGTGCGCATGGGGCTGTCCTCCAGAGTCGTGGGGGCAGGTGGAGCAAAGAGTAGGGAGTAAGGAGTGAGGGGTAGTAGAGTAAAGGGTAAAAATCGGTCCATGCCAGCCTTATTCCTTACCCCTTACTCATTCTTATTCCTTGCTCATTACCCCTTAACTCCTCACTCATCACGTTCAGATCGGATGAAGTCCCGGGAACTCCAGCCCGGTGGTCTCCTCCCAGCCCATCATCAGGTTCAGGCACTGGACCGCGCTGCCGGCTGCGCCCTTCATCAGGTTGTCGATGGCGCAGAGGGCCACCACCCGGCCGCTCTCCTGGTCCAGGGCGAAGCCCACGTCTGCGTGGTTGCTCCCGGCCAGGATCTTGGGTTCCGGGTAGCGGTAGATGCCCCTCCGCTCCTTGACCAGACGCACGAAGGGTTCCCCCCGGTAGGTCTGCCGATAGGCCTGCCACAGCTCCCTCTCGGTGATCTTCTCCTGCACGAAGATGTGGGCCGTGGCCAGGACGCCTCGCACGTTGTCCACCGCGGTGGCGCTCATGTGGACCCGGACATCCCGGTACGCCTCCCCTGCCCGGCGCAGGGCCTGGAGCACCTCTCCGGTGTGGCGGTGGCCCGTGGGGGCGAAGCTGCGCATGGCCCGGGCCCGTTCCGGGTGGTGGCTGGCCTGGCTGGGGCGGTTGCCTCCCTCGCTGCTGCCCACCTTGACCTCGCAGATCGCGTCCCGGTCGGGAAGGGCCAGGCCCTGGGCGAAGAGGGGCCAGATGGCCAGGAGGGTCGCGGTGGCGTTGCAGCCCACGCCGCTGACGTAGCGGGCCCCGCGGATGCGCTCCCGGTTCAACTCCGGCAGGCCGTAGACGAAGCGGGAGAGCCAGGTCGGGTTGGCGTGCTCCTTCCCGTACCAGGCCACGTAGTCGGCGGGATCCTGGAGCCGGAAGTCCGCGCTCAGGTCCACGATGCGCTCCGCCTTGGCGGCCAGCTCCTGGATGCGGCCCATGGTCTCGCCGTGGGGCAGACAGGCGAAGAGCACCTGGCAGGGCGCCAGCTCGTCTGCGGAGACGAACTTCAGCCGGGTGCGTCCCCGGAGGTTCGGGTGGGCGAAGTGGACGTAGGTTCCGGCCAGGCGTTCACTGGTCACCTGGACCACCTCCACGTGGGGGTGGTCCAGGAGCAGGCGGAGTAGCTCGCCCCCGGTGTAGCCGGACCCACCGAGAATGGCAACGGTGGTGCTCATTGCGGGATCGACCTTCGCAGTATGGTGAGAATGAGTTGAGAATCAGTAATTCACGATTTAGCCCATTGCCTCCTCTACTCCCCTGCCAACGTCACCCGGCCGACAGGGCGCTCCGCTTCCCGCTCCCACCCGTTCGCCGCGGCCCATCCTTCCCGGGCCACCCGCAGCGCAAAGTCCACGATCCGGCCGGGGATGTCCACGCCGGTGGGTTCGATGCTGTTGCGGAACTCCATGGTGTAGTTGACCTCGTTCACCAGCAGGCCTCGTTCCGGGTCCTCCAGCAGGTCGATGGCCACCGCGCCGCCGCCCACGGCCCGGGCCGCGCGCACGCAGAGAGCATCCAGCTCCGGCGTCACCGGGCAGACACTGGCCTGTCCTCCTCGGGCCGTGTTGGTGATCCAGTGGTCGGAGCGGCGGTAGATCGCGCAGATGGTCTCGCCGCCCACCACAAAGGCCCGGATGTCCCGTTGGGGCTTGGGGATGTACTCCTGGATGTAGAAGATGGAGTGGTGGTAGGTGCCCAGGACCTGCTTGTGCTCCAGGATGGCCTCCGCGGCCTCCCGATCGTTGACCTTGCTCAACAGCCGGCCCCAGGAGCCCACCGCGGGCTTCAGCACCACCGGGTAGCCCAGGCTCTCCATGGCCTCCAGCGCGCTCTCCGGCGTGTAGGCCACCAGCGTCCGGGGGGTGGGGATGCCGGCCGCGGCCAGCGCGCTGGTAGTCTGGAGCTTGTTGCCGCAGATGTCCGCCACCTGGGCCGTGTTCACCGTGGCGATGCCCCGGTCGTTCAACATGCGCAGGCTGTACAGGGCCCGACCGTGGCTGATGCAGCGCTCGATGATCACATCGTAGGGGTCGAAGCGGCGGTTGTACCCGTTGCCCCCAGAGATGTCGAAGATCAGCCTGGCATCGTCCAGCAGATCGAACTCCACGCCGCGCTGTTCCAGGGCCTGGAAGATCCGCTTCTCCTCCGCCCGGATGCGGCTGTACAGGATCCCGACCTTCATCTCACTCGCCCCAGTCCTCTTCCTCCTCCGGTGCCAGCTCCAGCCGCACCGGGTCGATGTCCACCACCTCCAGGTCCACCCCACATTCGGGACACTGGACGATCTCGTGCTGCATCACCTCCACCAGCTCCACCTGGCCGAAACACTCCGGACATTCGACGGTTGCGGAAATGGTTTCAAGCGACATGGTTTTCCTCCGTAGATGACTCGGTTGAACGATGGACAGGCTTTGGACTCTTCACTCCCTCCTCCTTCACCCGTTGTTGCACCCATTCCCGAATCCGCTCTCCCACCTCCTCCGTGCTCGCCCTTCCGCCCAGGTCCGGCGTGTGGGGGCCTTCGGCCAGCACGGCCTGGATCGCGGCCTCGACGACCTGGGCCTCCCCGGTGCAGCCCAGGTGGTGGAGGAGCAGGGCACCGGCCCGGATGGCCGCCACGGGATTGGCGACGCCCTGCCCCGCGATGTCCGGCGCGCTGCCGTGGACCGGCTCGGCCAGGACGAAATTATCGCCCACGTTGGCACTGGGCACAAGTCCTAGGCCGCCCACCAGGGCGGCGCCGGCATCGCTGAGGATGTCCCCGTAGAGGTTCGGGGCCAGGACCACGTCGTAGCGCGCCGGCTCGCGGATCAGCCGGTGGAGCATGGAGTCCACCAGTTGTTCCTCCAGATGGATCTCCGGATATCCGGCCGCCACGGCCAGGGCGACCTCCCGAAACAGGCCGTCGGTCACCTGGAGGACATTGGCCTTGTGCACCACAGTCAGCCGAGGCCTCGGCGGCTGTCCAGGAGGGGGAAGGCCGTTGGGCCTGTTCTGGGCCCGCTGCCTGGCCTGCTCGCAGGCCATCTGGGCCACGCGGGCGGTCGCCCGGCGGGTGATGACCCGCTCCGCGATGGCCGTCTCGCCATCCGGGGAGAGCCGTTCCCGGCCCGCGTACAGCCCCTCCGTGTTCTGCCGAACCACCAGCAGATCCACCCCTGGGCGGCTCCCCGGCACCGGCGCAGAGACCAGGGGCCGCAGGTTGGTGTGTAGGTCCAGGAGCCGGCGCAGGGCCACGATGGGGCTGCGGTAGCCCGGCACCCGACGGCTGGGCGAGCTCACCGCGCCGAAGAGGGCACCGTGGCAGCCCTCCAGGGCCTCCACCGTGGCCTGGGGAAGCGCGGCCCCAGTCCGTTGGAAGGTCCCCCAGCCGGCCTCCAGCTCCACGAACTCCAGGGGCAGGCCCGTGGCCTCCAGCACGGCCCCGGCCACGGGGATCACCTCTTGCCCGATGCCGTCTCCCGGGATGAGGGCGATGGTGTAGGGTGTCGGTTCCATTGTGTCCGAAGCTCTCGGTTCTGTTTGGACGTACCAGGTGAGCGTGAGTGCAGGCTAAGGAGCCATGAGTAAGGTGGTGAAATGGCGGCCAAAAGTAGTGCATGCAACGCACATTACTCCTTACTCATTGCTTCTTACTTTTCCCCTGATGTACGCCACCAGTCCGCCGGCCTCCACGATGCCCCGCAGGGTGTCGCTCAAGGGAGGGAAGGGAAACTCTCCCGCTGCGCAGCGGATGAGGTGGTGCTCCAGGTCCACGGTGACGGTCTCACCGGGCTGGATGGCCTGGGCCGCCGGGGGGCAGGGGATGGCCAGCAGGCCGTTGTTGATGGCGTTGCGGTAGAAGATGCGGCCGAAGCTCTCCGCGATGACCGCGCTCACGCCGTTGTAGACCAGGCAGGTGGCGGCCTGCTCCCGGCTGGAGCCGCAGCCGAAGTTGCGCCCGGCCACGATCACGTCCCCGGGCTGCACCTCCTGGACGAAGCGGGGATCCAGGTCCTCCAGCGCATGGCGGGCGATCTCCTCCCGCCCTCGGGCCGTGTAGGTGTACTTGCCCGGGAAGAGCACGTCCGTGTTCACGTTGTGGCCGTACTTCCAGGCGCGTCCGGTGAGGGTGGGCATGGTGTGGTGTTCTCCTCAGCAAGAAAATTGTGATAAGCAAGTAATAAGAAAAGAGTAGAGAGTAAGGAGTAAGGGAATGTAGCGCGCGGGGCAGTGAGCATGGACCCAGGCATCTCCTCCAATGGACTCATGGACGCTGGAGCAGACGGTTGCGTAGGTTCCGCAGGGCGAGCAACGCCTTCATGACCCACTGTTGCCACAGAGGAACCGTCAGGATGCGTTCGACGGGCTCCGGCCGATTCGCCAGGGCGTCGGCCAGCCGGAGCCGGTGGGTGTCGAGGAAACGTCTGGGAAGGCGCCCAGGATCGAACCAGCCCACGGCCGCGGTCTCCGGTCCGTTCTCAATGGCCTCGCCACCTATGAGCCGTCCCACAAAGCAATCGGTTTCCGAGCGGCCCAGCGGTCCACCGATCAGGATGTACCGCCCCACGTAGCGCTCGATGGCGATCTGGTAGCCGGTCTCCTCTGCCGTCTCCCGCACCGCGGCAGCTTCCGCCGTCTCGCCGTCCTCCAGGCCGCCGCCGGGCAGCACCCACAGGCGGAAGTCCTTCCGCTTCACCAACAGCACCCGGCCGTCGTCATCGAGCACGACGGCACAGGCACCCCGCTTGGTTGTCGGCTCCATCTCCGAAATGCTCCCCACCCTGCACTCCTCACTCTTTACTCATTTACTCCTTACTCCTTTTACCCTTCCACCACCTCTCGGGGATCCACGATCCTCCCCGCCACCGCGCTCGCGGCCACCACCGCCGGGTTGGCCAGGTAGATCGCCGCGTCCGCGGTGCCCATGCGGCCTCGGAAGTTGCGGTTGGCGCTGGAGATGGTCACTTCTCCCGGCGCGGGGATGCCCATGTGGTTGCCCATGCAGGGACCGCACCCCGGCACGCCGATCACCGCGCCCGCCTCCACCAGGGCCTGGATGTAGCCCCGCTCCAGCCCGGCCTGGAGCACCTGGCTGGACGCGGGGATCACCAGGAAGCGGGTCCCCGGCGCCACCCGCCTGCCCCGGATCACCTCCACCGCGGCCGCGATGTCCTCCAGACGGCCGTTGGTGCAGGTGCCCAGGAAGGCCTGGTCCACCCGGGTTCCTGCCACCGCGGACAGGGGGACCACGTTGTCCACGCTGTGGGGGCAGGCGATGTAGGGCTCCAGCTCCTGGGCCCGGTAGACGTGGGTGGCCACGTAGGTGGCATCCGGGTCGGGGAAGAGGGCCAAGGCCTTGAGATCGGCGAGCAGCGATCGGGGGGTGGAGGGGCCATCGCGCTCCGAGCGGTCCATCTCCCGATCTCCGATCGCATATCTGGTGGCCAGCCTCTTCGCCAGGTATCCATAGGTCTTCTCGTCCGGCGGCACGTACGCGTTCTTGACCCCGAACTCGGCCATCATGTTGGGCAGGACCATGCGGGATTCCAGGCCCATGGCCGCGATGCCGCTGCCGCTGAACTCCACGGAGCGGTAGAGGCCACCGTCCGCGCCCAGGTCGCCGATGATGCGCAGCGCGAAGTCCTTGGCGGTGACGCCTGGGGGCAGCTCTCCCTCCAGCACGATGCGCATGGACTCGGGCACCCGCAGCCAGAGCTCGCCCGTGGCCCAGAGCGCGGCCACCTCGCTGCGGCCGATGCCCGCTCCGAACGCGCCCAGCCACCCGAAATGGGTGGTGTGGCTGTCCGCGCCCAGGATCATCTGCCCGGGCAGGACCAGGGCCTCTTCGCTGAGCACCTGGTGGCAGATGCCCCGGCCCACCTCGAAGAAGTGGCGGATGCCCTGTTCCCGCACAAAGGCCCGGATCTCCGCGTGGTTGCGCGCGTGGCGGGCGGTGGGCGGGGGGGCCGCGTGGTCCAGGGTGATGGCGATCCGCTCGGGGATGGCCACCCGGGCCTGGCCGAACTGCTGCCAGATCCGTCGGATGGCCGCGGTGTTGTCGTGGCTCAGCACCACATCCGGGCGCACATCCACGATCTGGCCCACCTCCACGCGGTCCAGGCCCCCGGCCCGGGCGATGGCCTTCTGGGCGAAGGTCTGGGGTGGGGAAGAGGAGATCGTCGTCATGGTCTGGGCTCCCTCGTCGGTCGGCACATGGAAGGCCGTGGACGTGATGTGCCATGTCGCGAGAGCCGCTCGCGTCCACCCCGTCCCATCACGAGCCCCCTTTCACGCCTTCACGGGCTCCCGTCGCCCCGCTGTGGTACTCCCGTAGCAGCGCGTCCACGTCGTCCAGGCTGAGCGGTTTCTCGTCGGCCAGGGCCTTGATGTGCTGGGTGATCTCCTTCACCTGCTGGTCGGTCAGGTCCAGTCGGAGCTGTTCGGCCCGGTGTCGGATCGCGTTCCATCCGGTGAGCCGGTGGGCGATGTGCAGGTAGCGGGTGAGGCCGAAGTCCTCGGGCTGCAGGATCTCGTAGGTGCTGGGGTTGTTCAGGATGGCCTTGGCATGGATGCCGGCCTTGTGGGTGAAGGCGGTGTAGCCGGTGATGTAGTTGTTGAAGGGCACGTCCACCCCCACCAGCTTGGCCACCCGGTTCTCGATCTCCCGCAGCAGGGGCAGGTCGTACTTCCGCCGTACCAGCTCCGGGTTGTCCGCGTACATCCGGGCAATGAAGCCCCCCAGGGGGGTGATGCCGTTGCGCTCCCCGATGCCCAGGACCGAGGTGTCCACATGGGTGGCGCCCGCGGCCAGTGCGCAGTAGGCGTTGGCGATGGCGCAGCCTGTGTCGTTGTGGCCGTGGAACTCGATGTCGCAGTGGACCACGCCCCGGAGGGTCTTCACCAGCTCGTAGACCTGGAGCGGGTGGGCGATGCCCACCGTGTCCGCGATGCCCACCCGATCCACGCCGACCCGGTCCACGGCCCGGTAGACCGTGAGCAGATCCACCAGCTCGCTCCGAAAGGAGTCCTCGCTGCTGAAACGGACCTCCAGTCCCTGGCCCTTGATGTACTCGATGACGGCGATGGCCTCCTCGATGATCTCGGGGATCTCCTTGCCGTGGGAGAACTGCCGCAGGTAGCTGCTGGTGCCGAAGACCACGTCGATGCCGTCCACGCCCGTGTCCACGGCCAGCTTGGCGTCCTCCAGGTGGCACCGGGTGTGGGTGAGGACCTTGGCCCGCAGGCCCAGCCTGGCGATGGCTTCGCAGTCCCTGCGGCTCTGGGGGCTGGCCGCGGGGGAGGTGAGTTCCAGGTACTCCACACCGAACGCGTCCAGCAGCCGTGCGATCTCCACCTTCTCCGCGGTGGTGAAGAACGCGTTGGCGAACTGTTCTCCTTCCCGCAGGGTGGATTCGATGATGGCGTACTGTTCCAGCGACATGGCAGACCTCCGGATGGGAGCGCGCAGCGGGTTCGGAGCAAGCCGGCCTGCGTCGCTGCAGGGGAGCCATCGTCGGCCAGACAGCCGGGGCAACAAAAAACCGGCCACCTGTCTGGTGGCCGGTTGCCGGGCATTGATCCCGAGCAAGCGCGATGCTCCAGACAGGTCAGTCCGGTTCCGGGATGCGCTTGCTCTTCTTCTTGGCCACGATGGCCACGGGCAGGGATCCGCGCTCGATCATGGTCCAGGGCATCTGTTCGAGGTGTGGAACGGCATGGTGGCAGCCATGATAGTGGAGGAACCGGGGATCTGTCAAATTCG
>Ga0256839_1005758_pt1 | contig 11266 bp, 10 predicted proteins | sample 354166metaG_FD_185968 | JGI IMG/M metagenome (GOLD analysis project Ga0256839, IMG submission 185968) | Hydrothermal vent microbial communities from Mid Atlantic Ridge, Atlantic Ocean - 354-166 | ecosystem: Environmental > Aquatic > Marine > Hydrothermal vents | place: Atlantic Ocean: Mid... | reverse complement strand
ATCGAACCACGCCAGCAGCCCGGTACCATTGAGATCAGCAGCCAACATTGCCATGGCGCGATTGAATTTATGATTCGTAATCCCGCGCCTAAAGTGCGTGCAAATCGGCGCAGTGGCAACCACATGGCGCTCGAGAATATCCGTGAGCGACTCAAGGCCGCCTACGGCCATGATGCCTCCTTAACCATTGAGACGGTCAACGAACAGTATTTCGTCGCCATTCGCATTCCTCTGAGCAGCGCCGTGCCATGAAAATTTTGATCACCGATGATGAACCGCTGGCACGCGAGCGACTGCTCAGCCTGATTACTGAATTTGATCAAGGTGAAGTGGTCGGCGAAGCCGCCAACGGCACAGAGACGCTGCGGCAGTGCGAACGCCTAAAACCCGACGTCGTGCTGCTCGATATTCGCATGCCCGAGATGGACGGCATCGAAGCAGCACTGCACCTCGCCAACCTTGAGCAGCCACCGGCGGTGATCTTTACCACCGCGTACGGCGACCATGCACTGGCGGCCTTTGAAGCACACGCGGTCGATTATCTGCTTAAGCCGATCCGCAAACCGCGCCTGCTCGATGCGCTGCAGAAAGCGCAACAGCTTAATCGCGCCCAACTGCAATCGCTACGGCTCACTGATGAACCCGCCGCGATGCGCACTCACATCAGCGCCCGTGTGCGTGAGACGGTTCAACTCATCCCCATTGAAGAGGTGCTCTATTTTCGCGCCGACCATAAGTATGTCACTGTACGCCATCAAAACGGCGAGGTGTTGATCGAAGAGCCCCTCAAATCGCTGGCGCAGGAGTTTGCCCCACTCACCCTGAGAATTCACCGTAACACCCTGATATTCAAGAAACATCTGCTCGGCATCGGCAAAGATGAGAGCGGCCACCCGCAACTTCTATTGCGCGGTTGCGATGAGCCGCTGGCCATCAGCCGCCGCCACTTGAGCGAAACCAAAAACCTGCTGAAACAGCTCGGCCAGCACCGCTAACCTCACCCTTGTGTCATTCATAATGCGCTTGCCTCCCGCCAGCGCAAGCCGTAGCATGACGCCCTCGCGGAATTTAACCATCTCTATTAATATAGATACAGATCTAGAACACGGGAACTCTTTAATTAATGTCCAACAATCGAATCGTAATCGCCACCCGCCAAAGCCCGCTTGCCCTATGGCAGGCGGAACACGTGCAACGCCGCCTGCTTGAGGCGCATCCGGGGCTTGAGGTTGAGCTGCTTAAGATGAACACCCAAGGGGATATCATCCTCGACAGCCCGCTGGCCAAGATTGGCGGCAAGGGGCTGTTCGTTAAAGAGTTAGAGCAGGGGTTGATGGATGGCCGCGCGGATATCGCCGTCCATTCAATGAAAGATGTGCCGGTAGAACTGCCCGAGGGGCTGCACCTGCCAGTGATTCTGGAACGTGAAGACCCGCGGGACGCCTTTGTCTCCAACAAATACACATCATTTGAAGCGCTGCCTCAAGGGGCAAAACTCGGCACCTCCAGCCTGCGTCGCCAGTGCCAGCTCAGCGCCCTGCGCCCGGATCTTGAAGTGATCAGCCTGCGCGGTAACGTTGGCACCCGCCTGAGAAAGCTCGATGAAGGGCAGTATGATGCGATCATCCTCGCCGCCGCCGGGCTGATGCGGCTGAAGTTAACTGACCGTATCGCCGGCAAGATCGCTACCGACACCTGCCTGCCTGCGATTGGTCAGGGGGCGGTCGGCATTGAGTGCCGCGTGAATGACCCGCGCGTGAACGACATCATTAAAATACTCGACGATGAGGCGACCCATATTCGTGTCGCTGCCGAACGCGCCCTGAACCACCGTCTCGAAGGGGGCTGCCAAGTGCCAATCGGCGGTTTTGCTGAGATTGACGGCCACAAACTGCGCCTACGCGCACTGGTCGGCTCCCCGGACGGCCGCGAGATGATTCGCGGTGAGGTCAACGGCACCGTGGATGAGGCTGAAAAAATGGGCATCGAGCTCGCTGAGGATCTGCTCTCACGCGGTGCAGACAGAATCCTCAAAGAGGTCTATGCCAACCGCTAGCCCACAAAGGCGGCTGGATCGGCTGCGGGTCGTCGTCACACGACCCGCACACCAAGCTGAGCACCTGTGCCAACTGATTGAACAGGCGGGTGGCACGGCCATCCGCCTGCCAGTCATTGAGATCGTCACCCCGACAAATCCTCAGATAGCTCAAAATAAATTGAGCCAGCTCAAAAAATTTAGCCTTGCCATCTTTACGAGCGTTAATGCCGTCGAGTGGCTGTTCCGAATCGCACCAGCTTCATTCAACTGGCCCTCAGAGATCACCGTTGCCGCCATTGGGAAGCGCACCGCCAGCGCACTCAAGGCGCATCGTATTAATGTCAATATCGTTCCTGACCAAGGGTTTAACAGCGAGTCACTGCTCTCCAGCCACGCCATGAACGCCCTCTCAGGCCAACAGGTGGTGATTTTAAAAGGCGAAGGCGGGCGCCCCCTGCTTGCCGAGACGCTGCAGCAGCGCGGCGCATCCGTCGAGACCATTGACCTCTACCAACGAAAAAAACCAAATGAAGGACTCAGGAATATACAGCAGGCGGGAAAATCCGGTAGTATCGACCTATTCATTGTCACCAGCAATGAGGGGCTACAAAATCTATTTGAGATGGCGACCGCAAATGAACGCGCGTGGCTACTCAATACGGCACTGGCGGTTATCAGCGAGCGAACCGCCCAGCTTGCCAAAACATTAGGGTTCAGCCACCCACCTGTGGTGGCTGGCGAGGCCAGCGATGAGGGTTTACTAAATTGCGTAGAACAGTGGTATGCTGGCCGGTTCCGGAGGGGAATTCAGCGGGGGGATGAACATGGGCGATAAACAAAAATCGCAACCAACAACAAAAGGCGCGCGCAAACAAGCGCCAGAAAATAAGGCGGTGGCCGTCTCAAAGCAACCAGCAGCGGCTCCGCAGCAAAAAAGTGGTGGTGGCGCTATTGCTGTCGTTGCCCTTGTCACAGCACTGGGGGCGATAGGGTTCGGTTATAAAAACTGGGAAGAGAGCAACAAACTAAACTTGCTCCTGACTGACCAAAATGTACAGATCGAGTCATCCATCAGCAGCGCGCTCAAGCCAACGATCGCATCAGTGGGCGCCGTTCAGTCAGACATTGGCGCGGTGCAATCGACCATCAATGCACTTCAAAGCGAAATTGATCGCCTGAACGGTGAGCTAACATCACTGCGAAGCGGCTTTGGTGAGATTAAAGGTAACGTAGCCACATTAGAAAATGCCCACCAAAGCGGCCTAGGCAACATCAACGCCAATTTAGATGAAAAAATTCAGGGTGTGCAGAGCCTGCACGGCTCACTCAAAGAACAACAACAGTCGCTTCAGGATAATGTTAATGCACTAAGTGAAGGGCTTTCAACGCTCAAATCTGAGGTGCAAGCCGAAGCAGAGAAAGAGAGCATGTCCGCCTGGGTAGTGGCAGAAGTAGAGTATCTGCTGCACATCGCCAATAGCCGCCTTAATCTTGAGCATGACGTGGAAGCCGCATTAACTGCGCTCAATGCAGCTGCCAAACAGCTGGCTGAGCTCAACCTTCCTAGTCTGGCTGAGATCCAGCAGATGATCGCCAGTGAAATCGAAGCACTGAGCGCCACACCCAAACTAGACATTCCTGCAATAGCCCAGACACTCACAACCGCAGGCAGCAGCGTTGAGCGCCTCCCACTGGCTAAGCCCATTGAAGCGACGTCTGTCAGTGGAAAAAGTGCTGACAGTGAACGCCATCAGTGGGAGGTACTTGTCGATGAGGTCTGGACTGCGCTTAAGCCACTGGTCACCGTACGCAATAGCCAAGACCCCGCAATGGCACCACTAACACCTGAAAAGCACGCCTATCTTACGCAAAATTTTCAGCTCAAGATTGAGTCTGCTCGCTTGGCGCTATTGCGCGCAGATAACACAGCCTTTCATGAAAACCTGAATATCGCCAGTGAGTGGCTCGCTCGGTTTTACGATGTCAATTCGACTGAGGGCAGCAAACTGCTTGATGCACTTGGTAAACTACAACAGGTCAAAATTGACACAGCACTGCCTGATATTTCCGGCTCGCTTAGCGCATTACAAGCATTCATCGCCAGCAAATCACTGAAGGTATCTGCAATGAGCATCAATCGCCATTCAAACCTAGCATTGGCACTTACATCATCAACAAGCGTCTCTCACGACGCCGCAATTCACTAGTAGTGGAGTGACACTTATGAAACTATTAATCACCGCCATCATCGCCCTTCTGGCTTCCGTCGCCATCGCGCTATATGCGAAAGATGACCCAGGTTACATCATGGTCAACTACGGCAACTGGACAATGGAGGCGAGCCTTGTGCTTGTCCTATCGGTAGGCATCGTCACCTATATCATCCTTTATTACACAACCAAGCTGCTGGGCAATACGCTTAAATCGCCACTAGCGCTGCTCTCGTGGAACAGCAAGCGCAAAGAGAGTAAGGCGCGCATGACCTGCGCACAGGGCATGATCCACCTCGCTGAAGGCAATTGGAAAAAAGCGGAAGAGCGCTTGGCTCAAAATGCTCAGGCAGGCGATCTGCCCGTGCTTAATTATCTGGGGGCTGCGCGTGCGGCACAGAAACAGGGAGCTAAGGATCGACGTGACCACTACCTGAAGATGGCTCGTCAGCTTGAACCACGTGACAGCATCGCAGTGTCTCTGACACAAGCTGAACTGTTGATGAGCAATGGTCAATTAGGCGAAGCGGCTGAGAGCCTTAAATTACTGCGCCAGTTTGCACCTAAAAATGAGACCATCCTTAAACTCCTTGCCAAGCTTTATACCAAGATGGGTGAGTGGAACAAGCTCATCGACATCCTGCCTGCACTGCGTAAAAACCATGTATTAACCGATTTCGACCTCGATCGCCTTGAGTACATGGCTTATGCAGAGCTGCTCAAGTGTGCTGCACATGATGTAGGGCTGCTCAATGAAACTTGGCACCGCACCCCGCGACGCATCAGGAAACAAGAAAGTGTGCTGCTTGAGTACAGCCATGCACTCGTGGGTCACAATGCTGGGCATCAGAGTGAAGAGATGATCTTCCAAGTACTCAACAATAACTGGAGTGATGAGCTCTGTTATCTCTACGGCATTATTAAAGGTAACAACTTAGGTCGCCAATATAAAAATGCCGAAAAGCTTCTACGCAAGCAGCGCACAAATCCTGTGCTGCTTTTAACCCTTGGGCGTCTCGCGCTGCGCAATGGCGACCTCAATAATGCACGTAGCTATCTTGAAGCCAGCATGCAAGCGGATCCACAACCCGAAACCTGCAAAGAGTTGGCAGCACTCATGGAAAAGACCGGGGAACAAGAAAAGGCAATTGAGTACTACCGCGCAGGGCTGTCAATGAGCGTGGCATTGCCAGCGCAAGCGCATCAGATAGCACTGCCGACCAGCAGCAGTGAAGTCATTGAAAGCCGCAGTGGCGTTTTGCTGGCAGCGCAACCCCAACAAGCGTAACCACAAAACTCAGCTGCGATCAGGCCTCTGACGCAGCTGAGTCTTTTGCGAACTCAAACGCATCGTAAAAGAAGTTTTCCTCCATCATCCCTTGCGCAGCAAACGCATCACGCGCTGCAGAGACCATCACCGGCGGCCCGCCCACATAGATATCGTACCCACTTAAATCGGGAAAGTCGTCCAGTACGGCCTGATGCACATACCCTTCACGCCCCTGCCACTGATCTGATGCTTTAGCATCTGACAGCACCGGGATATAATTCACCACACCACGCGCAGCCCACTCCTTGGGCATCTCATTTAGGTAGAGATCAACCTTGGCACGCGCCCCCCAGTAGAGGTACATCGGGCGCTCAATATTTTCAGCTAACGCATGCTCGATGATCCCTTTTATCGGCGCAAAACCCGTGCCGCCCGCGACAAAAATGATGGGGCGAGGGGAGTGCTCTCTCAGATAAAAGCCACCCAGTGGCCCTTCAATACGCAACATCTCTTTTTCAGGCATATCGCCGAAGACATGCTTGGTGAACTCACCCCCCTCGATATAGCGAATATGCAGTTCAATCAACGCATCATCATGCGGTGCATTGGCCAATGAAAAACTACGACGACGGCCGTCACTCAACAAAATGTCGATGTACTGCCCTGCCAGAAACTGCATCCGGCTCGCCTCGGGTAGTTTAAGGTAGACTCGCATCACATCCGGCGCCAGTTTATCCAGCTTCGCCACCCGCACCGGGTATTGCTCAACGATGATCTCTTCGGATGAGCCGACTTCATCCACCGCAATGGTAAGATCACTGCGCGGCTCCGCACCGCAAAACAGCACCATGCCCGCTGCTTTTTCGGCCTCGGTGAGCGCTACGGGTTCAAGGTCTTCATAGCTGACCTCACCGGACAGCAACTTCCCCTTGCAGGCACCGCACACCGCATTGCGGCAGCCGTATGAAAGGCTCACCCCATTGCGCAGCGCAGCATCAAGAATGCTCTCGCCCTCTTCAGCTTCAAACCGCTTGCCAGCCGGGCTGATAACAATTTTAAAACCCATTAAACTACCCCGATAAAATGAATAGCCGCACATTGTGCTTTATTTTCCACCCAAGGAAAACCCCATGTTAAATGCCACTATTATTGGTTGCGGTGATATTGGTCTCCGCGTTGGCACACGCTTGCAACAACTTGGCTACAGCGTCACGGCCGTTGTCCGCTCAAATGAAAGTGCCGAACAATTAATGACACAAGGGTTTGAAGCGGTGTGTCGCGATCTGGATCAACCCAATTTGACGCTTCCGCCCATCACCCCCGCAAGCTTGCTCTTCTATTTTGCGCCCCCCACTACCGCAGGTGAGCATGACCTGCGAATGACGCACTTTCTGCGCAGCCTTGCTGCCAAGTCAACCCAACCCGCGCGCATTGTCTACATCAGCACTACCGCGGTCTATGCCGACTCAAAAGGCGACTGGATTGATGAACACACCGCACCTCAACCGGCCAATGCCCGCGGAAGGCGCCGCTTAGATGCCGAGCGGCAACTGCTTGAATTTCAGTGCCAACAACCTGCAACCGCCATTTCCATCCTCAGAGTTGCGGGCATTTACCGCGCCAATCGCCTCCCTTTTCGGCAACTCAAAGCCGGCCAACCTGTGTTAGCCTTATCAATCGCGCCCTGCTCCAATCGCATTCATGCCGAAGATCTGGCTCGCATCTGCATTGCAGCCGCCCTCAACACCACCCAGCCTCTGGCTATTTTTAATGTGAGCGATGGCAACCCCGGCTCTATCTCGCAATATTTCCAAGCGGTGGCTGAAACGTTTAACCTCCCACCCGCACCCGAGATCAGCTGGAGAGAAGCGCAAGCGCAGCTCAGCCCAGCAATGTTGAGTTATCTGAAAGAGTCAAAACGGATCGACAGTCGCCGCTTGGCCACCGAATTAGGCATCACATTACATTACCCAACGCTTGAAGCGGGGCTTAGGCAGTGTGTGGAGGAATTGAAAGATGGGGAATCGTCAGGGGGCTAGGGATTGCCCGACCCAATAAGCGAAAAGTATTGAAAAAGAGGGGCTGCTGCTCAGCGTTGCTGTTCTTCTACCTGACTACGGCGAGCCGCCTTTTCGAGATTAACCTCCAGATCCAGCAGCGCCCACTGCTCGGCACTGACGATGAGCCGTCTGCCACCAAGATATTCAACGACCACTTTAGAGAGCATCGAGGCGGAATAACTCACCGCCCGAACTTTCAATAGCTGCCCCGTTAAATTGACATACCATGAACCCACCACCGGTTTTTGCTGAATAGACATCTCAATCACCCTCAGTTTCAGATAGTAAGCACTTCTAATGCTTGCCGACACTGGCTTCCCTAGCAAGGTTGATTATAACGATTCCAGAAACGCTTATCCAGCCATTAACCCTTATTAGATTAACAAGTTATTGATGGTTATTTTGTTTTGCCAAATCATTGACCCGTTAAAATGGCCCATCGTACGCTTGAGGCCATTAGCCACATTTAGAGTCGCCGCAGTTTAGACAGGTCATGCAGCCGTCCATCTTGATCATCGCCTTGGTGCTGCATTTATGGCAAAGCTGTGCGCCCGCAGGAAATGAACTATCAGCCACTTCTTGCTTGCCCGCACCATCAAACTGTTCACGCTTCTCATCAAGAAAACGCTTTTGATGGTCATCCAGCCCTTCATCCTTAATCATACCGATGAAGCGCAGGTGCTGATCAATCACCTCACCAATCTCCGCCACCAGCGATGGCATAAATTTTCCGCCGCGCTTAAAGTAGCCACCGCGAGGGTCAAAAACAGAACGCAACTCTTCAACCAGAAAGGTCACATCGCCCCCCTTTCTAAAAACGGCTGAGATGATGCGCGTCAGCGCCACAATCCACTGAAAGTGATCCATATTTTTTGAGTTGATAAAGACCTCAAACGGGCGGCGCAGCTCATGCTCAGTATCCTGATTGAGCACCACATCGTTGATCGTGACATAGAGTGCATGCTCGGTAAGTGGTGTTTTCACTTTATAAGTCGAACCCAGCAGCATCTCGGGGCGCTCTAATTTCTCATGCATGTGGATCACGTTGGAGGTGAGTGCCTCTTGCGCTGCGCTGCTCGGTGCTTCTGCTGCTGGCAACGCCTTCTCTTCTTCGCTCACCACACCGTAGTTGACGATTTTTTTACTAATTTTAGTGGCCATGTTCCTGTTTCTCCCCGGTTTTTATACGTATGTGCGCTATTTCATTGTCCAGAATGCAACGATTCAGCATCGTGGAAATGGGCAAGTTATCGTTCAGATTCCCCCTGAGAATGGATTTCAGAGGTGAACGGAACATCGCTTAAAACTTGCCGTAATAGCCCTCTTTGAGCGCGTCATAGAGATTCGCTGCGCTGTGCACTTCTCCGTCATATTCAATATCTTCGTTACCCTTCACCTCAACCACGGAGCCATCCTCTAGGGTGAAACGGTAGGTGGTGTTTTCCAAGTCTTTCTCTTTCACCAGCACCCCTTGGAACGCCTCGGGGTTAAAACGGAAGGTGGTACACCCCTTCAGACCCTGCTCATAGGCGTAGAGATAGATATCTTTGAATGCTTCATAATCGTAGTCACTCGGCACGTTAGCGGTTTTGGAGATCGAGGAGTCGATCCAGCGCTGCGCCGCCGCCTGCACATCGACGTGTGATTTTGGAGTGATGTCATCGGCGGTAATAAAGTAGTCCGGCAGTTGATTCGCGCCATCGCTCGCATCCGCCACCGCATCACCATTGACCAGCTCACGATAGGCGAGCAGCTCAAATGAAAAGACATCGACCTTCTCTTTGCTCTTTTTCCCTTCGCGAATCACATTGCGCGAATATTGGTGCGCAAAACTTGGCTCGATGCCGTTGCTAGCGTTATTGGCCAGTGAAAGCGAGATGGTGCCGGTCGGCGCGATCGAGCTGTGATGAGTAAAACGCGCCCCCACCTCAGCCAGCGCCGCCACCAACGCCGGATCTTGCTGCGCGATCTGCTGCATATAGCGGCTATACTTTGCATGCAACACCTTGCCTTTGATCACATCACCCACAGCATAGCCATCTTCAACCATCTCTGGGCGCTTGCGTAGCATCTCGGCGGTGACAGTGAAATCTTGCTGCAACACGGGCGCTGCGCCCTTCTCTTTTGCGAGATCAAGCGCCGCCTGCCAGCCAACCAGCGCCATCTTGCGGGTCACCTCTTCGGTGAACGCCAGTGATTTATCGTCGCCGTACTGCATCCCCATCATCGTCATCGTAGAACCCAGCCCCAGATAACCCATGCCGTGACGACGCTTCCCTTCGATCTCTCTGCGCTGCTGCTCTAGCGGCAGGCCGTTGATCTCAACCACGTTATCCAGCATGCGGGTAAAGACACTGACGGTTTTGCTGTACTCATCCCAGTCGAAGCTCGCCTCTTCAGTAAACGGCTTGCGCACAAAGCGGGTCAGGTTGATCGAACCCAGCAGGCACGAACCGTAAGCGGGCAGCGGCTGCTCACCACACGGATTGGTGGCACGGATATTCTCGCAGAACCAGTTATTGTTCATCTCATTGACCTTGTCGATCAGGATGAAACCCGGCTCGGCATAATCATAGGTCGAAGACATGATCACATCCCACAGGCGGCGCGCGCGGATCGTTTTGCTGACACGGCAGGCGATCAGCCCTTCAACATTCTCGATATAACCCGCTTTCAACGGCCACTCACGCCACACCACCTGGCTGGCATCTTTTAGGTCGATTTCACCGCTCTCGACCTCTTTCTGCTTTGCCGGAAAAGCGAGCTTCCAGTCGGCATCTGCCACCACGGCTTCCATAAACTCTTTGGTGATCAATAGCGAGAGGTTGAACTGGCGCAGACGGCCATCTTCACGTTTCGCCTTGATAAAATCGAGCACATCAGGATGGCCAATATCAAAGGTACCCATCTGCGCCCCGCGGCGCCCACCGGCACTGGAGACGGTAAAACACATCTTGTCATAGATATCCATAAACGACATCGGCCCCGAAGTGTAGGCACCCGCACCCGACACATACCCCCCCTTCGGGCGCAGTGTCGAAAATTCATAGCCGATGCCGCAACCCGCCTTCAGCGTTAAACCCGCTTCATGAACCTTGCCTAGAATGTCATCCATTGAATCTCCGATGATGCCGGAGACGGTACAGTTAATGGTTGAGGTGGCGGGTTTGTGCGCCAGCGCACCAGCGTTGGAGACGATACGCCCAGCAGGAATTGCCCCGTGGCGCAGCGCCCAGAGAAACTCATCATGCCAATGGTCACGCTTCTCCTGCGTCTCTTCAACATCCGCCAGTGCTTGCGCAACACGCTGATAGGTATCGTCAATCGACTGATCAACCGCCTCGCCCTCTTTGTTTTTGAGGCAATATTTTTTATCCCAAATATCGAGCGATGCAAGCTGAAAGGGAATCTCAGATGCGGCAGTGGAGACGACTCGAAGGTGCGCGCTTTTCATTAGATGGCTCTCTCCTGTTTTTATTGGTTTTATTTCCATGGATTTACTTTATCCGTTCCGCACAACCAAGCTCATCAAGCCCCCATCAAGCGCTCAACTCGCAAAACAATGTTTAAAGAAAAGTAAAACACAACATCTTGTGTTACACGAAGAAGGTTAGAGTTAATTTAAGCGCCAGTCAACTACAAAAACAGAAAAATTAGAGGTCATTAAAGTCCATAAATACTCAATAAT
>Ga0256839_1005757_pt1 | contig 11269 bp, 6 predicted proteins | sample 354166metaG_FD_185968 | JGI IMG/M metagenome (GOLD analysis project Ga0256839, IMG submission 185968) | Hydrothermal vent microbial communities from Mid Atlantic Ridge, Atlantic Ocean - 354-166 | ecosystem: Environmental > Aquatic > Marine > Hydrothermal vents | place: Atlantic Ocean: Mid... | reverse complement strand
GTAGACGCGGGTGCAGACCCCGCGCTTCTGGGGGCAGGCTTCCAGCGCCGGGACGTTGCTCTTTTCCGCCTTCCGCTTGCGCGGCTTGCGAACCAGTTGGTTGATAGTCGCCATGATTCTTTCTTACTCCAGAAAATAAACGACAGGCCGGAGGACCCGACCTGTCGTAAGGCGCGAAATTGTAGGGATACCCGGGGTTCCTGTCAACCGGATCCCCGGGGCAAATCGCCGATTATTTCAGAACTTAGCCCTGATCGGCCGGTTCGGAGGCCGATTCGCCGTCGGCCTCCGCCACCGGGGCCTCCTCGGCAGCGGTGGCGACGCTGAGCGCGGCGGTTTCCGCGGCCAGCACCTCGTCGGCGGTCATCACCCGGCGCTGGCGGCGCTGCTCGGCATGGAAGGCCAGGCCGGTGCCGGCCGGGATGAGCCGGCCGACGATGACGTTCTCCTTGAGGCCGCGCAGGTCGTCCACCTTGCCGGTGACCGCCGCCTCGGTGAGGACGCGGGTGGTCTCCTGGAAGGAGGCCGCGGAGATGAACGACTCGGTGGCCAGCGAGGCCTTGGTGATGCCGAGCAGCATGGGCTCGAACTCGGCCGGGCGCTTGCCCTCGGCCACCAGCTTCTCGTTGTCCTCGAGGATGCGGGTCTTCTCCACCTGCTCGCCGCGCAGGTACCTGGAGTCGCCGGGCTCGGTGATCTCCACCTTGCGCAGCATCTGCCGGACGATGACCTCGATGTGCTTGTCGTTGATCTTCACGCCCTGCAGGCGGTAGACGTCCTGCACCTCGTTGACGATGTAGCGGGCCAGCTCCTCGACCCCCAGCAGGCGCAGGATGTCGTGCGGGTTCGGCTCGCCCTCGACGATCACCTCGCCCTTCTCCACGTGCTCGCCCTCGAACACGGTGACGTGGCGCCACTTGGGGATCAGGGTCTCGTAGGGCTCGCCGCCGTCGGTGGGGGTGATCACCAGGCGCTGCTTGCCCTTGGTCTCCTTGCCGAAGGAGATGGTGCCGGAGATCTCCGCCAGGATGGAGGATTCCTTGGGCTTGCGGGCCTCGAACAGATCCGCCACCCGGGGCAGACCGCCGGTGATGTCGCGGGTCTTGGAGGACTCCTGCGGGATGCGGGCCAGAATGTCGCCCACGCCCACCTCGGCGCCGTCCTTGAGCTGGATGATGGCGCCGGCCGGCAGGTAGTAATGGGCCGGGATCTCGGTGCCCGCCAGGTTCAGGTCGTTGCCGTCCTTGTCCACCAGCTTGACCATGGGCCGCAGATCCTTGGCCTGGGTGCCGCGCTGCTTGGGATCGGTGACCACCAGCGAGGTGAGGCCGGTGATCTCGTCCACCTCGGAGTTCACGGTCACGCCTTCGACGATGTCCTCGAACTTCACGATCCCCGCCACTTCGGTGACGATGGGGTGGGTGTGCGGATCCCAGGTGGCCACCACCTGGCCGGCATCCACCTTGTCGCCGTCGTTGACGGAGATCTGGGCGCCGTAGGGAACCTTGTAGCGCTCGCGCTCGCGGCCATGTTCGTCGAGCACGGTCACCTCGCCCGAGCGGGAGACGGCCACGTTGTTGCCGGAGGCGTGGCGCACGGTCTTGATGTTGTGCAGGCGCACGGTGCCGGTGGTCCTGACCTCGATGCTGTTGGCCGCCGCCGACCGGCTGGCGGCACCGCCGATGTGGAAGGTGCGCATGGTGAGCTGGGTGCCCGGCTCGCCGATGGACTGGGCGGCGATCACGCCGACCGCCTCGCCTTCGTTGACCAGATGCCCGCGGGCCAGGTCACGGCCATAGCAGGTGGCGCACACCCCGTAGCGGTTCTCGCAGGTGATGGGCGAGCGAACCTTGATGTGGTCGATGGCCAGCTCCTCGAGCTTCTCCATCCAGCGCTCGTCGAGCAGGGTACCGGCGGGGATCAGCACCTCGTCGCTGTCGCCCTTGCGCACGTCCTCGGCCAGCACCCGGCCCAGGGCCCGCTCGGAGAGGGGCTCGACCACGTCGCCGCCTTCGATGAGGGAGGCCATCATCAGGCCGTTCTCGGTACCGCAGTCCTCGCCGATGATCACCAGATCCTGGGAGACGTCCACCAGGCGGCGGGTCAGGTAGCCCGAGTTGGCGGTCTTGAGGGCCGTGTCGGCCAGGCCCTTGCGCGCGCCGTGGGTGGAGATGAAGTACTGCAGCACCGAGAGCCCTTCACGGAAGTTGGCGGTGATGGGCGTTTCGATGATGGAGCCGTCGGGCTTGGCCATCAGGCCGCGCATCCCGGCCAGCTGCCGGATCTGGGCGGCGGAGCCACGGGCCCCGGAGTCGGCCATCATGTAGATGGAGTTGAAGGAGGGGACCTTGACGAGGTTGCCGTCCTTGTCCTTCACCTCCTCGGTGCCGAGACGCTCCATCATGGCCTTGGCGATGAGGTCGTTGGTGCGCGACCAGATGTCGATGACCTTGTTGTAGCGCTCGCCCTGGGTGACCAAACCGGAAGTGTACTGCGCCTCGATCTCGCGCACCTGTTCCTCGGCATCGGCCAGGATCTCGGCCTTCTCGGGCGGGATGACCATGTCTTCCACGCCGAAGGAGACGCCGGCCCGGGTCGAGTAGGCGAAGCCCATGTACATGAGCTGGTCGGCGAAGATCACCGTGTCCTTCAGGCCCAGGCGCCGGTAGCAGGCGTTGATCAGGTTGGAGATGGCCTTCTTCTTCATGTCGCGGTTGACGAGATCGAAGGGCAGTCCTTCGGGCACGATCTCCCAGATCAGGGCACGGCCGACGGTGGTGTCCTGCAGGGTGGTCTTTTCGTGACGCTCGCCCTCGTCGTCGAATTCCACCTCGGTGATGCGCACCTTGATCCGGGCCTGCATGTCCACCACGCGGTTGGAGTAGGCGCGCATGACCTCGTTGGTGTCGGCGAAGACCATGCCCTCGCCCCTGGCGTTGATCCGCTCACGGGAGAGGTAGTACAGGCCCAGCACCACGTCCTGGGAGGGCACGATGATGGGCTCGCCGTTGGCCGGCGAGAGGATGTTGTTGGTGGACATCATCAGCGCCCGCGCCTCGAGCTGGGCTTCCAGCGAGAGGGGCACGTGCACGGCCATCTGGTCGCCGTCGAAGTCGGCGTTGAAGGCGGTGCACACCAGCGGATGAAGCTGGATGGCCTTGCCCTCGATCAGCACCGGCTCGAAGGCCTGGATGCCCAGGCGGTGCAGGGTCGGGGCGCGGTTGAGCATCACCGGATGTTCGCGGATCACCTCTTCGAGGATGTCCCAGACTTCCGGCCCTTCCTTCTCCACCATCTTCTTGGCCGCCTTGATGGTGGTGGCCAGGCCGCGGCGCTCCAGCTTGCTGAAGATGAAGGGCTTGAACAGCTCCAGGGCCATCTTCTTGGGCAGGCCGCACTGGTGCAGCTTGAGGGTCGGGCCGACCACGATCACCGAACGGCCCGAGTAGTCCACGCGCTTGCCCAGCAGGTTCTGGCGGAAGCGGCCCTGCTTGCCCTTGATCATGTCGGCCAGGGACTTGAGCGGGCGCTTGTTGGAGCCGGTGATGGCGCGGCCGCGGCGGCCGTTGTCGAGCAGCGCGTCGACCGATTCCTGGAGCATGCGCTTCTCGTTGCGCACGATGATGTCGGGCGCGTTGAGATCCAGCAGGCGGCGCAAGCGGTTGTTGCGGTTGATCACCCGGCGGTAGAGATCGTTGAGATCGGAGGTGGCGAAGCGGCCGCCTTCCAGGGGCACCAGCGGGCGCAGTTCCGGCGGCAGCACCGGCAGCACGGTCATCACCATCCACTCGGGCTTGTTGCCCGACTCGATGAAGGCCTCCAGCAGCTTGAGGCGCTTGCCCAGCTTCTTGAGCTTGGTCTCGGACTTGGTGGCGGCGATGTCCTCGCGCACCTGGGCGGCTTCCTTCTCCAGGTCCAGGCTGCTGAGCAGGGCGTGGATGGCCTCGGCGCCCATGCGCGCGTCGAACTCGTCACCAAATTCCTCGATGGTCTCGAGGTAGGCCTCGTCGGAGAGCAGCTGGCCGCGCTCGAGGGTGGTCATGCCCGGATCGATGACCACGAAGGCCTCGAAATAGAGCACCCGCTCGATGTCGCGCAGGGTCATGTCCAGCAGCAGGCCCATGCGCGAAGGCAGGGACTTGAGGAACCAGATGTGGGCCACCGGGCTGGCCAGCTCGATGTGGCCCATGCGCTCGCGGCGCACCTTGGCCAGGGTCACCTCGATGCCGCACTTCTCGCAGATCACGCCGCGGTGCTTGAGGCGCTTGTACTTGCCGCACAGGCATTCGTAGTCCTTCACCGGGCCGAAGATCTTGGCGCAGAACAGGCCGTCGCGCTCCGGCTTGAAGGTGCGGTAGTTGATGGTCTCCGGCTTCTTCACCTCGCCGTAGGACCAGGAACGGATCTTCTGGGGCGACGCCAGGCCAATGCGGATGGCGTCGAAGTCTTCAACCTGCCCTTGCTGCTTGAGGATCTTGAGTAGATCTTTCACGTTGTCACTCCTGAGATAGTGCATTCGGGCTTGCGCCCGAGGTTGCCGGCCCCGCGGGGCCGGCCGGCCACCCGGTTCAGTCTTCGGTCTGTTCCAGCTCGATGTCGATGCCCAGGGAGCGGATTTCCTTCAGCAACACGTTGAAGGATTCGGGCATGCCCGGCTCCATGTGGTGATCGCCGTCCACGATGTTCTTGTACATCTTGGTCCGGCCGTTCACGTCGTCCGACTTGACGGTGAGCATCTCCTGCAGGGTATAGGCGGCGCCGTAGGCCTCCAGGGCCCAGACCTCCATCTCCCCGAAGCGCTGGCCGCCGAACTGGGCCTTGCCGCCCAGCGGCTGCTGGGTGACCAGGCTGTAGGGGCCGGTGGACCGGGCGTGCATCTTGTCGTCGACCAGGTGGTTGAGCTTGAGCATGTACATGTAGCCCACGGTCACCGGCCGCTCGAAGGGCTCCCCGGTACGGCCGTCGATGAGGGTGGTCTGGCCCGAGGTGGGCAGATCCGCCAGCTCGAGAAGCTGCTTGATGTCCTCCTCGGTGATGCCGTCGAACACCGGGCTGGCCATGGGCACGCCCTTCTTCAGGTTGTGCGCCAGCTCCAGGATTTCCTCGTCGCTGAAGGACTTGAGATCCTCCTTCTGGCCGCCGGTCTTGTTGTAGACCGCTTCCAGGAAGCGGCGGATCTCGGCGATCTTCACCTGCTCGGCGCGCAACATGGCCTCGATCTTCTTGCCCAGGCCGCGGGCGGCCCAGCCCAGGTGGGTCTCCAGCACCTGGCCCACGTTCATGCGCGAGGGCACGCCCAGGGGGTTGAGCACGATGTCCACCGGCTCGCCGTCCTCGGTGTGGGGCATGTCTTCCACCGGCACGATCATGGAGATCACGCCCTTGTTGCCGTGGCGGCCGGCCATCTTGTCACCCGGCTGGATGCGGCGCTTGACGGCCAGGTGCACCTTGACCATCTTCAGCACGCCCGGCGCCAGATCGTCGCCGGTGGTGAGCTTGGCCTTCTTCTCCTCGAACTTGGCGTCGAAGTCCTTGCGCAGCTGCTTGATCTGGGCGCCCATGGCCTCCAGCTGGGCATTGGCCTCCTCGTTGCGCAGGCGGATCTCGAACCACTTCTCGCGCGGCAGATCGGCCAGGTAGCCCTTGGTGATCTTGCTGCCGGCCTTGAGCTTGTTGGGACCGCCCTCGGCCACCTTGCCCAGCAGCAGGGACTCGACGCGCTGGTAGGCGTCGTCTTCCATGATCCGCCGCTGATCGTCGAAGTCCTTGCGGATCCGCGCCAGTTCCGACTCCTCGATGGCCTTGGCCCGGGAATCCTTCTCCAGCCCGTCGCGGGTGAAGACCTGCACGTCGATCACGGTGCCGGCCATGCCCGAGGGCACGCGCAGGGAGGTGTCCTTCACGTCGGCGGCCTTCTCGCCGAAGATGGCGCGCAGCAGCTTCTCTTCGGGGGTGAGCTGGGTCTCGCCCTTGGGCGTGACCTTGCCCACCAGGATGTCGCCCGGCTTGACCTCGGCGCCGATGTAGACGATGCCGGCCTCGTCGAGCTTGGCCAGGGCGGCCTCGCCCACGTTGGGAATGTCGCCGGTGATCTCCTCGGAGCCCTGCTTGGTGTCACGGGCCACGCAGGTCAGTTCCTCGATGTGGATGGTGGTGTAGCGGTCTTCCTGCACCACCCGCTCGGAAACCAGGATGGAGTCCTCGAAGTTGTAGCCGTTCCAGGGCATGAAGGCCACCAGCATGTTCTGGCCAAGGGCCAGCTCGCCCATGTCGGTGGAGGGACCGTCGGCCAGCACGTCGCCGCGGGCGATCTGATCCCCCGGCTTGACCAGCGGGCGCTGGTTGATGCAGGTGTTCTGGTTGGAACGGGTGTACTTGATCAGGTTGTAGATGTCCACGCCCGACTCGCCGGCGGTGGTCTCGTCGTCGTTGACCCGCACCACGATGCGCGCGGCATCCACCGAATCCACCACGCCGCCGCGGCGGGCCACCACGGTCACGCCCGAGTCCACCGCCACGGTGCGCTCGATCCCGGTGCCCACCAGGGGCTTGTCGGCGCGCAGGGTCGGCACCGCCTGGCGCTGCATGTTGGAGCCCATCAGGGCGCGGTTGGCGTCGTCGTGCTCGAGGAACGGAATCAGGGCCGCCGCCACCGAGACGATCTGCTTGGGCGAGACGTCGATGTAGTCGATGCGGTCCGGCGTGGCCATGGTGAACTCGTTCTGGTGCCGGCAGGGCACCAGCTCGTCGGTCAGGCGGCCGCGGCTGTCCACCGTGGCATTGGCCTGGGCGATGACGAACTCGCTCTCGTCGATGGCCGACAGGTAGTGCACCTCGTCGGTGAGCTTGCCATTGACCACCTTGCGGTAGGGCGTCTCGAGGAAGCCGTATTCATTGGTCCGGGCGTAGACCGCCAGCGAGTTGATGAGGCCGATGTTCGGCCCTTCCGGGGTTTCGATGGGGCACACCCGGCCGTAGTGGGTGGGGTGCACGTCGCGCACCTCGAAGCCGGCCCGCTCGCGGGTCAGGCCGCCCGGGCCCAGCGCCGAGATGCGCCGCTTGTGGGTCACTTCCGAGAGCGGGTTGTTCTGATCCATGAACTGGGAGAGCTGGCTGGAGCCGAAGAACTCCTTGATCGCCGCCGACACCGGCTTGGCGTTGATCATCTCCTGGGGCATCAGGTTTTCCGATTCGGCCAGGCTCAGACGCTCCTTGACCGCCCGCTCCACGCGCACCAGCCCCACGCGGAACTGGTTCTCGGCCATCTCGCCCACGGAGCGGATGCGGCGGTTGCCCAGGTGATCGATGTCGTCCACCTGGCCCCGGCCGTCGCGGATGTCGATCAGGGTCTTGATGACGTCGAGGATGTCCTGCTCGGAGAGGGTGCCCGGGCCCTCGATCTCCTTGCGCCCCACCCGGCGGTTGAACTTCATGCGGCCCACGGCCGACAGATCGTAGCGCTCGGGGGTGAAGAACAGGTTCTTGAACAGGTTCTCGGCGGCCTCCTTGGTGGGCGGCTCGCCGGGGCGCATCATGCGGTAGATCTCCACCTGGGCCTCGAGCTGGGTGGTGGTGGGGTCGATGCGCAGGGTGTTGGAGATGTAGGGGCCGTGATCCAGATCGTTGGTGAAGAGGGTCCGGAATTCCTCGATGCCCGCCTGCTTGATCTGTTCGATCAGCTCTTCGGTGATCTCGTCGTTGGCGCGGGCGATGATCTCGCCGGTCTGGGGGTTGACCAGATCGTGGGCCAGCACCTTGCCCACCAGGTACTCGTCCGGCACCTGCAGGGCCTTGACGTTGGCCTTCTCCAGTTCGCGAATGTGGCGGGCGGTGATCCGCCGGCCCTCTTCCACGATGACCTTGTTCTTGATCTTGATGTCGAAGGTGGCGGTTTCGCCGCGCAGCCGCTCGGGCACCAGATCCAGGGTGAAGCCGTCCTTGGTCTGGCGGAAGGTGTTCTTCTCGAAGAACATGTCCAGCATCTCCTGGGTGCCATAGCCCATGGCCCGCAGGAGGATGGTCACCGGCAGCTTGCGGCGCCGGTCGATGCGCGTGAACAGGCAGTCCTTGGGATCGAACTCGAAGTCCAGCCAGGAACCACGGTAGGGGATGATCCGGGCATTGAACAGCAGCTTGCCCGAGGAGTGGGTCTTGCCCTTGTCGTGATCGAAGAACACGCCGGGCGACCGGTGCAGCTGGCTGACGATGACCCGCTCGGTGCCGTTGATGACGAAGGTGCCGTTCTCGGTCATGAGCGGAATCTCGCCCATGTACACTTCCTGCTCGCGGATGTCCTTGACGGTTGGCTCCTTGGCCTCCTTGTCATAGATGACCAGGCGAACCTTGACCCGCAGGGGCGCGGAGTAGGTCACCCCGCGCATCTGGCATTCCTTCACGTCGAAGGCCGGCGTGCCCAGACGGTAGCTCACGTATTCGAGCGCGGCGTTGCCCGAATAGCTGACGATGGGAAACACGGACTTGAAGGCGGCGTGCAGTCCCTTGTTCTTGCGCTGCGCCTCGGGCACCCCTTCCTGCAGGAAGTCCCGGTAGGACTCGATCTGGGTTGCGAGCAGGTAGGGAACCTCGAGAATGCTGGCCCGGCGGCCGAAATTCTTGCGGATCCGTTTCTTTTCAGTGAAGGAGTATGCCATTGGACACCTTGCGAATCGCCGTTGAAATTGGGTAGTTCAGGTTCGTTGCCACGCGCGCAACAACGAATGCACAGCGGGCCGGTGCGCCCCTGCGGGTGCACCGGCCGGCCGTGCGGGCAGAAATCTCTGTCGCCGGACAACCGGAACCCGGGCCCCGCAGGGCCCGGCGAACCGGATTGTCGCCAAAGCGTCTGGCAAGATTACTTGAGCTCGACGGATGCGCCAGCCTCTTCCAGTTGCTTCTTGACTTCTTCGGCTTCGTCCTTGGAAACGCCTTCCTTGATGGTCGACGGCGTGCCTTCCACCATTTCCTTCGCTTCCTTCAGACCCAGGCCGGTGATGGCGCGAACGGCCTTGATCACGGCCACCTTGTTGTCGCCGAAACCGGTCAGGACCACGTCGAACTCGTCCTTCTCGGCAGCGGCTTCGCCACCACCAGCGGCAGCAGCGGCCGGAGCAGCGGCCACGGCCGCGGCGGCGGTCACGCCGAACTTTTCTTCCATCGCCTCGATCAGCTCGACCACTTCCATCACGGTCATGTTGCTGATCGTTTCCAGAATGTCTTCTTTGCTTACAGCCATTGTCTTTCTCCTGATATCGTTGAAAATCGGTTAAGCGGCCTCTTTGGCATCGCGCACGGCGGCCACGGTCCGAACCAGTTTGCCAGGCACCTCGTTGAGGGTCCGCGCCAGCTTGGCGACCGGCGCCTGCATGACCGACATGAGCATGCTGATCGCCTGCTCCTTGGTCGGCAGGCTGGCGAGCCGATCCAGTTCGCTGGCCGGCAGCAGTTGCCCGCTGACCGACAGCGCCTTGATCACCAGCTTGTCGTTGTCCTTGGCAAAGTCCTTGAGCACGCGAGCCGCTGCGCCCGGGTCTTCCTGGGAAAACGCGATCAGCAGCGGGCCCACGAGGGTCTCGCTCAGGCACGCATAGTCCGTCCCTTCAAGCGCCCGACGGGCCAGGGTGTTCTTCACCACACGCAGATAGACCCCGCCCTCACGGGCCTTGGCCCGCAGTTCGGTCATCTCGTTGGCGCCGAGACCCAGGTACTCCGCCGTGACGGCGGAATAGGCGCTCTTGGCAACGTCGGCGACTTCAGCAACGATGGCCTGTTTTTCTGCAAAACTCAGTGCCACGTGAACTCACCTCTTGCGTTTGACGACTCCCGTCGCGGCGAATCGTCGTGAACGGAAGCGGAATCGGAATTCCGCCAGTTGTTGCAGTGATACCAGAGCAGACAAGGCTGTTCCGGGCTCACCATCTGCGCAGGCCGGAACCGGGATTCCATTAAGCCGCCGGTTGGCGGCACCTGCGGTCTTTGACGGACGTTGCCCGCGCGGGCAACGGCCCCAAAGTTCGTCGCCGCCCGCCGTGGCGGGCGGCTGGATGCGTCAGATCCCGAGCGACGCCTGGTCGACCGGAATCCCCGGGCCCATGGTGGTGGACACGGAAATCTTCTTCATGTACTGGCCCTTGGCCGCCGCCGGCTTGGCCTTCTTCAGATCCGCCAGCAGGGCTTCCAGGTTTTCCTTGAGCTTGTCGGTATCGAACTCCACGTTGCCGATGCGGGCGTGGATGATGCCGGCCTTGTCGGTGCGGTAGCGCACCTGGCCTGCCTTGGCATTCTTCACCGCCGTCTCCACGTCGGGCGTGACGGTGCCCACCTTGGGGTTGGGCATCAGGCCGCGCGGGCCGAGGATCTGGCCCAGCTGGCCGACCACCCGCATGGCGTCCGGCGTGGCGATGACCACGTCGAAGTCCAGGTTGCCCTTCTTGATTTCCTCGGCCAGGTCCTCGAAGCCGACGATGTCGGCGCCGGCGGCCCTGGCCTTCTCGGCATTCTCGCCCTGGGCGAAGACCGCCACCCGCACGTTCTTGCCGGTGCCGTGCGGCAGCACGGTGGAACCGCGGACCACCTGATCCGACTTGCGGGGATCCACGCCCAGGTTCACGGCCACGTCCACCGACTCGGTGAACCTGGCATGGGGGATCTCCTTGAGGAGCTGCAGGGCCTCGTCGATGGCGTAGAACTTGCCCGGCTCCAGCTTCTCGCGGATGGCTTTCATGCGCTTGCTCAACTTGGCCATTTACACGCCCTCCGTCTCGATGCCCATGCTGCGCGCGCTGCCGGCGATGGTGCGCACGGCGGCGTCCATGTCGGCGGCGGTGAGATCGGGCTCCTTGAGCCGGGCGATCTCCTCGAGCTGTTCGCGGGTCACCTTGCCGACCTTGTCACGGTTGGGCACGCCCGAGCCCTTCTGGATTCCGGCCGCCTTCTTCAGCAGCACGGAAGCCGGGGGGGTCTTCATGATGAAGGTGAAACTGCGGTCGTTGTAGACGGTGATCACCACCGGCACCGGCATGCCCTTCTCGATGTTCTGCGTCTGGGCATTGAAGGCCTTGCAGAACTCCATGATGTTCACGCCATGCTGACCGAGCGCCGGGCCCACGGGCGGCGAGGGATTGGCCTCCTGCGCCGGCACCTGCAGCTTGATGTATGCTTCGATTTTCTTTGCCATGCTTTACTCCTGATGGGTACGAACGCCTTGCGGCTCCCCTGTTTTGAGTGACGAGTGACGAGGGACGAGGAAAGGCGGCGCCGCAGGCACCAGCCA
>Ga0256839_1005756_pt1 | contig 11270 bp, 9 predicted proteins | sample 354166metaG_FD_185968 | JGI IMG/M metagenome (GOLD analysis project Ga0256839, IMG submission 185968) | Hydrothermal vent microbial communities from Mid Atlantic Ridge, Atlantic Ocean - 354-166 | ecosystem: Environmental > Aquatic > Marine > Hydrothermal vents | place: Atlantic Ocean: Mid... | reverse complement strand
CCCCGATTTGAGGATATGGCCCTGATAGAGCAGATAGGAGCGATCGGTAATGCTCAGAGTCTCCTGCACATTGTGATCGGTAATCAGTATTCCGATGTTCTTTTTCTTCAGACGTGCGATGATCTCCTGGATGTCTTCCACGGCAATGGGATCGATGCCGGCAAAGGGTTCGTCCAGCAGTATGAACTTGGGGTCGGTGGCCAGTGCCCGTGCTATTTCGGTACGCCTGCGTTCTCCGCCCGAGAGGGTGTCGCCCTTGCTCTTTCTTATTTGCTGCAGGCCAAACTCATTCAGCAACTGCTCCAGTTTTTCATTTTGCCGGGCCCCGGAGTCGGGTGTGAATTCCAGTACTGCCCTTATATTGTCCTCCACACTCAGTTTTCTGAATACCGATGCTTCCTGCGGCAGGTACCCGATGCCCTGCTGTGCTCTCTTGTACATGGGCAGGGGCGTCAATTCCGCTCCGTCAAGGAATATTTGCCCGACCTCCGGCCTTACAAGACCCACAATCATATAAAAAGTAGTGGTCTTGCCGGCACCGTTGGGGCCGAGCAGTCCCACCACTTCGCCCTGTTGCACTTGCAGCGACACATCGTCCACCACTTTCCGCTTTTTATAGATTTTAACCAGATTTTTTGCTTCAAGTTGCATCATTCATTCTTTAGAGCCCCAGTCCGATGGTGCCTTCAATGAGGGAAGGCGCTCCATAAATATTGGTATTGACGGGCGCATCATAGGAGATCACAAAATACATCAGATTGCTGAAATAGCCTCCCGCTTCGATGGTGATATAATCGGGCTGGCGAATGAAGGGAAAGCCAAGAGGCGGATTGATCCGCAACTGTCCGAAGCGCGAAAAGCGATAGCCCACACCCAGGAGGAAGGTATCCCACAGTTCAGCCTCGGCCTTGGCTTCCAATGAGATAGACCCGCGATATCCGTCATTGCGGATGAAAATCGAAGGCATCAAAAGGATCAGATCGCTGTATTGATACTTGTACTTGGCCATTACGCTGATGACCCTGTTTACATACACCGTGCGAAGCGGATCCCGTGAGCGGGGACTGTTGGCCGAAAAAGCCGACATGCCGAAAACAAAATGCTCAAGGTCGAAAAGCATGCCGAAATCATAAAAGGGCAGGTAGTTGACCACGTTGCCGGCCAAAGTACCCGTAAAAATCGAGTCGCTGATGCGATGAATGCCCGCGCCCATGGCCACACGCACATCGGTATTTTCCGTAAACGGGAAATTATAAACGTAGGCTCCGCTTAGCGAAGTTACATTCCGGAAATAGAAACTGGCATCGTAGCTGAGTTTTACGATCAAAGCGGCATTGTAATCCTGAATGGGTGTGGCAAAAGCCATTTGCAGGCTGCTGAAAGCCACCCGTTGAGAGCCCGAGTAGTTGTTTCTGTTCCAGATGACCATCTGGCTCGAGCTGTCGAGCCCCGCAGCAGCCGGATTGACCAGAAAATAATTCTTTGCATACTGTGTCACATACGGATACTGTGCCTTGAGCACGGGAATCGGCATCCAGAAAAGAAGCGCGATGAAGAGGGTCTTTTTCATTCCGATGGCTTTATGTCTTTGATGTTAAGTTGTATGCTTTTCATTCCCTGAAATTCGTTTTCTTCGAGCGAATAGCAAATGTCGATATATTTTTCATTGCTTACCAGGGGCAGTTTCTCATGCTGCCTGAAGGCAATGGCCTCCATGGTATACCCTCCCTGTGTGAGGCTCAACTTGAGATGTTCGTCTCCCACTATACGTGCATAGCCTCTGTCTTTCACTCTCCGGCTCAGAAAAACCGGGTTGGGATTGGAGGGCCCGAAAGGCGCAAACTGGCGAAGAATATTAAAAAATGAGGCTGTAATCTCTTCGAAACGGATTTCGGCTTCCACGGCAATCTCGGGGATGAGGTCCTCGTCCGAGATATGCTCCGATACCACTTCCTCAAAACGCTTTCGAAAAGCTTCCAGATTTTCGGGCCGGAGCTCCATACCGGCCGCATATTTATGCCCTCCGAATTTCTCAAGCAGCTCGCTGCACTCGCGCAAGGCCTGATGAATATTGAAATTTCGTACCGAGCGGGCCGATCCGGCAATCATATCATTGCTTTTGGTCAAAACAATGGTAGGGCGATAGTGGTGCTCCATCAGGCGTGAAGCCACAATGCCTACCACCCCCTTGTGCCAATCGGGAGAATACACCACCGTGGTCTTTCGAGAGACATATTCCCTGTCTTCTTTAATTTGCCTCAGTGCATCTTCCGTAATGTTTTTATCATGATTCTTTCTCTTCAGGTTGTGCTTGTTGAGCAGGCGGGCTCCTTCTTCATTTTCTGCCTTCCGCTCACCAATCAGCAGTCGCACGGCATCCCCGGCATCGCTCATCCGGCCGGCTGCATTGATGCGCGGAGCAATGCCAAAAACAATATTGCTGATATTCAGTGGGGGCCTGAGTTGTGCGCTGCGCATCAGCTGCCGAATGCCGGGCAAGGGTTTCTTATTTATTTTTTTCAGCCCGTAATGTGCCAGGATGCGGTTCTCGTCAATAATGGGCACAATGTCGGCTGCAATGCTCACCACGGCCAGGTCCAGCAGCTCAAAGAGCCATTCCTCCGGATGATTCCACTCTTTTATTAAAGCCAGCACCAGTTTCAGACCGATGCCGCAGCCCGAGAGTTCTTTAAAGGGGTAGGTGCATCCGGGCTGTTTGGGGTCGAGAATGGCCACGGCCGGAGGCAATTGATCGCCCGGCAGATGGTGATCGCAGACAATGAAATCCACATCGCTTTCGGCTGCCCGGGCGATGGGCCCTACAGCCCTGATGCCGCAATCCAGTGCTATGACCAGGTCAAATTTTTCGCGTATGGCAAAGTCAATGCCTTCATCCGAAATTCCATAGCCCTCCCTGTAGCGGTCGGGGATGTAGTATTCGACCCCGGGGTAGAAATGGCGGAAATAAAGAAGCATGGTAGAGACGGCCGTGGTTCCGTCCACATCATAATCTCCGTAAATGAGAATTTTCTCTTTTTTTCTGACCGCAGCACATATGCGGGCCACCGCCCGGTCCATGTCCTTCATCAGCAGGGGATCATAGAGGTCATTCAGGCCGGGCCTGAAAAACTTTTTGGCTTTGTCGAAGCTGTCTATCTGCCTCAGGACGAGGAGCCGGCACAAGGTCCGATTGATGCCCAGTGATTTTTGCAGGTCATCCACCTTTTGCTCATCCACTTCCCGTATTTTCCAACGCTTTTCCTGCATGCAGCTAAGTTAAATCAAGATAAGAGATAAAGGGCGTGTCTTATCGCCCGGGGTGATGAATAAAGTGCTCTTCTTCGTAGGCTTCCAGGATGCTCTCGAGCATGGCCTCCTTCTCGGGGTCGTAGCCTTCTTTCAGACTGTAGCCCTGAAAGCGGGCCATCTTGTTCCAAAATTCGGCATCGATGCTGCTGCGGTATTTCTTTATAATCTGATAAAACGGCAAACCGGTCTCGCGTTCCAGTATTTTGATCATAATTCGCCCTTCTTCCACATACATATTTTTGAAGACCTCCTTGTATTGCGCTTTCAGCTTCCTGTAATTTTTTCGCAGCATCCTTTTCCGAATTCTTTTTTTATCATTTGCCGCAAGCAATGAATCGGTCTCGCGCATCAGTTCCAGTGCTTCGATGGCCAAAGGATAGACCCGCTGAACGCAGAAACGGGTTATCAGAAACTCCCTCCGGTTTTCGCGTCCGTAATATCTTTTCTGCTCTACGAAAACCACGGGCTCCAGATTATAGGTAAACGGGTGGGCAGCCGAATCGGGGTGGCCGGCATAGTAAATGGAATCGGGCAACTGAGCCGGCAGGGCCGAAGCAAAGAAATAAAGCAAAATAAGAAGCGGAATTCGCATCATTTCAAAAACAAAATTGAGCAAAAAAAATTGCGGATGCTTCCTTTATTCTTCCGTTTTCAGGCTTCTTTGCGCACGTATTGCCGCCACTCTTTTACAAGCCTTTCGAGCAGGGCGTCCGTAATGGCGGCACTGCGAAACAAAGACTCGATGCGATCCTCAAAAAACCGGTCCTGCAATCTGCCCATTCTTTGTGCTTCGGCATAGGGCGTATGGGTGAATGTCACGAGTGTGTATACCGGTATGTAATCCTCCGGATACTTTTCATGAAGCATCCTTTCCAGTTTCTTGCGATAAAGAAACCGTGCATCGGCCACACGGTCGCGCATTTCAATAAAATTCTTTATGGCCAGGTCGGCAATGGCATCGGCATTGGGCTTTCGGCTCGCGGCATAATGATGCAGAAGTTCCGGCCAGCCGCCCCGATGGGCTTCCATCAATTCGTCCAGGACCGTCACATCCTCAAACCCCGCATTCATGCCCTGACCGTAAAAAGGAACCACGGCATGTGCGGCATCACCGATGAGGGCCACCTTGTCATAGTTCCATGGCTGGCAGCGTACGGTATGAAGCGATGAAGTAGGATTGGCGAAGAAGTCTTCGAGGAGGGAAGGCATAAGGGCGATTGCATCGGGAAAGAAGCGCTGAAACCAGCGGGTCACTTCTTCTTCCGTGCCGAGTTTCTCGAAGCTGTTCTCTCCCTCGAAAGGGGCAAAAAGGGTGCAGGTAAAACTTCCGTCCGCATTGGGGAGGGCAATCAGCATAAAACTGTGGCGCGGCCAGATATGCAGCGCATTCTTTTCTATTTGCCAGCCTCCCTGCTCATCGGGCGGAATGCTGAGCTCCTTGTACGCATGGCGGAGGTACTGCTGGCTGTAGTCGAAGCGATCCAGCCTCATCATGCCCTGGCGAATACGCGAGAAGGCCCCATCGGCTCCGAATGTGACGGTCTCTGTCGAAAGCTGAGTTTCTTCGAGCGCTATAATTCCCTCGCGCAAATCCAGAGAGAGGCAGGCATTTTCAAAGTGAAAATCGACCCCCAGTTTTTCGGCATGATCGATCAGGCGGGCATTGAGGCCGCCTCTTGATACCGAATAGATGGCCTGATCACCGACTCCGTAAGGCTGAAAGGTCAGTTTTCCCTTTTCATCATGAATCATCCGGCCGTACATCGGAATGGCCTCCGCCCTAATCCGGTCTTCCGCACCAATCAGCCGGAGCGCCTTCCAGCCCCGTTCACTGAGGGCCAGGTTGATCGAGCGTCCGCCCATGTTCCCGGCCTTGCGTATATCGGGCCTCTTTTCGTAGACCTCCACTTTGTGGCCTCTCCGTGCCAGACCTGCTGCCAGCACCGAGCCCACGAGGCCTGCGCCCATTACCTGTATTTTTGAGTTTTTCATTTTATATATTAATCTTCACTTTCCCAGTCGCTGCTCAAAATTTCGACAAAACGGTAAACTTCTTCAAATTTATTGTAAAGCGGTACGGGCGCTACGCGGATCACATTGGGTTCGCGCCAGTCTGCAATCACATTTCCGGCTTCCAGCTTATTGTATAGTTGTTTGCCCTCCGGCCCTGTGAGGATAGAAAGCTGCGCCCCTCTTTGCAGGGGGTCCGTTGGCGTGATGATGCGGGCATCCAGTTTTCCTTTCGAAATGGCCTCTTCGAGCAAAAACTCCAGATAGGCTGTCAGCTTTTCGCTTTTCTGCCGCAGCAATTCCATGCCGGCCACTTCAAACAAGTCCAATGCAGCTGCATGTGCCACCATATTGAAAACCGGGGCATTGCTGAGTTGCCAGCGGTCGATGCCGGCAGCGGGCCTGAACTCCTTCCTCATTTCGAAGCGGCTCTCCTCTTCGTTGCCCCACCATCCGTTGAAGCGCGGCAGCTCTTCATGATGATGTCGTGCGTGTACAAATGCACCTGCCACTGCACCCGGCCCCGAGTTAAGGTACTTGTAGCTGCACCATACGGCAAAGTCCACATTCCAGTCGTGCAGGTTCAGCATCACATTGCCGGCTGCATGGGCCAGGTCGAATCCTACAAAGGCTCCGGCACGATGCCCGTATTCGGTGATACGGGCCATGTCAAAGAGCTGGCCCGTATAATAATTTACTCCGCCCAGCATGACAAGTGCCAGCTCTTCGCGATGGGCCTCTATTTTTTCCAGAATATCGGCCGTCCTCAATGTATGTTCGCCTTCTGCCGGTTTCAGTTCAATAAGCCCTTCTTCGGGATCAAAACCATGAAATCTCAGCTGGCTTTGCACCGCATATCGGTCTGACGGAAAGAGCGAATCTTCCACCATGATTTTAAAACGATTTCGGTCCGGACGATAAAAAGAAACCATCATCAGGTGCAGATTGACAGTCAGCTGATTCATGGCGGCCACCTCTTCGGGCAGCGCCCCCACAATATTGGCCAGGTTTTTTTTGAAGCGATGATGGTAATACATCCACGGGTTGCGTGCCTTGAAATGCCCTTCCACCCCGAGCTGCTCCCAATCCAGCAGTTCCTGCTCAAAATAGGTGCGGACCGACTTGGGCTGCAGACCGAGCGAGTTGCCACAGAAGTAAATGACTTCCTCCGAATTTCTCACCGGAATATAAAAGTGACTTCTGAAGCGTTTGAGCGGATCGTTGAAGTCGAGTTGCCGGGCAAAAGAAAGACTGTTCTCAAATGACATGTTCCGGGTTTAATGGCTGAGCAACAAATTTCATAAAAATTGATCTTTATTCATGTCCAGCCATTCCAGTGCCGAGCGGTGGAGCAAATAGTCCTGCACTTCCGGGTCGTAATTTCCTTCTTCGATTAGTTTCCCGGGTTCGAGTTCGCCCAGCGGAAAGGGATAATCACTACCCAGGGCGATCTTCTCCGGGCCTGCCAGTTCGATCAGGTAGTCGAGCATTTTGCGGTCGTGCACCAGTGAATCGAGCCAAAAACGGCCGAGATAGGCCCTCGGAGACACCTTGTTGTCTACGGCACAAAGGTCGGGTCGTACATTGAATCCGTGCTCGATGCGGCCGATGGTAGCCGGGAAAGCCCCTCCGCCATGGGCAAAGGCCACCCGCAAAGCGGGAAATTTCTCAAAAACACCCCCGAATATCATTGAACAGATTGCCCTTGAACTCTCGGCCGGCATGCCCACCAGCCAGGGCAACCAATAATCCGGCATGTCTTGCATTCCCATCATATCCCAGGGATGTACAAAGACGGCCGCTCCGAGCTCCTCGGCCAGTTTCCAAAGGGGATGGAATGCAGGGTCGTTGAGGTTCTGCCGGTTGACATGCGACCCGATCTCTATGCCTGCCAGGCCCAGCTCCTTTATGCTTCGCTCCAGTTCTTTCAGCGAAAGATCGACAGACTGCATGGGGAGGGTAGCAAGGCCGACAAAGCGCTTGGGATGCGCTGCCACCGTACTTGCAATATGGTCATTTAGAAAACGCGCTACGTCATAGGCATGCTCCGGCTTTGCCCAATAGCTGAACAAAACGGGTATGGTCGACAATACCTGCACATCCACACCGTGGGCATCGCAATCGGAGAGCCGTGCATTGCTGTCCCAGGTGTTGGCCTGCACTTCTCTGAAAAATTCATCCCCTTTCATCATGTGCGCACATCCGGGGCCCTTGTGCTCCAGATGCACAAATCCGTTGTATCCGAATTTTTCGGCCCAGCGGGGTACGTGGGCAGGCATAATATGGGTATGGATATCAATCTTAAAAGGCATAATCAGGCGTTGATTTAACTTATACAAAGCGCGGATCGCTTTCCATCACATGTCCGCAGGAACTGCAGCTTCGCAGGGCTTCGGAGCCGTAAAACTCTTTGAACCGGGGAAGAAAGTCCTTCTCAATATCGAGCAGTTTGAAATATACTTCGTGCAACAAGTTGTTGCACTTCTCGCAATACCACTGCAGACCGTCCTTGTAGTCCGTGTTTTTTCTCACTCTTTCGATCACCAATCCGATGGACCCCTCCTCACGCATGGGCGAGTGAGGCACTTTGGCCGGAAGCAGAAACATGTCTCCGGGGCCCAGCCGCATGTCCACCGGACGACCGTCATCCTGAATTCTGACCGTTATATTCCCCTCCAGCTGATAAAACAACTCTTCGGTCTCGTTGTAGTGATAGTCTTTGCGTGCATTGGGCCCGGCCACTACCATTACGATATAATCTTCTCCTTCGGGGTAGAGATTTTTATTGCCTACCGGTGGCTTTAGTTTGTCCCGGTTTGCTTCGAGCCATTGATTCAGATTAAAGGGCTTCATTACAGACATGATCAAGCAGTTTTATTACGGACAGAAAGTTAGCATTTTTTGAAATATCGCTTGGAGAAAGAATTGTTTTCATCTCTTGCGGGGGCTCTTTTCCCTCTCATTTCACCCTCTTTTCACAGCTCTGCGACCGCATGGGCTGATTTTTATCAAAGCGGCTTTGCCTTATCTTTATTCCCATGAATCTGGATTTGACGAATAAACATGCCCTTGTAGGAGGCGCTACGGGAGGCATCGGGAAAGCCTCTGCTATAGAATTGGCACGCCTAGGAGCCCGTATTACCCTTTTGGCCCGCAACGAAGAAAAACTAAAGCAATGCCTGGACGTACTGCCGAAAGACAAAGGGCAGGTGCATGATTTCATTGCGGCAGACTTTTCAAAAGCGGAAACGGTGGCTGAAAAGGTGCACCGTCATATGCAGGATAAAGGGATAAGCTACCACATCCTCCTCAACAATACGGGAGGGCCACCGGGCGGCCCCATTACCGAAGCCGCTGCCGATGAGTTTCGAAGGGCTTTTGAGATGCATCTCATCACGGCACAACTGTTGGGCAAAGAGCTGATACCCCGCATGCGAGAGGCCGGATACGGGCGCATCATCAATGTCATATCCACCTCCGTAAAAATACCTTTGCATGGCCTCGGAGTGTCGAACACCATACGGGGTGCTGTGGCAAACTGGTCGAAAACCATGGCCAATGAGCTGGCCGCAGACGGCATCACGGTCAACAATGTGTTGCCCGGGGCCACACGTACCGGCCGGCTGGAGCAAATCATCGCCTCAAAAGCAAAAGCCACGGGCAGGAGCGCGGAAGAAATCAGCGAATCGATGATCTCGATTATACCGATGAAGCGCTTTGCCTCTGCCGAAGAAATTGCCAATGCCGTTGCATTTCTGGCCGCTCCGGCTGCTTCATACATTACGGGAATCAATTTGCCGGTAGACGGAGGCCGCACGGGTTGCTTATAAATTCCGGATTATGAAAACAGATAAATACATCAAGAATTACATCAACGGAGAGCTTGTAGACCCCATACCGAATGAGTATCTGGACAATTACAACCCGGCTACGGGTGAAGTTTACTCCTACATTCCGAATTCGGATGAGCGGGATGTAGAGCTGGCCGTGGCTGCTGCCAAAAAAGCCTTTCCCGAATGGTCCCGTCAGCCCATCGCTTTTCGCTGGGGCCTGCTCAACCGGATTGCAGACCTTATTTATCAAAATCTGGACCTGCTGGCGGCAGCCGAATCGGAAGACAACGGCAAGCCGGTCAATCTGGCACGAACGGTGGATATTCCGCGGGCAGTCGAAAACTTTCGCTTTTTTGCCTCGGCCATCAAGCACTTTTCATCGGAGTCGCATCATATGACCAGCGGAGCGATCAACTATACCCTTCGCAGACCGCTGGGGGCGGTGGCCTGCATCTCGCCCTGGAACCTGCCCCTCTACCTTTTCACCTGGAAAATCGCTCCGGCTCTGGCCATTGGCAATACCGTGGTGGCCAAGCCGTCCGAAGTCACCCCCATGACGGCCTATTTGCTTTCGAAAATCTGCATCGAGGCCGGGCTTCCTCCGGGCGTATTGAACATTGTGCACGGACTGGGCCGCAAAGTGGGCGAAGCCATGGTGCTTTCGAAAGAGATCAAAGCCATCAGTTTTACGGGAGGCACCGAAACGGGCAAGAAAATCGCCTCCCTGGCTGCCCCCCTTTTCAAAAAAATGTCGCTCGAGCTGGGCGGGAAAAACCCCACCCTCATTTTTGCCGATTGCGACTTTGATCGAATGATACAGACCGTTCTTCGTTCCTCCTTTTCAAATCAGGGGCAAATCTGCCTCTGCGGATCGCGCATTCTTGTGCAAGAGAGCCTCTACGAGCGCTTTAAGCTTGCCTTTCTTGAAAAGGCAAGCCTCCTGCGCATAGGCGATCCCCAGTCGCCCGACACACAAGTGGGGGCGGTCGTTTCCAAAGAACACCAAGAAAAGATTCTTTCTTACATCGAACTGGCCAAAGAAGAGGGCGGCCGCATTCTGCTTGGCGGTGGCATACCGGAAGTGAACAAGCGCTGCAGCAACGGCTATTTTGTAGAGCCCACCATCATCGAAGGCCTTGACGATCACTGCCGCAGCAATCAGGAAGAAATATTCGGCCCGGTGGTCAGCATCGCCCCCTTTACGGATGAAGAAGATGCCCTGCGCAAAGCCAATGCCAGTGAATACGGGCTGGCATCATCCATTTGGACCGAAAATCTCAGCCGTGCTCATAAATTGGCCGAGTCAATAGAAACGGGCATTGTATGGATCAACTGCTGGATGCTGCGCGACCTCCGCACCCCCTTTGGCGGTATGAAAAACTCGGGTATGGGAAGGGAAGGCGGATGGGAAGTGCTGCGCTTCTTTACCGAGCCCAAAAATGTCTGCATCAAATATCGATGACTACGGACGGCACATATCCGCTGCAAAGAAAAGAAGCCCGCCTGAATGTGCGTGTGCAGAGCTTTATCCTGGGCATCGGATTGCTTGTGCTGGCGGCCAAGTTTATTGCCTATTTTATCACTCATTCCAATGCCGTGCTTACCGATGCCCTCGAAAGCATCGTCAATATAGCGGCCGGTGCACTGGGCCTCTACAGCCTCATCCTTTCGGCAAAACCCAGCGACAGCAACCACCCTTACGGGCACGGAAAAGCCGAATTCATTTCGGCTGCAGTCGAAGGGGCCATGATTTTTATAGCCGGAGGAATCATCATCGCAAAGTCCATATACAATCTCATCTACCCGGTCGAACTGCATAGCCTCGATATCGGACTTTATATTGTCATTGCCGGTGGCGTGATCAATTATCTCATGGGTTACTATGCCGCCCGTACAGGCCGGAAAAACGATTCGGCTGCCCTGACGGCCAGCGGTGAACACCTGAAATCGGATGCCTATTCCACTCTCGGATTGATTGTCGGCCTGGGCCTCATTATCCTCACCGGATTCTTCTGGCTCGACAGCGTTATAGCCATCCTTTTCGGCCTGATTATCGTGGTCACCGGAATAAGAATACTGCGCAGCTCGCTCAGCGGAATTATGGATGAAGCGGACATA
>Ga0256839_1005754_pt1 | contig 11273 bp, 7 predicted proteins | sample 354166metaG_FD_185968 | JGI IMG/M metagenome (GOLD analysis project Ga0256839, IMG submission 185968) | Hydrothermal vent microbial communities from Mid Atlantic Ridge, Atlantic Ocean - 354-166 | ecosystem: Environmental > Aquatic > Marine > Hydrothermal vents | place: Atlantic Ocean: Mid... | reverse complement strand
GTAGATGTTGACGGCGGCTGCCAAGGGTGGATATTCGCGGATGGCGTTTTCCAGTCCCCGACCGGCCAGCCGGAGCACCCAGGGGAGCGTCACGTTGCACAAGGCGAACGTGCTGGTCCTTCCCACGGCACCCGGCATGTTGGTCACGCAGTAGTGGACAACGTCCTCTTCGATAAATGTGGGTTCACTGTGAGTCGTCGGGCGGCTGGTTTCGACCGATCCGCCCTGGTCGATGGCCACGTCGATGATCACACTTCCCGGCTTCATCAACTTGAGGTCCTCGCGACGGATCAAGTGAGGCGCTTTGGCGCCGGGGATCAGCACGGCGCCCACGACCAGGTCGGCCAGCCGGAGCTGTTCCCGGATCGTGTGCCGGTCGCTGTAGAGCACATTGACATTGGCCGGCATGTAATGGTCCAGCTCGCGCAGCCGTTCCATGTTGATGTCCAAAATGGCGACGTCGGCTTGGAAGCCGGCGGCGATTTTGGCCGCGTTGGCTCCCACGATGCCGCCGCCGAGGATGGTGATATGAGCCGGCGCGACGCCGGGAACGCCCCCGAGCAAGATCCCGCGGCCCATCTGCGGACGCTCGAGGTACTTGGCCCCCTCTTGGATACTCATCCGCCCCGCCACTTCGCTCATGGGCGTCAACAGGGGCAGCCTGCCGTTTTCTTCCAGCGTCTCATAGGCCACGCACACGGCTCCGCTTTGCAGCATGGCGTCGGTCAGATCACGGCTGGAGGCGAAATGGAAATAGGTGAACAGCACTTGTGACGGTCGCAGTTTGGACCACTCTTGGGGAAGCGGCTCCTTGACTTTCACGATCAGCTCGGCCTGATCGAAAATGGAATCGGCATCGTCGACGATTTCGGCACCGTGGCGGGTGTAATCGTCGTCGCGGATTCCCGACCCGATTCCAGCGGATCGTTCGATCAGGACGCGGTGGCCTTGTTGCACCAGTTCTTCCACGCCGACCGGTAAAATGGCGACCCGGTATTCGTCTCGCTTGATTTCTTTCGGAACACCAACGATCACGACGGCATCTCCCTCGAGCGTGTTGCCTGCGGCATGGGGTTCTGCGATTGCGTCCCAACAACGGGGCATTGGAGCAGGTCTGTTGCCAATGATCAACCGTTCCTCGAAGCTATACTTGGCCAAGCGGCCGCCCGCCGCACCGTGGCGGCCCGTCCCGACCCGCGAATACACCGGCAGAGTCTCGCAAGAAACCTCGCACCATCATGAATATCCGGCAATTCCTGCGGCATCATGGCATCCAGCGCAACCCGTTCGCCGAGGAGGACGCGCAGACCGACCCGGTCTTCAAGGAGTCGTGCATTGCTCACACGTTCCATCCGGCCTGGGACAAGGTCTACGGGGATCCCCGCGAGCCGTCGACGGCCATTGTGTTCGGCCGCAAGGGATCGGGGAAGACGGCCATGCGGCTGCAGGTGGCTCGCCATTTGGAGGAATTCAACCGCGAGTACCCCGACGAGCGGGTCTTCGTGATCACCTACGACGACTTCAATCCGTTCCTCGATCGGTTTCGTGAGGCTGTCCGCTACCGCCGCTCCAATCCCGAAAAGCTGCTGCAGCGCTGGAAGCTGTGGGACCACATCGACGCCATCTTGTCGATCGGCGTCACCAGCCTGGTCGACTCGATCACCAGTGAGAAAGTCGAACCGCTCAGCGTCTCCCCTCATCGGCTCGAGTCGCTGCCTCGCCACGTGGCTCGGGACTTGCTGTTGCTGGCCGCTTGCTACGATCAATCGATGGCTCAACCGGTCACTTCCCGCTGGCGGCGTCTGAAGAAAAAGCTGAAATTTTCGAACCTGGCCGCCTACGTTCCCCTGGCGACCGGCGTGGCGACGTCGGCGCTATGGCTGATCGCCCTGATTTCCCTGGGGGTCAACGGGCAGTTTTCCTGGTTTACCTCGCTGTGGTACCTGTGGGTGGCGGCCTTGGTCGGCGGTTGGGCCTGGTATGGCGTGCGATGGCTTCGTTGGACATGGCGTTCGGCCGGCATCCGCCGTCGTTGCCGGGTGCTCCATCACACCGTGGGGACGCTTCGCGAACGCCTGCTTTCGGTGCCCGCTCGCGATCTGGTGGGGCAGCCTCTTCCGGACAAGGACAGCACGGACGACCGCTATGAACTGTTGATCAAGTTCCAGACGGTACTCAAGGCACTCGGATACCACGGCGTGATTGTGCTGGTCGATCGAGTGGACGAGCCGGAGTTGATCAACGGCGCCCCGCCGCGGATGAAGGCGCTGGTGTGGCCGATGTTCGACAATAAGTTTCTCAAGCATCCGGGACTCGGCATCAAGATGATGCTCCCGGCGGAGCTCAAGCCGTTCATCGACCGGGAGGACGCGGCATTCTATGAGCGAGCTCGGCTGGACAAGCAGAACATGATTCCGTCGTTCGAATGGACTCCCGAAGCGCTGTTGGACGTGGCCAACGCTCGGATTCGCGCCTGTGCGGAAGGGAATCGCAGGCCGACGTTGGCCGATCTGCTGGATGAGGCGATCAGCGGCGGGCGGGTTTTGCAAGCGCTGCACGACTTGCGGGTTCCCCGCCACCTGTTCAAATTCGCCTACCGCCTGTTTGTGGCTCATTGCAACGCCCATTCCGAAACCGACCCCGTGTGGCGGGTGCAGCCTCAGACGTTCGAAACCGAACTGGCTCTGTATTTGCGGGAGCAGGACGCGTTTGAGCGCGGCGTGGGAGCGGGTTGAGCGGCGGTGCTATCGGCGATCGTGGCCGGGGACGTTTCCGGCGGCCAGGGCTCCGCTGAGCAGCCACCAGAACGAACCGAACAGGACGGTACCGAAGACCAGCGTCGCCGCCAAGCACACGCCGAACAGGTCTCGCATCAGGATCAGAGCCGGCGGTTCGGCCGTTTCGGGCGGGCGGCGTTTCACCGGTCCGGCGGTCTCGGATTGCTGCTGGACGTCCTCCACCCACTGCTGCCACTGGCTGGTCGCTTGCTGTGGGTCGGTGTGGTGAAGGACTCGGTTGCGAGCGAAGAACAGCAATCCCAGCAGCACACTGATGAACAGCAGATAGCCCACCAGGCCGAAGATGCGGAGGCGGCCACGCAGGGAGCTGCCGGACGGATTGGGTGGGCTGGACGGCATGCCGGGTTCTCGGAGTCAGTTGGCGGCGGTGGCCGCGCGTGTTTCGATGCGCTGTTTGCCGACCCACGGCTGCAACACTTCGGGGACGACGATCGATCCGTCGGCTTGCTGGTAGTTTTCGAAAATGGCGATCAGGGCCCGGCTGATGGCGACCGCGGTTCCGTTGAGCGTATGGACGAAGCGAGTCCCCCTCTCGCCTGCCCGCTTATAGCGAATGTTGAGTCGCCGTGCCTGGTAGTCGGTGCAATTCGACGCGCTGGTCACTTCGCCGAACTCCCCGCCGTCGCCGCGCCCCGGCATCCAGGCTTCCAGGTCGTACTTGCGATAGGCGGGACCTCCCAGATCGCCCGTTGCCGTGTCGATGACGCGGTAGGGGATCTTCAGGGCGTCGAACAATTGGCATTCCAGTTGGCAAAAGTGCTCGTGCATCGCCTCACTCTGGTCGGGCAGGGTAAAGGCGAACATCTCCACTTTGGTGAACTGGTGGACGCGGTAGAGTCCGCGCGAAGCGCGTCCGGCCGCGCCGGCCTCGGTGCGGAAGCAGTGGCTGATTCCGCACAGCTTGATCGGAAGGTCTTCGGCATCGAGGACCTGGCCGGCCTGCCAACCTCCCAATGGGATCTCGGCCGTGGCGACCAGCGAGAGATTGGAGTTTTCGATGCTGTAGATCTGCGTTTCCGGGCCGCGGGGAATGTAGCCGACTCCGTGGAGGATCTCCTGGTAGGCCAGGTCGGGAGTGATCACGGGGGTGAAGCCGGCGTCGAGCAGTTGCCGCAGGGCGAACTGCTGCAGCGCCAGTTCGAGGAGGACCGCCTCATTGCGGAGGAAGTAAAAGCCGTGTCCGGCGACTCGAGCTCCCCCTTCGAAGTCGATCAGGTCGAGCGCTTCGCCCAGTTCCACGTGGTCCAGGACGGGAAAATCGAATTGAGGAACGGGAGTAGCGCCTCGCCGCAGTTCGCGGCTATCGGCTTCCTCGCCGATCGGCGCATCGGGGTGACTCATGTTGGGAATGCAGGCCTGGATCGCCACGATTTGCCGTTCCAATTCATCGTGGGCGGCTTGCGCGGCTTCCTTGGCCTCGCGGAGCCGGCGGCCTTCGGCTTTGCGCTCTTCCCGCTCCCGGGCATCCTTGGCTTTGCCGATCGATTTGGAGACTTCGTTGGCTCGACGGTTGAGTTCTTGGACTTCGTGCAGTTTTTCTCGCCGTTGCGTTTCCAGCTCGAGCAGGCGGTCGACGTCCGCTTCGACGCCTCGGTTGCGGCAATTCTGCTTGACTGCGTCGGCGTGTTCGACGATGAATTTGCGGTCCAACATGTCGTTTCGTGCTTTCGGGATGGGAGTCGGGGCGGGGGAACCGCGGGTTGCGTTTCCCGTTTTCGGCTCCGACAATATAATGGCTGACGGATCGATTCACCAAGGTCCACTGGCAAAGGGTTGATGGGCAGTGTCCACTTGGCAATGTCGAGTGGGGCTTGGCGGGGACCACTCAGAATCGGATCGGAATCAGGAAGGGCGGCCGGGACCAGTCCGGGGGAGCGAAGATCATGGCCGATGCAGAAAAGACCGTAGCCGACAACGAGACGGTGACGCTTGACAGCCAAACGCTGACGACGACGAAGGAGCGAGCCAAGCCGAAACGGCAGCCCCGCTACCACGTGATTTTGTGGAATGACGAGGAGCACTCGTTTGAGTACGTCATTCGCATGATGCGCAAGCTGTTCGGATACCCGATGGAAAAAGGTCAGCAAATCGCGGAGGAAGTGCATCGGAAAGGGCGGGCGATCTGTCTGACGACGACGCGCGAACATGCGGAACTGAAGCGGGATCAGATTCACGCCTTTGGACCCGACCGCATGGTGGCCGAATGCCAGGGGGCCATGTGGGCCACCATTGAACCGGTAGACGAGTAGGTCGTCCCAACCAACGGCGAGAGACGATGCCGCGGCTGAAAACGTTGACCTTGGGTTGCAAGGTCAACCAATACGAAACTCAGTTCGTGCGAGAGGGCCTGTTGTCGCTCGGGTACCGCGACGCGGTCGGCGACGAACCGGCCGATCTGTGCATCGTCAACACCTGTACCGTCACCGGAGAAGGGGACGCCAAGAGTCGCCAGGCCATTCGCCGTCTCCATCGCCGCAACCCGACGGCGCGGATCGTGGTGATGGGTTGTTACGCCACGCGCGCTCCGGAGGAAATCGCGGCCCTGCCCGGCGTGGCCGAAGTCATTACGGATAAGCGCGAGCTTCCCGACTGGCTCAAGCGGATCGGCGTGGTCGACGTGCCGGACGGTATTTCCGAGTTCGGGGGGCGTCATCGGGCCTACGTCAAGGTTCAAGATGGTTGCCTCCTCCGGTGCAGCTATTGCATCATTCCGCTGGTGCGGCCGGTGCCCCATAGTCGCGACCCGGAGTCGATCGAGCGGGAAGTGGCGCGGCTGGTGGAACGCGGCTACCGGGAAATCGTCCTGACGGGTGTTCACCTGGGGCACTACGGTGTGGAATCCAATCGGCGCAAGCCGAAGTCCCAGTGGCTGCGGCTGTCGCATCTGTTGGAGCGGTTGGTGGAATTGCCCGGCGAGTTCCGGCTGCGTCTCTCGAGCATCGAGGCGACCGAAGTCACGCGGGAGCTGATCGACATCTTGGCGGCTCGTCCGGACCGCATCTGTCCGCACATCCACCTTTGCATGCAGAGCGGCTCGGACCGGGTGCTCCGGCGGATGCGGCGGCGCTGGAGTGCTCGGATGTTCGTCGATCGTTGCCGGCTGCTTCAGGAGCGGCTCGATCACCCGGCGTTGACCACCGACTGGATGGTCGGTTTTCCGGGGGAGACGGAGGAGGACTTTGACGCCAGTTGCCAAGTGGCTCGGCAGGTCGGTTTCGCCAAGTGTCACATTTTTCCGTTTAGTCCGCGCCGAGGTACTCCGGCGGCCGAGATGACGGGGCAGATTTCCGGCGACGTGAAACGGGATCGAGCGGCGCGGGCGGCCGCGTTGGAGCGCCGGTTACGCGAGTCCTATTGGGATTCGCTGGTAGGTCGCCGTGTGCAGGTGCTGCTCGAGGGGCCGGCTCGAGAAGGTTCGGGGCTGGTGGGGACTTGCTGCCGTTACGCGCCGGTCGTGGTCGAATCGGAGACGCTGCATCACGGTCCCCTGCAACTGGGGCAATTGATGGAGGCCGCGGTTGTGGGACGTGGCGCCGACGGATTGAGGGGCCACCCTCTTCCGGAAGGAGTTGTCCCTTGACGTTGCCGTATCCCCGCGCTCTATAATCAACGCTTGGTGGCGGGGCACGGCAACGGACGAACGAGACGTTCGAATCGAGGGTTCCGAGCGGGCGTCGCCGGGCGATGTCCCTCCCAACAACGGGCGAACTGACCGAATGGACGGGATTACACTTCGCGTGCTCGACGGCTGTGACCGTGGTCGGTCGTACCGGAATCTCAAGACGCCGATCACCGTCGGCCGCGAGGAGGGCAACACGATCCAGCTCAACGATGAACGCGTCAGCCGGTTCCACGTCAAGATCCAGGAAGACAACGGGCATTTGGTGCTGACCGATCTGGAGAGCACCAATGGCACGAAAGTCAACGGGGAGGACGTGCAGCTTCGGATCTTGCGTTACGGCGATCTGATTACGATCGGTCGATCGGTGTTGCTGTTTGGTTCGCGCGAGCAGATTGCGGAGCGGTTGTTTCGTCTGCGAAACCAGGACGCAGCGAGCGGCGCGGCGACCCAACATCCGGGTGAAGCGGACGCTTCGCCGCTCGATTTCGAACTCAATTGCGGAGACGAACTGGAAGTGGGGCCCTCGCTGCACCTGCTCGAACCACCCCCTCTGCCCGACCGTCTCTCGCCCGCTCAAGCCGCCCAGCTTTCGGAATTACTCGAGTATTTCCACATCCGTCTGCGAGCCGTGTTGGCGTCGGGCCGGTCCCACTCGCAGGACGAGCTCGAGGATCCCGTGTCGCTGGAATTGCCGCGCTGGCAGAGTCTGATCGAGCTGCAGTCGCGGTTGGCCGAATACCTGCGCCAGATCGGCGAACCCGAGGCCTGAGAACGACTCGCGCCGTCTTGTCAAGGGTAGCTTTCTGCTCCCGCGTGCCGGTGGTAACCTGAACCGGTCGGGCTCTCTCTCCGATCCCCTCTCTGCTCGAGGAACCAACGCCATGACCGACACGGACGTACGGCAATTCGTACATCTTCACTGCCACAGCCATTACAGCTTGTTGGATGGAGCCAGTTCGATCGACCGCCTGGTCAACCGGGCTCGAGAACAGGGGATGAACGCACTGGCGATCACCGATCACGGCAATCTGCACGGGGCACTCGAGTTTTATCGCAAATCGAAGGCCAACGACCTCAATCCGATCATCGGCTACGAAGCCTACGTGGCTCCGCAAAGTCGATTCGATAAGAAAGTGATCGAAGGGCGCGAGTCGAGTTACCACTTGACGTTGTTGGCTCGTAACCGCACCGGTTTTCGCAACTTGCTGAAACTGGCTTCGGCCGCCTACCTCGAAGGGTTTTATCACAAGCCTCGGATCGATCGTGAACTGTTGGCCGAGCATCACGAAGGGCTGATTTGTTTGAGCGGCTGTCTGAGCGGCGAGTTCGCATGGGCATTGCGAACGGGCAAGGCCGACGACGGCGAGATGTCCGAGGCGGAATCGATTGCCGGTTGGTTCGCTCGCGTTTTCCCAGGCCGCTACTACATCGAGATCATGAACAACGGAATGCGGTTGCAACAGGAGGTGACCGAGCGGTCTGTCGAAATCGCCCGCCGGCTGGGGCTGCCACTGGTCGCCACCTGCGATTCCCACTACGTCGATCGGGAGGACGCCGAGCTGCAGGATGTGCTGTTGTGCATCAACACGGGGAAGTTCCGCGCGGACACCAACCGGATGAGGATGGATGGCCAGGAGTACTACCTCAAGAGCCCCGAGGAGATGTATGCCGCGTTTTCCGGACTGGAGGACGCGGTGGCTCGCACGCAGGAGATCGCCGATTCGGTCGAGATCGAATTGGAACTGGGCAAGCGGCATTTCCCGACGTACCCGATTCCCGCGGGGAAGACGGCCGACCAGTTGTTGCGGGAACTATGCGAGCGAGGGTTGAAGGAGCGCTATGCCGGCGACGAAGAGATGTGTCCCGGCGGCGAGCTGGCGCCTCGCGTGATGGAGCGGCTCGATCGCGAGCTGTCCGTCATTTCGAAACTGGGGTTCTCCAACTACTTCCTGATCGTGTGGGATTTCGTTCGGCAGGCCCGAGAGCAGGGGATTCCGGCGACGGCGCGGGGAAGCGGCGTTGGGGCGATCGTCTGCTTCGCCCTTTACTTGAGCCACGTATGTCCATTGAAGTACGGCTTGCTGTTCGAACGGTTTCTCGATGAGAACCGGCTCGAGGCTCCCGACATCGACATCGATTTCTGCAAGGAGTGGCGCAGCGAGATCATCCATTACGTGAAGGAGAAATATGGCGAGGCCAATGTAGCGCAGATCGGTACGTTCGGTACGCTGCAGGCTCGGCAGGCGATCAAGGACGTGGCTCGAGTGCTGGGACTGCCCCTTTCGCGCGTGACGCCGATCACGGCCATGGTTCCCGAAGCGCCGAAGATGACGATTCAAAAGGCGCTGGAAATCAGCGACGATCTGCGCAAGGCGTATGAGGAAAACGGGGAAGTGCGGGAGGTCATCGATCTGGCTCGGCGACTCGAGGGACTGGCACGGAACGTGGGGACCCATGCCGCCGCCGTGGTGATTGCCGACCGGCCGCTGACCGATTACGTACCGCTCTGCCGCGTCTCCGGCAAGGATGACGTGATTACGCAGTGGTCGATGGGAGACGTGGAGGCGGCCGGATTGCTCAAAATGGATTTTCTCGGCCTGCGCAATCTCACGATCTTGCGCAAGGCGGTGGCTATGATCGAGCAGACGCGAGGCGAGAAGATCGACATCTACCGGTTGCCGTTGGACGATCCCGATACCTACGCTCTGCTGTGCCGAGGCGAGACCAAGGGAGTGTTCCAATTGGAAAGCGGCGGGATTCGCGACCTGCTGCAAAAGATGAAACCGGATCATTTTCGAGACATCATCGCCACCAACGCTCTGTACCGCCCCGGTCCGCTGGAAGGGGGAATGGTGCAGGAGTACATCGACGTCAAGCACGGTCGCAAGCAAGCCAGCTACCTCCATCCGATTCTCGAGGAGATCCTGGAAGAGACGCATGGCGTGATGGTCTACCAGGAACAAGTGATGCAGATCCTCAACCGGCTCGGTGACATTCCTTTGGCAGCCGCCTATACCTGCATCAAGGCGATCAGCAAGAAGAAGGAAGCGCTGATCCGCAAGAACAAGGATGAATTCCTCAAGGGGGCTACGGCCAAGGGAGTCGCCAAGAGTCAGGCCGAGCGGTTGTGGGAGATGATCGAGAAGTTCGCCGGTTACGGGTTCAATAAGAGCCACTCCACCGCTTACGCTCTGGTGGCCTACCAGACCGCCTATCTGAAAACGCACTATTCGCTGGAGTTCATGGCCGCGCTGCTGTCGGGAGATATCCCCGGCCGGAATTTCAAGACGAAGGATTCGCTGGTCGAGCATCTGGACGACTGCCGCAGAATGGGCATTGAAGTCGTAGCGCCGGATATCAACCGCAGCGACGTCGAGTTCGCCGTGGCGGATGGAAAGATCTACTTCGGGCTGGCGGCGATCAAGAGCTGTGGTGGGAAGGCCGCTGAGGGCATCGTGGCCGAACGCCGGGCGAATGGGCCGTTTCGAGACCTGTATGACTTTTGTGAACGCATCGATTCGTCGGTGTGCAACCGCACGGCCATCGAGATGCTCATCAAGGCCGGTGCTTGCGACTCGTGGTGTTCCAACCGCGGCCGCTTGCTGGCCGGCGTCGACGGAGCGTTGCAAGCCGGCGCCAAGGCGCAGAAAGACCGCAAGACCGGACAGCGAAGCCTGTTCGGTGATCTGGCCAGCCCGCCAGCGGCCGCCGAAGCCGATCTGCCCGATGTGCCCGATTTGCCGGAGCGCGAGCGGTTGCTGGCGGAGCGCGAAGCGCTGGGGTTTTATCTTTCGAGCCATCCGTTGGCCGAATACGAGTCGACCTTTGCAGAGGTCGGTTGCCGGACCACGGCCGACATCGCCGAAGTTCCCGATCGGGGCGAGATCATCCTCGGAGGCATGCTGGCCGCCATCAAACACGCCCACGTGAAACGAACGCGTCCCGGTTCCACCGCCACCAAATACGTCAACTTCGATTTGGAGGATCGAGCCGGATCGGTGCGATGCATCTTGTGGCCCGACGATTATGAAATCTACGGGCAACTCGTGCAGCCCGATGCCATCCTGGTGGTGCGCGGCGTGGTGGACCGGCGAGGGGGAGACGAGGCCAATTTGATCGTCCATGAACTGATTCCCTTGGATCAGCTCCAGTCCCGCTGCACCCGCGGCCTGCGAATCATCATCGAAGAAAAGCGGCACGATGAGGAGACGCTGAAACGATTGCATGAAATCCTGCGATACTATCCGGGACGGCAGTCGGTCGAGCTGCTGATCGTATTGGAGGACGACTCGCGGGTCCTGCTGAAGTCCGAAATGAAGGTGGCGATCAGCTCGGAACTGCGAACTCGCGTGGACGAATTGCTGGGAGGAGTCGGCCACCAACTCCTCATGACGCGGCCTCAAACCGGCCAGCGGCACCGGTCGCGCCGAGGACGCCAGGCGGCTCGCACGTAGCTTTTCCCTCTTAAGGGTGGGTTTGGGGTGAGAACGGCCGGTTTTGCCGTTTTTTCTTGCGATACCGGATGCCTCTAGGTAGGATCAGAGAATCTGGAGTGTTCGTGCCGAGGGTCCGCTTCGTGGACAGCCCGGAAAAGCTATGTACAATGGAGGGAGTCCGGGCCTTGGGGCGGTTCTTGGCAGCGCAGTCGGCAGAGACCCCACAGGCGGCCCAGACGGCAGCCAGGATGCCGCGTGGGTAGCCTGGACGTGATCGAACCATGAATCGTTCCCGCGTGGCGCGCTGTGATTTGCGCTACGTGGGAGCGTACCGGGCAAGAACCTGTACTTCGAGTGTTCAATCTGAGACGAGCGACGCATGAATATCACGCAACGTAGGCGAGTGTTGGGATTCGG
>Ga0256839_1005753_pt1 | contig 11275 bp, 9 predicted proteins | sample 354166metaG_FD_185968 | JGI IMG/M metagenome (GOLD analysis project Ga0256839, IMG submission 185968) | Hydrothermal vent microbial communities from Mid Atlantic Ridge, Atlantic Ocean - 354-166 | ecosystem: Environmental > Aquatic > Marine > Hydrothermal vents | place: Atlantic Ocean: Mid... | reverse complement strand
GTGAACTGCTGGACCTCGGCGTCAAGGCGGGGGTGGTGGAGAAGGCCGGCTCGTGGTTTTCCTACGGCGATGAGCGCATCGGCCAGGGGCGCGAGAACGCCAAGCAGTTCCTGAAGGACAATCCCCGCATCGCCCTGGAGATCGAAGACAAGATCCGCGCCGCCCACGGGCTCGACTTCGACCTGGAGGCCAGGATGGCGGAAATTTCCGCACCCGATGACGGGGCCGTTCTCGAAGGCTGAGCGGCAAGGCCATGCAAGGGGCCTGCCGGGCCGTGCCCTCGGATGCGGCCTTTCGCTTGCGGTGGACAGCCCCCGCCGGTGACGATAAACGGTGTGGACCTGCCCGAAACTGCCTGGAAGTCACGCACAAATGGCCAGCCTGAACGAGATACGATCCACCTTTCTGGACTATTTCAAGCGCAACGATCACGAGATCGTCCCCAGCTCGCCGCTGGTGCCGCGCAACGATCCGACGCTGATGTTCACCAACTCCGGCATGGTGCAGTTCAAGAACCTCTTCACCGGTGTCGAGCATCGCGACTACACCCGCGCTGCCACCGCGCAGAAATGCGTCCGAGCCGGTGGCAAGCACAATGATCTCGACAACGTGGGCTACACCGCCCGCCACCATACCTTCTTCGAAATGCTGGGAAATTTTTCCTTCGGCGACTATTTCAAGGAGGCGGCGATCCCCTACGCCTGGGAGCTGCTGACCAGAGAGTTCGCCATCGACCGGGATCGCCTGCTGGTCACCGTCTACCACACCGACGACGAGGCGGCACAAATCTGGAAGAAGGTGGCCGGCCTGCCCGACGAGCGCATCATCCGCATCGCCACCAATGACAATTTCTGGATGATGGGCCCCACCGGCCCCTGCGGCCCCTGCACCGAGATCTTCTATGATCATGGCCCCGAAATCCCCGGCGGCCCGCCGGGCAGCCCCGAAGAGGACGGCGATCGCTTCATCGAGATCTGGAACCTCGTCTTCATGCAGTACCAGCAGTTCGAGGACGGGCATCGCGAGGATCTGCCCAACCAGTCGATCGACACCGGCATGGGGCTGGAGCGTATCGGCGCGCTGCTGCAGGGCAAGCACGACAATTACGAAACCGATCTGTTCCGCGCCCTGATCGAGGCCTCGGCCAATGTCACCAACACCGAGCCCTACGGCCCCGGCAACGTCCATCACCGGGTGATCGCCGACCATCTGCGCGCCACCTCCTTCCTGATCGCCGACGGGGTGATGCCCTCCAACGAGGGCCGCGGCTACGTGCTGCGGCGGATCATGCGCCGGGCGATGCGCCATGCCCATCTGCTGGGGGCGCGCGAGCCGGTGATGTATCGTCTGGTGCCTGAGCTGGTGGCGCAGATGGGCCAGGCCTACCCCGAGCTGCGCCAGGGCCAGGCGCTGATCGAAGAAACCCTGAAACTGGAGGAAACCCGCTTTCAGAACACGCTGGAGAGGGGGCTGCGGCTGCTCGAAGACGAACTTTCCCGCCTGCCCGAGGGCGCGCCGCTGCCCGGCGAGGCCGCCTTCCGGCTCTATGACACCTACGGTTTTCCGCTCGATCTCACCCAGGACGCGCTGCGCGAGAAGGGCCGCACGGTGGATGTGGAGGGCTTCGAGCGGGCAATGGCCGAGCAGCGAGCCAAGGCCCGCGCCGCCTGGGCGGGTTCGGGCGAGACGGCCGATGCGCGCATCTGGTTCGAGCTGGCCGAGGAACACGGCGCCACCGAGTTTCTGGGCTACGACACCGAAAAGGCCGAAGGACAGATCCTGGCCCTGGTGCGCGACGGCAAGCGCCTCAACCGCGCGTCCCGGGGCGACAGGGTGCAGATCGTCGTCAACCAGACGCCGTTCTACGCCGAGGCCGGCGGGCAGGTGGGCGACAGCGGCACGCTGAAGACTGCCTCGGGCGAGGCACGGATCACCGACACGAAGAAGGCGGCGGGGGTGTTCATTCATTTCGCCGAGGTGACCGAGGGCGAGATCCTGCCCGGCGAGGCAGCGGAGCTGGAGGTGGATCACGCCCGCCGCGCCGCCATCCGCGCCCATCACTCGGCCACTCACCTGCTGCACGAGGCGTTGCGCGAAACCCTGGGCGAGCATGTGGCCCAGCGCGGCTCCCTCAACGCGCCCGACAGGCTGCGCTTCGATTTTTCGCACTCCAGGGCGCTGAGCGATGAGGAACTCGCCGCGATCGAGGCCAAGGTCAATGCCTTCATCCGCCAGAACACCCCGGTGGAGACGCGGATCATGACCCCCGACGATGCCCGCGCCATCGGCGCCCAGGCGCTGTTCGGGGAGAAATACGGCGACGAGGTGCGGGTGGTTTCCATGGGGCGCGCCCCCACCGGCAAGGGGCTTGACGGCAAAGCCTGGTCGATCGAGCTGTGCGGCGGCACCCACGTGAAGCAGACCGGCGACATCGGGCTGTGCGTGATCCTCGGCGACAGCGCCTCTTCGGCCGGGGTGCGGCGGATCGAGGCCCTGACCGGCGAGGTGGCGCTGTCCTATCTCACGCAATCGGCCCGGGCGCTCAACAAGGTGGCGGGCCTGCTCAAGGCGCAACCGGCCGAAGTGGCGCAGCGGGTGCGGGCGCTGATGGATGAGCGCAAGGCGCTGCAAAACGAGGTGACGCAACTGAGGCGCGAGCTGGCCATGGCCGGCGGCAGCGGTCAGGGGAATGGTGTGGAAGCAAGGAGTATCAATGGGATACCATTCGTTTCTCAGGTGCTTTCCGGGGTCTCTGGCAAGGATCTGCCATCGCTGATCGACGAGCACAAGGCGCGGCTGGGCTCGGGCGCGGTCCTGCTGGTGGCCGAGGCCGGCGGCAAGGCGGCCGTGGCGGCCGGCGTCACCGAAGACCTCACGGCCAGGATCTCGGCCGTGGACATGGTGCGCGCGGCAGTGGCAGAGCTTGGCGGCAAGGGCGGGGGCGGACGCCCCGACATGGCGCAGGGCGGGGGCAAGGACCCCTCGCGCGCCGAGGCGGCCATTGCCGCGGTGGAAAAACTTCTGGGAGGTTGAGGAAATGGGTGCACTGTGGATTGCGCATGTAAAGGTCACCGATGAGGAGGCCTACATGAAATACGCCGCCATCGCCACCGAGGCGATCGCCGAGCACGGCGGTGTGTTCCTGGCCCGCGGCGGGCGCTACGTGCAGCTGGAGGGCAACGAGCGGCCGCGCAACGTGGTGGCGCGCTTTCCGTCCATGGAGGATGCGCTGGCCTGCTACAACTCGCCCAAGTATCAGGAGGCGCTGAGATACGCCAGGGGCGCCAGCGAGCGCGATCTGATGATCCTGGAAACCAGCGACGACTGAACCGCTCCGGCCTGCTTCACAGCAGCAGATCCTCGAGGATCAGCGAGACGAACTGCGCCTTGCCAGAGACGCCGGCCTTGCGGTAGAGCGCGGTGCTTTGCGCGCGCACCGTGCCCTCGCGGGTGCCGCGCAGCTCGGCGATCTCGCTCAGGGACATGCCCTTGAGCAGGAACCACGCCACTTCGGTTTCCGCCGGGCTGAGGCCCATCTCCTTGAACCGTCTCTGGACCTCTTCGGTAAACTGCCCGGCAAGCAGGCGGCGGGACGAGGTGGCGCGGTCGATCTCGCGCCGGGCCGTCAGGGCAAGCGACACCCCCAGGACCGCCCCGAAGATCAGCCCCGCCACCGCGGCAAGTTCGATGAACTCACGCCACTCCCAGCGGATCGGCAGATCGGGCAGGCCGAAGACCGAGGCGATGATTCCCCACAGGAAATAGAAACCGCCGATGCTTTGGATGACGACCAGTATCCAGACGAGCGCAGGGTGTTTGATCATGTCACGGGCCTGCCGGCAGCATGTTCAGGGAGGTTATCTATTACCCTGTTTCAGCCGCCCGGGCCACTGCCCATGATGTTGTTGCCGCGTTTCATCAGATTGTTGCCGGGGCTGGAGCCGGAATTGCCGGGCTCCTTCCGGATGCCATCGAGGGCATCGTCAAGGATGCGGTTCATGTCCTGCAGGTTCCGGGGCGTCCCGGAATCCATCCCCGGAGCGTTGCCCCCTTCGGGCAGGTTGAACCGGCGGTCGCGCAGGATCTCGCCGCTGCGACGGGTGAGAACCGTCTCGCGCAGGTATTCGCCGTTGGACGAAAGGATCAGGATCCGTCCCAGCCAGGTGCGCTTGATCTCGGTAATCGCATAGCCTTCCGCTTCAAGCCGCTCGATCAGGGGCATCACCACTTCCGGCGCCACATGAGCCGGCAGGGCGATCTCCTCCTGGGCCTGCAGCGGCACAAGAGAAAGCAGCAGCACGAGCAGGGCGCCTGGCAGGATGGCTTTCATGTCGCTTCTCCAGAAGGTGTCTTCCCCCTGTGGCGCCGCGCCAGGATATGCCGCGGCGCCACCCTTTTCATTCTACTTTTGCATGGGGCTCATGCAAGGGCCGTCAGTTCCCGCCCATGCCGCCGCCGTTGCCGCCGCCGTTGCCGCCGCCCATGCCGCCGCCGTTGCCGCCGCCGTTGCCGCCGCCGCCCATGCCCATCTGCGGCTTCGAGGCGCGGATATCGTCAGCCAGGCCCAGCGCGGCATCGCTCATGCCCCCTTCCGGCGGGGTTACCTCGCCGCCACCCCATTCGCGCATGCTCAGCATGTTGCGGACCATGGCGGGAAGTTCCTCAATGAAGGCCCGCCGCTCTTCCATCGTCATGTCCTTCAACTGGGCGAAGAGTTCGGCAATCTCTTCCTCCGTCAGATAGGTCAGGTCGATCTCGCTGAAGGGCACGAGTTCACCGGTGATCGGATGGACTACCATCTGATCGATCGGATGCGGGTCTTCCGAAGTTTCCTGGGCAAGAGCCGCGCCCGCGCCGAGAGCAAGGATTGCGGTTGTGGTTACAAGGATGTTCTTCATGTTTCTGTTCCTCTTGTGTCCATGGTTTGTCGTTGCGTGATGCAGAGTTCTTGCAGCCGACAGTTGAAGTCAGCCGGGCGCAATGCCCGTGCCGTGAACCGATAAAGCAGCCCGGAGACCGGCCCGATATTGGGCAAACAGCGGGTTTGAGGGGATTTAAGCGTTTCGCATATGCGTTCAGGAGGCGTTTTTTGCCGCCCTCTTGCGCTCATGCGGGTTCAGGTGGCGCTTGCGCAGGCGAATCGCCTTCGGCGTCACCTCCACCAGCTCGTCATCGTTGATCCAGGCGATGGCCTGTTCCAGGCTCATACGCACCGGCGGGGTCAGCCGCACCGCCTCGTCCGAGCCGGCGGCGCGGATGTTGGTCAGCTTCTTGCCCTTGAGCGGGTTCACCTCCAGGTCGTTTTCGCGGGAATGTTCGCCGATGATCATGCCCTGATAGACCTGCTCCTGCGGGCCGATGAACAGCCGCCCGCGCTCTTCGAGGTTCCACAGCGCATAGGCTACCGACACACCGTTCTCCATCGAGATCAGCACGCCCGCGCGCCGCCCCGCGATCGGCCCCTTCCAGGGCGCCCAGCCATGGAATACGCGGTTGAGCACCCCGGTGCCGCGGGTATCGGTGAGAAATTCGCCATGGTAGCCGATCAGCCCGCGCGAGGGCACATGGGCGATGAGGCGCGTCTTGCCGGCCCCGGCGGGGCGCATCTCCAGCAGCTCGCCCTTGCGCGGGCCGGTGATCTTCTCGATCACCGCGCCGGCAAACTCGTCGTCCACGTCGATGGTGACTTCCTCGATCGGCTCCAGCTTCTGCCCGTCCTCCTCGCGCACCAGCACCTGCGGGCGCGAGATGGAAAGCTCAAAGCCTTCGCGGCGCATGTTCTCGATCAGGACGCCCATCTGCAGCTCACCGCGCCCGGCTACTTCGAAAGCCTCGCCACCGGGGGTATCGCTGACCCGGATCGCCACGTTGGATTCGGCCTCGCGCATCAGCCGCTCGCGGATCACCCGGCTTTGCACATGCTTGCCGTCGCGGCCCGCCAGCGGGCTGTCATTGATGCCGAAGGTCACGGAAATCGTCGGCGGGTCGATCGGCTGGGCGGGCAGGGGCTCTTCCACCTCCAGCGCGCAGATGGTGTCCGAGACGGTGGCCCTGCTCATGCCCGAAAGGGTCACGATATCGCCGGCCACGGCCTCGTCGATCTCCTGCATGGCAAGGCCGCGGAAGGCCTGGACCCTGGAGACGCGGAACCGTTCGACCGGCTCGCCCAGGCGCGACAGCGCCTGGACCGTGGCCCCCACCTTCAGCCGCCCCGATTCCACCCGCCCGGTCAGGATGCGGCCCAGATACGGATCGGCCCCCAGGGTGGTGGCGAGCATGCGGAAGGGCTCTTCGGCACGGGCCTGCTGGCGCGGGGCGGGCACGTGGTTGACGATCAGGTTGAACAGCGCCGAGAGGTCCTTGCGCGGCCCGTCAAGCCCGGCATCGGCCCAGCCGGCGCGGCCCGAGGCGTAGAGATGGGGGAAATCGAGCTGGTCGTCGTCGGCATCGAGCGCCGCGAACAGATCAAAGACCTCGTTCAGCGCGCGATCGGGTTCGGCGTCGGGCTTGTCCACCTTGTTGAGCACCACGATCGGCCGCAGCCCCAGCGCCAGCGCCTTGGCGGTGACGAACTTGGTCTGCGGCATCGGCCCTTCGGCCGCGTCCACCAGCAGCACCACCCCATCGACCATGGAGAGGATCCGCTCCACCTCGCCGCCGAAATCGGCGTGGCCGGGGGTGTCCACGATGTTGATGCGCGTGCCCTTCCATTCCACCGAGGTGGCCTTGGCGAGAATCGTGATCCCGCGCTCGCGTTCCAGATCGTTGCTGTCCATCGCGCGCTCGGCCACCGCTTGGCCGGCGCGGAAGGCGCCGGATTGCTTCAGCAGTTCGTCCACCAGCGTCGTCTTGCCGTGGTCCACATGTGCGATGATCGCGATGTTGCGCAGGTCCATTGGGGTGCCTTTTGAGGGAATCGAGCCGCCCCTATACCGCAAGCGGCGGGAATGGCCAGAGATATTCTGAATCTGGTGCGCGTTTGCCGCAAATGAAAGGGCGCGGAAGCACCGCGCCCTGTCTGCCCGTACCTGCTGGCGCTCAGGGGATGATGCGCGTGTACTTCGTGCCCTCGATCGTGGCGCCGACGATCAGCCCGGCCTGCCCGAAGACGACCGCCACCACCGGCTTGAGCACGGTGAGCGTCTCGGCGGTGATGTTCTCGCCCCGGGTGTTGAGCACGTATTCCAGATCCGCCCCCGCGGTCCAGCCCGGCGAGTTGCGGAAATCGGCCAGAGCCTCCTGTGTCATGAAGAACAGCACGTGCGAATATTGCTGCGCCCCGATCTGCAGGCCGAAACTGGCCTGGGCGGCGGCGTAGTAATCCACCGTCACGCCCCCCACCCGCAGCGCCCCGCGCCCGTAGGCGCCGCCGAAGCCGAAGCCCGCCTCGGTAACCAGCGGCATCACCAGCATGCCGGCCGCCTTTTCCGCCAGGTCGCGGGTGCCGGGGTAGTTTTCGTAAAGATAGCTCAGCGTCCGGTCGACGCGCGCGTCGATGGTGGCCGCGCCATTGCCGCCGTAGCTGTTGTTGCAGGCCGCGATCAGCAGCATGGAACTGCCGCTGCCCGCGATCATCGCCCGCCGGGAAATCTTGCTCATGGCTGTGCCCTTCGTGCCGGTTGCCTCGCGCGCGGCTTATCGCGCCGCTCGGCACAATGTATAGTGTATTGCCGCGCTCCTGTCACCAGCGATGCGAAGGGCGGCAAGGTTTCGCCGCCCGTGCGGCCCGGCCCTCAGCCGCCGCCCGCGCGCCCCTGCAGAAGCCGCGCCGCGCGGGGGGCGAAATAGGTGAGGATGCCATCGCAGCCGGCCCGCTTGAAGGCCAGCAGGCTTTCCATCATCACCTTTTCGCCATCCAGCCAGCCGCGCTCGGCAGCGCCGCTCAGCATCGCATATTCGCCCGAGACCTGATAGGCGAAGGTGGGCGCGCCGAACTCGTCCTTCACCCGACGGCAGATGTCGAGGTAGGGCATGCCCGGCTTGATCATCACCATGTCGGCCCCTTCCGAGAGGTCGCGCTCCACCAGGCGCAGGGCCTCGTCGGAATTGGCCGGATCCATCTGATAGGTGTTCTTGTCGCCCTTCAGCGCCCCGGAGGCGCCGACCGCATCGCGAAACGGGCCGTAGAAGGACGAGGCGTATTTCGCCGCGTAGGACATGATGGTCACGTGGTGGTGGCCGGCCGCCTCGAGGGCCCGGCGCATGGCGCCGATGCGCCCGTCCATCATGTCGGACGGGCCGATGATGTCGGCCCCCGCCTCGGCCTGGGCCAGGGTCATCTTCACCAGCGCCTCGACGGTTTCGTCATTGACGATCTCGCCGTCCACCACGAAACCGTCATGTCCGTTGATGTTGTAGGGATCGAGCGCCACGTCCGTCATCACCGCGATCTGCGGCACCTCGGCCTTGATCGCCCGGATCGCCCGGTTGACGAGGTTCTCCGGGTCCCAGGCGGCGGCGCAGTCTTCGGTCTTCAGCTCGGGCTCGATATGGGGAAACAGGCAGACGGCGGGAATGCCCAGATCTGCCGCCTCGGCCACCCTGGCCACCAGCCGGTCGATGGTCAGCCGCTCGACCCCCGGCATGGAAGGGATCGGCGTTGCCGCATCGCGGCCCTCGCGCACGAAGAGCGGCCAGATCAGATCGTCGGTGGCAAGCAGGTTTTCCCGCTGCAGCCCGCGCAGGGCGGCAGTGCGGCGCATCCGGCGGAAACGGGCGGCGGGATAGGGGGCTACGGTTCGGGGCATCTGTGTCGTTCCTTTGTCACACAGCAACCGCTTGGCACGGTTTGATGTCCATCTCAAGGGTGGGAATCGGCGCCGCGGCCTTCTAGTGTCGCCGCGCGCAGGATGAGGAGGCTCGGAAATTGGGTTGGTATGAAGCCGTGTTTGAAGTGATCGACATGCGGTCGTTTTCCAACCTGTGGTACTGGATCGGGCTGGCGGTGGTGTGGTCCTCGGCCAGCCATTGGGTGCTGGGGGTTCCCTACGACATGGTGCTGCGCGCCCGCCGTCGCGGCGGAGAGGCCGAACGTGACCTCGAGGATCTGGTGCGAATCAACGTCAACCGGCTGCTTTACATCGTCCAGCTCACCGGGGTGTGGCTGCTGGCGCTGGGCAGCGCGGTGCTCAGCGCCCTGGCGGTGCTCGGCTTCTGGTACGGGGTGGAGTTCGCCCAGGCCGTCTTTCTGATCCTCTTCCCGCTGTCGCTGGTGGGGCTGATGTCGATCTCCACCGCCAGTCGCATCCGCAGCGAGGGTGCCACCGGTGCGCATCTGCACCGCCGGCTGTTTCGCCACCGCCTGCTGACCCAGGTGGTGGGGATGGTCTCGGTTTTCCTCACCGCCATGTGGGGGATGTATCAGAACCTCGTCGTCGGCCCCTTTGGCGGTTGACATGGCAACCGGGCGCTATAGGTCAGCACCCCATGCCCGACCGGATGCACATAACCGTTGGCGGCGCCCCCGAGGGCCATGACGCGCGCCTTCTGCTGGCCGAGCTGGAGAAATCCGGCCGCCCGGTGATCCACGTGGCGCGCGACGACAAGCGCCTGGAGGCCATGCGCGCCGCGCTTGCCTTCTTCGCCCCCGACCTGCCGGTGATGAGCTTCCCCGCCTGGGACTGCCTGCCCTTTGACCGGCTCTCGCCCAATGCCGATGTCTCGGCAACCCGCATGGCCACCCTGGCCGCGCTGGCCCGCGGGGCGGGCGGGCGCTTCGTGCTGCTGACCACGCTGAACGCGATCACCCAGCGGGTGCCGGCGCGCGAGGTACTGCGCAGCTCCTCCTTCAGGGCCCGGGTAGGCCAGCGCATCGACGAGGCGGGCTTGCGTTCCTTCCTGGCCCGGATGGGCTTTTCCCCGGCCCCCACGGTGCTGGAGCCGGGGGATTACGCGGTGCGCGGCGGCATCATCGACATCTATCCTCCGGGGCAGCAGGGGCCGGTGCGGCTCGATCTGTTCGGCGACGTGCTGGACGGGGCGCGCCGCTTCGATCCGGCTACCCAGCGCACCACCGAAAAGCTGCAGGAGGTGGAGCTGGCGCCGGTTTCGGAGGTGATCCTCGACGAGGCGGCAATCACCCGCTTCCGCCAGAACTACCGGATCGAATTCGGCGCCGCCGGTACCGACGATCCGCTTTACGAGGCGGTCAGCGCCGGGCGCAAGCACCAGGGGATGGAGCACTGGCTGCCCTTCTTCCACGAGCGCCTCGAAACCCTGTTCGACTACCTGCCCGAGGCCACCACCTGCCTTGACGACCAGCTCACCGCCGCGCGTCTGGCGCGCTGGGAAAGCGTCGAGGACCAGTACGAAAACCGCCGCCACGCGCTGGAACGCAAGATGCGCCTCGACAGCGTCTACAAGCCCTGCCCGCCGGGGCTTCTCTACCTCGACGATGCCGCCTGGGGGCAGGCGGTGGCGGGGCGCCGGGTTCTGGCCTTCCATCCTCTGGCGCAACCCCCGGGCCCGGGCGTGGTGGATGCCGGCGGGCGCATCGGGCGAAACTTCTCGCCCGAACGCCAGCTCGAAGGGGTGAACCTGTTTGCCGCGCTGTGCGATCATATCGAGGCCCGGCGCGCCGAGGGCCAGGTGGTGGTGGCCAGCTACTCGGAAGGCGCGCGCGAGCGCCTCGAGGGGCTGCTGCACGACCAGGGCCTGAATGACACCACCCCGATCGCCGATTTCCGCGACGTGCCCGAGGGCCGGGGCGGGGTGTTCCTTGCGGTCTGGGCCCTCGAGCACGGCTTCGAGGGCAAGGGGCTGACGGTGATCTCCGAGCAGGACGTGCTGGGCGAACGGCTGATCCGCGCCCCCCGCCGCAAGCGCCGGGCCGACGATTTCCTGACCGAGGCCCAGAGCCTCTCGCCCGGCGATCTGGTGGTGCATGTGGATCACGGGGTGGGCCGCTACCTCGGCCTTGAGGTGATCACCGCCCTGGGCGCGCCACATGAATGCCTGGCGCTGGAATATGCCGGCGGAGACAGGCTCTACCTGCCGGTGGAAAACATCGAGCTGCTCAGCCGTTTCGGCCAGGAGGAGGGGCTTCTCGACAAGCTGGGCGGGGGTGCCTGGCAGGCTCGCAAGGCGCGGCTGAAGGAGCGCATCCGCGAAATGGCTGACCGGCTGATCCGGGTCGCGGCCGAGCGGGTGCTGCGCAGCGCCCCCATCCTCGAGCCGCCCCAGGGCATGTGGGAGGCCTTCTGCGCCCGCTTTCCCTGGCAGGAGACGGACGATCAGCTGAAGGCGATCGATGAGGTGCTGGAGGACCTCGCCGCCG
>Ga0256839_1005752_pt1 | contig 11275 bp, 9 predicted proteins | sample 354166metaG_FD_185968 | JGI IMG/M metagenome (GOLD analysis project Ga0256839, IMG submission 185968) | Hydrothermal vent microbial communities from Mid Atlantic Ridge, Atlantic Ocean - 354-166 | ecosystem: Environmental > Aquatic > Marine > Hydrothermal vents | place: Atlantic Ocean: Mid... | reverse complement strand
GGGCAGTCGCCTGCCCCTTGTCGGTGCCGCGCCGAAAGCGATCAAACGCGACATGCTCTCGTAGCGACGCCCGGCCATGCTGCTCTCCGCTTCGCGAAGAGCGAACCGGCAATCTCCAGATCACGCTGCACTTTCAGGAGCGTTACGAGTGCGCGGGCTAGCCCGAGTGCAGAAAATGCATCACGTCGCCATCCTGCACCACGTAACCCTTGCCCTCGACACGCATCTTTCCGGCATCGCGCGCGCCCGCCTCGCCCCCGCAGGCGACGAAATCTTCATAGGCGATGGTTTCGGCGCGGATGAACCCCTTTTCGAAATCGCCGTGGATCACCCCGGCCGCCTGCGGCGCCAGCGTGCCCTTGCGGATCGTCCAGGCGCGCGCTTCCTTCGGCCCGACGGTGAAATAGGTGATCAGCCCCAGAAGCGCGTAGCCGGCGCGGATCAGCCGGTCGAGCCCGGGCTCGTGCAGGCCCATTTCCTCCAGGAACATCGCCGCTTCGTCGGGCTCGAGCTGGGCGATTTCCTCCTCGATCTTCGCCGAGATCACCACCGCGCCCGCGCCTTCGCGCGCGGCCATCTCCTGCACGGCGCGCGAATGGGCGTTGCCGGCGGCGGCGTCATCCTCGGCGACGTTGCACACGTAGAGGACCGGCTTGGCGGTCAGCAGCTGCAGCTCCTTCCAGGCCTTCGCATCCTCATCCTCGACCACGACCGTGCGGGCCGGCCGGCCCTGCTCCAGCGCCGCCAGCGCCGCCCTGAGCAGGCGGTCCTGCTGCACCGCCTCCCTGTCGCCGCCACGAAGCTTGCGCGAGAGCCCGGCCAGGCGTTTTTCGATGCTTTCCATGTCGGCCAGCATCAGCTCGGTTTCGATCACGGCCGCATCCTCGACCGGGTTCACCCGGCCCTCCACATGGGTCACGTCGCCATCTTCGAAACAGCGCAGCACATGGGCGATGGCATCGCATTCGCGGATGTTGGCCAGGAACTGGTTGCCCAGTCCCTCGCCCTTGCTGGCCCCCTTCACCAGCCCGGCGATGTCGACGAAGGTCATCCGCGTGGGAATGATCTCCTTCGAGCCGGCGATTTCCGCCAGCTTCTCGAGCCGGGGGTCGGGCACCGCCACCTCGCCCACGTTGGGTTCGATGGTGCAGAAGGGAAAGTTTGCCGCCTGCGCCGCGGCGGTGCGGGTCAGCGCGTTGAAAAGCGTGGACTTGCCCACGTTGGGCAGCCCCACGATGCCGGTCCTGAAGCCCATTCCTTCCTGTCTCCGGTTGATCCGGGCCGCTTCTAGGAGGTTGCGCCGGTGCTGGCAAGGGCAGCCCGCGGGGAACGGGCGGGGCCCTGCCCCTGCACCCCGGAGTGTTTCCGGCAGGATGAAGGGAGCCGCGGTGCGGACCTTCGAGGCGGGCCGTGCCGATGCCCATTGATTTTCCCGCGATCTTTCTGCATCACCGCAGTTCCGGAGAGAGGAGCCGCCATGACACGTATCGCCAGCAGGTTCGCCGCGCTGAAAGCGGAAGGGAAGAAGGCCTTCGTGGCCTATGTCATGGCGGGCGATCCCGATTACGACACCTCGATGGAAATCGTCAGGGGCCTGCCCGAAGCGGGGGTGGACCTCATCGAACTGGGCATTCCCTTCACCGACCCGATGGCCGACGGGCCCACCATCCAGCTGGCCGGGCAGAGGGCTCTGGAGGCCGGGCAGACGCTGGAGAAGACATTGCAGATGGCGCGCGAATTCCGTGCCGGTGACGATGAAACCCCGATCGTGCTGATGGGCTACTACAACCCCATCTTCAACCGCGGGGTGGAACGCTTCCTGGCGGAGGCCCGCGAAGCCGGGGTCGACGGGCTGATCGTGGTCGATCTTCCCCCCGAAGAGGACGAGGAACTGTGCCTCCCGGCGCAGGCGGCGGGGATCGATTTCATCCGCCTGGCCACCCCCACGACCGATGATGCGCGCCTGCCGAAGGTGATGCAGAATACCAGCGGCTTCGTCTATTACGTCTCGATCACCGGGATCACCGGCGCGGCGGCGGCGCAATCTGCCGATGTCGCCCCCGAGGTGGCCCGCATCAAGGCTCATACCGAACTGCCGGTGGTGGTGGGTTTCGGCATCAGGACGGCGCAGGCAGCGCAGGAGATCGCCTCGGTCGCCGATGGCGCGGTGGTCGGCTCGGCCATCGTTTCTCTGATCGGCGAGGGTCGCCGTCCGGCCGAGGTGCTGGCTTTCGTGCGGGAGCTTGCCGCAGGCGCTCACCGGGGCTGAGGCCTCCCTTCCGCCTGCGCGCCGGGTGCCGCCGATTCGCAGTTGCACGCCCGGCCTCCTCTGCTAACCTCCGCCCGGTTCTCGGGCTGTCGTCGGAGCGGAGGAGCTGCGGTTGCGCGGAGGGCAGGGATGCCGGTGATTACCGATATCGAGGATCTCCGGCGGCTCTATCGCCGCCGGGTGCCGAAGATGTTCTATGATTACTGCGAAAGCGGCAGCTGGAGTGAGCAGACCTTTCGCGAGAACAGCGCCGACTTCCGCCGGATACACCTGCGCCAGCGCGTTGCCGTGAGGCTGTCGGGGCGCTCGACGAGAACCACGATGGCCGGCCAGGAGGTGGCGATGCCGGTTGCCCTGGCGCCGGTGGGGATGACCGGGATGCAGGCCGCCGACGGTGAGATCAAGGCGGCCCGCGCGGCCGAGGCCTTCGGCGTTCCCTACACGCTGTCCACCATGTCGATCTGTTCGATCGAGGATGTCGCCGAGCACACCACCGCGCCCTTCTGGTTCCAGCTCTATGTGATGCGCGACCAGGATTTCGTGCGCCGCCTGATCGGCCGGGCGCGGGATGCCGGCTGTTCGGCGCTGGTGCTCACGCTCGACCTGCAGATCCTCGGCCAGCGGCACAAGGATATCAAGAACGGTCTGTCGGCGCCACCGAAGCCGACCCTGCGCAACATCATCGACCTGTCCACCAGATGGCGGTGGGGGCTGGGGATGCTGGGCACCCGGCGGCGGCAGTTCCGCAACATAGTGGGCCATGTGAAGGGGGTGGAGGATCCGGCCTCGCTGATGAAATGGACCGCCGAACAGTTCGACCCGGACCTGGACTGGAAGAAGGTCGAAGGCATCCGCGACATGTGGGACGGCAGGTTCATCCTCAAGGGCATCAATGACGCGGAAGATGCGAAGATGGCGGCTCGGCTGGGGGCCGATGCGATCATAGTGTCCAATCATGGCGGCCGTCAGCTGGATGGCGCGCTGTCGTCGATCCGGGCGCTGCCCGCCATTCTTGATGCGGTGGGCGACCGGCTCGAAGTCTTCCTCGACAGCGGCATCCGCTCGGGGCAGGACGTGCTCAAGGCGGTGGCGATGGGGGCGAAGGGAACGCTGATCGGGCGGGCCTACATCTACGGGCTCGGCGCTCTGGGCGAAACCGGCGTGACGAAGGCGCTGGAGATCATCCGCAACGAGCTCGACCTGTCGATGGCCTTCTGCGGGCATCGCGACATCAACGAGGTGGGCCGGGAGATCCTGCTGATCCCCGGGGGATTCGCGGACGGCCGGGCCTGAGATTCCGGCTGCCGGGGACGGCGTGCGGGGGCGTTGCCGGAGCGGTGGCGGCGTGGCGAAATCCCCCCTTTCCAAAACCTCCGCAGTCGTCTATACGCACGCCCTCACGCGGGCATACACCCTTGGAGGATGCCCCACTGAACAGGTGAACAGGAGAACGACCATGGCTGACCGGATTCCGGATCTGCATGCCGAGGTGCGCGCGGGGACAGGCAAGGGGGCCGCCCGCAAGGCACGCCGCGAGGGCTACGTACCGGGCATCGTCTATGGCGGCGGGATCGACCCGCTGCCGATCAACATCCCCTTCAACGCGCTGATCAGGCATCTGCGGGCGGGGCGGTTCCTGTCCACGCTGTTCAATCTCAAGGTCGAGGGCCACGACGACGTGCGGGTGATCTGCCGCAACGTCCAGCGCGACGTGGTGAAGGATCTGCCGACCCATGTCGATCTGATGCGCCTGCGCCGCACCACCCGGATCGCGCTGTATATTCCGGTGGAGTTCGTCAACGAGGAGGAAGCCCCCGGCCTCAGGCGCGGCGGCGTTCTGACCGTGGTGCGCCCGGAGGTGGAGCTGTCGGTCATCGCCGGCGACATCCCGGAAAAGCTGGTGGTGAATCTGAGCGGCAAGGATGTGGGCGATGTGATCCACATTTCCGAGGTCGCGCTGCCGGAGGGCGCCCGCCCGACGGTCGAGCGCGACTTCGTGATCGCGAACATCTCGGCGCCTTCCGCGCTGCGCGGTGCCGCGGCCGGGGACGAGGACGCCGAAGAGGCCGATGATGCTGCCGAGGGCGAAGGGGCCGGCGCCACCGGGGAATAGCCGCCTGCGCAGGGGCGGGTCGGCGGGGCCGGAGGGCCCCGCCTGCGCGTTTCGGGCACCTTTCGTTTGCAGCGCTGCCGGCCCGGGCGTAACCTGCGCCAACGGAGGAGCGCATGAAGCTGGTCGTCGGCCTTGGAAATCCGGGCGACAAATACGCGAACAACCGCCACAATGTGGGCTTCATGGTCGTGGACCGCATCGCCCGCGATCACGGGTTCTCGCCCTGGCGGAGCAGGTTCGACGGGCTGGTGGCCGAAGGCCGGCTGGGGGGCGAGAAGGTTGTTCTTCTGAAGCCGCAGACCTACATGAACCGCTCGGGCGAATCGGTGGGCAAGGCCATGCGCTACTACCGGCTCGAACCGGGCGATGTCATCGTCTTTCATGACGAGATCGACCTTGCGCCGGGCCGGCTCCGGCTCAAGCAGGGGGGCGGCCATGCCGGGCACAACGGGCTGCGCTCGATCCACCAGCATATCGGGCCGCAATATGCGCGGGTGCGCATAGGCGTCGGCCATCCCGGGCACAAGGACCGCGTGGCCGCCCACGTGCTGCGTGATTTCGCGCGCGCCGACGCGGACTGGCTGGCCCCGATGCTCGAAGGCATCAGCCGAGGGGCTGACGATCTGGCCCGCGGCGAGGGCGCGCGCTTCCTGAACGCGGTGGCGCTGCTGGTTTCACCGCCGCGCTCCTCCGGGGGTGCGGGCAGGGGCGGGCGCGGGGCGGCAGCGAAGCCGCCGGCCGACCCCGCGCCGCCGGCCGAGGCGCCGCGGAAGGAAGACAGCCGTTCTCCGCTGCAGCGTCTGGCCGACCGGTTCCGCTGAAGCCACGCCTTTCCGGCGCGTGGCGAAGCCGGCCGTTTCCGGCCCTTCGGGGCTTGCGGTCGCCGCTTCTGCTCCGCGCCGCGCATTTCTCCGATGTTTTTCTTGATGTATTGTCGGCAAGATAGGAATGTGATGTCATGGAAAGCATGCCTGACAAGAAGAAGATCGTTTCCTCGCATCACCTTGCGACCGAGGGCGGCTGGCAGCTGTCGGAATTCGAGTTCGGGTTGATTGTCGCCTATAATGGTTTCGCCCGCTGGGTGAACCACTGCATGGCGGCTGCCGGCAAGGCGGATCTTTCGACGCTCGAAATCCTGATCCTGCACAACATCACCCACCGCGGCCGGCCCAAGCGGCTGGCGGATGTCTGCTTCATGCTGAACATCGAGGACACGCATACGGTGAATTACGCGGTCAAGAAGCTGGTCCGTCAGGGGCTGGTGGAGGGCGAGAAATCCGGCAAGGAGATATTCTATTCCTCCACCCCGGCCGGCGTGGCCCTGTGCCGGAAATACCGGGAAGTGCGGGAAAAATGCCTGATCGACGGCTTGCAGCTGCTCGATGGCGACGGTGCCGACCTTCGCCAGATCGCCGCGACATTGCGCGCGCTTTCGGGGATCTATGATCAGGCTTCGCGGGCGGCGGCCTCGCTGTAGCGGGCCTTGCAGCGGGGTTTCGCCCGCAGCCGGCTCCGCGCCGTCGCCAGGGCGGGCAGGTCAGCGGTTCATCAGTTCGGGCAGGAAGGTGACGATCTGCGGAAAGGCGATGATGATCCCGACCGCGGCCAGAAGCAGCAGGAAGAAGGGCAGCGCGGCGCGCGCGATCGCCAGGATGTCGATCCCGGTCAGCCCCTGGATCACGAACAGGTTGAAGCCGACGGGCGGGGTGATCTGGCTCATCTCGACGACGATCACCAGGTAGATGCCGAACCACAGCGGGTCGATCCCGGCGGCCTGGATCATCGGCATGATGATCGAGGTGGTCAGCACCACCACCGAGATCCCGTCAAGAAAGCATCCGAGCAGGATGAAGAACACCGTCAGCGCCGCCAGCAGCGCCAGCGGCGAGAGATCGAAGCCGCCGATCCAGGCCGCCAGGTTGCGCGGCAGCCCGGTAAAGCCCATCGAGACGGTCAGGAAGGCGGCACCGGCCAGGATGAAGGCGATCATGGCCGAGGTCACCGTCGCGCTCAGCAGCGCTTCCTTCAGCATGGCCAGGTTGAAGCTGCCGCTGAACCAGGCCAGCAGCACCGCGAAGACGACTCCCAGTGCCGCGGCGTCGGTGGGGGAGGCGATTCCGGTGTAGATCGCGCCGAGCACGCCGATGATCAGGATGATCACCGGGATCAGGCGGCGCGCCGCCCGCAGCTTGTCGGCCAGGGAATGGCGCTGCGTTTCCGCCGGAATCTCGTTCGGGCGGAGCAGGGCCCGCAGCATCACGTAGCCGGCGAACAGCAGCACCAGCATCAGCCCCGGCAGCACGCCGGCGATGAACAGCCGCGCGATCGACTGGTCGGTGGCAACCCCGTAGACGATCAGGATGATCGAGGGCGGGATCAGCAGCCCCAGCGTGGCCGAGCCGGCCAGCGTGCCGATCACCAGCCGCTGGGGGTAGCCGCGCCGGCCCAGTTCCGGCACCGTCATCTTCCCGATCGTGGCCGCCGTGGCCGCCGAAGAGCCGGAAACGGCGGCAAAGATGGCGCAGCCCAGGATGTTGACGTGCAGAAGCCGCCCCGGCAGGCGCCCGAGCCAGGGGCTCAGCCCCTTGAACATGTCTTCCGACAGGCGCGAGCGCAGCAGGATCTCTCCCATCAGGATGAACAGCGGCAGCGCCGCCAGCGCCCAGGAATGGCTCTGCCCCCAGATCGTGGTGGCCATCACCTGCCCGACCGGCGCGCCGGAAAAGAACAGCATTGCCACCGCGCCGACCGCCAGCAGGGCGATCGCCACCCAGACGCCGAGCGCCAGCAGCCCGAGCAGGACCAGCAGCAGGATCAGCATGATCAGCGGGTCGGACATCGGCGGATGCTCACGTTTTCCCGTCGGCGTCGGGCAGCGGCGCGCCGTTGCGCAGGGTGCCGACCAGAAGATCCAGGAAGGCGACCGTCAGAAGCGCGAGGCCGCCGGTGACGGCCAGCTGCGGGATCCAGATCGGGATGGCGACGATCCCGAAGGACAGGTCGCCATAGCTGTAGGATTCGAGGTTCAGCCGGGCCATGAACCAGGTGGCGGTTCCGGCCAGCGTGGCGCCGACGCTCAGGCTGAAGATCTCGCTGGCCAGGCGCAGGGAGGGCGGCAGAGCGCGCAGCACCAGCGTTACCCGGATATGTCCGCCCCGCCGGAGCGTGTAGGCGAGCGCGAGGAAGGATGCCGCAGCCAGGAAGAAGCCGGCGAAGTCGGCATAGGAGGGAATGGTATAGCTGTAGGCGGTGCCGAAGATCCTGGTGATCAGGTTCAGCGTGACCTGTGCCGCCACCAGCAGGCAGATCAGGGTGATGAACAGGGCGGCCAGGGCGCCGCCTGCCTGGTAGAGCCGGTCGAGAAGGCTGCGCATTCCGTTTCCCCGTTCCTGGAAAGGCAGGCCGCACCGGCGCGGCGGCTGCGCGCCGGTGCGGCCCGTTGCCGTCAGTTGCCCCTGTAGGCCTCGACGATCGCCCGGGCCTCGTCGCTGGCGCTGGCCAGGGTGTCTTCCAGCATCCGGGCGCCGATCTGCTTCAGGCCGTCAAGGAGTTCCGGGGAGGGCACGACAACGGTAATGCCGTTTTCGGCGAGGATCGCGGTCTTGGCGTCGGCCTCCGCGCGGCTCATCTCCCAGCCGCGGGCCTCCGCCCGGGCTGCGGCATCCAGGACAGCCTGGCGGATTTCCGGATCAAGCGCATCGAAGGCCTTTTTGTTCACCACCACGATGTTCTTCGGCACCCAGGCGTTGATCGGGCTGTAGTGGGTCAGGAAGTCCCACGCCTTGGAGCTGACGCCGGTGGAGGGCGAGGTGATCATCGCCTCGACCTGGCCGGTGGCGAAGGCTTGCGGAATGTCCGGGGCCTCGACCTGGGTCGGCGAGGCTCCGACCAGCGTGGCGAAGGTTTCGAGCGCCGCGTTGTAGGCGCGGAACTTCAGCCCGGCGAGGTCGTCCACCGTCCGGATTTCCTTTTTCGTGTACAGCCCCTGGGCGGGCCAGGGGACGGCGAACAGCGGCATCAGGTTCTGGCGGGCCAGAAGTTCGGTGATGATCGGCTTCTGCGCGGCCCAGAGCCGTTCGGCCTCATCGTAGCTTGCCGCCAGGAAGGGCAGCGAATCGAGCCCGAAGGCGGCATCCTCGTTGGCCAGCCGCGACAGGAAGAATTCGCCGATCGGCACCTGGCGCGAGCGCACGGCGTTCTTGATGTCGCCGTGCTTGAAAAGCGATCCGGCGGAATGCACCGTGATCTGCAGGGCCCCGCCGGTGGCCTCCTTCACGTCGGCGGCGAACTGGTTGATGTTCTGGGTGTGGAACACGGCGTCGGAATAGGGGGTCGGCATGTCCCAGGTCTGGGCGGTGGCCCCCGTGGCCAGGCCAAGGGCCAGGAGCGCGGATGCGGCGAAGCCGGCGAGCTTGTTCATGTTCGTTTCCTCCCTTTGCGTATGCTGTCTGCACCTTTGTGCCGGGTTGCGCGACCGGCCGTTGCCGGCCTGCGGCGCGCCTGCAGATCGAAAAGCAGTTTGACAAAATGCCAACAAATAGTCAACGTAAAATGGACAATATGAACATTACGGGAAATGTCCGACCATGTGGCAGTTCTGGATCGACCGCGGCGGCACCTTTACCGATATCGTGGCGCGCCGGCCGGACGGCACCCTGGAGACCCGCAAGCTGCTGTCGGAGAACCCCGGTCGCTACCGGGATGCTGCGGTGCAGGGGATCCGCGACTGTCTCGGGCTGGGGCCGGGTGATCCGATCCCCGCCGGCGTGATCGGCTCGGTCAAGATGGGCACGACGGTCGCCACCAACGCGCTGCTCGAACGCAAGGGCGAGCGCGTGCTCCTGCTGATCACCCGCGGCTTTCGCGACCTGCTGCAGATCGGCTACCAGACGCGGCCCGACCTGTTCGCGCTGGAGATCAGGCGGCCGGAGCTGCTTTACGAGCGGGTCGCCGAGGTGGGCGAGCGGCTGGATGCCTCGGGCGCGGTGCTGGAGCCGCTGGACGAGGATGCCCTGCGCGCCGATCTGCAGGCCGCCCATGATGCCGGCATCCGCGCCGTGGCGATCGCGCTGCTGCACGGCTATCTGAACCCGGTGCACGAAGCCCGCGCCGCCGAGATCGCGCGCGAGGTCGGCTTTGCCCAGGTCTCGGTCAGCCACGAGGTGTCGCGGCTGGCCAAGCTGGTGGGGCGCGGCGATACCACGGTGGTGGATGCCTATCTTTCGCCGATCCTGCGCCGCTACGTCGAACAGGTGGCCGGCGCGCTGGACATGGGCCGGGGCGACGGGCGGCTGTTGTTCATGCAGTCCAACGGCGGGCTGACCGATGCGCGGCTGTTCCAGGGCAAGGATGCGATCCTGAGCGGGCCGGCGGGGGGCATCGTCGGCATGGTCAAGACGGCCGGGAAGGCGGGCCATGACCGGCTGATCGGCTTCGACATGGGCGGCACCAGCACCGATGTCAGCCATTTCGCCGGAGAATACGAACGCAGTTTCGAAACCGAGGTGGCCGGCGTGCGGATGCGCGCGCCGATGATGGACATTCACACGGTGGCGGCGGGCGGCGGCTCGATCTGCCGCTTTGCCGACGGGCGGTTGCAGGTGGGCCCGGAAAGCGCCGGGGCCGATCCGGGGCCGGCGTGCTACCGGCGCGGCGGGCCGCTGACGGTGACCGACTGCAACGTGATGCTGGGCAAGCTGAACCCCGATCATTTCCCGCGCGTTTTCGGCCCCGGCGGCGATCAGCCGCTGGACGCCGAAGTGGTGCGCGCGAAATTCGAGGCGCTCGCGGCCGAGGTCGCGGCGGCCACGGGGGACGCGCCGATGCGCCCCGAGGCGCTGGCCGAGGGCTTCCTGCGCATCGCGGTGGACAACATGGCCAATGCGATCAAGAAGATTTCCGTGCAGCGCGGCCATGACGTGACCGGCTATACCTTGCAGTGCTTTGGCGGCGCCGGCGGGCAGCATGCCTGCCTGGTGGCCGATGCGCTGGGGATGCGCCGCGTCTTCGTGCATCCGTTTGCCGGCGTCTTGTCGGCTTATGGCATGGGGCTTGCGGAAATCCGGGCGCTGCGCGAAGCCCAGTTCGACGCGCCGCTTTCGGATGTGGAGGGCGCGGCGGCGGTGCTGGAGGGGTTGCGCGCGGCGGCCGAGACCGAGGTGCGCGATCAGGGCGTGGCGCGGGTGGAAAGCCGGTTGCGGGCGCATCTGCGCTATGACGGCTCGCACCAGGCGCTGGAGGTCGCGTTCGGCAGCGCCGAGGCGATGCTCGCGGATTTCGAGGCGGTGCACCGGGCACGCTTCGGCTTTGCCTCGCCCGAGCGCGCGGTGCTGTTCGAGATGCTGAGCGTGGAAGCGGTGGGCGATGCGGGCGAAGTGCCGGTGCGCATCGACGTGGCGGGCGACGGCGCGCCGGAAGGCGAGGTGCCTCTCTGGCTGGGCGGCGAGACGCGCGCCGTGCCGATATACGCGCGCGACCGGCTGGCGGTGGGGCAGACGGTCGAGGGCCCGGCGGTGATCCGCGAGGCGACCGGCACCAACGTGATCGAGCCGGGCTGGGCGGCGCGGCTGGATGGGGCCGGCAACCTGATCATCGAGCGTTTCGCCGCGGCGGCGCGCCCGCCGGCGGCCGGTACGAAGGCCGATCCGGTGCTGCTGGAGGTGTTCAACAACCTCACCATGTCGATTGCCGAACAGATGGGGGTGACGCTGGCCAATACTTCCTGGTCGGTGAACATCAAGGAGCGGCTGGATTTTTCCTGCGCGATCTTCGATGCCACCGGCGACCTGGTGGCCAATGCGCCGCATATGCCGGTGCACCTGGGCTCGATGGCCGACAGCATCCGCACGGTGATCCGCGAAAACGCCGGCGACATTCACGAGGGCGACGCCTTC
>Ga0256839_1005751_pt1 | contig 11276 bp, 11 predicted proteins | sample 354166metaG_FD_185968 | JGI IMG/M metagenome (GOLD analysis project Ga0256839, IMG submission 185968) | Hydrothermal vent microbial communities from Mid Atlantic Ridge, Atlantic Ocean - 354-166 | ecosystem: Environmental > Aquatic > Marine > Hydrothermal vents | place: Atlantic Ocean: Mid... | reverse complement strand
CGCGATCTTCGTCTTGAACCAGAGGTTCAAGTGGGAGCGTCAACCGGCACGTCAGGCTTTCCGGACCAGCGGACGTGCACACGGTGCCGGGAATCGGCTCCCGGGGATTCAGATTACGGCTCAAGAATATCCCGATCGACTAACGCATACCGCAGGGTTGCCCATAAACAGTGGCGAGGGCCGAGGTACGAGTGGCGAGGCGCGATGTTGGCGTTTCCTCGTGCTCATCGCTGGCCGGGTTCATATTTCCAGTTGCCGGGAGCGGTACAGGGCTTCCTCGATGCGGTTTTGCAGGTTGCGGATCCGCTGGCCGATGGCCGGGTCGAGTTTGCCGTTGCCCTCGTCTTTCTGGTCTGACAGCAGTTCGTGGGCGATGTTCAGTGCGGCCATGACCGCGATCCGTTCGGTACCGATGATCTTGCCGCCGTCGCGGATCTCGCGCATCTTGCGATCCAGATAGTCGGCGGAGCGCATGAGATCGTGTTTTTCGTCCTCGGGGCAGGCGATCAGGTATTCCTTGTCGAGGATGGTGATGGTGACGGCCTGGCTGTCCCGGGAATCACTCATTTTCCAATGCCTTCAGTCGCTGGATCATGGCTTCGACCCGCGTGCGGGCCTGTTCGGTCTTTTCGATGAGCTGGTTGCGCTCGGCCAGCAGGCTGTTGTGATTGTCGCGCAGGGACTTGTTCTCCTGCTGCAGGCGCTCGACGGCGTCGATCAGTTCATCGACCCGGGTTTCGAGTTTCTTGAGATCCAGTTCATCCATCCGGGCGTTCGCGTCCTCGTCGCTGCCTTTCAAGTCTATGATTATAATTGAAAATCTTTCCGAACCGGTGACGTTGGCAAAGCCCGTCGCCAGCGCGGGTGGCCGGTTCTTCAATATAGAGTGCGCAGCACAGGGGGTCAACGGTTGGCGTGGCCGGGGCGCCTTGCCGTATCCTGTGGCGCCCCTGTATGCCGGAAACCGATCATGACAGCCTCCCTGCCCGACTACGATGCCCTTGGCGATCTGCTGCGGGGCGTGAATCCCGATCTGGACGCTGCCGAGCTGCACGGCCAGTTGTGCGGCATGCTTTGCGTACAGCCCCGGTTGCTCGAGGCGGACGCCTGGCGGCGGATTCTGGGCCGCGACCCGGAGGGCCCGGCCCGGGAGCGCCTGCACCAGGTCTGGATGGCGACCCGGGCCATGCTCGAGGGCGGGCAGTTCGACTTCCAGCCACTGCTGCCGAGCGACGAGGCCCGCCTGGAGAGCCGGGTGGAAGCGCTGGCCCACTGGGCGCAGGGTTTCCTGCTGGGCCTGGACCGGCTGGGCCTGACCGAGCGCAGCAAGCTGCCCGGCGAACTGCCGGGCATCGCCGAGGACCTGGGCAGGATCGCCGCTGCCGAGAGTTACGCTCTCGACGACGAGGAAGCGGACGAAAACGCCTTCATGGAACTGGTGGAATACCTGCGGGTGGCGGTGCAACTGTTCTGCGAGGAATTGCGGGAAGGCAAGACCGAGCCGGGCCAGGGCGGCGGGAAGGGGCCGACGGTGCATTGATAGGGACGAGTGCCGAGGGATGAGGAATGACGATTGCGTGGACGCAGGAGGTAGAGCGATACAGGATGTAGGCTGGCTCAAGCGCAGCGGAGCGGGCCTACGGGCTGCCAATCCGCCTCGGCCCTCGCCATTCGTCCCTCTCCCCTCTTTACTGGCATAATGATTCGATGACCCAGAAGGAATTCCAGCGCCGGCGCCGTCATCTGATGGATCTGATGGGCGAGCAGTCGGTGGCCATCCTGCCCGCGGCGCCGGTGCGCTATCGCAACCGCGACGTGGAGTATCCCTACCGCCAGGATTCCGATTTCTACTATCTCACCGGCTTTCCCGAGCCCGAGGCGGTGATGGTGCTGGTGCCGGGGCGGGCTCACGGCGAGTACATCCTGTTCTGCCGCGAGCAGGACGAGAAGATGGCGATCTGGCACGGCAAACGGGCCGGCCAGGAAGGGGCGGTGGCGGAGTACGGCGCCGACGATTCCTTTCCCATCGACGACATCGACGACATCCTGCCCGGCCTGCTGGAAGACAAGATCCGGGTATTCCACACCATGGGTGCCCATCCCGATTTCGACAGCCGCGTGATCGGCTGGGTGAACCGCCTGCGCAAGCTGGCCCGCGCGGGCGTACACACCCCCGGCGAGTTCATCTCGCTGGATCATCACCTGCACGAGATGCGCCTGTTCAAGAGCGCTGCCGAACTCAAGGCCATGCGCAAGGCGGCGGACATCTCCATCCAGGCCCACATCCGCGCCATGCAGGCCTGTCGCCCGGGGATGAAGGAATACCAGATCGCCGCTGAGCTGAACTACGTGTTCCAGCGCGAAGGGGCGGCAGGGCCGGCCTACGAGTCCATCGTCGGCGGCGGTGCCAATGCCTGCGTGCTGCACTACGTGACCAACCGCGACACCCTGCGCAAGGGCGACCTGCTGCTCATCGACGCCGGCGCCGAATACGACTACTACGCCGCCGACATCTCCCGCACCTTTCCGGTCAGCGGCAAGTTCAGCCGCGCCCAGCGCAGCCTCTACGATCTGGTGCTCGAGGCCCAGCAGGCGGCCATCGAGGCGGTGAAGCCCGGCAATCACTGGAACGATCCCCACGATGCGGCGGTGCGGGTGCTCACCGAGGGCATGGTGAAGCTGGGCCTGCTCAGGGGCGCGGTGAAGACGCTCATCGAGAAGGAGAAGTACCGCCGCTTCTACATGCACCGCACCGGCCACTGGCTGGGCATGGACGTGCACGACGTGGGTGACTACAAGGTGGACGACGAATGGCGGGTGCTGGAGCCGGGCATGGTCCTGACCATCGAGCCGGGCCTGTACGTGACCGGCGGCGATGCCGGGGTGCCGAAGAAGTTCTGGAACACCGGGATCCGCATCGAGGACGACGTGCTGGTGACGAAGGACGGCTGCGAGGTGCTCACCGAAGGCGCGCCCAAGGCTCCGGCCGACATCGAAGCGGTGATGGCGGGATGAGCGCGCCGGCCGACTACGATCTGATCATCGCCGGCGGCGGCATGGTGGGCGCCAGCCTGGCCTGCGCCCTGCGCGATGCGCCCCTGAAACTGGCGGTGGTGGAGGCCACGCCCTTCCAGGCCCCGGAACACGCCGGCTTCGATGCCCGCACCCTGGCCCTGGGGCACGGTTCGCGGCGGATCCTCGACACCCTGGGCCTGTGGGATGCCATCGCCGAACGGGGGGTGACGCCCATCCACCGCATCCACGTCTCCGATCGCGGCCACCTCGGCTCCAGCCACCTGGACCGGCGCGACGAGGGCCTCGACGCCCTCGGCTACGTGACCGAGATCCGCACCCCCGGCGGCGTGCTCCACGCCGCCCTGCAGGCCCAGGCCAACGTGGACTTTCTCTGCCCCGCCCGGGTGGCCGACCTGCGCCTCGAACCGCTGCGCGCCCACCTGCGCCTCGACACCGACGGCGGCGAGCGCGAGATCACCGGCCGCCTGCTGGTGGCCGCCGACGGTGGCAACTCGCCCATCCGCCAGCGCCTCGGCATCGGCAGCTTCCGCCTGGGCTACGGCCAGCACGCGATCATCGCCAACGTGGCCGTGGATCGCCCCCATGCCAACGTGGCCTACGAACGCTTCACCGCCGAAGGCCCCATGGCCCTGCTGCCGGCCCTCGATCCGGACGGCGGGGATCGGATGTTCGCCCTGGTGTGGACCGTGCCCGACGCCCGGCGCGAGGAAATCCTGGCCCTCGACGAGGCCGCCTTCCTCGCCCGCCTGCAGGACCGCTTCGGCGAGCGGGCCGGGCGTTTCCTGCACACGGGCCGGCGCCACGCCTATCCGCTGGGCTGGATGCAGAGCCGCGAGCACGTGCGCCCGCGCCTGGCCGTGATCGGCAACGCCGCCCACACCCTGCATCCGGTGGCCGGCCAGGGCTTCAACCTGGGCCTGCGCGACGTGGCCACCCTGGCCCAGGTGGTGGTGGACGGGGTGCGCGCCGGACGCGACCCCGGCGAGATCGGCCTGTTGCGCGACTACGCCCGCTGGCGGCGGCGCGACCAGCTCACCACCGCCCTGTTCACCGATGCCCTGGTGCGGGTCTTCTCCAACGATCTGCCGCCGCTGGCCCTGGCCCGCAACATCGGCCTCACCGTGCTCGACACGGTGCCGCCCCTCAAGCGCCTGCTGGCGCGCCAGGCCATGGGCTTCGGCGGCAAGCTGCCGCGCCTGGCCCGGGGGCTGCCGCTGTGAAGGGCTTCGACATCATCGTGGTGGGCGCCGGCATGGTCGGCGCCGCCCAGGCCCTCGCCCTGGCCCGCCAGGGCTGGCGGGTGGCGCTGGTGGACGCCCGCGCTCCGCAGCTCGAATGGCCGGAGGAGGGTTACGACATCCGCGTCTCGGCCCTCACCCGCGCCTCCCAGAACCTGTTCGAGGAACTGGGCGCCTGGCAGGCCATGCGCGCCGAGCGCGTCAGCCCCTACCGGGAGATGGTGGTCTGGGACGCGGGCGGCCCGGGCCGGGTGCACTTCGACAGCGCCGACGTGGGCGAGCCCGACATGGGCCACATCGTCGAGAACCGGGTGATCGTCAAGGGCCTGCATGCGCAGGTGGCCCGGCAACCCGACATCACGCCCTTCTGGCCCGCGCGGCCCGTCCGCCTGCAGCGCGAGGACGAGGGCGCGGCGCTGACTCTCGACGACGGCACGGTGCTCGAGGGCCGGCTCGTGATCGGCACCGACGGCGGGCGCTCCTGGGTGCGCCAGACCGCCGGTATTCCGGTCACCGGCTGGGACTACGATCAGACCGCCGTGGTCACCGTGGTCCGGCCCCGCGAGCACCACCGCGAGACCGCCTGGCAGCGCTTCCTGCCCACCGGCCCCCTGGCCTTCCTGCCGCTCACCGAAGGGTATTGCTCCATCGTCTGGTCCACCTCGCCCGAGCAGGCCGAACGGCTGCTGGCGATGGAGGAGGATCGCTTCGCCCGCGAGCTGGAGGCGGCCTTCGAAGCCACCCTCGGCCCCATCGAGAACGTCGGCCCCCGCGCCGCCTTCCCGCTGCGCTTCTTCGAGACCCGCCGCTACGCCGACACCCGCCTGGCCCTGGCCGGCGACGCCGCCCATACCATCCATCCGCTGGCGGGGCAGGGCGTGAACCTGGGCCTGGCCGACGTGCGCAGCCTCGCCCGCCTGCTCGGCGAGGCCCGCCGCCGGCGCCGCGACCCCGGCGGCGAAACCCTGCTGCGCCGTTACGAACGGGAACGGCGCAGCGAGAACCGCCCCATGCTCCTGGCGATGGACGGCTTCAAGGAACTGTTCAGCAACGATCAACCCCTGCTCGCCTGGCTGCGCAACACCGGCCTCACCCTGACCGACCGCCTCGGCCCGGTGAAGAACCTGATCGTGCGCCGGGCGTTGGGCGGAGCGGGCCGGTGACGAGCCACCGCCGGCGCGGCTGCAGGATCTGCAATCAGCCGTGAAGGCTTCGAGCCGGTAGCGAAGACTGATCGCCATTTCGGAACCGTTATGTGGCGGGTTAACCTACATCATTGCAAAAAATCGGGTATGTCTGGCGGACATCGTGTAGGCCGGATGCAGGCCCCACAGGGCCGGAATCCGGGGAAAAAAACTCCCCCCCGGATTCCGCTTCGCTTCATCCGGGCTACGCGTTGGGGCGCTTCACGGATTTCACCGCAGGAGAAATCCGTGAAGCACGACACAAATGGCGTTTCGTTCTTCGTATAAGCCATTTCGGCGAAAAACCGTGCTTTTTTTTGCAACTGTCAGGTTAAAAAATGATTCGGACGCAGGCCCCCGACTTCGATGCCTTGCCGCCCGCCCTGGGCGAACTCCCGCGCCAGCGCTGGGAGGCGCTGTGCGACGCGGCAGGGGGTGCCCCCGAGCTGCCGGCGGGTATCGTGGCCGAGTTGCCGAAGGTCTTCGCCTGTTCCGATTTCGTGGCCAGCCAGTGCGCCGCCGAACCCGCCTTGCTGGCGGCGCTGGCAGTGGACGTGCCGGAAACCCTGACTCTGGACGACTACCAGCGGCGCCTGGCCGCGCGGCTGGGCGGCGTGCAGGACGAGGCGGGGTTGTTGCGCGCCCTGCGCCGTTTCCGCAACCGCGAGATGGTGCGCATCGTCTGGCGTGACATCGCCGGTCACGCCCGGCTGATGGAGACCACCCGCGATCTGGCCCACCTGGCCGAGGCCTGCATCGAAGGAGCGCTGGAGACCCTCTACGCCTGGCAGTGCGCGCAGCTCGGCATGCCGCGTCATCCCGATGGACGGCCCATGAACCTGGTGGTGCTGGGCATGGGCAAGCTCGGGGCCTGGGAGCTGAACGTCTCCTCCGACATCGATCTGATCTTCGCCTTCGCCGAGGAGGGGGAGGTGACGCAGGGCGGGCGCCGTCTCAGCCACGGCGAGTTCTTCACCCGCCTGGCGCGCAGTCTGATCCGGGCCCTGGACGCCCGCACCGAAGACGGCTTCGTGTTCCGGGTGGACATGCGCCTGCGGCCCTTCGGCGATTCGGGGGCCCTGGTGACCAGCTTCGCGGGCATGGAGAACTACTATCAGATCCACGGCCGCGAATGGGAGCGCTATGCCATGGTCAAGGCGCGGGTGGTGGCCGGCGATCGCGCCGCCGGTGAGGCGCTGATGGCCATGCTGCGGCCCTTCGTCTACCGCCGCTACATCGACTTCGGCGTGTTCGAGGCCCTGCGCGAGATGAAGGCCCTGATCGCCCGCGAGGTCCGGCGCAAGGGCCTGGCCCGCAACGTCAAGCTGGGCGCGGGCGGGATCCGCGAGATCGAGTTCATCGGCCAGGCCTTTCAGCTCGTGCGCGGCGGGCGCGACGCCAAACTCACCGCGCGCAAGATCCTCAAGGTGCTCGACTACCTGGGGCGGGCCGGCCATCTGCCGGACTATGTGGTGCGGGAACTGACCGAGGCCTACGTGTTCCTGCGCAACACCGAGCACTGCCTGCAGGAATGGCGCGACGAACAGACCCACCTGCTGCCGGAGGACGAGACGGGCCGGCTGCGCCTGGCCTTCGGCATGGGCTTTTCCGACTGGCCGGCCTTCGAGGCCGAGCTGAACCGCCACCGGCGCCGGGTGCAGCACCATTTCGAACAGGTGTTCGAGGCCCCCCAGTCGGAATCCGCCGGCGAGGAGGACGATCTGGCCTCGCTGTGGCTCGGTGCGCTGGAGCCGGAAGAGGCCCGTGCCCTGTTGGCGGCGCGGGGCTATCGGCATCCCGGCGAGCTGCTGGCGCGTCTCGAGGCCCTGCGTTACAGCCGCCTCTATCACAACCTCAGCCGCCTTGCCCGCGAGCGGCTGGACCGGCTCATGCCGCTGCTGCTGGGGGCCGCCGCGGCGGTGGAGGATCCCGACCGCGCAGTCGGACGGCTGCTGGATCTGGTCGAGCACATCGCCGGGCGCTCGGTCTATCTGGCCCTGCTGGTGGAAAATCCCCTGGCCCTGTCGCAACTGGTGCGCCTGTGCGCCGCTTCGGCCTGGATCGCCGGTTACGTGAAGAAATACCCCCTGCTGCTCGACGAGCTGCTCGATCCCCGCAGCCTCTACGCCCCGCCGGACCGCCCCGAACTGATCGCCCGGCTGTCCCGGCGCCTGGCCGGCATCGATCCGGCCGACGAGGAGCCCCGCCTCGATGCCCTGCGCCAGTTCCGGCACGTCAACGTCCTGCGGGTGGCGGCAGCCGACATCGCCGGTGCGCTGCCTCTGATGAAAGTAAGTGATCACCTCACCTGGATCGCCGAGGTCGTGCTGGTGGAGTCGCTGGAACAGGCCTGGTTCCACCTCGCCCGTCGCCACGGTCCCCCGCCGGGGGAGGACAAGGGCTTCGCCATCATCGGCTACGGCAAGCTGGGCGGCTACGAGCTGGGTTACGGTTCGGATCTGGATCTGGTCTTCCTGCACGGCGCGGCCGATTCGGCCGCCACGACCGCCGGCCCCGCGCCGCTGGCCCTGCCAGTGTTCTACGCCCGCCTGGGCCAGCGCCTGATCCACGTGCTCACCGCCTACACCGCCGCCGGCCGCCTCTACGAGGTGGACATGCGCCTGCGGCCCGACGGCGCCAAGGGCATGCTGGTCTCGAGCCTCACGGCCTTCGAGGCCTACCAGCAGGAAAAGGCCTGGCTCTGGGAGCATCAGGCCCTGGTACGGGCCCGGCCGGTGGCCGGCGATCCGGCCATCCAGGCGGCCTTCACCCAAATCCGCCGCCGGATCCTCGGCCAGCGCCGGGATCCGGAACCGGTCCGCACCGGGATCCTCGACATGCGCCGGCGCATGCGCGAGAACCTCGACAAGTCCGACGAGGAACACTTCGACCTCAAGCAGGGCGAGGGCGGGATGGTGGACATCGAGTTCCTGGTCCAGTACGGCGTGCTGGTCCATGCCCATGCCCATCCCCAACTGCTGGAGTGGACCGACAACATCCGCCTGCTGGAGACCCTCGGCGCCTGCGGCGTCCTGCCGCAGGCCGATGCCGACACCCTTGCCAACGCCTACCGCCGTTACCGCGACGCCGCCCACGCCCAGGCCCTGCAGGATGCCCCCGCGCGGGTATCTGCCGAGCGTTTTGCCAGCGAACGAGCGGCGGTCAGGGAAATCTGGGCGCGGATCTTCGGAGGCAGTGCCGAGTGACACGTGGCGAGGGCCGGGGAGGAATGAAGATGGCCTGAATTTTCGCCAACCGCCAGTCGAAGGGTTCCCTCTCCCTTCCGGGAGAGGGACAGCACCCTTGCATCTCCTCCGATTTGATAGAATACCAAACTTGTCGTGCCCAAACGCGCGTTTTCCCAACGAATTCTGGCGAAGGAGTATCCCGGCATGTCCACCATGGCCGATCGAGACGGCGTCATCTGGCTGGATGGCGAACTGGTTCCCTGGCGCGAGGCGAAGGTCCACGTGCTCACCCACACCCTGCATTACGGCATGGGCGTGTTCGAGGGGCTGCGCGCCTACCGGGCCGAGCAGGGCACGGCCATCTTCCGCCTCAAGGCCCACACCGACCGGCTGTTCCGCTCGGCCCACATCCTCGGCATGCCCATGCCCTTCGACAAGGCCACCCTCAACGCCGCGCAGAAGCAGGTGGTGCGCGAAAACGGCCTGGAATCGGCCTACATCCGGCCCATGTGCTTCTACGGCGCCGAGGGCATGGGCCTGCGTGCCGACAACCTGCGGGTGCACGTGATGATCGCCGCCTGGGAGTGGGGCAGCTACCTGGGCGAGGAGGGGCTGGAGAAGGGGATCCGGATCAAGACCTCCTCCTTCACCCGCCACCACGTCAACATCACCATGTGCAAGGCCAAGTCCAACGGCAACTACATCAATTCCATGCTGGCCCTGCAGGAGGCCATCCGCGATGGCTACGACGAGGCCCTGCTGCTGGATGTGGACGGCTTCGTCGCCGAGGGCAGCGGCGAGAACTTCTTCATCGTCCGCGACGGCGTGATCTACACCCCGGATCTCACCTCGGCCCTGGAAGGCATCACCCGCGACACCCTCTTCGCCCTGGCGAAGGACAACGGCTACGAGATCCGCGAGAAGCGGATCACCCGCGACGAGGTCTACGTGGCCGACGAAGCCTTCTTCACCGGCTCCGCCGCCGAGGTGACCCCCATCCGCGAACTGGACGGGCGCACCATCGGCAGCGGTTCCCGCGGCCCGATCACCGAAACCCTGCAGTCCCAGTATTTCGATCTGGTGCACGGCCGCCTGGGGCGGTATGGTGAATGGCTGGACTACGTCAACGACTGACCCAGGAGAGCCCATGAACGTGCAATCCGCTGCACGCAAGCCCCGCGAGGCCAACGCCGTCAAGCGCTACGAGATCACCCGCGCCGATCTCCCCCTGCACTGCCCGATGCCCGACATGACCCTGTGGAACTCCCACCCCCGGGTCTGGCTGCCCATCGAGGAGACCGGCGAAGCCCGTTGCCCCTACTGCGGCGCGCTGTACGTGCTGAAGGACGAGGATTGAGCCGGTCGCGGCGAGGCGCCGTTCCGACATGGTGTTCCCGGTAGGCGCGGCGCAAGCCGCGACCCATACGCCAGCCAGGGAAAGGAGGGAGAAATGGACTTCGAAATCCTTGGTCCCATTACCCAGGAGGAAACTTTTGCCAGTGGCAAGGGGATCCGGGAACTGGCACGCCTGCAGCGCGTTTATGGCCGGGGGCGTTGGCGAAAACGCAAGGGAATCGCCGAGGTGAAACTGGCCGATGGCTCCATCTTCCGGGTTGAACTACACTGGTACGAAGCGACGGGCATTGGTCGTCGGGAATTCAAAATCAAGCGTTACCTGCCGGACGTGTGAACGAAACATGAATACAGCGCAACACCAGTTCGTCATCTGCGTGGAAAACGCCGATTATCCGGCCTCGCTGGTCAAGCGAAAAATTTACGAACGGCTGGCCGATGCCGAAGCCGAGCGGCACGGGCAGATTCGGGTCATCGACGAATCCGGCGAAGATTATCTCTATCCGCAAGCGTATTTCGTTCCGGTGACCCTGCCGCGCAACGTGGAAGAGGCCGTGCTGCGTGCTGCCTGATGTCTTTTTCGTTACCGCCTGATCCCTGATGAAAACCCTCCCCGACTTCCCCGCCGCCCGCGTCCTCGTCGTCGGCGATCTCATGCTGGATCGCTACTGGCACGGCGAGACCTCGCGCATCTCCCCCGAGGCGCCGGTGCCGGTGGTGCATGTGGGGCAGGCCGAGGAGCGGGCCGGGGGAGCCGGCAACGTGGCGCTCAACATCGCCGCGCTGGGTGGACAGGCCGAGCTGCTGGGCTTCACCGGCGAGGACGAGGCGGCCGGGGCGCTGGCGAAAATCCTCGACGATCACGGCGTGGCCTGGCGCTTCACCCGAGTGCCCGGCAGCGCCACCATCACCAAGCTGCGCGTGCTCTCGCGCCACCAGCAGCTCATCCGCCTGGACTTCGAGGACGGCTTCCACGTCACCGACGCCACGCCCCTGCTCGACGATTTCAGGCACCGCCTTTCCGGTGCCGGTGCCGTGGTGCTCTCCGACTACGGCAAGGGCACCTTGGCCCAGGTGCAGGACTTCATCGCCGCCGCGCGCCAGCAGAACGTGCCGGTGCTGGTCGACCCCAAGGGCAGCGATTTTTCCCGCTATCGCGGCGCCACGCTGATCACCCCCAACCTGCACGAGTTCGAGGCCATCGTCGGCGCCTGCAGCTCGGATGCGGCCATCGTCGAGAAGGGTGAACGCCTGCGCGAGGCGCTGGAGCTCGAAGC
>Ga0256839_1005749_pt1 | contig 11279 bp, 8 predicted proteins | sample 354166metaG_FD_185968 | JGI IMG/M metagenome (GOLD analysis project Ga0256839, IMG submission 185968) | Hydrothermal vent microbial communities from Mid Atlantic Ridge, Atlantic Ocean - 354-166 | ecosystem: Environmental > Aquatic > Marine > Hydrothermal vents | place: Atlantic Ocean: Mid... | reverse complement strand
GCATCCGCACCAGCCGGCGGCGCTGCTCGGTACGGTCGTCGGTGGCGGCATCGAGGCGCTTGCGGGCCGCCGCCAGGCGCCGGTCCTGGCGCCGGGCCGTGAACAGCGGCAGGTCGAGGCTCACCATGGCGCTGACGAAATCGGCGCGCTCGTCCCCGCCGGGATTGGTGCCGTCCCGGAAGCCGTAGGTCACGTCCAGCATCCAGCCCGGCTTGTAGGCCTGGCGGGCCAGGGCCACCCCGTCCTCCGCCGCCGCGATGCGGGCCGCGGCCGCCTCCAGGACCGGGTGGCGGTCCAGCCCCGCGGCGATGGCCGCCGCCGGCGGCACCTCCGCCAAGCGGGGAGGCTCCCCCGTCAGGGGCCGCCGGGCATGGGCCGGGCCCAGCCACTTGCCGAGCTTCGCCCGCTGCTGGTCCTGCATGGTCCGGATCCGCACCAGGCGATCGTCCAGCAGGCCCAGCTCGAGCTGGGCCCGGGTCACGTCCTGCTGGGTCTGCTCGCGGCCGGCGGCGTAGTGGGCCTGGGTGATGTTGACGAGCTGGTTGAACAGGTCCCGGCTCTCGTTGACCACCCGCCCGGCGGCCTCCCAGTAGAAGGTCTCCAGCCAGTCGAGGCGCACGTCACGGCGCACCCGGCGGATGCGCTCCCGCACCGCCGCCTCGCGCGCCGCCGCCAGGCGGTTGGTCCGGCGCGAACGGATGGCCAGGGTGTCCCCGGGGGGGAAGGCCTGCTGGATCCCCACCTGGAGCTGGGTCATGGGCTCCTGGTCCAGATCGAAGGTGTCCACCGGCACGCTCATGGCCCCCAGCTTGAGCCGCGGATCGGGCAGGCTGCCGTCGGCCACCGCCGATTCCTGCAGCGCCCGGACCTCGGCCCGAAGCACCGCCAGCACGGCGTCACGTTCCAGGGCCAGGCGCTCGGCCTCCGCCAGGGGCAGGGGCTCGGCGGCCCGGACCGGGAACAGGAGCAGGGAGGCGAACATCCCCGCGATCACTCTCTTGTCCATGTCTCTCACCTGTCAGTCGCAACAGAGCGGGGGGTACAGGCCGGCCGGCGCTGCACCCGGGCGCGGAACCCGAATGGTCCCACGATTCAGGCGAAAGCGGAAATGGGAGGCGGGTTCAGGGGGACGGGAAAGAAGTCCTTGCTGGAAATGAGGTAGGCCGGCAGGGCAAGGCCGCCGGGGGAGACGGCCGCCGCGGTCCCCATCCCGGCAGCGGCCGGAACCGGCGGCATGGTGCAGATGTCCCGGCACAGGTCACCGCACGCCCCGTGCTGGTAACAGCACTTGCCGGCCACGGCGGCCTCCGGCGGGCCGTGGCGGTGGGCCGCGGCGGCCGCCTCGCACGCCGGCCCCGCGGCGGCCGGCAGGCGCTGGAGCGGCCCCAGGAAGAGCAGGCTGGCCACCATCCACAGCACCAGCAGCGGGCGCAGGCCCCCGCGGGCGGAACCAGGCTTGTCGGGACGGTTCAACGGCGACTCCTGCAAAGAATGTACGGTCACTTCCATGGCCCGGGATCCGGGCCCCGGCATCCTGCACATGGACCCGTTCCAGGCCCCGGAGTTCCCCGCCTGCGGGCCGGGCATTCAGCCGCGGGTGGCGCGGGCGTTCATCTCCAGCCAGGTCTCGCGGATGGGGGCGGGCCAGCGGGACTGGAACCATGCGATGACGGCCTCGATCTCCTCCTCGGTCAGCTTGTCGCCCCAGGCCGGCATGTTGCCCTGGCCCGCCGGACTCCCCTCGCGGATGACCCGCTTGAGGGTCGCCAGGTCGTGGTGCCAGGTATGGCCGGAGCCATCGAGGGGCGGCGGCGGCCAGCGCCCGTCCGGCCCCCGCTGGGTCCAGCGGGGCGCCCCTTCGCCCCGCTCGCCATGGCAGCGGGCACAGTGCTCGGCATAGAGGCGCGCCCCCCGCGCGATGGTGCCGGGCGCGGCCGGAATGGTCCAGGCCCGCGCCGGCGCGGCGCCGGCCGCGGGGGCCCCCGCCCCGGCATCCGCCCCCGGAACGGCATCGCTGTCACAGCCGCCCAGGACCGCCAGCCCCAGCATGAGTCCCAGGGCCCGGACCGCGGCATGCCCGTGACGGCCCCGGCGGACGGCTCGTCTCGCTTTCCCCGGCATCGTCGCTCTCCTCGTCTTGCACCGACCACGGCTCCCGCCGGAGTCTACTCCATGCCCGGTCGCGGTCCAAGCCACCGGCAGCGGCGCCCCGTTTCCTATACTGAATGTATGGACACCCTCAACCTGGACCGGCCCGATCTCTACCTGTCGCGTGAGCTCTCCCTGGTGGAATTCAACCGCCGGGTGCTGGCCCAGGCCACGGATCCCGGCGTGCCGTTGCTGGAGCGCCTGCGCTTCCTGTGCATTTCCTCCACCAACCTCGACGAGCTGTTCGAGATCCGGGTCGCGGGCCTCAAGCAGAAGGTGGCCATGGGCTCGGTGCAGGCCGGGCCCGAGAACATGACCCCGCAGGAGACGCTCACGGCCCTGAGCGAACGCTGCCACGCCCTGGTGGCGGAACAGTACCGCGTGCTCAACGAGGAGCTGCTGCCGGCGCTGGCCGCGGAGCGGATCCGCTTCATCCGCCGCAGCGAGTGGAGCGAGGCCCAGGAACGCTGGCTGCGGCGGTACTTCCTCCACGAGCTGCTGCCGGTGCTCAGCCCCATGGGGCTGGACCCGGCCCACCCGTTTCCCCGCATCCTCAACAAGAGCCTCAATTTCATCGTCTCGCTCCGGGGCACCGACGCCTTCGGCCGCTCGGGCGGCATGGCCGTGGTGCAGGCCCCCCGGGCCCTGCCCCGCCTCATCCGCCTGCCGGCGGCGGAGACCGGCAGCGGGCCCTGGGACTTCGTGTTCCTGTCCTCGGTGATCCACGCCTACAGCGCCGACCTGTTCCCGGGCATGGAGGTGGCGGGCTGCTACCAGTTCCGGGTCACGCGCAACTCCGAGTTGTTCGTGGACGAAGAAGAAGTGGACGACCTGCTGCGGGCGCTGGAGGGCGAGCTGCCCTCGCGCCGCTACGGCGACGCGGTGCGTCTGGAGGTGGCCGACAACTGCCCGGCCGGCATCGCCGCCTTCCTGGCCCAGCAGTTCCAACTGGACCCGGAGGACGTCTACCAGGTCAACGGCCCGGTGAACCTCAACCGCCTGCAGGCCATCGTCGACCTGGTGGACCGGCCGGACCTCAAGTTCCCGCCCTTCACCCCGCGCCTGCCCACCGAGTTGAGCCACGTGGGCGACATCTTCGAGGCCATCCGCGCCCGCGACATCCTGCTCCACCATCCCTTCGAGTCCTTCGCCCCGGTGGTGGACTTCCTGCGCCAGGCGGCCCAGGACCGGAAGGTGCTGGCCATCAAGATGACCCTCTACCGCACCGGCCCGGAATCGGTGATCGTGGACACCCTGGCCGCCGCCGCCCGCGCCGGCAAGGAGGTCACGGTGGTGGTGGAACTCCGGGCCCGGTTCGACGAGGAGGCCAACATCGCCCTGGCCAACAAGCTGCAGGAGGCCGGCGCCCACGTCATGTACGGGGTGGTGGGCTACAAGACCCACGCCAAGATGGCCCTGGTGGTGCGGCGCGAGGCCGGCGGCCTGCGCCACTACGTGCACCTGGGCACCGGCAACTACCACGCCCGTACCGCGCGCCTGTACACCGATTACGGCCTGCTCACCTGCGACCCGGCGCTGGGCGAGGACGTGCACAACGTGTTCCTGGAACTCACCAGCCTGGGCCGGGTCAAGCGGCTCAACAGGCTGCTGCAGTCACCGTTCACCCTTCACAGCTCGTTGCTGGAAAAGATTGAACGCGAGGCCGACCACGCCCGCGCCGGCCGCCCGGCCCGCATCATCGTCAAGGTCAACGCGCTGGTGGAGAAGGACAGCATCCAGGCCCTGTACCGGGCGGCCCGGGCCGGGGTGCGCATCGACCTCGTCGTGCGCGGCGCCTGTGCCCTGCGCCCCGGGATACCCGGGGTGTCGGAGAACATCACCGTGCGTTCCGTGGTGGGCCGGTTCCTGGAACATACGCGCGTCTACTACTTCGAGAACGGCGGGGGGCCCGAGGTGTACGCCGCCAGCGCCGACTGGATGGAGCGCAACTTCTTCCGCCGCGTGGAGGTGGCCTTTCCCATCGAGAACCCGGTCCTGCGCCGGCGGGTGCTGGACGACCTGGCGCTGTACCTGGCCGACAACACCCAGGCCTGGATCCTGCAACCCGACGGCAGCTACCGGCGCCTGCAGCCGGCGCCGGACGAGCCCCCCGTCAGCGCCCAGCAGGCCCTGCTGGAACGACTCACCCGCCGGACCCCGTAGTGGCGGGGTGCCTGGGCGTTCGTGCCGTGGCGGCGCTGCTGCGGGTCTGATTTCAATACAACGAAACTCTCCGCGCCCTTTGCGTCCTTTGCGCCTTTGCGTTGATTTCTGACCGCAAAACGGGACGGTGCGACGGCTTCGCCGTCACACCCTACACCTCTGCGCCCTTGCGTTGATTTCCGGAAACGGTGCGACGGCTCTGCCATCCGTCTTCCGTCCTCTGTCCTCTGAATCGCCCTACTCCCAGCTCAGCGCCATCCCGGCGGCCGCGAGCCACGCGGCCTCCTGTTCCAGGTCCGCGGCGGTCAGCGGATGCTCCCCGAGCCAGCCCGGGGGAAAAGCCAGCTTCATCGCCGGCCCGTCCACGGCGAGTTCCACCGGCGGCGCCCCCTCCCCCCGTCCGCGGTGCAGCAGCACCGCCAGGCGCAGCAGGCAGGCCAGGCGGCGCAGGCGCGCGGCCTCCGCCGGGGCCCAGGCCTCGAACTCGGCGCCGGGAAACTTGCGCCGGTGGGCCCGCACCAGCAAGGCCAGCGCCGCCTGCTCCTGGCGCGAGAACCCCGGCAGGTCGGCGTGTCCCAGGATGTAGGCCCCGTGCTTGTGATACTGGCCGTGGGCCACGAACAGCCCCAGCTCGTGCAGGCGCGCGGCCCACTCCAGCAGCGCCGCCAGCCCGGGCTCGTCGAGGTCCCAGGCCGCGGCGACCCGGGCGTGGAGGGCCCGGGCGGTGTCCGCCACCCGGCGGGCATGGACGGTGTCGACGGCGAAGCGGCGCTCCAGGTCGCTCACGGTGGCCCCGCGCACGTCCTCGTGGTGGATGCGTCCCAGCAGGTCGTAGAGAACCCCCTCGCGCAGCGCCCCCTCGGCCGCGGCCATGGTCTCCAGCCCCAGGGCCTCGAACACCGCCGCCAGGATGGCCACGCCGCCCGGAAACACCGGCCGGCGCTCGGCCCCCAGGCCCGGCAGGCGCAGGCGCTCCACGCTGCCGGCCTCGACCAGCGCCTCCATCAACCGCTCCAGCGCCTGGCGGGTGACGAGGCCGGCCTGCCCCCCGGCCACCCGGGCCACGGCACGGATGGTGCCCGACGCCCCCACCACCCGCTGCCAGCCGGCGGCCCGGAACCGGCGCTCGTGGGGCTCCAGCTCGGTGCGCGCCGCCAGCACCGCCTGGCGCAGGCGCTTGCGGCTGATGCGCCCGCCGGCGAAGAAACGGTGACTATAGGAAACACAGCCCATGTACAGGCTCTCCAGCTCCCGCGGGGTGAAGCCCTCGCCCACGATGAGCTCGGTGCTGCCGCCGCCGATGTCCACCACCAGCCGCCGGCGCCCGTCGTCGGCCACCGAGTGGGCCACGCCCAGGTAGATGAGCCGGGCCTCCTCCAGCCCGGACACGATCTCGATGGGGTGGCCCAGGCGCGCCTCGGCCGTGCGCAGGAACCCGCCGGCATCGCGCGCGCGGCGCAGGGTGTTGGTGCCCACCGCGCGCACCGCGCCCGGCGGCAGGTCGCGCACGAGCTGGCCGAAGCGATCCAGGCACGCCAGGGCCCGGTCCGTGGCCGCCGCCGAGAGGCGGCCGTCCGGCCCCAGGCCCTCGGCCAGGCGCACCATCTCGCGCTGGCGGTCGACGACCTGGAAGCCGCTGTCGCCGGGACGGGCCAGCAGCAGGTGGAAACTGTTGGACCCGAGGTCCACGGCCGCCAGCCGCGACGGCACGGTGCGGCCCTGGCGGGGCAGGTTCAGCCACGGGCGGGTGATGGCGGGATCCTCGTATGGGAAAACGGATACCGACAGGACAGGTGCCAGAATAGGACACCGCGCCGGCCGCGGGCAAGGGAGGCACTGGATCCGGCACCGCTCCGCCCATAATAATGGAGGGTGTGCCGATGATGCCCCGCAACGAGCCGCAGCCATGAGCCAGTCACCCAGCATGGAACCCCGCCCCGGTGATGCCCTCATCGTGGTGGACGTGCAGAGGGATTTCCTTCCCGGGGGCGCCCTCGCCGTGCCCCGCGGCGACGAGGTGGTGCCGGTGCTCAACCGTTACCTGGAAATCTTCACCGGCCGGGACCTGCCGGTGGTGGCGACCCGGGACTGGCACCCGGCGGACCACTGTTCCTTCCGGGAACGGGGCGGTCCCTGGCCGCCCCACTGCATCGCCGGCACCCCCGGGGCCGCCTTCGCCGACGGCCTCGCGCTCCCGGCCCAGGCGATCATCGTGTCCAAGGCCACCGCCCCGGACAAGGATGCCTACTCCGGCTTCCAGGACACCGACCTGGCGCGGCGCCTGCGCGAGGCCGGAGTGCGGCGCGTGTTCGTGGGCGGCCTGGCCACCGATTACTGCGTCCTCAACACGGTGCGCGATGCCCTCGCGGAGGGCTTCGAGGTGGTGCTGCTGGAAGACGCCATCCGCGCCGTGGAGGTCCACCCCGGCGACGGCGAGCGCGCGGTGAAGGAGATGCAGGATGCCGGTGCCGACACCGCCCGCCTCGATGCCGTCGCCGCCTGAACCGCCGGGCCGCCGGGCCCGCGGGACGAGGCCAGCCACACCATGACCCTGCCCGCCGGCGCCAGCGTCCTGCTCACCGATCTCTACCAGCTCACCATGCTGCAGGGTTACTTCGACCAGGGCATGGAGGAGACGGCGGTGTTCGATTTCTTCGTCCGCCGCCTGCCGCCGGAGCGCAACTTTCTCGTCGCCGCGGGACTGGAGACGGTCCTGGAGTTTCTCGAGGGCCTGCGTTTCACGGACGGAGAACTGGGGTGGATCCGCGACAGCGGCCGCTTCAGCGACGACTTCACCGGCTGGCTCGCCGGCCTGCGCTTCACCGGCGACGTCCACGCCCTGCCCGAGGGGACGATCTTCTTCGCCGGCGAACCGGTCCTGCGGGTGACCGCGCCCCTGCCCCAGGCGCAGCTGGTGGAGAGCCGCCTCATCAACCTGCTGCATTTCCAGATCCTGGTGGCGAGCAAGGCGGTGCGCTGCCGGCTGGCGGCGCCGGACGCCCTGCTGGTGGACTTCGGCCTGCGCCGGGCCCATGGCGCCGAGGCCGGCCTGCTGGCCGCCCGCGCGGCCTACCTCGCCGGTCTCGACGGCACCTCCAACGTGCTGGCGGCGCCGGTGTACGGCATCCCGGTGTTCGGCACCATGGCCCATTCCTTCATCGAGGCCCACGACGACGAACTGGAGGCCTTCGCCCGCTTCGCCCGTGCCCAGCCGGACAACGTGGTCCTGCTCATCGACACCTATGACACCGAGGCCGGGGCCCGCAAGGTGGTGGAGCTGGCGCCGCGGCTGGCGCGGCAGGGCATCCACGTCAAGGCGGTGCGCATCGACAGCGGCGACCTCGCTGCCCATGCGCGCAGGGTGCGTGAGATCCTGGATGCCGGCGGCCTGCACGACACCGGCATCTTCGCCAGCGGCAACCTGGACGAGCACGAACTCCGGCGCCTGCGGCAGGCCGGTGCCCCCATCGGCGGCTTCGGCGTGGGCACCCGCCTCACCACCTCCAGCGACGTGCCCTACCTGGACTGCGCCTACAAGCTGGCGGAGTACGCGGGTCGTCCCCGGCGCAAGCGCTCCGAGGGCAAGGCCACCTGGCCCGGCCGCAAGCAGGTGTTCCGGGAGTACGGCGCCAGCGGCCGCGTGGAGGCGGACACCCTGGGGCTGGAGGACGAAGACCTGCCCGGGGAACCGCTGCTGGTGCCGGTGATGCAGGGGGGACGGCGCCTGCACCCCCCCGAGACGCTGGACGCCGTCCGCGCCCGCCTGGAGCAGAACCTCGAACGCCTGCCCGCCCCCCTGCGCGGCCTGGAACCCGCCGCCCGCCCCGGCGTGAACATCTCCCCCGCGCTGGCCCGCCTGGCGGCGACGCTGGACGGCACGCCACGGCCGGAGAAATCCGGGCCCGGCGATACGAAATCCTGATCCGGATCAACCTTCCGCTCCACCCCGGGTTCATACTGGGGTCCCGGCCGGGCAACCGCCGCAGGCCCGGCGCCGGCCTGGCGTGGAGCCACGCACAGGATCCGCCGCGGCCTGCGGGGCCGGAGTCCGGCTGGACACGTTCCAGGAACCGTGGCCCGGGTTGATCTGGATCAGCCCGGCCCCCATTCCCCCAGAACCCCGCCGGAAATCCGTTGTCAGCAATGACATGAAGCCGGTGGACACCAGCAAGGCAAGGAGCTGCAGCGATGAATGATACGGTCATGGAAAACGGCCCCCCCGCCCCCGACCTGCGCCGGCGGCGGTTTCTCACCGCGGTGACCACGGCCATCGGGGCGGTGGGCGCGGGCGCGGCATCGGTGCCCTTCATCCTCTCCATGCAGCCCAGTGCCCGGGCGCGGGCCGCGGGCGCGCCGGTGACGGTGGACATTTCCCGCATCGAGCCCGGCAGCCAGGTCACCGTGGAGTGGCGCAAGCGCCCGGTCTGGGTGCTGCACCGGACCCCGGAGATGCTGGAGCGGCTGCAGGCCCCCTCCCTCCTGGAGCGCCTGCGTGATCCGGATTCGCGGGTCACGAGCCAGCAGCCGGAATACGCCCGCAACCGCTTCCGCTCCCTGCACCCCGAGCACTTCGTGGTCATCGCCATCTGCACCCACCTGGGCTGCGTGCCCACCTTCCGCCCGGACATCGGTCCGGCCGACCTGGGGGCCGACTGGCCGGGGGGATACTTCTGTCCCTGCCACGGCTCGCGCTTCGACTTCGCCGGCCGGGTGTACAAGGGCGTGCCGGCGCCCACCAACCTGGTGGTGCCGCCCTACCGTTACCTGAGCGACACCCTGGTGCAGATCGGCGTGGACACGGAGACGGGCGCCTGATCCCGCGTCACAACCGTGAACACTGGCAATCAACCCGGGAGGACAAGACCATGAGCACAAGAATCCTCGTCACCGTGCTGGGCCTCGCCCTGGCCGCCCCGCTGGCGGGGGCGGCGGAAACCGACATGCAGAAGATGCACGAACAGATGATGCGTTCGCAGCAGGTCCTGGAGAAGGCCCGCCAGGCCCGCGACACCAAGACCCATGATCAACTCATGGCGCAGCACATGAAGGAGATGCAGAAGGGCATGGGCATGATGCGCCACATGATGAGCGGGATGGCGGCCGGCGATGGAAAGGGAGGCGGCAAGCGCGTCGGTCCCCAGAACCTGCATCGCGGCCTGCACCCGGCATCGGGCGCCGGCGGTGATGCGCAAGGGGACACGATGGAACGGCGCATGCAGCACCTGGAACGGCGCCTCGACATGATGCAGATGATGATGGAACAGATGATGCAGCACCAGGCCGAGCGCGGCCGCATGCATCACCGCTGAACACCGACGCGCCGGGGACGCGGTCCCCGGCGCTACCGACACGGGAGGAGAACAACAGATGCACAAGGATCCCGTCTGCGGCATGACCGTGGAACCGGACACGGCCGCCGCCCGCGAAGACTACGAGGGCCGGACCTGGTATTTCTGCAGCAAGCACTGCCACGAGAAATTCACCGCCGCGCCGCAGCGGTACGCCGGGCGCGAGGCGCCCGCCGCCGGCCCGGTCAAGGACCCGGTGTGCGGCATGGACGTGGACCCCGCCACCGCCGCCGCGCATGAAGAACACGGGGGGCGGCATTACTACTTCTGCAGCGAGCACTGCCACCACAAGTTCCGGGAGCACCCCGAGCACTACGCCGGCCGCGAGGCCGGGGCGGAAACGGCCGCGGAAGACGGCTGTGGCGGCGGCGTCTGCACCACCGTCGAATACACCTGTCCCATGCACCCCGAGGTGCGCCAGCACGGCCCCGGCACCTGCCCCAAGTGCGGCATGGCGCTGGAACCGGCCTCGGGGGTGCCGGCCCCGGTGAAGACCGAGTACGTCTGCCCCATGCACCCGGAGGTGGTCCAGGACCACCCGGGCACCTGCCCCAAGTGCGGCATGGCACTGGAACCGCGGACGGCGGTGGTGGAGGAGGAAAACCCGGAACTGGCCGACATGACCCGCCGGTTCTGGATCAGCACCGTGCTCACCCTGCCGGTGCTGATCTCCGCCATGGCGGCCGAATTCTGGCCCGAGGGCATGGCGGAGATCATCGACCCGCGCCTGCGCCAGACCTTCGAGCTGATCCTGGCCACGCCGGTGGTCCTGTGGGGAGGCTGGCCGTTCTTCGTCCGCGGCTGGCAATCGGTGGTCACCCGCAACCTCAACATGTTCACCCTCATCGCCCTGGGCGTGGGGGTGGCCTGGACCTACAGCACGGTGGCGGTCATCGCACCGGGGATCTTTCCGCCCTCGGTCTTCAACGAGGTGGGGGTGGTCCCGGTCTACTTCGAGGCCGCCGCGGTCATCACCACCCTGGTGCTGCTGGGACAGGTGCTGGAGCTGCGGGCCCGCAGCAAGACCAACGAGGCCATCCGCATGCTGCTGGAGCTGGCCCCCAACACGGCGCGCATCGTGCGTCCCGACGGCAGCGAGGAGGACATTCCCCTGGAGCGGGTGCAGCCGGGGGACACCCTGCGCGTGCGGCCGGGGGAGAAGATCCCGGTGGACGGCACGGTGATCGAGGGCGACAGCCACGTGGACGAATCCATGGTCACCGGTGAGCCCATGCCCGTGCACAAGGAGGCGGGCGACAAGGTCATCGGGGCCACGGTGAACGGCAACGGCACCCTGCTCATGCGGGCCGAAAAGGTGGGGGCGGACACGCTGCTGTCGCGCATCGTGGAAATGGTGGCCGCCGCCCAGCGCTCCCGCGCCCCCATCCAGAAGCTGGCCGACGTGGTCGCCGCCTACTTCGTGCCGGCGGTGGTGGTGATCGCCATCATCACCTTCGTCGTCTGGTGGCAATGGGGGCCGGAGCCGCGCCTGGCCCATGCCGTGATCAACGCGGTGGCGGTGCTCATCATCGCCTGTCCCTGCGCCCTGGGCCTGGCCACCCCCATGTCCATCATGGTGGGCACCGGCCGCGGCGCCCTGGCCGGCGTGCTCATCAAGAA
>Ga0256839_1005748_pt1 | contig 11279 bp, 10 predicted proteins | sample 354166metaG_FD_185968 | JGI IMG/M metagenome (GOLD analysis project Ga0256839, IMG submission 185968) | Hydrothermal vent microbial communities from Mid Atlantic Ridge, Atlantic Ocean - 354-166 | ecosystem: Environmental > Aquatic > Marine > Hydrothermal vents | place: Atlantic Ocean: Mid... | reverse complement strand
CTATAATAGGCGATGTCGTTTTTCTCGTTTCCGTAATCCGGATCGGGATTTAGATAAGTGAAAAGCACAAATTCAACAAGCTCGGGATTGGTGTCGTTGAGAATGATTTGCGGTGCTCCGTCAAAAGAAGCAAAAGTGCTAAAGTTGGCAATTGACCATTCCGGAAAAGGCTCATTGACGGAGTTTCTATGACTGATTAAAATATCTGAACTTAAAAATTGGTTGGTGATGTTTTGGAATTTTTCCGGAACCTGATTGACGATTTCCGGAAAAGGGCCTCTCAAATAAGGTCCTACGGAAAAAGGGTCTGCAGAAGAATAGAAGGCGAAGGAAAATAAGTCTAATGGCGTGTAAAAACAATAAGCGCTGAGACCGTCCTTTGAAATGAATTGACCATCTTCCCAGCCCAATGTATTTATCTTTAACCGGTAGGGGGTGCCGTAACCAACTTCTTTGACAATGGGTTGCGTTTCAGCTTTTATTTTTTCCCAGTCCGGGCCCGGCGAGTTTAATCTCTCCTTATGGCAAGAAAAAAACAGAAGAGCGATTAGACACGATATGATCTTCAGCTTTTTCATTTTACCGCTAGATGTTTGTACTTGCAACGAAAATGGTTTGTGTGCACACTCAAGGCTAAGTGATTTGAGAAGCGTCAGCTACCTAAACTCACTATTTTTCGCTCGCTTGCGAGTTATAAATATCCCAAACTATACGCATGGCGAAGTGATTTGGGAGGCATCAGCCTCCCAAATTCTCTATCTTTTGCCCGTTGGCGAGTCGTAAATATCCCAAACCATTTCGGTTTGGATATAACGAAATGGGTTGGAGGTGCATTTGGCATTTTGACGTTTACAGCTTTTCTTTTGTTACGGCGTTTCTTGTGGTTGTTGCTTTCAAGATTGGTGCCGTTCACCTCTGCATCCAAGTTGAAGAGAACGGTTTAGGGCATTTGAAATTTCTCGAGACTTGATTTCACCCGTTGGGATTAGCGTGGGGAAAAAGCCGATTAAGTCGTACCTTTGCAGCGGATTTGATTTTCCCTGAAACAGAGTTGGTATCCCTATGCACCCGCGATCGGAAATAGAAATCATGGCCCCGGTGGGCTCCTTTGAATCTCTACAAGCTGCCTTGCAAGCCGGAGCCGATGCCGTATATTTCGGCATTGAGCAGCTGAATATGCGTGCCCGCTCGTCCATCAATTTCACCTTGGAGGATTTGAAAGAGATTGTCTCGCGCTGTAAGTCTCGGGGCGTTAAAACCTATTTGACGCTCAACACCATTTTGTACGATCACGATTTGCAGCTGATGCGCAAAATTGTCGATGGAGCAAAGGCAGAAGGCGTGGATGCCGTCATTGCCATGGACCAAGCTGTTATAGCTTATGCCCATCAGCAAGGTATGCCGGTGCACATTTCGACTCAGGCCAACATCACCAACATCGAAGCCGTGCGCTTTTATGCGTTGTTTTCCGATGTGATGGTGTTGTCGAGGGAGCTTACGCTGTCGCAAGTGAAGAAAATTTGCCGGACGATAGAAAAGGAGAAGATTACAGGGCCTTCCGGCAAATTGGTTCGCGTGGAAGTCTTTGTGCACGGTGCTTTGTGTATGGCCGTTTCCGGCAAATGCTATTTGAGCTTGCATACGCATCAGTCTTCTGCAAACCGAGGAGCTTGCAAGCAAAATTGCCGGCGCACTTACACGGTTAAAGACGAGGAGGGCAATGAGTTGCTCATCGACAACGAGTTCATCATGTCGCCCAAAGACCTTTGTACCCTACCTTTTCTGGACAAAGTGCTGGATACCGGTGTGCGCGTTTTGAAAATCGAAGGTCGCAGCAAAGGACCGGATTACGTCTATGAAACCACTTCTTGCTATCGAGAAGCTGTGGAGGCTGTGTTGGACGGCAGCTTTGATGAGCATAAGGTTGCGGCATGGATGCAGCGCTTGGAGAAGGTGTACAATCGGGGTTTCTGGGGCGGTTATTTTTTGGGGCAGGAATTGGGAGAGTGGACGAACGCACCGGGCTCCAAAGCCAAAGAGAAAAAAGTGTTTGTAGGCACAGGTATCAAGTATTTTGGGAAAATTGGCGTAGGAGAGTTTAAGCTTCTCAGTGGTAGCTTGCGCATAGGCGACGAAATCATGATTACCGGCCCTACCACGGGCTTTCTGCGCACTCGTGTAGAAGCGTTGCGCATTGATGACAGCGAAACAGATGTGGTCAATGAACGCGGTGTGCATTTCTCCATGCCTGTTGCCGTTAAGGTGCGTCCTTCGGATAAGCTTTACAAGATAGAACCGGTATGATTCGCATTGTTTTTTTGCGTCGCAAGTGCATTGGTTGCAATGCCTGTGTGGAGGTGGCTCCCGAGCACTGGGTTATTTCCGGCAAAGATGGCAAGAGCTATCTAAAGAAAAGCCGGCAAAGAGGAGAATACCATCTGCTTTCTCTGCCCGATTGGGAATACGAAAAGCAGGCTCGGGCTGCAGAGCTTTGCCCTGTGCGCATTATTCGGGTAGAACAAGAGCGCAGTCGTAAAAGTTGAGTTTTACTTTTCCAAAACCAAAACTACTTTCCCCGTCGTTTTTCCGGACTGAAACAAGCGCAGGGCTTCGGGTAGTTGCTCAAAGGGCATGCGATGGCCGATGTTGGGCAAGCCGAGGTTGAGCTGTTCAAGAGCTTGCAACTGCTTTCTCAAAACCTCCACTTGTTCGTACAGGTAAATGAGGTTGAATCCCAGTATGCCCACATTGCGATGGGTCATGGCCTGAGGGTCTATCTTGGGGCGGGTAAAGTATTTCCACATCAAACGCAGATAATTGGGCTTATCTCGTGTGTCTGCGTAACGCGCTGCTCCATAGACAATCATGCGGCCTTGTGAAGCCAGTTTGGCATAGCTCTCTTGAAGAATCTTTCCCCCTATGCACTCCATGATGAGTTGCAGAGGTCTTCCATCCAGGGCTTTGTCCAGTTGTTTAGGAAAATCCGAGCCTCGAACAATGACCCGGTCGTAACCTTCTTTTTGGCAATAGGATATTTTATTGCTGTTTCCTACGGTACCGATGGTGAAAGCCTCGTACTTTTTGGCGATGCGGTGGGCAAAAGTCCCTACTCCGCCTGCTGCGCTGTGGATGAGTACGGTCATTCCCTTTTGCAAGTTGCCCAGCTCGACCAAGGCGTAGTAGGCCGTTAGAGCCTGGACAAGGTAGGCTGCACCGTGTTCGTAGCTCCATTCTTTCGGCAAGGGATTTAGGTAAGCTTCAGGGTGGGTGATATGTGAGACATAGGCGCCAAAACGGGTAACGCCCATAACCCGGTCTCCGGCCTTAAATCGACTTACTTCCGGCCCCACTTCGAGGACCTCTCCTGCGAACTCCAGCCCCGGAATGAAGCGCTCTTTGGGTGCTGCCTGATACAGGCCTTTGGCCGAGAAGACGTCGGCAAAGTTCAGGCCGATGGCTTTGATTTTGACCAAAACTTCTTTGCCGGAAGGCCGTGAGAGAGGCTCTTCAACCGGTTCGAAGCCGGACAGGCTGCCGGGTTTGACGTACCAGGCCTTTCTACTGATGGTGTTCATAGACAATCGGGATTGATGCCGAGTACATAGCGTTCGACAACGTGGATTTGTTTTGCCGTTTCAGCCCCGAGAAAGCCGTTGATGTCTTCGTTTTTCAACTTGTTTTGGGCTAAAGCAGTTAGTTTGCGGGCCAGAGGCAGGTAAGACCAATGCCACTTTTCCTCTTCATAGCCGTGGGGTCGCTTGGAGCCTTTGGCCGTATAGACCTGGCAAAAGCCGTATTCAGCGGCATGAGCTTGCAACCATTGGTAGGTTTTTAGGCCCTCTCCTTTTTCAAAATAGCTGTTTTCCAGGGCGTTGATGTCGATGTCGGTACCCCAGTGGTGGCGGGAAGTTCCCGGCATGGAAGAGTAGCGCAAGATAGCTTGAGCCCTTTTGACAGGGTTTTTGACGGCTTTCGCCAAATTTTTTCCTTCGACAGGGCGTTTACCCGTCCATTTAGCTTCCCAAATGGCTTTTTGGCGGATAAAGGGGCGTGTGGCCGAGATGATGGTGAGTTTAATGCCGTCTTGGCGGGCAGCCTCGTACATTTTGGCGAAAGCCTCAAAAGCGAGCCGATGGAGGAAGTAGCCCTCTTCGTCGGCATAAGGTGCTCCAAAGCGGACGAACTCAGGCTGTTTGGCCGGGTCGAATTTGCCGGTCAGGTAGTCAATGGAAAAGAGATACGTGCTGTCGAAAGGATTTTGAGCTTGGGGGTTTTTGAGGCTGTTGGTTTTTTGTTCAGTTTCTTCTGCGGGCTCTTTTGTCGAGTTTTCCTCTGTTTGCGAAGAGCAGGCCAGGAGCAAGGCCAGGAGCAAAAAGGGGTAGATGTTCATAGTTCAAGAGGTTTTTGATTCAGCCTTAACGGGGTACCCAAACAGTCCTTTTTCTTTGATGGCTTGTACGACTTCCGGCGGTACGGAGCTTTCCCAGCCCGTTTCTCCGGCTTGCAATTGGGCCAACACCTGGTCGGTGGGTATTTTGAGTGCTTTGGGGTTGAAATAGCGCACATCCACGATTTGGCCGCTGTCTTGCAGGTGTTTGTAGATGTATTTCATGCCTTGGGGAATGGGTAAGTTTTGGGAGTCCATGCGGTGTCGGTCATCGGATTCGATGTTGGGATAGACGTACATGGTAACGTTGCGGGTAAAAATTTCTCCAAAGGATACCAGCAGGCGGCCGTCTTTGTTGCGCTCGTATTTTTCGCGTATGAGGTCGAGCAGGCGGTAAGCACCAATGACCAGCCCCACTTTTTGGATGCGAAAATCGGAAAGATACTCGATCAACTCGTTGTAGTGCTCGTAATTGGAAAAGAGCACGATTTTGTCCATGGCGGCCAGTACTTCGGCCCGGTCGATGAAGTCCTGTTCTCGTTCTTCTTCTTCTCCTTGTAAATCTTCAAAGCGCAGTTCGGCCAGCACTTCGGCGCGCGCCGCTTCTTCATCGCCCAGGTCTTCTCTGAATTGTCGGAAGGCATTGGTAAAGGTATCTGCGTGCAAGAGGGTTGGTGGGCGGAAGTTTCCTCTGGAAATCATGACGTTTTGCTTGTAGAGGAGCTCTGATCCGTGTAGGGGGCCTTTGTTGTCAAAGAGGGTGATGGGTGTCAGGCCGTATTTGATGAGCCAGTAGCTGATCAGGCGGTTGTCGAGTTGTTGGAAGTTCGGCCCTGTGAGCCTTACCATGTCAATAACCACACGCCCTTGCAGTCTATCCATGAGAGAGCGCAGCAATTTACGGGGTTTGTCGTAGAAGCGGAAGCAGGCATAGATCAAATTAACCCCTAAGATGCCGATGGCTTCCTGTTGCTGTTTTTTGTTGTAGTCTTCCAAATTGACGTGTAGCACAATGTCGTTGGGGGGGCTTTCGGGTTCGAGTTGGAAGCGCAACCCGAGCCAGCCGTGCCCGCGCACGGTGCGTTGATAATTCACCGTGGCCACGGTATTGGCAAAGGCGAAAAAGTTGGTGTCTGGCCGGCAGTTGCCCAAACGCTCGTCAATGAGGCCGTACTCGTGGTCCAACATTTTGTTGATGCGGGATTCACAGACGTACCGCCCCTTTTTCTCTGCACCGTAAATGACGTCGGAAAAAATTTTGTCGTAAGCCGACATGGTTTTGGCTATGGTGCCTGCAGCAGCCCCTGCCTGAAAAAAATAACGGGCCACTTCCTGGCCCGCTCCGATTTCTGCAAAAGTGCCGTAAATGGCGGGGTCCAAATTGATCTCCAGGGCTTTTTGTTCGGTCTCGAGTACTTGCTGCATAGAACGGTTAATATTTTACTTGTTGCAAAGATACGGAAACTTGGGCAGCTTAATTCAGAAGATGCCGGTACGAACATAAGCCCGTCTTATTCTGTTATACTCCATCGAAACATTCGGGCTATGGAAAGCTCTCGAAGGGTCGAAACGCAGCAAGCCCGAACCGGCCTACTGACCCCAAACCTACTATACCCAAACCGAAATGGTTTGGGATATTTACAACTCGCAAATGAGCGAAAGGTAGGGGGGGAGGCGTCAGCCTCCCAAACCACTTCGCCATGAGTATATTTAGACAGGGGTTGGAACAAATCTCTTGCACCTGAAACTCTTTTTCTTTCGAGTACTTTTTGGGATTGAAACGACCCCAAATTGGCCTCTTATTTTTTTGAAGCAACCTTTGCGTTTTTGTATGCGTATAGGGCTTTTGATCGGACTTCTTGCTAAATCCGCTTATCGGCTTATGGAAAAACACTTCGATTTTCATCATTCTTTTTGGGGAGTAGTAGTGGTTTTGTTGCTGCTTGTGTCGGGCCTTTCCGTGGCTTTGTCGGATGGTAAGCCGGAATGGACAGCTGCAACACCGGTCTATCAGGTGTTGCGTTATCTGGGTGAGCCCAAAGCCGATCACGAATTGCGCAGCACGGAAAGACTGGTCAAAATGGGTGAGGAAATCGTGCATCGGGGATATACCGTTGGCCCTGACGGTAAGCGCAGTCGTTATGTGAGCAAGTATTACGTTTGTACGAGCTGTCACAATGTACAGCGAGAAGATCCCGATCTGCGCGTTAGTGATCCGGAAGCTCGCCTACCTTATGTAAAAGCTAAAGGTATTCCCTTTCTGCAAGGCACCACTTTTCGGGGCATTGTCAATCGGGAAAGTTGGTACAACGACGATTACGTGAAAAAATACGGGGGAGAAGCTATCGGGAAAGCCCATAAGAGCCTGAGAGAATCCATCCAGCTCTGTGCCGTGCAATGTTCTCAGGGGCGCCCCATGGAGCGCTGGGAGATTGATGCGGTCCTGGCTTATTTTTGGACTTTGCAGTGGACCTTAGGCGATTTGGGCTTATCGGAAGAGGACTACCAAAAACTAAGGAAAGAAAGCTCGGTTCAAAGAGACAAAGAGTATTTGCGCAGCTGGCTCAAAACCTTCTACCTGCAAAAGTCGCCGGCTCATTTTTTTGACGCTCCGCCGGACAAGCGCAAGGGCTATGGATTAAAAGGGCGTGCTGCCGTAGGTAAAGATCTTTACGAGTTGAGCTGTTTGCACTGCCACAAAGCCGGGGGGGTCTCGCACTACATCTTAGACGAGGGTAAGCTCAGCTTTAAACATTTGAAATCTAAAATAGAAAAGGATTCCCACATGTCGCTTTATCAAATCATTCCTTATGGAACGTATGCCATTCCGGGGCATCGGCCTTATATGCCGCATTATCCCCTGGAGCGGATGAGTAAACAGCAGGTAGAAGATTTGAGAGCTTTTGTGGAGCGCATGAGCAAATAAAAACGGCTTGTACCGAAAACCCCGTAATGCAGTGCTAAACGTTAAAACAAGAACAACATGGAGTACAAAACTTTGCTTTCTCTTTTTCTTTGGACAGGCTCTTTGCTGGGGCTGTCATTTTTTTCTTCTTGTCATACAGACCCTATCGTGGTAAGCGTACCCGGTGGAGGGTCTTATCCCAATGTCAACCCCGGAAGTGGTGAAGAATGTGAGGACGGTACCATTTCTTTTCAGTACGAAGTCCTTCCGCTCTTGGTCTCTTCTTGTGCCACCAGCGGTTGCCATGATGCGGCCTCCCATAAAGACGGGGTGATTTTGGATTCTTATGAAAACATCATGGAAGAAGTTAAGCCCAATAAGCCACCCAGCAAGAGCAAATTGTATCAGGTTTTGGTGCGTTCGGGGCGCGAACGCATGCCACCGCCACCGGCTGATCCTTTTACCCAGGAGCAAATCGACCTCATCGCCACCTGGATAGAGCAAGGAGCCTTGAATACCACTTGTTCGCCTGCTTGCGATGCTAATAACCATAGCTTTCAGGCGGATATTTTGCCCATCATTCAACAATCTTGTGTGGGCTGCCATAGTGGATCTCAAGCCTCCGGATCGGTTTGGTTGGAAACCTACAACGACATTTATCCGTATGCCATCAATGGAAAGCTGTTGGGCACTGTCAAACATCAAGCCGGATATAGCGCTATGCCTCCGGGCGTGCAACTGAACGATTGCCGCATAGCTCAAATTGAAAACTGGATCAACAATGGCGCACCCAATGATTAAAGCAACTTCTTTTTTTATCCTGGTTTTGTTGTCGCTCAGCGCTTGTTACTACGACAACAAAGAGGATTTGTACATCATTCTGTCTTCCGGAGAATGCGATACGGTGGCAGTTAACTATACCCAAACTGTTCAGCCTCTGTTGGACGCTCAGTGTGTCTCTTGTCATCAGGCGGGGAATAGCTCGGGCAATGTATTGCTCGACAGCTATGCTTCGGCTAAGCAATACGCCGAAAACGGCCGCCTTATGGGCAGTGTGAAACACGAAAGCGGTTACAGCTCTATGCCCCCGGGTGGTAGCTTGTCCGATTGTGATATCGCCAAACTGGAAGCTTGGGTGGCGGCGGGTTCTCCGGAAAATTGACGATTTCCCCTTTTGTGGCTCGGGCTGTAAAAGGCCCGGGCTTTTTTCTTTTAAAGTAGAGATAAAATGTGCAGTGGATGTTTTCTTGTCAGGAAAAAAATTGCTCTTTTTGTTCTTCTTTTGCTGGCAAGCCTTTCGGCAAATGTGATTTTGGCTCAAGAATATGTGTCGAGAACTTTTAGAGGGACACGGATCATCAATGGCCATTCCATAGAAACCGTGCGTACCGGAGAGCTGGAGTTTCTCATTTCCCATCGCTTTGGATTTGTCAATCGCGGTGTTTACGATTTCTTCGGCTTGGATCAGGCCACCATGCGTCTGGGTTTTGAGTATGGAGTTAATGACAGACTGATGTTGGGCGTTGGCCGAAGCACTTATGGAAAACATTACGATGTCTTTGCCAAGTATCGCCTGGTGCGTCAAAGCACAGATGGTCGAATACCTCTTTCCATCACGCTTTTGAGCACGGCGGCCATTCACACCCTCAGGCCTACCGACCCCAATTTTCCCCTTCGCATACAAAATCGCTTGGCTTATACCTGGCAGGTGTTAATCGGAGGCAAGCTAAACGAGCGTTTGAGCTTGCAGTTTATGCCTACTTTGGTGCATTACAATCTGGTGGAGACAGCTGAGGACCACAACGACTTGCTCAGCGTGGGCGGAGCTGCGCGTTGGCGATTCACCAAAAACGTAGCTCTTGTCGTGGAGTATTACTACGTTTTACCCGGTCAACGCAGTGTGGACTTGCCCAATGCTCTAGCTATTGGTTTTGACATCAATACCGGTAGCCACGTCTTTCAGCTTCAGTTTACCAATGCCACGGGTATGATTGAAAAGGCCTTTATCGGAGAAAGCACGGGATATTGGAAACGGGGAGACATCCATTTCGGTTTTAACTTGGCACGCACCTTTAAACTCAAAGGCAGGAGGTATTAAAACCGGTTTTTCTTTTTTAGTTTTGCTGTATGAGCAAAACCTTGCTGATTACCGGCGGCACCGGCCTGGTAGGGCGCCATTTGGCGAAAGCCGCCCTGAACAGGGGGTATTCCGTTGTGGTGTTGACCCGTCGTCTGCCTTTCGGCAAATGGAAAACTTCGCCGGAGCATAAGCAACTTTCCTATTGTGGGTGGACCTATCTGCGCATGCCTGAACAGGCCGTCTTGAAAGCCGATGCTGCAGTGCACTTGGCTGGTGCTAATATTTTCACAAGGCGATGGACTTCCCGAAGGAAAAAACTCATTCTCGAAAGCCGGGTGCAACCGTCTTTGGCATTGGCTTCCATTTTGCGAAAGCAGGGGAAAAAACTTTCTGCTTATGTGAGTGCCTCGGCTGTGGGGTATTACGGTACCCTTACTTCGGAGGAAGTGTTTGGCGAAAGCCAGCCGCCTGGTCGGGACTTTACGGGGCAGACGGGTTTCCAATGGGAAAGAGCTGCCGATGAGGTAGCTGCTTTAGGCGTGCGTACCGTTAAATTGCGTACGGGTATTGTATTAGCTTCCGATGGAGGGGCTTTGGCTAAGATGCTGCCTATTTTTCGCCTGGGTCTGGGTGCTCCTCTGGGTACGGGTCGGCAGTACTTTCCTTGGATACATGTTGAAGATTTGGTGAACATGTATCTCATGGCTTTGGAAAGTGAAGAGCTGGAAGGCGCTTACAATGCTGCCGTGCAAAGCGATACCACTTCCAAATCTTTTAGCGCAAGCCTGGCTAAAGTGTTGGGAAAGCCTTACTTCATGCCGACCATTCCGGGCTTTGTCTTGCGTTCGATTTTGGGCGAGCGTTCGAAGCTGTTGTTGGAGGGGTCCAGGGTCTCCGATGAAAAAATCAGGGCTGCCGGTTTTGTTTTCCGGTGGAGGGAATTGGAGTTGGCTTTGACCGATTTGCTCAAGCGTTAAAAACACGATGGTGAGAAACAGTCGGGGGGATAGGTCGCTACTCCTTAAATGGTTTTTTGTTATGCCTGCCCCACGAAATGTTTTGGGGTATTGATACCCGCCACGCATTGTTTTGGGAATTGTTTATTTGCGTTGCGGCCCCCGCTTGCCCTGCAAAGCTTCGCCGCGCAGCTCGGGCTACGCCTACGTTTTGCGCCTTAGCGGAAACCACACCGACGGCGTGCTCATTTTCCCTACCCACTTCGTTTCGGGTATGTTCTCATAGCAAAATGGTTTGGGAGGCTTTAGCCTCTTAAAACTCCTTTATTTTTCACTCGTTTGTGAGCAGGGAAGATTCCAAACCCCTTCGGTTTGGGGATTGGGTGTGTCGCAGATTCCGAATGGGTCGTTTTGAGCCCTGTTTTCCGTTAAAAATGCATCTTTTTTGAAAAAAAAATGACTGTTTTAAAGTTTTTTTGGGAGTTGCGTTTTTTTTGTGTAAGGCCTTGGTTGTCAAGGATTTATGTTTGTTTTTGGTTGAAAAAAAAAACGGGGAACTTCTGTGTTTTTTCAACGGTTTGTGGAAAAAAAGTTGTGGAAAAATTTGGTAGAAAGAAAAAAGCTCGTATCTTTGCAGGGAAAGTACAGATAAAGTATAGCAATTAAACAGTAGATAGATAGAATTAGAGGGGGTGTTAAATAGTAAAAAACATCCTGTTATGGGCCTTGTTCTGCAACTTAGCAAGCACTATACTTCGGTACTTCGGTACTAATGCAGATGGAAGGAAATTTTGTTCCTGCTTCTGCTATGCCAGATGCCTACCTCTACAACGGCAAAGAGCTGAATAAAGACTTCGGCCTGAACTGGTACGACTACGGTGCGCGCTGGTACGATGCGGCGGTGGGTCGTTTCCCTTCGATCGACCGGTATGCCGAGAAGTATGCTTTCCA
>Ga0256839_1005747_pt1 | contig 11281 bp, 7 predicted proteins | sample 354166metaG_FD_185968 | JGI IMG/M metagenome (GOLD analysis project Ga0256839, IMG submission 185968) | Hydrothermal vent microbial communities from Mid Atlantic Ridge, Atlantic Ocean - 354-166 | ecosystem: Environmental > Aquatic > Marine > Hydrothermal vents | place: Atlantic Ocean: Mid... | reverse complement strand
GACCTTAAAATTTATCAAGCCCTAAACAATAAAGAGGTATTTATCTACAAGTCAAACAATTAAGAAAATTAAACCTAACAGGATGCTAAAAAACACCTCCAATATTTATAAGAAATTGAATAACAATAAGTATTTATACCAATAACCTTCAAAACACCTATACATAAATACCTATCAATCAATATTTAGTATGACTTATCCCAAACTTACACACAAAGTTATCCACAGGTCACCGGGATAACTTTTACCACCCTCATTGACCTAAAAAAATATTTTCACAAAGAAAATGTATTTATTTTTTTTGTAACGTATTTTTTTTCAATAAGCAATGATAGAATCACCCACTTATCGTTTTATTTGAATATCTAATGTCTATTGACCCGCAGCTTATTCCATCTGATACCCCTGCTTTTGAATTTAAAAGCAGTACCATTACTGTGCCTGTCTTAAACCTATTTCATTCAGAAATAAGTATTATTACCGAACAGTTACAAGCCAAGGTTCAATTAGCTCCGGAATTCTTTACCCATTCAGCCATCTTAATCGATGTGCAAGCCGCCCAAGAACTAGACCTAACCACCTTGATTGAGGTGATTCGCGGCGCAGGTATGCATCCGATTGGCGTGCGTGGCGGTTCAAGCGCACAGCAAGCAATGGCTAAAGAATTAGCCTTATCGGTCATGACATCACAACATGAGCCGCCGGCCACTGAACCCGAAGGGGCAATTAAACCCGTGCCCGAAACCACCGAAGACAAGCCGACACAAACGCCGACTGCGACTATTATAGAAACGGTAACTATTGAACACCCTATTCGCTCAGGCCAGCGCATCTATGCCAAAGGGGATTTAGTCGTGTTAGCACAAGTCAGTGCCGGTGCAGAAATTATGGCTGAAGGTAATATCCATATATACGGCACACTGAGAGGCCGAGCACTCGCCGGCGTATTAGGTAATGAAAATGTACGCATTTTTTGCTCAGATTTACAAGCCGAATTAATCTCTATTGCCGGTAATTATCGTGTCAGTGAAGATATCGATGACTCAGCGCGCGCAACCCCTGTACAAATTCATTTGAATAAGCAAGCTTTAATTATCAAACATATTTAGGAGACAGACCATTGGCTAGAATTATCGTTGTCACATCAGGAAAAGGTGGCGTAGGAAAAACGACTACGAGTGCAGCCATTGCTATGGGACTTGCTAAAAAAGGACATAAAACAGCCGTTATTGATTTTGATGTCGGCTTACGAAACCTAGATCTCATCATGGGTTGCGAGCGGCGTGTCGTTTATGACTTTGTCAATGTTATCAATGGTGAAGCAACACTCAATCAAGCACTGATTAAAGACAAACGCTGTAACCAATTATTTATTCTGCCCGCATCACAAACGCGTGATAAAGACGCGCTAACAAAAGAAGGCGTTGGTAAAGTTCTGGAAGAACTCTCTAAAACCTTTAAATACATTGTATGCGACTCGCCGGCCGGCATTGAGCGTGGTGCTAATTTAGCCATGTATTTTGCTGATGATGCATTTGTAGTGACTAATCCGGAAGTCTCATCCGTACGCGACTCTGATCGTATGCTAGGCATTTTAGCCAGCAAATCCAAGCGTGCAGAATCAGGTGATGAGCCCATTAAGGAATACCTATTACTCTCTCGCTATGACCCAAAACGCGTTAAACTAGGTGCCATGTTAAGCGTTGAAGATGTACAAGAAATCTTATCCTTACACTTGCTAGGCGTTATTCCTGAATCAGAATCCGTACTGAATGCATCCAACTCAGGTACACCCATTATCCTTGACGAAGACAGTGATGCCGGCCAAGCCTACAGTGATGTTGTCGCACGTTATCTAGGCGAAGAAGTAGAACATAGATTTATTGAAGAAGCAAAGAAAGGTCTATTCGGTCGCCTGTTTAGGAACTAACCATGAGCTTACTTAATTATTTTAAAACATCCAAACCCAAGACGGCCGCCCTTGCCAAAGAGCGTTTACAAATTCTTATCGCTCACGAAAAAAGCATGCAAAACCAGCCGTCTTATTTACCTGAATTACAAAAGGATTTATTAGCTGTCATTCAAAAATATATCGAGGTTGACCAAGATGCGGTCTCGGTTGTTTTTGATAGCGATGATGATCAGGAAACACTAGAGCTTAATATCATTCTACCCGAACATCAACACACCTAATTTTTTACTATTTTTATATGAGGCAAGACACTATGAGTAATTCAATCGGCAGTACTGCAGGAAAAGTTTGGGAATTTTTAAATGCCAATGGCCCTGCCAGTGCCACTAAAATAACCACGGCAACAAAACTTAACAAAAGTGAAGTGCAACGCGCTATCGGCTGGCTGGCTTGCGAACAAAAGTTAAATTTTGAAACCAAAGGACGTACTGAAACAATTTCACTACGTTAGAAATATATTCCTTTTTTGCTAACACATCAAATGCTTTCTCATAAGCATTTGATGTACTTTACTTTTTACCCCATTCCTCATACCTCCCTCTATACATGAAGGTTTTAATTGTCGATAACGTCAAGTTATTTCAAGTCATTATCTCCAACTTATTTGCCAGCCATGACCTAGAACCGGTCATGCAAGAAACAGGACAGGATGCATTATCAACACTGACTCAAAACACGATTGATATTATTTGTATTTCCATGTATTTACCGGATACGGATGGCATCTCACTATGCCAGCAAATACGTGCATTAGAAGCCTATCACTACACCCCGATTATTCTCTTCACCTCAGAAACCAACCCGGCATCACTGAAAAAAGCGATGACAGCAGGTATCACTGAAATATTTGACAAACAAGATATCCAACAACTTGTTACGTACATAAAACGCTTTTCTATTCAACATCAAGCCCTAAATGCGCATATTCTCTATATTGAGGATTCAGTTTCGCAACAGGCTGCGACCACCGCCATATTTGAATCATTTGGCTTAAACGTCACCCATTTTAATAATGCGGAAGAGGCTTGGGAGCATTTTGTAAAAAATGATTATGATTTGGTTGTCACGGATATTATCCTAGAAGGCAACATGAGCGGCATTACACTGGTTAGCCATATTCGCCGCCTAGAAGGACAAAAAGGCAACACACCGATTTTAGCTCTCACCGGCTTTGATGATATTTCCCGCCGTATCGAATTATTTAATTTAGGCGTAAATGACTATATTATCAAACCGATTATTCAGCAAGAAATCATGGCACGTATTAAAAACCTGATTGTCAGCTATCGTTCCACGCAACTTCAAGTCAACCTAATTTCCAAAGTACTAGAAAATAGCCTCGAAGGTATGTTTGTGACCGAATATAACAAAACCATACGTTCTATCAATAAAACATTTGTAGAAATAACGGGGTATACGCACCAAGAAGTCAAAGGAAAATCACTGCTTAGCATCATGACGGGGGAGCTGAGTGAAGTCAATCAAATTTGGAACACCGTTGACCAACAAGGCAGCTGGCAAGGAAAGATCACGATTCGCAATAAAAGCGGGCAATCCTACCTAGTCTGGTTAAACTTATTTTATATTAAAAATTCTCAAGATATCATCTCGCATTATATCGGACGTATGCATTTATATAAGCCTTAACTTACCCAAAAACTAAATTGAGCGACTTATGTCAAAATACCCACCTTATTTTGCACCAACAACTCAATATCTTGTGCCGAAACCGGTTTGCTAAAATAGTAGCCCTGCGCCATATCACAGCCCTGTCTTTGTACAAAATCCAGCTGTGACTTTGTTTCAACCCCTTCAGCGATAACACGCAAACCCAAACACTGAGCCATCGCAATAATCGCTTTTACCAAGGCTGCATTGCCTGAATCTAGTAACAGGTATTGAATAAATGACTTATCAATTTTCAAAATATCCACGGGAAAGCGACGTAAATAACCCAGTGATGAATAGCCCGTACCGAAATCATCAACTGAAAAGGCAACGCCTAATTGCTTTAGTCTTTGTAGCATATCCACCGTAAAGGGCACATCCTCAAGCATTAAGCTTTCTGTAATTTCCAGCTGTAAGGCCTCAGCAGGAATTTGATATTGCTTAATCAGCCGAGCCAGCAAAGCACTGCTATCCACTTTATTACAAAATTGCCGCGTAGACATATTAATGGCAATATGCAATGATCCCAAGCCCTGTTGTTGCCATTGCTGCAGTTGCTGACAGGCAGTTTCCAGCACCCACTCTCCTACCTCTAAAATTAAATCACTCTCTTCGGCAATGGAAATAATCTCTTCTATATCAATATGCTGATATTTTGGACTCTGCCAGCGTAGTAGAGCCTCCACACCACAAATCGTATTATTATTCAAATCGACAATAGGCTGATAATGCAAACAAAGCTCTTGGTTGCGCAGTGCAAAGCGTAAATCTTTATCTAATTCCATCCTGCGTTGCGCATAGGCCGTTAACTCTGTCGAGAAAAAGGTATAGGCATTTTTTCCCTTTTCTTTTACCTCATACATTGCCAAATCAGCATTTTTCAGCATACAATTAAAATCTTCCCCATCTTCAGGGTAGGAAGCAATGCCAATACTCGCACCGATATAAATAACGTGCCCCTCAATCTCGAAGGCCTCGGTCAACGACTCCAAAATCTTTTCAGCAACAATCGCGGCATCATGTTTTTTAGTCATTTCGGTCAAAATAACCGTAAACTCATCTCCCCCTAGCCGTGCAATTGTATCAACCCCCCGTAAACGCGCAGAGAGCCGCACTCCCACCTGCTCTAACAGCAAATCACCAAAAGCGTGCCCTAGACTATCATTGACCCGCTTAAAGCGGTCTAAATCAATTAATAATAAAGCAAACTGGGTATTATTGCGTTTAGCTAATTTATAGGCATATGCTAGACGCTCATTAAATAAATTGCGATTGGGCAGTTGAGTAAGTTGATCATAATTTGCTAAATAGTGTAGTTTTTCATAGGCTTTTTGCTTTTTTGTCATTTCCCTGTTGAGCTCCATGGTTCTTTTGCTCACCAGTAGCTCCAAATTAACGCTATGTTGCCTTAATTGCTCTTGTGCATGAATCAGAGCCACTTGTGTTGCAACACGCGCCAGCACAATCGGCAAACTAATCGGCTTAGTAATATAGTCAACTGCACCTAACTTAAAGCCGGCGAGTTCATCTTCTACCTCACTTTTAACCGATAAAAATATAACGGCAATTTTATCACCTTGTTCCAATAATTTAATCTGCCTACACACTTCATAGCCATCAATCCCTGGCATTAAAATATCCAACAACACCAAATCAAATGGCTCTTGTTGTATTTTTTCTAATGCCAAAGCACCATTATTGGCCACATTAACAGAGTACTTATCCTTAAGAGTATCGTATAGTAGATTGGTGAAAAAACGCTCATCATCTACAATTAAAATTTTTGCTTTACACATAAAATTAACGTAAAAGTATTTATTATTTTTTGAATTTACGCCTGCATCCTTTTAAAAACAAGGCCTTATTAGGCATATCATACCAGCACAAATACGACTATTCCATTTCCTTCCTTAACGCTCATATCCCTATATTCTCTAAGCCATATAACATGGTAAGGCTATTTTACGATGCACCAATATAGAGCAGCCATCACTGCCGACTTATCTCCCCCAAAACTGACTCAATAACAGACTAATCAGGCCGAATAAGCCGAGAAAAATCTGCTTTTGTCGCCTGCTTGACATATTGATTAATATGAAAAAAGCGTTTCGCCTCTTTAAAACTCAAATTCGTTTGTATCTGTCCTTTTGCATAAATCATTTCATCTGAATAACCATTCAAAAACCAGCGATAATCAAACAAAGCGACTTGCTTAGGGGTAAGCACACTGCGCAAATCAGACTGTAAGCCTGTAAAACAATTATGTGTGAGCGTATTATAAAATTCAGGTTGCTGATAAAGCTGGTTTACCCGTTCAATAATACGCATTAAAATGGCCTGACGTACGCTAGCAGTTAAATTTAGCGGATAAACAAATACTTGCTCCTGACGATAATGCGTGCGCAAGCGCAAAATATCTACCTCGTCCGCTAAAACATAAATCACTTCATATTGCTTAAAAAGGCCATGTAATCCAGTTTGAGGCTGATTTTTAGCCAACCGCGTTTCTAATGACACCACTAAATGCTCGCCTGTCGTAAAGCCAAAACTCAGCATCGTATGCGCAATCGCTAAATTACCATCCCAATAAGACAGGATATAATCCACTTCATTTAATTGTTCAATATCAAAGCGTTTATTATAATAATGCGGCGTAAAATCCGTTTCTGTTCGATAATCAAAATCGCGAATATCATATACCGTAATATGAGTGCCCTCTTGTTGCACATGCGGCAGTTTAGCGACACTGGTTTGCCAGTTTTTATTAGCTTGTGGTTGCTTTTGCGCCCATAAACCCATCACGCTAAGATACAAAGCAAATATCCAATAAAAAGCAGTGGGCTTTTTAACAAAAAATAAAATGCCGGGCACTAATACAGCAAAGATAATAAGGATTAATACCTTTACAAAAGGCGCGAAACCATAAAAATATAAAGCAAGTAAGCTCCATAGCCATAAAGCCCCTATTGCCGTGCATAAGATAGCGTTAACAAAACGATGTAGCATTATAACTCCTCACGGCCGGCACCTAATATTTTGTGCAATACATCAATGGCCTGATCAAAGTCAAAATCTTCAATGGCTTGCTGTAAGTTTTGCACCAAGGGCTGAACCTGTTCAGGTAAATGCTGCTTTATTTGCATTAAAACCTCTAATGCTGCGGCATCTCCATTCTGCAACAACGTCAATAAGGGGCTTGTTATGTCTGCTAACTGCTGAACCGATAACTTTATATGCCTATTTTTGGGTTCGGCATCGACTTTGGCTTCTGAGCGATGTAAATGCTCAAACTGTTGCAATTCCCTAAATAATTGCTGAAAATCTTGTTTAAACATGAAAAGCGCATGTTCAATCGCCCCTTCGGCCGCAAAGGCTTGTTCAAGCTCAAGACAACTTTGCTGCAGTTTAGTCGCACCAATATTGCCTGTTACCCCTTTAATCGTATGTACAATGCGCCTGACATCCTGAAATCTTTGCTCTGCCAGTGCCTGCTCAATTAGCGTAATGTCCGCTTGGTGGTCTTGATAAAATTCACGCAATAATTTTGCAAATAACGCCCGGTTCCCCCCCACGCGCGTCAAGCCCCAATCAACATCTAAATTATCAGAATAATCCGGCAGCATAACGTAACTACCCTCGTCTTGCTGAATAAGTCTTTGTTTCATGCCATCATCAGATAGGCTAGGCTGTAGCCAACGCGCCAGTGTATTATGCAACTCATCAGGGTCAATCGGCTTGGTAATATGCTCATTCATGCCCGCATTAAGGGATTTTTCCTTATCTCCCACCATCGCATGCGCCGTCATAGCAATAATCGGCAAATCGGCAAAATCAGGCATTTGACGGATACGTTCTGTTGCCTGTATACCGTCCATTTCCGGCATTTGAATATCCATTAAAACCAAATCCAATTTTTTGCCAAACCGCTTAACTTTACTCAGTGCATCTAAACCATTTACAGCCACTTCAACCTGCAAGCCAAATGACTGTAAAAGCTCTTCGGCGACTTGTTGATTAATATGGTTATCTTCCACTAATAATACCGTACCTGACAAACTATGTACGACCACAAGCTCATTATCAGCAACCGTGCGTGCTGTAGGTTTTAAGGCTTTCATAATGCCATCAAATAAAGTTGAGGGGGTCACAGGCTTAACAATAAACCCATCCAAGCCAACTTCTTCCGCTTCCCTAACCACTTCATCCAACGCATAAGCTGTCACCATGATAATCGCAGGTATTTGACTGATTTGAATATTTTGTTGTATATGTCGGACAGCCTCCAAGCCATTAACTTCCGGCATTGCCCAGTCCATCAAAATCAAATCAAAGTTTTTTTCCGCTGTTTGTAAGCTAATGTAAGCTTCAGTCGCACAAGAAACGGTCGTCACCTTAAAAGATAATGAGGCGAGTTGATCGCGTAATACCTTACGTGCCATTTGATTATCATCAACAACCAATATACGTAACCCTCGTAAATCAGGTTGCGGCACTAAACGTGTATTGGTTTGCTGTGCACCTAATCCAAATTCAGCAAAAAAGAAAAAACGACTACCATGACCCACTTCACTTTCTACACCTAGCATCCCATTCATCATCGTGACTAATTTTTTGCAAATAGCCAAACCGAGACCTGTACCACCATGTAAACGTGTCGTAGAGGCATCGACCTGAGAAAATGCATCAAATAAAATGCCTTGCTGGTGCGCCGGAATACCACAGCCCGTATCCGCTACCACAAATTTTAAAACAGCTTTATGCTCTGTGATATCAACCGGCTCAACCGTCACCTCAATACTGCCTTGCTCGGTAAACTTTAACGCATTACTACATAAATTATTCAAGACTTGAGCTAATCGCGTCGGGTCGCCAATCAATGTTGCCGGCACCTCCGGTGCAATATCTAAGGTAATTTCAATATTTTTAGCCGCCGTTGCAAAACGAAACAAATCGGCAATATTTTCAAAGACCTCATCTAACTGAAAGCTAACAGATTCTAAATGCAATTTATCAGCTTCAATTTTAGAAAAATCTAAAATATCATTAATAATGGTTAATAAAGAATTACCGGCACTTTGAATTTTATGAATATAATCCTGTTGCTGTGCAGTCAAATCCGTTTTTAGTACCAAATAACCTAAACCAATAATCGCATTCATGGGGGTGCGAATTTCATGACTCATATTGGATAGAAATTCACTTTTAAACTGGCTGGCACGTTCCGCCGCCTGTTTGGCTTTAGCCAGCTCTATTTCAATTTGCTTATTTTCGGTAATATCAAAAATAGCACCTTGCAAATACAGCGGCTGTTGCGCGGCATCATATAGCGCAATTCCTTTTTCATGTAGCCAGCGTATTGACTGGTCTTTATGTACAATTCGATACTCTATGGCATAAGGCTGATGCGTTGCAATAGCATGCATCATTTTGGCAGTCACTTTTTGCTTATCCGCCGGAAAGGTTAGTTGCGTTAGACTCCTGCCCCCCTCGGTAAAATCTGCGGCAGAATAGCCACTAATGGAAGCAATGGCATCACTAATAAATGAAATAGACCATTTATTCTCAGCTGTCATTTGATATTGATAGAAGGTGCTGGGAATATTATGAATTAAAGAACTTAATTGTTGCTCTCTCTCAACCAGCTTATGTTCTGCTAATTTACGTTCGGTAATATCGGAACGAATAGCAATATATTGCTCAAGCTCACCTTGGCTATTACACAAACCTAAAATGGTACTATCCACCCAATAAAGCGAGCCATCTTTTGCTTTATTGCAAATTTCCCCGCGCCACGGTATCCCCTGTGATGCTTGTGCAAACATCTCTGTCCAAAAAGCATACGGGTGTACGCCTGAATTTAAAAACCGATGATTTTTACCTAAGACTTCCTCACGAGTATAGCCGGTAATATGAAAAAAATTATCATTCACATAAGTAATATTACCGTCAATATCCGCCATCGTTACAATAGACGCTGCATCTAAGGCAAACTTATGTTGCTCTAATGCGGTTTGTATTTTCTTAGATTCCGTAATATCCTGTTGCGTTCCCACGGCTCGAATCGCCTTGCCTTGCGCATCCACGGCCACAATAGAGCCAATTGAGTTCACATCAATATAATGCCCTTGTTTATGTCGTAACCTAAATTCATGTTGGTATTGCTTAGCACAGCTAGAAATCGCCTGCGCCAACACTTTAAAGGCCTTCTGCTTATCATCAGGGTGCAACAGCTTTTCCCAGGTCTGATGCAAGCCTTCCAGTTCACTCTCTTGATAACCTAACATTGCCGTATAAGCGGGACTAAAATAAACCTGATTAGTGGTAATATTCCAATCCCATAGCCCTTCTTGTGCCGCATTCATTGCCAACTGAAAACGTTCACTGCTTAACCGAAGTTCCTCTTTTTGTCTGCGCACCTGTAATATCCATAATACAAATATCGCTAACACTAACAGTGAACCTGCTAAAATTTTCCACGCCAAAGTATAATCAATACTATGTTCATAACGAACGGCAAACCACTTCTTTTTAAAGGCATTGATTTGCGCCGGTGTTAAAGTATCTAATACTTTTTGGATAATCCCTGCAAGTTCCGGCCAATCTTTACGTACGGCAAAAGCCAAATCATTACTATAAGGAGTTGGGGCGGCCACTTTAATATTAGTCATTCCTTCTTGTAAAAGAATATGACTGGTAGCCGCCAAATTTCCCATATAAGCATCGGCTTTACCCAGCAACAAAGCTTCTAATGCTTGGCGCGTATTATCCACCAGCACCAATGCTAATTGCGGATAATGCGCTACAAGAATCTCATGATTGGCATAATGTCTCTCAACCACAATTTTTTTATCCAGCAAATCATCAATCCCCGTAATAATAGGGGCATCATCGCGCGTAAAAATAACATAGGGAAACTTTAAATAAGGACGAGTAAACGTCAAATATTGCTCCCGTTCAGAGGTTGTAGACACAGCCGCTAACAGGTCAATTTCTTTAACCTGTACTTGCTCCATAACCTGTTCCCAATCTAATTCCGGATTGAAATTCGTTGTAATACCCAGCACTTTTTCCAAATAAGCCATATACTCGGAAGCAATTCCCAAATAAGCCTTACTCTGTGGGTCAATATATTCAATGGGCGGCCAGTTTGTATCAATGCCTATCTGTATTGTTTTATGCTGTTGTAGCCAAGCTTTTTCAGCCAATGTGAGTGCCAAGGTCGGCGCACTATCGCTTGCCAATTCCGAGTCAATGTCCAATTCAATCCATTTGCGCCGAATGGCCTGCCGCTGTTCACTAGAAATAGTCGCCAAACCTTTCTGCATAATACGATGCCATATTTGCCAATCTTTGCGCACAGCGAAGGCTAACTTAAATTTATCAGCGACCAACCGACCATCAACGCTTAAATTAGTCAATAAGTCTTGTTCCATAAAATAACTGACTACCGCCAAGTTACCCACATAAGCATCCGCCTCGCCTAAAGAAACAGCCTGCAATGCCTCTTCATTAGAGGGCACAAACTTAAAAATAATAGTAGGCACCTTATTTTTAAGTAGCTCATGTATATAAGTTCCTTTAGGTAATGCTACGGTTTTACCGGACAAACCAGCTAAAGAGCGAACCGCCGCCTCCGTTTTA
>Ga0256839_1005746_pt1 | contig 11281 bp, 8 predicted proteins | sample 354166metaG_FD_185968 | JGI IMG/M metagenome (GOLD analysis project Ga0256839, IMG submission 185968) | Hydrothermal vent microbial communities from Mid Atlantic Ridge, Atlantic Ocean - 354-166 | ecosystem: Environmental > Aquatic > Marine > Hydrothermal vents | place: Atlantic Ocean: Mid... | reverse complement strand
CATCGGCGGCGGATGTGGTGAACCGGGCTGATGAATCCCTGATTGCCGATATTCTTTTCCGCTTTGGCGAAGAGCGCAAATCCCGCCGCATCGCACGGGCAATCGTGGCGGCGCGCCAAGAGGCCCCGATAACCACCACCTTGCAACTGGCGGAAATCATCATGAAAAATCTGCCCCGTCCAAAGCCCGGCCAGCCCCACCTCGCGACCCGCAGCTTTCAGGCATTGCGCATCGCGGTGAATGACGAGCTGGGCGAGCTGGCGCGCGGGCTGGTGGCTGCGGAGGCGGCGCTCAAACCCGGAGGATTGCTGGTGGTGGTGAGCTTCCATTCTCTCGAAGACCGGATGGTGAAGCGCTTCATGCAGCTGCGCTCGGGCAATGCGCCGCGGGCCAATCGCTATGCGCCGGAAACCGAATCCGGCCAGCCCCGCTTCTCCCGCGTCACCCGCAAGGCGATCGAGGCAACCCGGGAGGAATGCGAAGCCAACCCGCGCGCGCGCTCGGCCCGTTTGCGCATCGCCCGCAGGCTCGATGCCCCGGCTGGCAATATTTCCCCCCGCGAGATCGGCATGCCGGAGATCGACCTGCATAAAGGCGGTATATTATGAAATCTTTTCTATATCTTCTGGCCGGCGTGGCCGTGGTTCTGGCAGCCAGCAAAACCTATCAGATAAATTATGATGTGCAGCAGGCTGAAATGCGGGTTTCCAAGCTGCTGCGCCAGATCGACAAAGAGCGTGAGGCAATCGCGGTGCTGGAAGTGGAATGGGCCTATCTCAGCCGTCCCGAGCGGCTTCGGGCCCTGGCCTTTACCTATTATGACGAGTTGGGGCTGGATAAAATATATGCAGAGAATTTCGGCGATATTTCCGAGGTGCCGATGCCCCCAGACGAGATCGGTCAAGCGGTTCGGCAAATTGTGGCGAGGATGAACTGATGCAAATCCGCCGCCCGCTTCGCCCATTGCTTCGTATCCTCAAGGCGCGCTCGGTCGGGCTTGATCCTGCATTGGTCGAGGCCGAAGAGCGCGCCGCCCGCTTGCGCCAGCAGCGCGCCGCTGAAAAGCGCCGTGCAGAGCGGCGGATCGGGCTGATGATCGCACTGTTTGGCCTGTCTTTTGTGGCGGTCGGGGCGAAAATGGGCATGGTGGCGATGCAAGAGCCGGTAGAGCCGCGCTCGGCGGTGCATGCGCCGGTCATTATCAACCAGCGCGCCAATATCGTCGATCGAAATGGTGCTATTCTGGCCACCAATCTGGCAACGGCCTCGCTTTATGCCCGCCCGCAGATCATGGCTGATCCGGCGGGCGCGGTTGCGGGGCTGATCCGCATTTTTCCCGATCTGGAAGCCGAAAAGCTGGAAAAGCTGTTTACCGGCCGCCGGACCTTTGTCTGGCTCAAGCCCAAGCTTTCACCCGAGCAGCAGCAGGCGGTGCTGGATCTGGGCGAGCCGGGCTTGCTGATCGGCCCGCGCGAGCTGCGGCTTTATCCGAACGGGGCCTTTGCGGCGCATATTCTGGGTGGCACCCGCTTTGGTGATCAGGGCGTGCGCTCGGCCGAGCTGGTGGGGGTGGCCGGGGTGGAGCTGCAATTTGACGAATATTTGCGCGACCCCGCGAATGCGGAAAATCCGCTGCGGCTTTCGATTGATCTTACGGTGCAATCGGCCATGCGCCAGGCGCTGGAAGGCGGCATGCAGCTGATGGGGGCCAAGGCGGCGATGGGGGTGTTGATGGAGGCGGATACCGGCCGGATTATCTCCATGGTATCCCTGCCGGATTTTGATCCAAACCATCGCCCGAACCCTCCCGTTAGCGGCGACCCTGCCGATAGCCCGCTTTTCAATCGCGCGGCGCAAGGCACCTACGAGCTTGGCTCTACCTTCAAGATTTTCACGGCGGCACAGGCAATGGAAGCGGGGGTGGCGACACCCGATACCATGCTGAACAGCCAGGCTCCGCTGATCTGGAGAAACTTCAAAATCCGGGATTTTCGCGATTACGGCCCGCGCCTGAGCCTGCGGGATGTGATTGTGAAATCCTCCAATGTCGGCATTGCCCGCCTGGCTATGGGCATGGGCGATCAGGCCCAGCAGGATTTCTTGCGCTCGCTCGGGCTGATGGAGCGCCTGCCGCTGGAGCTGCCTGAATCAAGGCTCTCCACCCCGATCCTGCCGCGCCGCTGGTCCGAGATCAGCACGCTGACGGTGTCCTATGGCCAGGGTATAGCCGTAACGCCGGTGCATCTGGCGGCGGCCTATGCGGCCATGGTAAATGGCGGGCTGCGGGTGCGGCCAACCCTGCTGAATGATACCCTGCCGCCTACAGAGGCGGATCGGGTGATTTCCGAAAGCACCTCTCTGGCCGCGCGCGATATGCTGCGGCAGGTGGTGGTGCGCGGCACGGCCTCTATGGGGGAGGTAGAGGGCTACGAGGTCGGCGGCAAAACCGGCACCGCCGACAAGCCCAATCCGCAAGGGGCCTATTACGAGGATAAGGTGATCGGCACTTTTGCCTCGGCTTTCCCGATGAGCGATCCGCGCTATGTGCTGGTGGTTTCGCTGGACGAGCCGGAGATCGAGATTGCCGGCGAGGCCCGCCGCACCGCCGGCTGGACCGCCGTTCCGGTGGCGCGCGAGGTTATCCGCCGGATTGCGCCGCTGTTGGGCTTGCGTCCGAACCGGAATAATGAAACATCTGGCACATCGATTGTTCTGACCCGAAACTGAGGCCCGCCATGGCAAAAACGCTCACCGAACTCGGGCTTGCCCGCCGCATCAGCCGCGCCGGTAGCTGGGCTGGCGAGCCGGCATTTTCGGGGTTGAGCGTGGATAGCCGGAATACCGAACCCGACCATCTTTTTTGCGCCATGCCGGGCGAGAATTTCCACGGGGCGGAATTTGCCCGATATGCCATGCGCATGGGGGCGCTCGGGGTGCTGACCGATGCCAAGGGGCTGGAAATACTGGAAAACCCGCAATATCCTGTGCTTCTGGCCGAGGATCCTCGCGCCGCGCTCAGCGTGGCGGCGGCGCATTTTTATGAGGGGCAGCCGCGCCATATGGTGGCGATCACCGGCACCAATGGCAAAACCTCGGTGGCGAATTTTCACCGGCAGATCCTGGAGCATCTGGGCCGCAAGGCGGTGAATTTCGGCACGGTCGGGGTCGAGGGCGCGGTCTCCGCCAAGCTTGGCCATACCACCCCCGAGCCGATCACCCTGCATAAATTGCTGGCCGATCTGGCGGCACAGGGCATTACCCACGCGGCCATGGAGGCCTCCTCGCACGGGCTGGAGCAGCGGCGGCTGGACGGGGTGGTGCTGGAAGCGGCCGCCTTTACCAATCTCACGCGGGATCATCTGGATTATCACAATACCTTTGGCGATTATTTTGCCGCCAAGGCCGGGCTTTTCGAGCGGGTTTTGCCCGTGGGGGCGACGGCGGTGATCAATATGGATGACGGCTTTGGCCCGACCATGCGGCTGGTGGCCGAGGGGCGCGGGCAGCGGGTGATCGGGCTGGGGGAGGGCGAGGGCATGCAGATGCGCATCCTGAACCGGCGCTATGATAGCGACGGGCAGGATGTAAGGTTTAGCTGGCAGGGCGAGGTTTTTACCACGCGGCTATCGTTGATCGGCGGTTTTCAGGCGGAAAATGTGCTGATGGCGGCCTGTCTTGCCGTTGCGCTGGGAGAGGATGCGGCGGCGGTGTTTGCGGTGTTGCCCGAGCTTGAAACCGTGCGCGGGCGGATGGAACTGGCGGCGAAACGGCAAAGCGGCGCAGCGGTTTTTGTTGATTACTCCCACACGCCGGAGGCCTTGGAAACCGCGCTGAAGGCGCTGCGCCCGCATGTGCTGGGGCGCTTGATCGTGGTGCTTGGTGCAGGCGGAGATCGCGACAAGGGCAAGCGCCCGATGATGGGGAAAGCGGCGGCGGCCCATGCGGATATCGTCTTTGTGACCGATGATAATCCGCGCACAGAGGACCCTGCCAGCATCCGCGCCGAAGTGCTGGCGGGCTGCCCCGAAGCCTATGAGGTGGCGGATCGGGCCGAGGCGATATTGCGGGCGGTGGATGCGCTGGAGCCGGGAGATACATTGCTGATCGCGGGCAAGGGCCATGAAAGCGGGCAAATCGTGGGCCATGACATATTCCCGTTTGACGATGCAGAGCAAGCCAGCGTGGCCGTTGCGGCGCTGGAGGGGCGGCTATGAGCGCGCTTTGGACCCGGGATGCAGCGGTATCGGCCACGGGTGGCACTTGCGCGGTCGATTGGGCAGCCAGCGGGGTGTCGATCGATACCCGCAGCCTTGAGGCGGGGGATCTTTTTGTGGCGCTTTCCGCCAGCCGTGACGGCCATGATTTCGTCGGCCAGGCGCTGGCGCAGGGTGCGGCGGCGGCGCTGGTGTCGCGCATTCCCGAAGGGCTGGAGGACGCGCCGCTCTTGCTGGTGCCGGATGTTTTGCGGGGGCTGGAGGCGCTGGGGGTGGCGGCGCGGGCGCGCACGCAGGCGCGGGTGATAGCGATCACCGGCTCGGTGGGCAAAACCGGCAGCAAGGAAATGCTGCGGGTGGCGCTGGCGGGGCAGGGGAAAATCCATGTGGCCGAGAAAAGCTATAATAACCACGAAGGCGTGCCGCTGACCTTGGCACGGATGCCTGAAGATACCGATATTGCGGTGATCGAGATCGGCATGAACCATGCCGGAGAGATAGCGCCGCTGGCCCGCATGGCGCGGCCCCATGTGGCGCTGGTTACCACGGTGGCGCCGGTGCATCTGGCGGCCTTTGCCGATGTGGCGGAGATTGCGGCGGAGAAGGCGGAGATATTCAAAGGGCTGGAGGCGGATGGCACCGCCATCATCAACGCCGATATAGAGACTGCGGCGATTTTGGAAAAAGCGGCGCGGGGTTTTGAGGTTTTGCGCTTTGGCGTCGGGGAGGGGCATGATTTCCGGCTGCTATCCTGTGATGTATCAAACGGGGTGACGGTGGTGCGGGCCATAACGCCGATGGGCGAGATTATGTTCAAGCTCGGGGGGGAAGGTGAGCATTTGGCACAAAACGCCGTCGGGGTGTTGGCGGGGCTTTATGCCCTGAAGGCAGATATGGCGCGGGCGGCCATGGCACTGGCAGGCTGGCAGCCGCCAGAAGGGCGCGGCGGGAAGCAGCATATTTTGCTAGGCCCCGAAGGGATGGATGGAAGCTTCATCCTGATCAATGAAAGCTATAACGCCAACCCCGCCAGCACCCGCGCCGCGCTGCAAACACTGGCGCGGCAAAGCGGGCGCAAGCTGGCTATTCTTGGCGATATGCTGGAACTGGGCGAGACCGCCCCAGCGCTGCATGAAGGGCTGGCCGCACATGCGGGCGGGATCGATGTGGTGCATACGGTCGGGCCGCTTATGGCGGCGGTGACATTTGAAAACCGCGGGATCACGGCTTTGAGTGCGGACAGGCTGGCGGCTGAAATAGGGCGACAGGTTCGCGCGGGGGATGTGGTGATGGTCAAGGGATCTTTGGGTATGAAAATGGCATTGGTTATTGACGCGCTGCAGAAATTGGGCGATGCGGAAGGCTAGCTGGAATCCGAAGAGGTGGTTTAGATGTTTTATTTGTTGCCGGAATGGTTTGACGCCGGTTATTTTAACCTGTTTCAATATATCACCTTCCGCTCGGGGGGCGCATTTTTTACCGCGCTGATCTTTGGATTCATGTTTGGCCAGCCGCTGATCAATATGTTGCGCCGCAAGCAGGGCAAGGGCCAGCCCATCCGCGAGGACGGGCCTGAAAGCCATATTCTGGCCAAAGCCGGCACGCCCACCATGGGCGGGGTGCTGATACTGGGCGCGATCCTTGTATCCACGCTTTTATGGGCGCGGCTGGATAATGGCTATATCTGGCTGGTGCTTTTTGTAACCTACAGTTTCGGAATTATCGGGTTTTGGGATGATTATCTGAAAGTATCAAAGCAAAATCACAAAGGGGTTTCCGGCAAGATCCGGCTGGCCCTCGGCTTTGTGATTGCAGCGATAGCGGGCGCGTGGGTTTTGCAGATGCAAGCGCCGGATATATCGGGTTATCTGGCCTTTCCGGTGTTCAAGGATGCGCTGTTGAACCTCGGTATTTTTTATGTTCCCTTTGTAATGATCGTGATTGTGGGTGCGGCCAATGCGGTGAATTTTACCGACGGGCTGGACGGGCTGGCGGTGATGCCGGTTATGATTGCGGCCGGGTCATTTGGCATTATCGCCTATCTGGTGGGGCGGACGGATTTTACCGAATATCTCGGCGTGCAATATGTGGAAGGCACGGGCGAGCTTACGGTTTTCGTAGCGGCGCTCATAGGGGGGGGATTGGGCTTTCTGTGGTATAATGCGCCGCCTGCAGCGGTGTTTATGGGCGATACCGGCTCTTTGGCCTTGGGCGGGGCGCTGGGGGCGATTGCCGTGGCCACCAAGCACGAGATCGTGCTTTCGATCATTGGCGGCTTGTTTGTGGTCGAGCTGATGAGTGTGGTTATTCAGGTGCTGTATTACAAGAAAACCGGCAAGCGGGTGTTTTTGATGGCACCGATCCATCACCATTTTGAAAAGCGCGGCTGGGGGGAAAGCCAGATTGTAATCCGGTTCTGGATTATCTCTTTGGTATTGGCGCTGATCGGGCTGGCCACGCTGAAGCTGCGATAGTAGGATAGGGAAAACCCTACCCTGCATTCGAGGTGAATCATGATCCCTGTTAAAGGTTATAGCGGTAAGCGCGTGGGCGTGCTTGGCCTTGGACGCACCGGTCTGGCCACGGCGGCGGCATTGCAGGCGGGCGGTGCCATCGCTCTGTGCTGGGATGATAACCCCGCCTCGCGGGCCGTGGCCGAGGTTGAAGGATATATGGTTGAGGATATCTCCCGCCCGCGCGAGGCGGCCGGGCTTGATTTGCTGATCACCTCGCCGGGCATTCCGCATCTTTATCCGGAGGCGCATAAGGCTATTCAGGCGGCGTGGGAGGCCGGGGTGCCTGTTGATAATGACATCGGGCTGTTTTTCCAGTCTTTCGCCGATGATGAATGGGAGGGCTTTGATCGCGCGCCCAAGGTGGTGTGCATTACCGGCTCTAACGGCAAATCCACCACCTCGGCGCTGCTGCATCATATATTGCGCCATGCGCACAGGCCCGGCCAGCTGGGCGGCAATATCGGCAAGGCGGTGCTGAGCCTTGATCCCGCGATTGATGGCGAGGTGGCGGTGATCGAGCTGTCCTCTTACCAAACCGAGCTTGCGCGCACGCTTCAGCCCGATCTGGCGGTTTTTCTCAATCTTTCGCCCGATCATCTGGATCGCCACGGCGGCGTGGGCGGTTATTTTGCCGCCAAGAAACGGCTGTTTACCCAAGGCCTGCCGGAGCGCTCGATCATCGGGGTGGACGAGCCGGAGGGGCGGTATTTGAGCAATATCATCCGCGAGGGTGATAATGTGATCGAGATCAGCACCATGCGCCAGCTCAAGGGCATGGGCTGGAGCGTATTTGTGCGCAAGGGTTTTTTGGTGGAGTGGCGCAAGGGGCGGCAAATGGCGAGCCTGGATATGCGCGCCATGGAAGGGCTGCCCGGCGCCCATAACCAGCAAAACGCCTGCGCGGCCTATGCGGCCTGCCGGCATTTGGGGCTGGCACCCAAGGTGATCGAGGCGGCAATGAAAAGCTATGGCGGGCTGCGGCATCGCTGCCAGCAGGTGGCGGAGGTTTCGGGGGTGAAATATATCAACAACTCCAAAGCCACCAATGCCGATGCGGCAGGCAAGGCGCTGTTGGCCTTCAAGAATATCCTGTGGATTGCCGGTGGGCAGGCCAAAGCGGGCGGGATTGAAGGGCTGGATTTCTCGCGGGTGAAAAAGGCCTATCTGATCGGCGAAGCGGCGGAGGATTTTGCGGCCCAGCTAGGCGATACCCCGCATGTGATTTCCGGCACGCTGGAGGCGGCAATGGCGGCCGCCAAGGCGGATTCGGTCTCGGGTGATACCATCCTGCTCGCCCCCGCCTGCGCCAGCTTTGACCAGTTTGACAGCTTCGAGCATCGCGGCGAGGTGTTTGAATCCCTGACACCCTAGGGTGCGTGGTTTCCCTCGCACCACTACACGCACGGGCCTCACTATTTTAATCAGACCAGACGCCGCCATTTAGCGGGGCCAATAACACAAGCCCGGTTGGCGATAGCATCGGATTGCGCTCGCGCAGGGTTTCGCGCAAATCGCCGCCAAACATCATGGAAATGCCGATTTTATAAGTCTGGTCAGAGCCTCTCCCGCTGTAAGCATTGTTCAGGTTGTCATTGGTGTAGTTCTGCTCATAGCCTGCCGTTGCGTAAAATCTGGATTGCCCCAGCCGTATAGTGCCGTCAATGCCATATTGGGTGACCCCCATATCACGATTTTGAAACCGGGAAACGGCCTCGCCGTAGCGGGCCGCAACCATGATGTTGTCGCCTATAAAATAACGGGCCTCTAGCTGATAAAATGACTTTCCGGTATAGTCCAGCGATGCATCGCCAAAATTGGCACTGGCCATGCCGGCTTGGGCGACAATGGTGAAATTACCCATGTCTGCGGCCACTTCGCCACCATACCAGAAGTTGGAGGAACGGTAGTTCAAATAGGTGTTGTTGGTCGCCCCCGCTCCCACAAAGCCGCCCAGCCGGAAGGCGCCCAGTTGATAATTGCCATGAATGTTGCCACCATAGATATTGTATTCCGGTCCCGCGCTGCCAGCGGCGGTTTCGTAAAGCGCATCCGCCTGCCAACCAAAGCCGGAGCCTGTCTGCTTGCCGATCGACCCCTCCGCAATGATACGGCTAAAGCTGTTATCCCGCGAGCGGTAATAGCCGTCGGAGAATTGCTCGGCGGCGAATGCACCGTATGACAGGCCTATTACGGTCCCCAAATCCCCTGCCGTGGCCGCTTGTGTGCTGAATACCAAGCAACAGCCAATTATAACAGTTTTCATAACACTTCCCCTCATTACTATTTTCTTATGGTCGATAGCAAAGAGCAAAACACAGGCCGTTTCAAGTAAAATTTACAATTTTTATGTATACCCAAGTATTCTATATGTGCTTTTTACTATGGAATTGAGAGATACCAAGACCGGCAAGAATAAACCCCAGCGCCCAGATAAAGCTGCCGGGCAGGTTTTCGTTCAGCACCAGCATGCCAATCAGCACCGCCCAGATCGGCACCTGATAATTGACCAGCGACAAAAACGGCGGACCGGCGGTTTTTACGATAAATACAAGTATGATCGTCGCCAGCGCAGTGGGCATGATTCCGAGATATAGCAGGCCCAGAAGCGCGGGCATGCTTGGCGCGGCGGCGGGGATACCCTCGACCAGAAACGCGACGGGCAGCGCGACCAAGGCGCCAATAATCAATGCCGCCGAGCTAAAGGCCATGGCCTCTCCTTTGGGGGCCAGACGGGTGATGACCGATCCGATAGCATAGCAGGCACCGGCCGAAACCGCAGCCAGCCGCGCTATATTCTCGATATCCCCGCCGCCGGATTGCAATATGCGCGCAGGGCCTATCAGCACCACCACGCCGATAAATCCGATGCCAAATCCAAAGACCTTGATCGGGGTTAACCGCATGCCCGGAATCAGAAAATGCGAAAGTGGCAGCACCAGAAGCGGCACAGCTGCCATGGTAATGCCGGCATAGCCCGAGGTTACATATTGCTGCGCCCATCCCAGCAGGGTGAAAGGGATCGCATTGGAAAACAGCCCCATGCCAAAGGCGAATACCCATGTGCGGCGGTCCTTTGGCAGGCCGATGCCCATGGCATAGCTTGCGCCGGTCAGGATAATCGCGGCGAGGCCGATGCGAAGGGCGGCAATGGTGATCGGTTCAAAGCTTTCCAGCGCCGTGACAACGCCCAGAAAAGACGCGCCCCAGATCATGCCAAGGGCGAGCAGCAGGCTCCATTGCAATAGGCCGGGGCGGGTGGGCATGGTGATTCCTTTATCTGCGTCGCCGGACGCTATCGCAGGCAAGGCGGAATGTGAAATCACCAATTGTGGCGAAACCGATCAGTAAATTCCCTGCAACGCGCGGAAGTTTCCGATGGGAAATGAAAACCGACATCCAATCACGAAAACGCGACATATTACCCCTTGCTATTGAATGTTGCATTGCGGTATCAGCGCCGTGGGCAGGTCGTCGGAATAAGCGCGAGCGACGGCAGGCTCAACAAATTCGCGCTGATGAAGGAGCCATCCATGAGCCTCCCCTTACCGCCGCAGGTCAAGCCTGCGCGCCCCGAATTCTCATCCGGTCCATGCCCCAAACGCCCCGGCTATAGCTTTGAAGCTGTGGCTTCGCGCGCCTTTTTAGGGCGCTCGCACCGTGCGGCTGCCCCCAAGGCGCAGCTTAAGGGCGTGATTGATAAAATGGCCGAAATCCTTGAAATTCCTGCCGATTATCGGGTGGGCATTGTGCCGGCCTCTGATACTGGCGCCGTTGAAATGGCGCTCTGGTCGATGCTGGGTGCGCGCCCCGTTGATGTGCTGGCATGGGAAAGCTTCGGTGCGGGCTGGGCGGGCGATATTGCCAACCAGCTCAAGCTTGATGATGTCAACAAGCTTACCGCCGATTATGGCGAGTTGCCCGACCTGAGCGCCGTGCGCAAAAATGCCGATGTGGTGTTCACATGGAACGGCACCACCTCGGGCGCCCGCGTGCCAAACGGTGACTGGATCGCCGATGACCGAGAGGGCCTGACCATTTGCGACGCCACCTCGGCGGCTTTCGCGCAGGAATTGCCGTGGGGCAAGCTCGATGTCACCACCTTTAGCTGGCAAAAAGCCATGGGCGGCGAAGGCGCGCATGGCGTTATCGTGCTGTCCCCCCGCGCCGTTGAACGGCTGGAAAGCTACACCCCGCCGCGCCCCTTGCCGAAGATTTTCCGCCTGACCAAGGGCGGCAAGCTGATCGAGGGCATTTTCAAGGGCGCAACCATCAACACCCCTTCGATGCTGGCTGTGGCTGACGCCGAAGACGCGCTGGCGTGGATGGAGGGCCTTGGCGGCCTGAAAGCCACCCGCGCCCGCGCCGATGCGAATTTTGAAGCCTTGCAGGCATGGGTGGATGCCTCTGACTGGGCCGGGAACCTCGTGGCTGATCCGGACGCGCGCTCCAATACTTCGGTTTGTCTGAAATTTGCCGACCCCGCGATTGCGGCGCTGGATAATGATGCGCAAAACGCTTTTGTCAAAACCATGGTTAAGCTGCTGGACGAGG
>Ga0256839_1005745_pt1 | contig 11283 bp, 7 predicted proteins | sample 354166metaG_FD_185968 | JGI IMG/M metagenome (GOLD analysis project Ga0256839, IMG submission 185968) | Hydrothermal vent microbial communities from Mid Atlantic Ridge, Atlantic Ocean - 354-166 | ecosystem: Environmental > Aquatic > Marine > Hydrothermal vents | place: Atlantic Ocean: Mid... | reverse complement strand
TCCAGCGCTTCCTCGGTCTCAGCGCCTTGGGGCGGACCCGAGGCCGGGTCTCGCTACCAATGCGCCGTCGCCGGCGCGACGGCGGTCCGACGCCCCCCCGGTCCCGCCGGGCGGCAGGCTCGGGGCCGCTTCGGCCCCGGCGGGCGAAGCGGCGGGCGGAAGCGTGCCCCATTTCCTTTCCCGCGAGGGGCGGGCTTTCTTCCCTAGTCGGGGGCCATTTCGTCCGGCGCTTCCTCGGTCTCAGCGGTTTGGCGCGGACCCGGGGACGGGTCTCGCTACCAATGCGCCGTCGCCGGCGCGACGGCGGTCCGACGCCCCCCCCGGACCCGCCGGGCGGCGGGCTCGGGGACGGGTTACTGCAAGGGGGGGGTGCCTGGGCTAAGAGCGCCGTCGCCGGCGCGGCGGCGGGCTCCGGCCTCTTTCGGCGGCGGTACGACTGCCCCTCGGTGGAAGCGAGGCCGTCGGGGCGCGGAGGCAGCCTTAATCCGTGGGTGGTTTGCGGGCGCATAAAAAAACCGTCGGTGGTCGGTGACCCGCCGACGGTTACCCGTGTCCGCTGGGCTGAATATCGGCGCCGACTGCGATAGCCTCGCTGTGCCGAAACGCCCCCCGGGCCCAAAGGGCCGCGCCCACTGCGATAGGCCCGCTGTGTCGAAATCACCCCCGACCAGAAGGGCCCGCGCCGGGTGCGATGCGCCGCTCTGTCGAAACGCCCCCCGACTAAGAAGGGCGGCCTCCCCCGCGATAGCGCCGCCGGGTCGCAAACCCTTCCGCGGTTACTATAGCTCCGCTGTGTCCGAAATCTCCCCGGACTACTAAACGCCCGACGGCCCGATAACTCCCCCCGGAGCTGTGGTTCGTCGCGGACGAACGCACTCGCGCGTCTGTCGAAACCGCCCCCGGCCAAAAAGCCCGCCTCCACTGCGATAGCCCCGCTATGCCGCAACCCCTTCGCCGGCTACTACAGCCCCGCTGTGTCCGAAAGCTCCGCCGACTGCGGAAGGTCCGCCGGGCGGATAGCTCCCCCCGAGCTGCGGCTCGCCGCGGACGAGGGCAGTCGCCCGTCTGCGGACCCGCCGGCCGGGCCGGATACGCCGCCCGGCCCCTCGGCTAGGCCGGCTCCGCCACCCGGCGCGCGCGCCGCGTCGGATCCCCCACCCAGTCCCTCGGCCGTGTCTGATCCGCCGCCCAGTCCCCGGGCTACGCCGGATGCACCGCCCGGCCCCTCGGCTAGGCCGGCTCCGCCACCCGGCGCGCCCGCCGCGTCGCATCCCCCACCCGGCCCCTCGGCCGTGCCCGATCTGCTGCCCAGCCGTTGGGGAACGTCGGGTGCACCAGCCGGTCCCTCGGCTACTCCGGATCCACCGCCCACCCCCTCGGCTAGGCCGGATCCCCCACCCAGCCCCTCGGCCGGGCCCGATCCGCCGCGCGGTCGCTCGGCTACGCCGGATGCACCACCCGGCGTCTCGACTAGGCCGGAGCCCCCACGCCGCCCCTCGGCTCGCCCGGATACGCCACGCCACCCCTCGGCTCGTCCGGAGCCGCCGGCCGGTCCCGTCCCGGCCGTGGGCGCGCTGCCCGCCAGGGGGCCCGGCTCCGCCGTCGCCCCTCGACCGGGCACGACCCCACGACCGCCCGCCGCCGCCCGCGCGGCTTTGTCCCACAGCACCGACGAACGAGCCGCCAGGAAAGGACCAAGCAAGAACGCCACCAGGCCCACCACGGCGTAAGCTAAAGCGGCCGCGGGACGAAAACGGCGCACCGCGGGCACCAGGATCGCTACGGTTCCCATCAGCAACGCCGCCAATACAGCAACCGCGATCGCCGGGTAAAACGGGCTTCGGTCACCTAGCCACAGACCCGTGACCACCACGACCGCCAGCAACCACGGCAACGCCCACCGCAGCAGCTTGTGCGAGACGAACTTCCACAACAACGCCGGCCGCCACACGGGGGGAATCGTACCGCGAACCAGCGCCTGGTACGATCCGGCGGCCAGTCGCCGCTTGCGTCGCCACTCCTCGCGGAGGGTCCGGGTGCCGGTTTCCGATGCATGAGCCCCCGCGGGGAAGACGATTCTCCGGCCGGCGCGCAAAATCACGGCCGATTGTGCGAAATCGTCAAGCAGCGTGTCTTCCGGGAGCGGTCGGACCAGGTCACGCCGCGCAGCATACATCGCTCCGTCGACGCCGATGGCGCTGCCCGAGGCACTTTCGAACCGTTGGATCTGGTGTTCCCATCGGTAGTACCAACCCTCTCCTGCTTCGAGCTCCGTTCCGTGGTTGCGCAACGAAACCGTGGCCGATGCCGCTCCGACGCCCGGCTCGCGGAGCGCCTCGACCAGCCGCCGCAGGCTTGTGCGTTCCGGGGCCACGTTCGCGTCGACGAAGCAGACGACCTCGCCCGTCGCCGCCTTCAACCCCACGTTCAGTGCGTTCGGTTTGCCCTGCCTGGGCCAGACCTGGACCAGGCGCAGCCCGTCTCCGCACGCGGCCTGTGCAACGCGGCTCGTTCCGTCCTCGCTACCGTCGTCCACCAGGATCAGCTCGAGCTTCTCCCGCGGGTAGTCCAGCGCGCGCACCGCCGCCAGCGTTTCCCCGATGCAGCAAGCTTCGTTGTGCGCCGGGATGATCACGGAGACCGTGGGAAGCTCATCGTCGGGTGCCGAGCCTCGGGCTGCTCGCCCGCGCAGCGCCGCCAGCAGCCGCAGGCACAGCGGGTACCCGATCAGATGGTAGGCGATGCATCCGACCGCCACCCAGAACAAAACGAGCGCCAAGTCGATCACCTCTGTTGTCTGACGGCGCCGCCGATATTACGGGATCCCACGAGCGATGCGGGGGCCGAGTGTATTGGCCAGCCACAAGGGCAGCTTTCGCCACAGGCGCACCTTGCGCATCAGGGGATCCCGCGGGCAATCCGTGGGCCGAGCGTGTTCGCCAGCCACAGGGGCAGCTTTCGCCACAGGCGTACCTTCCACGCGAAGCGGTCATCATCGGGCCGCACGCTGGTAGGGTCGCCCCGCCGGACGTGGTACTGCCAGTGCAGTCGGGTCGGCTGCGCGCCCCATTGTTTCTTGAACCGGTAGGGGCCGCTGCCTTCGGTCGAGCGACCGAACTCGAACTCCCGCTGGCCCCGTTCGATGGCGCGTTTCAGGAGGTGCCAGTACATGAGCATGTTCGCGCAGGTGGAGTTGTACTCACGCAGCGAGCTGGCGCTGGGGACCTCGGTCGAGCCGTCGCCGTGGACGAGGATCCCGGCCGCGTACGGTTGATCCCCTTCCCCGCGTACGACGCAAATCTCGCACCGCTCACCGAAACAGTCCAGCATCGCGCGGAACAATGACCGTGGGTACACCGGAGTCCCAAGGTCGCGCATATTGCGAGCGAACACCCGATAAAAGTCCGCGAGCAGCTCCTCGCCGCCCCAGCTTACCGCGAGCCCGCATCGCTCTCCCTTGCGCACCTGGTTTCGCACCTTCGGGCCCACCGCTTTCCACAGCGCCTCGGGGTTATCCGGCAGTTCGAGCCGCATCATCACCTTATCGGAGCGGCAGGCGTTCAGGGCATCATGCTCGACGGGCCGCTCGTGGCGGAGCTGCAGGTAATCGACGTCCAGCTCGCGCGCCAGCTCCACCGCCGCGTCGATCAACTGACCGGCCGCCTCCTCGTCCTCCGCGAGCGTCCCCCCGACGCTGACGTACGGCAGCGACACGAGGGCGTCGCCGAAGAGCCAGCTTCGGACGCGGGCCAGCAGAAGCACGCCCGCGAGCTGCCCAGAGCCGCGGCGAGCCTCCAGAGCGTACGGTCCGTGGCCCAGGCCGCGTTCTAGCACGGCCAGCCACTGGGGCATGACGGCGACTCGCCCTGCCCCGACGCGGCTCGCCAGCTCCTGCCACTCGGCGACGACGCCAGCCTCCGGTACCCCCTCGAACCTGCGCACCTGGACCCCTTCCCTGGTGACTGCATCAGCTTGTTTCGTTGCGTGAACCATGTTCTCTACACTCGGCAGCTAGGACGTGACCTCAAGAGCGGCGCCGTTGCGTCCGCGACCTCGATGATCGAGCCGGCCCCGCCTCTGGCCCGGCGAAGCACGAGCCGTCGCTACCGGGCGGCCGCGACCGCCTCGATGGCTCGCCGTGCGGTCTCCTCCCCCTCGGGCGGCCAGAACAGCCAGTCCTGGGAGCCGCCCAGGCGTGTGCCGTTGTAGCCCAGGTTTGCCATCATCTCCGGCACGCGGCTGCCGTGGACCTCCACCAGCACGAACGGGCGCGCGGCGGCGAGCGTTTCGCGCATCCCGGCCAGCACGCGGGGCTCGTCGCCCTCCACGTCGATCTTCACCAGCCGCGGGGGGTGGCTAAGCGAGAGCGAATCGATGGTGCAGCAGTAGACCGTTAGGATCTCGTCGTTCGCCTCTTCGCCGGGGGCAAGCAGATGGGCGAAGTAGTGCGCCGCCAGCCCGGTTTGCTTGACCGGTAACACCAACTTTTGGATGCCGCACCGGTCGGCCACCGCCATCTGGAACAGCGACACGTTTTTGCAACCGGCGTACCGGACGTGCCGCGCGAGCAGCTCGAACGTGTCCGGCACCGGCTCGAACGCCAGCACGTGGCCGTTTTCGCCGACCAGTTCGGCCATTCGCAATGTGTATCGACCCAGGTTGGCACCGATGTCGAGGGCTGTGGCGCCGGGCTCGAGCAGGTGGTCCAGTGACTTGAACGCGGGATCGTCCGATGTGAACCGACCCCGGCGGATCTGGTAGCGGTGGTAGGCGGCGCGCAGGGCTCGCTGTACGCTTGCCGGCATCCACAGCAGCCAGCGACGTGGTTTCCAGCGGCCACGTTCCGGGCCCAGCCGCTTCGGCCGCTGGCCGTTCTCACACTGGAGTTGCATCTCAGTCGTCGTTTTCGGCGTGCGACGGTGGCGGTGGGGACTCAGCGGCTGTCTTGATCCCCCCTGCCCCGCGGGCGAACTTTTCGAGCAGCCGGCGGCGGTCGATCGCTCCGTCGCGGCGTGGTAGTTCGCCGACGATGACCACGTTGTCCACCCCGACCCCGTGTTCCTTGAGCACCGGGTGCTGCTGGATGTCCGCGGGCCGGACCCTGGCGCCGTCGGCCGGCTGGACGAACGCCCAGAGTTGCTCGGCCGCTTCGGTGTCGACCACAATCACGGCCGCGGCCTCGACCGCCGGGATGATGCTGATCGCGTGTTCCAGGAGCTTCGCGCGGTCGGCGGCGGTGCTGCCGCTGTCGTCGGCGGCGAAGACGGTATCCAGGATGTAGAGCGTCCCGTCGTCGCCCAGGGTGGTGCAGTCGCGGATCGTGGTGCGGCCGCTCCGGCGGTGGTAGCGGCCGTCTTTCCAGAGCCATTCGGCCACGGTCGGGCCGGAGACGGAGATCCGGGCGCCGTCTTCGTCCTCCGGGGGACACGGATCGGTGGCGTCAAGGCTCAGGCGCAGCCCCCTCGCGATGCGGCAGGGGATGCCGTGCAGAGGGCTCGCTTCGTCGCACTGGAACGCGATCGGTCCGGCCGCTTCCGGGTGGTGGTAGACCGCGAACAGCTCGGTGCGGCCCAGGGCCTCGGTGGCTCGGCGGTGCAGGTCCGCCGGCAGCAGTCCCCAGCAGGCGATGTAGTCCAGCGTGCCGTCGATCGGTGTTGTGTCGAGCTCGGCCGCGAGTCCGCTGGCGCTCGTCCAGAGGGCGTTCACAGGCTCCGGCGACGAGTCACCATTCGTGGGGGCATCGTCGTCGTCCTCCAGCACCAGCTCGGCTCCCGCCGCCGCGTGGACAAACAGGCCGGCCAGGCCGCCGGGCCAGTGCAGCGGCAGCGTCAGCCGGGTGCGGTCGCTGCGGTGCACGGCGAACTCCGCGAGCAACGCCACGAGGGCTGCGATCAGGTTCTTGTGGGAGAACGCGACGGCGTGGGGACCGTCGTTCCGGCGGGCGTATACCAGGACGGCGGGATCGCCGGGATCGACGGGGGCCGAATCGTCCGGCAGCCCTCCGCTGAGGCCTTCGATGTTGCACCGGTCCGGCTGCGGGTTCGGCCCGCGGAGCTGGAGGACGGCCGTTTGCCCGGGCCGGACGTGGTCGTGCAGCCGCGGCAGCAGGGAGGCGTCGGCGGCAATGGCCCTTGGCGCGGCGTCGCGCAGGAGCCTGTTCAACCTCGCGCGCGACACTCGGTGGCAGAGCGGCACGGCGACGGCGCCCTGTAGCAGCGTGCCCACGAGGGCTGCGACATACTCGGCGCCGTGTCGGCCGTACAGGAGCACCCGGTCGCCGCGTCCCACTCCGCGCTCGGCCAGCCACGACGCCACGGCGACGGACTGGTTCCAGAGCTGGGCGTACGTGTACCGGTTGCCGCCGGTGTGGAGGAAGCAACGGTCGGGCCACGCCTGCGCCGCGCGGCGGAAGAGGTCGGTTACCAGCATCCTAGGCTCCGCTTCGAAGGTAGGCCTGGTAGAACTCTTCGAACGTCACGGGCTGCAACCCTCGCCGGCGGGCGTGGTCGAGGGTCTCTTCGAGGCGGGCATAGAAACGTTCCAAAGCGTCGAGTGTGGGGGTATAGGGCGAATACCCGGCGGCCAGCGAGCTGGAGTGCATCATCATGACCATGCAGGGCATCTGCAGGTCGAGGTAGCAATCGATGAGGGCCTTCAGGTCGGCAGCTTCGGCTTGTTCCGGGCAGAACTTAACGCGGCGGGCGATGCCGAGCCGGTCGATCACTCCGACGGCCTTGATCCGCCGCACCCAGGAGCGTTCCAGCCGGTCGCGCAGCCGGTGCCTCCAGTCGAAGGGCGTCCGTGTGTAGCCGGCCGCCACGGGCACCTCCAGAAGCGTGCGAGCGGCCGTTGCCGCCGGCGATTTGCCGGCCTTCGCTTCACCCCCCGCCCTGCCCTGCGGGTCGGCCGCTTCTATCGCCGGGGGCCGCTGTGCCGCGGGGGCGAGTTCGGGGGCGGCGGCTGTTCCGTTGTTGCCTGGAGCCGGCCAGTTCGTGCCGTCGAACCAGAAGGGGGTGGGCGACGCTTCGGAGAAGTCCGGCCCGCCGTCGCGAGTGTGGCGGGTGAACGGCACGATGCTGCTGTCCACGTGGTAGCCGAGCTCGATCAGGAGGGCGGCCCCGGTGGCGTCCAGGCCGTAGCGTCCGGCTCGGAAGCTGGTCGGGCGGCGGCCGACCGCTTCGGTGATCTGCTCGGTGAGCGTTTGCAGCTTGCGGGCCTGCAGTTCGGGGGGCAGATTCATCATGTAGGAATCGCGGGGAAAGGTGTAGGTGCCGTGGGGCTCGGTGCACCAGGGGTGGAGGTGGGCAGCGACCTCGCATCGTCCGGCGGCCGCCAGCTCGCGTAGCAGGCCGCGCGCTGTCGGGTCTGTGGCCACCGGCGTATCGATCAGGTAGACCGGGCGCACGCCGTAGCGTTCGCAGACCTCCTGGAACCGAGGTACCCCCTCGATCACGTTGCGCACAGTACCCCCGTCCGCGGGGTAACTGCCGCCCCAGAGGCCTTCTTCCTCAGTGTCAACGGTGACGATGAGGTACATGGCTGACGACCGCTCTTCTGCGGCCCCCCGGCCCTTTGGGTTCAGCCGGGGGCCCCGCGCCAGGTGTCCCCCGGGGGCCAAGATCCTCAGCAGCCGGCGTGCTTCTGCAGCCACCGGCTCAGCACGAGCAGCCGCCACAGCACGCTGCGGTGGTCCCGCCGGCCGCTGCGGTGCTCGTCGACCAGGGTCTTGACCGCCGCGTGGTTCAGGATCCCCTCGCACACGAGGGGGCCGTGCACGAGGTCGCTGTCCAGCAGGTGCGAGAGCTCACCGGAAAGCCAGCGGGTCAGTGGGGGCGAGAAGCCTCGCTTGCGCGGTTCCAGCACGGACTCAGGCAGCAGGTCGGCGAACGCTCGTTTCAGCAGCCTTTTGCCCCCGGCGGCGTCCATCTTGAGCTCCGCAGGCAGACTCGCCGCGAACTCGACGACCCGGTAGTCCAGCAGCGGAGCACGCACTTCGAGCGCGTGCGCCATGCTCGCCCGATCGACCTTTACCAGGATGTCGTCCGGCAAGTAGCGGCGAGCGTCAAAGGTGGTGAACCGCGACAGTGGGTCCGCCGGGTCGCCGGCCTCGATGTCGGGCCTTACGAGCTCCCAGGTGCTGGCCCCGTTCAGGGTGGCTCGCACGGCCGGCCCCAACAGCGATCGGGTCTCCAGTTCAGCCACGCCTGCGGCGAAGTCGCGCAAGGGGTTCATGCCGAGCGCCCGGATCATGCGGCGCCCGGGGAAGCTGTGCGGTGTGAGCCACCACAGAAGCGGTCCCCCTACAGCACACAGGGGGCCCAGCCACCGGCGGAGCCGGAGGTACTCGAGGGCCTGCCTGTAGCGTGTGTATCCCGCGAAGTTCTCGTCGCCCCCGTCACCGGCGAGGGCCACGGTGACGTGCTGGCGCGTCAGCCCCGAGACGTACCAGGTGGGCACCGCCGACGCGTCACCGAACGGCTCGTCGTAGAGATCCAGCACCCGATCGAGGATGTCCATCCGCTCGGGCGTGACGACCAGTTCGTGGTGGTCGGTGCCGAACCGCTCGGCCACCGCACGAGCGTACTCGTGCTCGGGGTGAGGGTCGTCGGAAAAGCGAATGTGGAATGTCTTCACGGGAGTTCTGGAAAGCTGGGCCATGAGCGCGACGATGATGCTGGAGTCGACCCCGCCGCTGAGGAAAGCCCCCAGCGGCACGTCGCTGCGCAGGCGGATCCGCACGGCGTCGCGGAGGAGTTCCCGGAGACGTTCGATCGCCTCCGCCTCGTCCCACGTCCGGATACGCGGCCGCAATTCCCAGTACCTATCGACCTTTGGTGAGCGGCCCGGCTCATAGATGAGCATCCCGCCCGGGGGAAGCTGGTGCACGTCGGTGTAGATCGTCAGCGGATGGGGGATGTAGCCGAGGACCAGATAGTGGTACACGGCTTCCCAGTTCACGTCGCCGACGGGTGCCTCGGCGGCCAGTAGGGCCTTTAACTCGGACGCGAACCACAGCGTGCCGTCGCGGTAGCACCAGTACAGGGGCTTCTTGCCCAGGCGGTCGCGAGCCAGCAGCATTCGCTTGCGGCGATCGTCCCACAGGCAGATGGCGAACATGCCGTTCAGGTGATGGACGAAGTCATCGCCGTGCTCTTCGTAGAGATGGACGATCGTCTCCGTGTCGCCGTTGGTTTGGAAGCGGTGGCCGTGGTTTTCGAGCTCGCGGCGTAGCTCGACGTAGTTGTAGATCTCCCCGTTCAGGACGACACTGATGGTGCCGTCCTCGTTAGGAACCGGCTGCCGTCCCCCTTCGACGTCGATGATGCACAGACGGCGGATGCCGAACTGGACGTCGTCGAAGTGCGCCGTTCCCTCCTGGTCCGGCCCACGATGGACGATAGAGCCCAGCATTGCCCCCAACCGGCCGGGGGGTGCCGAGCCTGCATAACCGGCGATGCCACACATGGCTTTGATGTGATTAGTTGTTGCGTTCGGTGGTAAAGTTGGCTCTGGGCAAGCCGCGGCGGCCAGGTTCGATTACTGCCCGAGCTGCTGCTCAGCAGGGACGCTTACAGGCGTGCACCCGCAGCGGGTCACTGCGCATCTCGCCACACGCCGCGCGGAGACATGGAGTGAGCGCCGTCCGAATGCCGATAACTCTTCAAAATTGCGGAATGCACGGAGGCATATCGAGGGTACCGACATGCAGCGGCTGCGCTGGGTCATCGCAGGTGTCACGGCGTTCGGGCTGCTGGCAAGCGGCTGCAAGCGGTTCGAAGTGACGGCGGTTCCGCTCTCGCGTTGGAACTGCGACGAACCGGAAGGTATCCCCTTCTACCTGCCCAAGCCGCTGCTCATCGTCACGAAGAACGTCTACTACGTCGAGTCCGAAAAGCTTGGCCTCACCGACACGGTCCCGATCCCGAATCAGTTCGACGACCAGTCGAAGTACGCGGACCTGAACGCTCGGACCGACTTCCGCGGCCTGCCGGCGACGGGCAGCTTCACGCGCGAAGCGGCCGGTAGCACGGGCTCGACGGTCGCGGCGGCGAACGCGGCCTCGGTTTCGGGGCAACACGTGCTGGCGCCCAAGGCGCCCTACGTTTCGCCCGACCCGGTGCCTTCGGACGGGCTGGTGCCGGAGACGTTCTTTACGGTCCAGATCGTGTTCGTGCCGGACCTGACGCAGAAGTATGGATTGCGGATCCGAGGGGGCGGACCGGGTGAGGTGCGGGCGGCGTTGAACCTGGTCAATGGCTGGATGTTCACCGGCCTGGGGCCCTTTTACGTGAAGGACAGCTCGACGGCTCAGAATCTGTTGGCTGCGGGTATCGGCGCCAACCTGTTGGGGGGTGGTGTGGCCGAAGTGGTCCGCAGCCTGGCGGACCTGCGCCGAGCGGCGGCGCCTGAGGGGATCAGTCCGGCGGAGTTAGAGGGCGCGCTGGAAGCGATGCGCCGCCGGCTGGGCCGGCCGCTGCGCCGACCTGCCTTCGACATCCGGCCCGGGACGCTGCGTGGGTTCGCGGAGGTGCATGTGTACGAGCCCCATGTGACGGACGACGGGAACGTCGTCTGGCAGGAGGTGTGTGCGCTCAAGTTCGACCGCGAGTACCTGGGCTACTACCGGTCTGAACAGACCACGGCTCGGGGTGACGTGGCGCCCGGGGACGGCGCCGAGCCGGAAGGGCCACCGCCGCCTTCCGGGCCGGTCCTGCCTGACGCGTCGGATCCCGTACTGTCGGGAGATCAGGAGCCCACCGCGGGGCTCACGCCGGAGGCGGCCATTGTGGCTCGTGTGCTCGGTGTGCCCGCCGACGCGCTGCGACCATTACAGCGGGAGGCCGGGCCTGCAGACCCGGATTCGACGGTTGAGGCCGGACATACCGGCCGAGCTACGGCGAAGACGCGGTGGCTGGATAAGCTGCCGTTCCTTCGTCGTCACGGACGTCGCGTGAGTGAACGGGTGGCCCGTGTGGACCTGGACGCGTTGCCTCCTGAGTTGCGCCAACCTCCCGACCAGCCCACAGCGCCCCAGTGGCTCCCCGATAACCCCGGACCGGAAGCCGCCTCACTGGACGGCACCGAGTAGACTGCTTTCGGTGCAGTAGCCGCCGCTGCTGCGGTGGGCCGACTGCCGCGCGCCGACGCCGTCTGCCGTGCAAATCGTGTTGGACCGCCGTACCACGCCGGCCGGGAGAGCGGACGCGTAGCAGCCCCTCGCGCGCTAGGTGAACCACCCCGTAGCAGGGCAATCCGCCTCAGTGCCGCGATTCACCCTCGGTC
>Ga0256839_1005744_pt1 | contig 11284 bp, 15 predicted proteins | sample 354166metaG_FD_185968 | JGI IMG/M metagenome (GOLD analysis project Ga0256839, IMG submission 185968) | Hydrothermal vent microbial communities from Mid Atlantic Ridge, Atlantic Ocean - 354-166 | ecosystem: Environmental > Aquatic > Marine > Hydrothermal vents | place: Atlantic Ocean: Mid... | reverse complement strand
CATTCCCGCTGACGTTTCTGATGGGACTCATCATTCTGACGGCGTTTATGATCACAATGCCAATTTGGGGGCAGCGTCCTATTGCAAGTGACTATCTTGAGCATGTTGCACTGATGGATTCACCTGAAATTTTGGCAATCGAAGATCCGGCTGCAAGAATGGAAAAAATTGATGAGATCGCATACCAGCGTGCTGATGGACGTGTAAAAGCGGCATTAGAACGTCACCCAATCACATGGGATGACCTTCTGAACATCGCACCTGAAATCAAAGAAGCTCAGGCATCGGGTAAGTACCCGCTGGATTACTACACTGTATTAGCAGACACCATCGTGCTTGCAAACTTTGAAGGTAATCCGACGGCAGATGGATCACCTGAAAGAAAGCAGCCTTGGTGGGATAAGGGGTACACCATTGATGTTTTCTACGTGACCTACTTCCTTCTCTTTTCCTTTTTTGTCTGTAAGCGTCTTCCACATTTCAGCCGTAAGCCTGACATGTCGAATGCCAAGTAATTCAGTAGGAGAATTTTATGTTAGATATTGATCATGGACCTACAGTGTTTGGAACTATTATTGTCATTGTAGTACTTCTACCAGCACTCTATGGAATATTCTTTGTAGATAGCTACTGGAAAGAGCATAGAGATAATGCTTCAGAAGGTGCGGATGACGTTTTCAACTAGGTTGATAACTTAACCCAATAAAAACCGTCCATCAGGGCGGTTTTTTTTTAAGCGACAGCCATTTAGCATTAATATATAATCTTAGTTCTTTAGTCTGGTACTGTTCATATCATCCTGTAATAATGTGAACAGCCTGTTAGTTGATCGGAAATTTACCTGAATATGATGCTTCTTGAGTTAATAAGTAGTAGCCCACTTTTAATGGAATTATGGATCTATTTTAGTGGGGCGCTGATTACCACGAGTCAAGTTGCCGATAATCGGCTGCTTGGGATTGACATGAGCATAGAAGGGCTACGCTCCCAAACATTCAGCGTGGGTATCTTTATATTTTTAGTGATTTCGCTGATCTTCTTTTCGGCCATCATATATTTCTATTTGCCAAGAGGGCGGGACAATAAAAATAAGCTAAAGACGGGGGAGAAGGTGATGTTTGGTGCGATTATATCAGGCATATTTATTGCCATCGGTATGGGCTGGTTACAGCTAATCGAAGGTTTCTTACTGTAGAGGTGGAATGTGAAAGAATATGTACAATCGTTACCTGATGGGTGGACGATCTATTTATGGATGGTAGCAGCAGCGGGCATATTGATTGGCGCTGCATTCCTACTGCGCTGGGGCTTTAAAAACAACCAGTTTGATGAAGACATTAAATATGTCGTCTTTGATGATGATGATAGAGATAAAATGTCGGAAGAAGACTTTAAAAAGAGCCAAGAAGTGCTGGCAAAGCAAGAAAAACTGCGTGAAGATGTTTTGAAAAAACGCGCAGAGATGAAGCAAGCAAAAAACAATGAAAAAAGGTGAGAAGTTAATTTTTGTCCTGATCGGGCTGATTGCAGTGGTGTCTATTATCTATCAAGGCTGGAATGTAGCAAACATTACTGAGGAAGACCCTGGTATTCCTTACTACTCAACGGCCTCTACAGAGCTGAGTAGTAAAGCGGGTCTGTTGATAAGGGAGCACTCTTGTAAAGAGTGTCATAAGCTATTTTTCCTTAACAACTTAACTCAGAATGTACCATCGCCATCATTAGATGGGATAGGTTCGCTGAGGACTGAGGAGTGGCTTTATGATTATCTTTCTGCAGAAAATCCCCAAGAGATCATACCTACTCGGCTAAAGGCTCGTTTTAAGATGCCTTCGATGGCTCATCTACCAGAAGAAGAGCGTAGAATATTAGCCGCATATTTAGCTAGTTTGAAGGTAGAAGACTGGTATTTAGAAGAGACGCGGAAAGAAGCATATGAAAAACGTACCGGCGAAGAATACCAACCTGAGTAGATAGCACTATGTCATTTACATCTATTTTCAGAATAACCCCCAAACATGCGATGTGGGGGCTATTCGCGGTACTCGTTGGCGCAGGTGTCAATTTGGCGGGTGACCGGCTGATGGGCGTTAGTCTAGAGCTATTCTACGGTGTACAAACATTTAGCCCAATGTGGGTTGTTACGTTGTTCTTTGTACCGTTTGTTGCAGGCATGGTTGTGTCGCTAATCTTTGGCCTAGGCGGAAAAATTTTGGCTTATTTCTCTCCGATCATTGTGAGAGTGTATGAGTACAACTTAATTTACGACCACCGCTTAGATTTGCCAGACGGAGTCACGCTGCTTCCCATTGGTTATTGGATACTTGTTGTGATCCTTGCCGTTGAAGCTGCCGCCATTGGTGGTGTGATAGGTGAAATTATTAACAAGAAAGTCTATGGGCGTTCAGCCAAATCAAAATTCCACAAACGCTATCAAAAAAAACAGAATGAAACATCAGAAAAAGTGTAATTGTTTTTTCTTGATGATGACATAAGATACCTAGCGATTATGAATAAACTAAAAAATCAAGCGCAATTGAGTGCAGAGCAGCGCCTTATCCGTAAACGCTATATTGGCGCAACATTTGTGACTTGTATTGTTTTGGCGCTGCTTGGCGGAACAATCCATGTGCTGGAACTTGGCTCAAACCGCATGCATGATATGCGCGATAAAGCTGGTATTGATCTTGCGCTTGAACATGAGCATATTCGTGCCGCCGGTGAAGAACTATTCCGGCAGGTTGACTTTGAATTTGGTGATGAACAACAAGGAAGTTACACAGTAGAAGAGGCTGAAGCGTTGTTAACACCAGAACAGTGGGCAGAGCTGGACGAAATGGTCTCTATCCCTGCTGGCGAGTTTTTGATGGGTTCGGATAGAAAACAGGGTAATGTTTATAATCGCCCCCAAAACAAAATTCATACCGATGCTTATATGATTGATAAATACCCCATCACAAACGCACAGTATGCGCGTTTTGTGGCAGCCACAGCGCATCGCCCGCCACTGGACTGGAAAGATGGCAAGATCGCTGAAGGAAAAGAGCTGCACCCAGTAACGATGGTCTCATGGAACAATGCGACTGACTATGCCGAATGGGCAGGCAAGCGTCTTCCCACCGAGGCTGAGTGGGAAAAAGCAGCTCGTGGCACTGATGGTCGACGTTGGCCGTGGGGCAATGTGATGGATCCCGAGCGCTTAAATACCTATTATAACGTTGGAAGTACCACGCCCTATAATGCTTACCCAGAAGGCGCTAGCCCTTATGGCGTAATGGATATGGCTGGGAATGTGAGCGAATGGACAGCCGATGACTTCACTGCCTACATGGGAAGCGAAGCACCCGCGGAGATATTCACCGCAAGAAGAGCTGCTGAGCCAAGAGAAGGGGTCAATAAAGCGATGAAGATGGCCGAGTTTATAGAGACAAATGAGCGCTACAAAGTAACGCGTGGTGGTTCTTGGAAGAGTGATCCCTTTTCAACTGCAACATATCACCGTAATTATGCGTGGCCAAATTTTGCTTCTGATTTCTTTGGCTTTCGATGTGCCAAGACACCTTAAATAATAGGTCATAATATGAAACGCCTGATTCCAATCTCACTATTCGCTACATTCGCAGCGCTACCCATGGCTGCCTTTGCGGCAGCGGACAGTTATCGTTGGCTGCATGTTACGATCGACACGCCGTGGATGATCTTCCTTTTTTTGCTGCCCATGGTGTTGATTCCTGCGGTACTCATGGCGGTTCTCTATTGGAAATTTGCAGGCCGCCCAGCCGTTGAGCTAGAGAAAAAGAAGGTGAAAAGTAAAACGCCAGCAGCACCCGTGGCGGATAAAAATGAGTCGACAGATTGATGAGGGCAATATTACGAATTCCAATGCTGTTTGTTCTGCTCGCTTCTGTATTACTATCGAGTTTTAGCGCCACTGTCTCTGCAACAGAAGCCACGCCAGATAGAAACGACGCGCATGCCGTACTCGCGCCTTTTATCGAGAAGGAGCTGGTGGACGGTGAAGCGGTGGCGATTGACGATGATCAGAAACATCTAATCCTGTTTTATATGGGGCTCGCACTTCTGATTCTGATTATTGCTACAGCCATCATTGGTCTGCAGATGGCGCTATTTGGCAAGCAGCTGTTTGTGCCACATATGATCTGTGCAGGCTTCACGGTTACTCTTTCGCTCGTTCATGCCGTGACTGCTATTGTCTGGTTTTTACCCTATAAGATTTTCTAATTGAGCCATCCCTAAAATGGTTGATGGCTGTATCCTCCCGCTGCTACTGTAACGCTGGATTGTATGACTCAATATGCACTGAAAAAGTGCCATGATTGAGGACTAATATCCAGGATAAGCGGAGCTGACTTTGTTCTATTCCTTTCAAAAACGAAGCGCAACATCGATGTGGGTTCTCGCGTTCGTCTATGCTTTATCTGGCGTGGCAGCGCTTGCCTATGAAGTGTTGTGGGCGCGAATGCTGTCGCTTCAGTTTGGGGTGAGCATCTTTGGTATTGTTGTCACCATCTCCGCCTTTATGGCAGGCTTAGGTGGGGGCAGTTTGCTGGGTGCGCGCCTCACGCACACCTTACGTAATCCACTCTTAATTTTAGCGCTTCTTGAAGCTGCAGTCGCACTGTTTGCATGGTGTACACCACAGCTTTTTCAGACGCTTGATTTTTGGATGGGGTCAGCCGCGGTTAGTGGTGGCTTATCAGAGTGGTATATATTACAAGGTGCCATCGTTTTTCTGGTGCTTTTCATCCCCGCTTTTGCGCTAGGGCTGGGGTTCCCCATGGTGCTATCGATGATCACGGGTAGCCCGGTTTCACTCAGTAAAGTCTATGCGCTCAACACCTTAGGTGGTGCACTTGGGGCACTGCTACCGCTTGGGCTATTGCCCCTTTTTGGCTGGACAGTCTCGATTCGTCTTGTCGCTCTCCTTGGTTTCGCCGTTGCACTGATGGTGTTTTTGTTATCGCGAGGCACCCGTTCAGAACTGAGCGTGAAAGAGGGTGAGCGTGCAGATAGCTCATGGCTAGCCACTAGGTACCTAATCGCCTATGCCGGGATTGGAGCCGCAGCACTAATTCTGCAAGTCGCTTGGACACGCCTTTTTGGGATGATTTTGCTGCGCACAGAATATGTGATGGCCGTCATGCTAGCTATTTTTTTGGTGGGCATTGCGTTGGGCAGCGCGCTGGTGCGTCGCGATGCATCGCCAAGGTGGTTGCAGCTGTTACCGATGTTCACCGCGCTATTTGCAGTGCTGACACTCTGGGGGTTGCCACCACTCGCTGAGTGGGTTGCGCACGCTCAATATGAATCACTGTCTGATGCACTCTGGCGACAGTCGATGGCGTTGGCGCTATTAACGCTACCTGTCACGCTCGCACTTGGGGCGTGGTTGCCACTGTTGACGGCTCGCCATCAGACCGAAGCGCAGACAGGGCACCGATCAATTGGCGCTCAACTCTACGGTGCAAACTCAGTGGGTGCTGCGCTGGGCGCGATTCTAACGGGCGTGATCCTTTTACCAATACTGGGCGCGCCCGGCACGATCATACTCGCAGCGGTGATGCTGTTTTGTTGCGGCATGGTCTGGGTAAAAGCACAAAAATTTTGGCTTGCAGCCATTTTGGTGATTGCACTGGCAGTGCCGGTCATTAAATTGCCAGCGGTAAACACCCTATTGCCGCGCACACAGGCGGATACGGTTGACCTATTGCTGCATGAAGATGCCGTTTCGATCACACATGTGGTCGAGCGTAGCGATGGCCAGCGCCTGCTGCTAGGGGATCTGAAACGAATGGATGCCTCTTCTGATCCTGCGGCTGTAGTGGCACAGATGAATCAGGCACGCCTGCCTTTATTGCTGCACCCCTCGCCTGAGTCAGTGCTGTTTTTAGGCGTGGGCACAGGGATCTCGGCGGCTGGTTCGTTGGCTTACCCCGCACTCACTCGAGTGGGCGTGGAGCTGTCGCAAGGGGCTATTGATGCGGCCACAACACTGTTTTCACCGGTCAATGGCGGTGTCATGGCGCAGATGGAGGTTGTACGAGATGATGCCCGTCGCTTTTTACGCGCCGACAGCAACCACTACGATGTAATTATTGGAGATCTGTTTCATCCTGATCTCGTCGGGCGTAGCGCACTACTGTCGGTGCAGCAGTTTGAACGTGCCAAGGCGCGCTTAAATGAGGGCGGTCTTTTTGTTCAGTGGTTGGCACTGAATCAATTCGATATACGCTCGATGAGTATTGTGCTGCGCAGTTTTGAGCAGGCGTTCCCGCAGGCGCTACTTTTTGTTGATGGATTTAGGCTCGCGCTAGTGGGCCCAAAAGATGAGTTGGGTGGTTTGCCGGCGATTCTGTCTAACTTGCAGCGGCTCACAGCTGAGCAGCAGGCGAAAGCGACGGGAGGTGAAGGAGGCATGACTTGGGCTGGGCGCTTTTGGGGCGAGATAAGCGAAGGGCAAGGGGTGGTGCAAGATGAATGGGCGCCTCAGTTGGAATATGCGCTGCCTCAACTGCGCTTTAGCGATGGAGGTGCTTTGCCGCAACTGCTGGCGTCACTACTGAAGAAGCGCCCACCGTTGGATGAGGCGCTGCTATCACTGCAGGTGGAAAGCAAGCAGCGCGATGCGTTTGAGCGCAGCTATGTAGCGACGGGGCTTGCGGTGCGGGGTTGGTTAGCATCGCTTAAAGGGGATGTTAATGAAGCGCAGCGTGTGATGCGTTTTGCTTATGAAGCAAACCCGAGGGATCGCTGGATTGGATTTGATCTTGCCGATGCAATGTGGGCAACAGCCCCCAAGATGGTGGCGCAGGGGCGAGATGAGCGCCAAATGCTGCTGGCAATACTAAAAATTCGCCCAGATCATGAGCGAGCACTTAAGGCGCTATGGCGACTTGAACTGAGCGCAGGCAATTTGGTGCAGGCTCAGATTTACCGCGAACAGATTAAGGTGGTGAGCCCGCTGAGCCGTGATCTAAAGTAATGCGGGTGGGGTGAATTTCAGGCAAAAAAAATCCAGCAATTGCCGGATTTCTTATTAGACGTTGCTGCGGTAGGCTTACTGGCCTTCACCTCGGCGTTTGATAACGTCTTTGAATGCAGTATCAGAAACCATATATGCACCCACGATCAGGAATACAAAGATCCCAATCGGAATCAAAATATTTGCACCAACTTGTTCAATCATAGCCCCTCTCCTCTAAATATCTTATTTTTGTCTAGCCTGATGTCCCCGCATTAGAGCTAGACCGAATACTGACTATAGCCAATCTCCCACCAAAACTCAACTGCTTATATGCTCAAGCCCTAGAAAAGATGGCGTCTAATGTGGCGTAAAAATGACAGGCCTTTGCTATTGCCAAAAGCGGCTTAGATTTCGCTGCTTGTGGGACTGAAATGGCATCACTTCATATGGTAAGATTGGCGGCTACGAGGAATATGACGATGCGTGCTAATGAAGTTTTGAGTAAAATTCCGGTTGTTTCGACAGGAGCACAGCCGAGTGTTCCGCAGCAAGGGTTGTATTGGAAAAACCGTCTTGCTCGTTACGGCTTTGTAGTGCTGCTCATCCTGATCCCGCTGCTGGGGGTTTTTCGGATTGATGTCTCTTCTGGTTTTGTCATTCTTGGGCGGCAGATCTGGTTTGCTGATTTCTTTTTAGTCTTTGGCTTTTGGCTCACGGCTGCTTGTTCTCTGGTGATTATGTACTCAATGCTGGGCACCGTTTTTTGTGGCTGGGCTTGTCCGCAAAATAGCTTTTCTAGTTGGGCTAACAGTGTTACCGAAAAGCACCTTGGCAAGCGCGCGGTGATCGACTGGAATAATGAGATGTCAGCGCGTCTCGCTAGCGCGAAGAATAAATGGGTTAATTGGACGCTGCTCAGCGTTAAGCTATTGCTGGTTTCGATGTTGCTGGCGATGATCCCTATGCTCTATTTTAATCCGCCCGGAGCCGTTTGGTCGTTCATTACATTTCAGGAGGATGAGCGGCTAGCCGGCTCATTACACTGGATCTACACAGTGTTTGTCTTTATTGCGCTGGTTAACTTAGCTGTGATTCGCCATTTTATGTGCCGTTATATGTGCATTTATCGTATATGGCAATACCTGTTTAAGACCCGCGATACCCTGCATGTTGAGTATGACGAATCACGCGCGAACGAATGCGAAAAGTGCAACTTTTGCGTCACCTCTTGCATGGTGAGTATCGACCCGCGTAAAACCAGAACCTACGATAGCTGCACCAACTGCGGTGAGTGCATCACGGCGTGTAACACCTTGCATAAAAGAAAGGGTGGTGAGGGCTTGCTGCGATTGAAGTTTGGGCAGCGTAAAAACCTGAGTGCCGCTGATGCGGTGAAGCTCCCAAGTGGCAAACAGCGCGCGATCTTGATCACGCCCATATTTTTACTGGGCTTGGCGCTATTCAGTTGGGGGTTATGGACATACCAGCCTTACCAATTAACCGTCTACCGCGCGGAAATCTTGCATGGGGGGCAGGTCTCGAATTATCGAGTGAATATTGCGAATAAGCTTTATGAGCAGAAGGCCTTAAAGATAGAGGTTGAAGGGTTGCCGGCATCCATGTATTCATTGGAGGAGACAAAGCTGACATTTGATACTGCGGGTCGTAAAGATGTCAATTTGAAACTCAATAATCGCTTACCAAAAGGGCTAACGACATTTATTGTGCGGGTAACGGCAGATGATGGCTGGAGTGCGCATTACCGCGTACAGCATTTAGTAGATCGGGGGGTGTGATGAGTGATTCCAAAGATAAAGCGGTACTTAAGCCTACACAAGAGGTCGAGTGGGGCAAGATCGCCGATGACCAAATGGGTTATGCCAATGAAGAGGAGCGCTATGCCAAGCGCGGCCTCGAAGATTGGGAAATGGTTGAAAAGATGGAGACCTCCGAGCACCGCATCCCGTACTGGTTTATTGCGCTCTTTTGTGTGCTGCTACTGGTGGCTGTGGGCCTTACCTTTCCATTTTGGGGGGTGCGCCCCGGTTATGAGCGCTCGTGGTTTGACTGGGGAATACCAATCGGTGTCGCATGGTGCGTGAGCATGGCGGGCATAATTTACTACATGGTGGATTATCGCCACCGTGGCAGCGACAAAGAAAAAGAAGAACGAGCAGAAAAAGAGGCCGAGCTCGATAGCCTGCTGCGTAATGATAAAAATAAGCTGTAGCTTACCGATTAACCAGAGGCTTTTTAAGTCAGAGTGAAAATGATGTTTGCTAAAATAGAAAAAAGGATGATGGGTGCGGCGGGGTTATTAGCGGCGTTGACGCTACTGTTAACCGGCTGTGCCGGGGGTGAAGGTACGCCGGTTTTTCCAACGAAACATTGGGACGATATTGAGGTCACCTTGCAGACGCGCCCGCCAAAAGTCGAAGCAGGGATGGTTGAATTCATGGTGCTTGCAGCGATTAAAGGGCGCAAGCCTGCCAATGAGTTGGTGGTCTCGTTACGGATGGAAGGCACTCAAAAGTGGAACCAAGCGATTCAGGATGGCTTTCTTGGCGTTTATCGTCGTGTTGTGCATGTGCGAGACCCCGCCAAAGATGTGCTGGCTGTGAAGTTAAGAATTAAAAAGAGTGATAAGGAAAAGATCCTTTACTTCCCGCTAGCCCTGCAGCAAGTGCAAGCGGAGAGTGCAGCGCAATAGGCGTCTGGGGCTGCTGTACTACTTGCGCCTTAGCCCCGGCGCATCTACCCAGCGGCGCAGCAGCATGATCCTTTCATTGCCTTCTGATTTTTGGCAGCGGGGGCAATTAAGGTGGCTGAGGTAGAGTTCTTTGGGGCGTTTACCTGACTCGATCAGGCCGATCGACATCTCACGCACCGGCACCTGAAGCGAGCCCACATTCCCTTTATGGATCTGAACCCGCACGTTAAATGGACTGGGTAAATAGCTGATGCGGCGTGACGCCGAGCGGTTATGCGTGAGCAGACGGATGCGTTTACCGCGAAACATGCCCGACCGCATCAGCGCCAGCCCTGGCCACGGTTCTTCTAGCTCCAAGTTTACAAGCTCTGTCTGTTGTCGTTTAGCGTAAAGCTCACTGGCGATTGGCATATGTAAAAAACAAGAGGTCGGCATGGTGTGAATGCACTGGCCAGCGAGGTCTATGTCTTGATTATGCCATTCCGGGTAGTCGTCAGGGCAGCCGCACTCACGAATCATGGTTTTTTATAGGCCATTTTCACGGAGGCAAAGACATTGAAAAAGAAGACCCAAAAGCCGATCCCCATCACGGTCGCCACGGATGCAATGATCGGCTTATAGATCTGATGCACCGCCTCCATCCCTTCAAGGTCGCCAGCAAGCAGCAGGTTGCCTTCAACTGTGCCGAAGATCATCAATGTACTGTAAAAGCCGATCAGCCCCAGCGCGGTCCACCAAAAGGTGTGGAACACCAAGCGGCGAGACCAGAGCGCCACCCCCGAAATCTTCGGCAACATATAGTAGGTGGCGGCCATACAGAGAATCACCACGCCCCCAACGATGTTCATATGGGCATGCGCCAGTGGGTCGATCATATGGCCGGGGCCACCGTATGGGCTGCCGATGGAGTCGAGCCACGCACGTACGGGCGGCTGAATTTGCCACACTCCATGGACGGTGCCGACCATTAAGCAAAAAGCAGAAAAGAACAGGAACTTGATAAGATCGCGATCTTCCGGGTGTGAGACTGGCTGTGTTGTCATCTAGGTAAATCTTTGAAATTGGGTTGTATGCTCTATTCGCGGTGGTTTCACACGCGGCACGAGGCCTTTTTTGTGCGCTAAGTCTATCCAATTCGCCGATTATGCGCAATCCGTGCTTGTTGAGAGCGGGGATATAAGGGCGCGCGTGTTTATTGTGTCACCGTTGCCTGCCCATTGCCGCGTGGGTCACTGGCTGCGATGACCTTGTTTTGGCTGCGATCCCACAAAATCGCCTGCATATTACCGTAGTGACGGCCGCGCTTTTTGAGCTTGTGCCCCATCGCTTTTAATTTTGAGGCGGTCTGCTTATCAATGGCACCGGGTTCAAAGCTGATCTGGTCTGGCAGGTATTGATGATGAAAGCGCGCGGCGTTAACCCAGTCATGCGGCGGTTTGCCAGCAGCAAACTCCAATGCTCCGAGCAGTACCATCGTGATGATGCGGCTGCCGCCGGGTGTGCCGAGGATGGCAACGCGATTTTCGTCTTCCAGAAAGGTGGGTGACATACTTGAGAGCGGACGCTTGCCCGGTGCGATGGCGTTGGCT
>Ga0256839_1005743_pt1 | contig 11284 bp, 11 predicted proteins | sample 354166metaG_FD_185968 | JGI IMG/M metagenome (GOLD analysis project Ga0256839, IMG submission 185968) | Hydrothermal vent microbial communities from Mid Atlantic Ridge, Atlantic Ocean - 354-166 | ecosystem: Environmental > Aquatic > Marine > Hydrothermal vents | place: Atlantic Ocean: Mid... | reverse complement strand
CTCCCGACTACGGAGCTTGCAGCCTATAAATCCGGCCTCATCACCCATTTATTAGAAAAAGACAAAAGCCTATCCAAAAAAAGTTACCGCAACTGGATAGAAATTGATCGCAACAACCCACAATTTAACACCCGCGAGCAAATTGCCGCCGCCGTGAATCATATTGATAAAGCCCAGTTAGTTGCCATTTATAAAAATTGGCTCATCACCGCCCCGCGCCAATTTAGAAGTTATGCACTCGGCACACAATTTAGTCAGGATGATTTTTATGATGTCAGCCCTATCGTAGATATCGATGCCTTTAAACAACAACACAATACACTTTAAGAGAGGCTTAGGATGATTAATATCGGTCACTTCAACAACTTAGCCATAAAACAAGATAATGGCATGCAGTTATACCTAGATGACGGCAAAGGCGGCGACATTTTATTAACGGACAAGCATCCCCCTAAAAATGTCAACATAGGCGATGAATTAAAGGTTTTTATTTATACAGGCTCTGACGGGAAGTTACTGGCAACCTGTAAAAAACCCTGGGTACAAATGGACGGTGTGGCGTGGCTCAAAGTTGTAGCCATCGGCAAAGCAGGTGCATTTTTAGACTGGGGCTTACCCAAGGATTTACTGGTTCCTTTTGCTGAACAAGATTATGAGCTAGAGGTCAATCGGCATTACTTAGTGCGCGTTTACCTTGATGAGCACAATAGAATTGCCGCATCCACCTATTTAAACCATTTCCTTTCCGATGAGGCGCACTATTTAAAAGAAGGAGAACAAGTCGATTTAATCATTGCCCACAAAACAGACCTAGGCTACAAAGCGGTCGTCAATGAAAGTTACTGGGGGGTTCTATATCATAATGAAGTTTTTCAAACACTCAACGAAGGCCAAAAAATAACAGGCTATATCAAAAAAATTCGTGAGGATAAAAAAATTGATTTAAGCCTTAATCAATCGGGATATACGCATATTGCCCCCTTAACAGAGCAGATTTTACAACGCCTGCAAGAAAACGGCGGCCAATTGGATATGTCTGATAAAAGCACGCCCGAAGTGATTAACGCCGCTTTTGGTGTCAGCAAAAAAGTCTTTAAACAGGCAATTGGTGCATTATATAAAGCGCGTAAGATTACTGTGACTAAAACAAGTATTAGCCTTAATAAGGAATAAAATAGCCTTTACACCGCCTTCTTTAAAGTATACAAAAAGGCTAAAGCCTGCCTCGGGCTTAAATCATCAGGCTCTAAATTCTCAATTAACGCCAATGCCGGGTGTTCTGCGTTCATGGCAAATAAATCCAGTTGCGCACTCCCCGACTCAGCTTGTTGTGCTTGATACGCATTATCTTCAAGCTGGGTTAATTTTTGCCGAGCTTGCTCAATGACCTGTTGCGGTATCCCAGCCAAAGAAGCCACTTGCAAACCATAGCTTTGGCTTGCCGCCCCCTCTTTAACTGCATGCAAAAAGACAATTTTATCACCATGCTCCATGGCCTCTAAGTGTACATTTATAATGCTGCTATGCTCATCAGGCAGGGCAGTTAATTCAAAATAGTGGGTGGCAAATAAGGTAAAAGCACGTATCTCTTTCGCCAAAAAATCAGCACAAGCCCATGCAAGCGATAGACCGTCAAAGGTACTCGTACCACGCCCTATTTCATCCATCAACACCAAACTATTGGCCGTTGCATTATGTAATATATTCGCCGTTTCCGACATTTCCACCATAAAAGTAGAACGGCCGCTGGTTAAATCATCCGATGCACCGATACGGGTAAATATTTTATCAATAGGGCCGCACTGCATCAGCTTCGCCGGCACAAAACAACCGATATGTGCAATTAATACAATCAAAGCCGCTTGACGCATATAAGTTGATTTCCCTCCCATATTAGGGCCGGTAATCACCAACATGCGCCTTTTATTGGAAAACTCTAAATCATTGGCCACAAAGGGTATATCTGACACTTGCTCGACCACTAAATGTCGCCCTCCTTGAATATGAATGCCGCGTTGCTTTTGTAATGTCGGGCGCGTTAAATTCAGACTCTGACTGCGTTCTGCAAAAGTACTGAGCACATCCAACTCAGCTAAGGCTAATGCACACGCTTGAATCGGCACCAAGGCCGCCGCAAGCGTCCCCAATAAAGCCTCATAAAGCCTTTTTTCACATGCTAAGGCTTGTTCGCGTGCCTGTAGTACCGTGTCTTCAAACTGTTTTAATTCTTCCGTGATAAAGCGTTCTGCATTTTTTAAGGTTTGCTTGCGTATAAACGTCTCAGGCACGACATCAGATTGTGCGCGGGGAATTTCAATATAGTAGCCATGTACACGGTTATATTTTATTTTTAAAGTGGCAATGCCCGTAGCCTCTTTCTCACGCATCTCCATATCCATTAAATATTGATTGGCATTTTGGCTTAAATCACGCAATTCATCCAGTTCTTGATTATAGCCCGCCGCAATCACCCCGCCATCTCGAATTAAAACAGGGGGGTTATCAATAATAGCGAGTTGCAATAAAGCCAGTAACTCAGGTTGTTCGGCAATTTGCTGTGTTAAAGTACGCAGACCATCACTCTCCGCATCAGCCAACAATTGTTGCAATGCCGGCAGTGCCGCAAACGTGTCGCGTAAAACCAATAAATCACGTGGCCGTGCCGATTGCAATGCCACTCTAGCCCCCACACGCTCTATATCACCTACCGAGCGTAAGCACTCTCTGAGTGATACGTACAAATCATCTTTTAATAATGTATCCACACAATCATAACGACGCTTTAATATAGTTTGATCCCGTAACGGGCGGTTGAGCCAGCGACGCAAACAACGACTGCCCATTGCCGTAATCGTCTTATCCAGTACGCCAAATAAGGTAAACTGTATCCGCCCGGAGGGGTGATAATCCAGCTCTAAATTACGCCGACTAGAAGCATCCAGTAAAATACATTCATCACTATTTTCTACTCGAATACCTTGAATATGGGGCAAGGCACTTTGTTGCGTGTCTTTAACATATTGCAATAAGCAACCTGCAGCGGCAACCGCGGTACTGAGGTTTTCACAACCAAAGCCTTTTAAATCATGGATATTAAATTGTTTAAGAATAAGCTGACGCGCACTGATTTCTTCAAAATGCCACGGTGGCCGACGCGTCAAACCAACGCGCTCTTTTAAGGCACTCGGCAAACTCCATTCCTCATTAAACAATAACTCAGCTGGGTTTAAGCGTTCAATTTCGCTGAGCAATTCATCCATACGATTAACTTGCTGCACAAAAAAACGTCCACTGCTTAAATCCAAACAAGCAATACCATAATTTTTTGCATAATAAATCGCTACTAATAAATTATCTTGCCGCTCCTCCAAAAGTGCTTCTTCAGTCACCGTTCCTGGGGTTATCACTCGTACAACGCGGCGTTCAACCGGCCCTTTGCTGGTAGCAGGGTCTCCGATTTGCTCACAAATTGCGACCGATTCACCTAATTTAATTAATTTGGCAATATAGCCTTCTGCTGCATGATAAGGTAAGCCACACATAGGAATCGGCTCACCGGCCGAGTTACCTCTTGCCGTTAAAGTAATGCTTAAAAGCTCTGCCCCCTTTTTAGCATCATCAAAAAACAGCTCATAAAAATCGCCCATACGATAAAACACTAAAGTCTCTTGATACTCTGCTTTAATACGCAAGTATTGTTGCATCATGGGGGTATGCACTACTTTGGTATTATTTGAGTTTACTAACATATCAACCTCTTACAACGCACCACATAAAAGATTAATAAATATTTATACTGTTGCATACTGCTCCATAATGCCGCTTTAAAGTAGCCTAAAAATAAGCCTAGAATCACTGACAGCTGTGATGAAATATCAAATTTTAACAAAAAAACGACGCATAACGATGGCAATTCTTAACTTTAAAAAGAGAAGCCTGAATCGCTTTGTTATAATTCCTTGTCCTAAATTTAGGTTAACAATATGACTTTCAATGACTCACCGCATCACAGCAAGCTATTACTTATTATTCTGGCCGGTATTATCTGGTTTTCATTACTCGGTTATCGCGACTTAATCGACCCGGATGAGGGTCGCTATGCCGAAGTGTCTCGTGAAATGTTAAGCACAGGCGACTGGGTGACACCACGCGTTAATGGCTATAAATTTTTTGATAAACCCCCCATGCATTATTGGGGTTCAGCTGTCAGCATGGCGATTTTAGGTCCGACAAGTGCCGCGGCAAGAATGTGGTGTGCCGGTATTGGTTTTCTAGGGGCTTTATGGATATGGTTTCTCGGTAATCGTTTATATGGTGCATCAACCGGACGCTATGCCTTCCTGATATTATCCAGTTCTATCCTTTATGTGGCGATAGGACATGCCAATGTACTCGATATGGGGGTGAGTGTCTTTCTGGCATTTACGTTAGGCGCATTTGCTTTGGCACAGTCCGCAAGAGCCACAAAAAGCAAAGCCGAGCGTTGGATGCTCTGGAGCTGGGCAGGACTTGCCGGTGCGGTATTAAGCAAAGGGCTTATTGGCATTGTCTTTCCGGGGGCGGCCATTACAATTTATAGCCTATGGCAAAGAGATTGGGATGTCTGGCGTAATTTATATATTGCCAAAGGACTGACATTGTTCTGCATCCTAGTGATGCCTTGGTTTATTCTGGTTAGCCAAGCGAATGAGCAATTTTTACACTTCTTTTTTATTCATGAGCATTTTGAGCGTTTTACTTCAGACGTGCATACGCGTAACCAGCCTTGGTGGTATTTCTTTGTGGTTTTGTCGGTCGGCTGTTTACCTTGGGTCGTCAACATTATTAGTGCCATCATTAAACCGACATTTTCTTGGCGCGTAACACAGCCTGGCCGCTTTGAAGCACCCCGCTTGTTTTGGGTTTATTCGGTCTTTATTTTCTTGTTCTTCTCTTATTCTCACTCTAAGCTTGTGCCTTATATTTTGCCCATTTTTCCATTTTTAGCGTTATTGGCGGCTGAAAAACTGGCTAAAAATAAAGCCTTGCTGAGTACAACGATTATCACCGGTATTTTAGCCATAGGGGTGGCTATTCTGGCTTGGAAAATAGTTGAGTTTGCACGCCCAAATAAGCCCTTAGCGATTTTTTTAGAGTTTAGGCCGTGGCTTATTGGTGCATCAATCAGTTTAGCGATGGCCAGTTTGGTGGCATTCTTTTTTAGACAAAAAATGCGTATCGCCATGCCTGCTATTGCATTATGCTCTATGCTCGCTTTTCAACTAGCTTCTTGGGGCTATCAAAGCCATGCACCTATACGCTCAGCAAAAATCATGGCAGAAGCCATTCGACCTTATAGTAAACAAGACAATATAAATATTTATGCCATCAATCAATTTGAATATTCCCTACCCTATTATTTGCAACGCACGATTACGCTGGTAGCTTATAAAGGTAATATGGCATTTGGCATTGGCCGCGAACGACGTGATTGGATTCCCAATACAACAGAATTTTTGCCCATTTGGCTGGCATCAGAGCAAGCATTGGCCATTATGTCACAAGAAACCTATCAAAAATGGCAACAAAAACAAATCCCAATGAACATTATCTATCAAGACTCGCGCCGCGTTGTCGTAGCAAGAAGGTAATCTACAATAAATATCCAGCCTCTTTTTGCATAAATGAGCCGGCAAAACATATCTTCCTGATGGCACTACTTGAAAATAGAGTGCCTAGCGCATGATGATTTAAGCCATTTGCATTAACTTAGCTGCCGCGCCACTTTTTTCATCTGCCGCTTTCATAACCTTAACTTGCAATTCATAGTTTTTAGATAGTTCAATCATTTCAACCATTGCCCCCACAGCTCCTACATTACTGCCTTCAAGCGCACCTTGTAACAAGCTGATATTGGCATCAACCACAGGCGGTTTAACTCCTTCTTTTAAATGTAGCAAACCATCATTTTGTTTTTCTAAATCTTTGCTATCCGGTTTGACTAAACGAATTCTATCGACTACAAGCAATGTGGTTGCATTTTCACCAACCGGTACAATCGTAATGGTTCCATCACTACCAATATCAATTTTATCCGCGCTGGGAATGGTAATCGGCCCATCTTCTCCTAATACCGCCTCCCCTGTTCCCGTTTGCAAAAAACCTTCCGGCGTTATATGCAAATTGCCCGCACGAGTATATGTTTCTTGACCATCAGGGCTTTGCGCCGCAATCCAACCCTCACCATTAATGGCTACATCTAAATTACGCCCCGTTGTTTGAATAGGCCCAGGCGTAAAATCTGTTCCTGGTCTTTCGGTCATCGCATAAACGCGTGTTGGCTGTCCCGGTCCAAAAACCGGCATGCTACGAAACTGCTCAAAGTCCGACTTAAATCCTGTCGTTTGCGTATTGGCCAAATTATTGGCATTGGATGTCTGAGCCAACATAGTCTGTTTTGCACCACTCATGGCGATATATAAGCTACGATCCATAATGACTCTCCTTTATTTAATGGCTATGCATTCAAGATGGTCTGCATAATGGTTTTTTCCGTGGTAATCGCTTGTGCATTCGCCTGATAAGTCTGCTGCGCAACAATCAAATTGACCAATTGTGCCGATAAATCAACATTCGAAGTTTCTATTGCACCCGACTGAATTAGGCCAAAACTCCCCGTACCCGGCTGCCCCGGAATGGTCTCGCCGGAAGCGGTACTAGCACGCCATGAGGTATCACCTGCCTTAGTGAGACCTTGAGGGTTGGCAAATCGTGTTAAGGACACTTTACCTAAAATATCAGAGCCACCATTACTAAAGCGAGCAGAGACGACCCCCGTGTCACTAATATCGACCCCCACCAAATTGCCGGCAGGTAAGCCATCTTGTGATAAATCTTGTACAGAAAAGTTAGCACTAAATTGTGTGGTTTGACCAAAATCAAAAGTAAAATTTAAGTCAGATACATTTAAAGCGGGATCAATATCGGTAGAAGCTATATTAGTAAAGGATATTTTGCTTGGGTCGGGGGCAGTCAGCGTACCGGCAGCATCAAATGTTAATTGCGTAGGGACATGCGGCGTCCCAGGATTGACGGCTTTAGTCCCATCTACATTAAAAGGCACACCATCAATAAAAAAATAAGATTGCCATTGGTTCGAGGTACCCGTACCATCCCCCTTTTTATCTGTCGTATAATACATACTGGCAATATGTGAATTGCCTTGTGAGTCATAAATAGTCACGGAAGAGCTATGGTTATAGGTCTTCGCATCAGCAGGGTCAACGGGAATATCCAACGTAGCGTCATAATTGACCGGTTCAATCTCCGTTGCATCTAAATTAACAACTGCGAGTACTTCGCTTGTTGCCTGTGGCGCACCTTGGGCAGAGCTAATTTTTAAAGGCTGGAAAACACCTTCACTAAAGCCTTCCTCAACAGTGGTTCCATTCGCCTTAAACGACATCAAGAAGTTACCTTGATTATTAACTACGAAACCATCTTTATCCAATTTGAACTCACCCGCACGTGTATATAATGTGGGCTTAGCGGCAGCGGGGTCTTCTGCCAAAGAGAAAAAGCCTTGCCCACTTACGGCCAAATCTAAATTATTATCTGTAAAATTCAGCACCCCTTGCTTAAATTGCTGGGCAACATTTGCAACACGCACACCCGCCCCTGCCTGCGTACGACTCACGCCACTGACACTAGCAGCATACACATCCGCAAATTCGGTTCTGGACTTTTTAAATCCAGCAGTATTTGCATTGGCAATATTATTGCCCGTTACTTGCAAATCTTTTGATGCAGCATTTAAGCCACTTAATGCAGTTGAAAAACCCATGACCTGTCTCCTTTAAAATACTTGTTTAACTTGACTAAACGCCACATTGCCCAATGCCCCCAAATTTAAAACCACGCCTTTAGTCGTATCTCTTAAATCAACACTTTCAACCTTGGCGCTCACAAATGTCTCCAGTGCCGTATTTTGACCCTCTATCTGAGCTTCTGCCTCTATACGATAAACACCGGGGTCAGCATAAGTGCCGTCATCTTTTTGACCATCCCACTCAAACTTTGCCATGCCTTTTGCCTGCGTTCCTAAGTTGAGTGTTTTCACAATATTACCGTTCTGGTCACTAATTTTTATGCTGACATTATTAGATGCAGACTCAATATTAACATTACCTGCAATCCCGCCACCGACTTCTAAAATTCCAGAATTTCCAGGGAATGCAACCGAGCGCCCTACTAGCCCTGATGCCTCTAATGCTTGACGCGAATTCATTGATGTTGCAAAGGCATTAAAGGAATCATTTAAACTGCTAATCCCTTCTACAGTACTAAACTGTGCCATTTGCGCTAAAAAATCACCGTTCTCCATTGGCTTAGTAGGGTCCTGACGAGTCAATTGCGTAGTCATTAGCTTTAAAAACTGATCCTGACCTAACTCTTTCTTTTTAGGTGCAGCCACCTCTGCCGAATTTAACCCTAGTTGCTGAATACCCTCTAAATGCAATGACATAATTATTCTCCTATTTTCCCATTCTTAATGTCTGTAACATTAATTGCTTCGCTGTATTTAACACCTCTACATTATTTTGATAAGACCTAGAAGCCGACATCATATTGGCCATTTCCTCAATGGTATTCACATTTGGCTTATAAATATAACCATCTGCATCTGCCATAGGATGATTGGGTGCATACTCCATAACCGGCGGTGCTTGACTCTCCACTACGCCTTTAATCTCGACCCCTGTAGTTGCACTTTTATCCATCACATCTTTAAGTTGTGCCGCAAATACAGGTTGCCTGGATTTATACACCTCATCTAAACTGCTACTAACGCTATTGGCATTAGAAATATTACTAGCCACTAAATTAAGACGTAAAGATTGGGCATTCATCCCACTTCCCGCAATATCGAAAACACTTAATGCAGACATAATTACTCTCCTCTAATGGCGGACATCAATCCTGAAAATTTACCATTTAAAAAGGTTAAACTTGCTTGATACTGCACCGCATTTTCAGCATACTTGCCTTGCTCAATATGTGCTTCTACCGTATTACCATCTAAGGAGCTTTGATGTGGGTTACGAAACAATAATTGCGCCCCTAATATTTCATTACTCATTGGTAAATGGCCTGTATTGGTTCTTTCTAGTGAATCTGCTTGTGCAGGCATGTTTTTTTGTAACACGCTATAAAAATCAAGATCCCGCGCTTTGTAATTAGGTGTATCGGCATTGGCCAAATTGGAAGCCAATACCTCACTACGCCGCTCACGTAAAGCAAGGGCTTGAGGATGTAAACCTAATGCATTTTTAAAACTAATCGCCATGACCTTTCCTCTTTTATCAATATTTATTAAAGGTGAAAGCATACTTCATGCCAAAAAATAATTTACTTTAATATCAAATAACTACAGAAGACAGTAGAAAAATCGTCAATTTTTTGCTTATTTTTTAGAAAAGCGGCAAGAATTCACCGCTTTTTATGATAAGCCGTCATAATTAAAAATAATTGCCAGACTAACGTAATTAAACCCGCCCCCATCTACTACCGCCTCAAGTCCATAAATCACACCCTATTGAAATACCTTATAATAATTATGCTATAGACTAAAACTAGAGTACCAACAAGGCATTCCAATACCTGATATCTTGGTTGCACCTCATCATATGCTTATTTATTTGACGCGGCCTTAACAAGTAACCTATCATCAACAAGGTCTGAAAATTTTCAGACTATAATTCAATCACTTCAGCATAAAAAGAGTTGCTAATATTTTGGCCTTTTAACCAAAAGCTAAAAGCAACCACTGAAATATCTATTCCACAATATGACCATTCAGGACAACACCTACTTTATATGGCATCCTGAATACGTATCTCAAGAGGGGCGCAACATGCAAAAAATATCTATTTTTATGACAAGTGCATCACAGCACAATACAAACACCACATCATCACTCACACAAACCTATTCACCCCACGGCAAGGCTTACCCAACGACTAGCAGACGATTATTATTCGATATACCACTGCTCATATTAGCCATGTGTTTACTGCTGATTTTACCCAATACAGCAAGTGCACACAGAGGCGCGAAAGGTGAAGTCGATACCTGCCGCATCTCTGTCGGTAAAGAAGTCGTGCATTTTTCTGCTTATACGCCAAGGTCCTCGGGTGGCAGAAGCTTTTGCCATGCGATTCCAAATGTCGAATTGACTCATTTAGTCATTGATTACGAGGGGAAAAAATTACGCCATACCACTGTTGAATTTGAAGTTACCAAAGAACCTGAAGGCGCCCGCATTTTTTACCAAAAACCTGAAAAAATCAAAAAAGGCTCTATTGATGTCATTGTTGATTTTGGCCAATATGGTGCAGGCGATTACCTAACGCATATCACCATTGCCAACCAAGGCGAAACCATTGATGCTCATTTACCTTTTTCTGTCGGCGTTGATCCCGATGAAGACAAAATCCCTTATAAAATTATCATTCCGTTTATTTTAGTCATCATCATTCTTATCAGCATGAAATTTATGACCATTAAAAAAGGCCCGGAAGCGGACTAGACACTGCCAATGCCAAATGGATATAGTTGCCACTTGGCAGCTATATCTGCCAACAACAAAGCCAATACGAAAAATACCGCAAAACCTTGCAAAATACGCATCAGCACAGCTGATTGAGTACCTGTTTGCCATAATGTCGGCACCCATAAAGCCACCATAACACCTGAGGCAATAGCAATACCTGTCGATACAACTCCCATCAACATCGAAACACACCAAGGACATTTATGCGGTGCTTGCGGTTGGTAAAAATTACACCCAGCTTCTAAGCCTTGCCACGGCCAATCACAACCACATTGAAACAAAAAACCACATAAAGGCGTAATAACGACCAATGTAAGCATCAATATCACCGCAGCAGCCAGACGATTTGACTGTGGTAGCGATTGCCAGTGTTTTATCATAGCGTTTTATACGTTGGTTTTATTTTTCCAGCGTAAAAAAACTCTTAGGTGCACCACAAATAGGGCAAACCCAATCATCAGGAATATCCTCCCATAATGTCCCCGGAGCCAAACCACTTTCCGGATCACCAAGTGCTTCATCATAAACATGTTCACATTCCATACAACGATATTTTTTATATGTAGCCATCAAAACTCTCCTATTAATAAACCCATACCCACAACAATTTCAATGCAACCAAAATCAGCAATATGGCAAAAAAACGCTTCAGCAATGCCGCCGGCAACTTATTTGCCAACTGCGCGCCAAGCG
>Ga0256839_1005742_pt1 | contig 11285 bp, 11 predicted proteins | sample 354166metaG_FD_185968 | JGI IMG/M metagenome (GOLD analysis project Ga0256839, IMG submission 185968) | Hydrothermal vent microbial communities from Mid Atlantic Ridge, Atlantic Ocean - 354-166 | ecosystem: Environmental > Aquatic > Marine > Hydrothermal vents | place: Atlantic Ocean: Mid... | reverse complement strand
CGTATTTTATCTCGTTGCCACGGCGCTCAAAGCGCCAAACGAGGGTATCATCTGTATCGTCAGTATGCTCGATGACGTCAATAAATTCGCCACCTAAAAAATCAAAAATGCCCATGCGGGACCTCCTAAAGCTATTCTACTAGGGTTAACCTAAGCACTTAAGCGAGTGCAAACAATGTTTTTATCACCAAATATCCTCAATAATCCCTGCCAAAAGCGGGCGCACCTCGGCAGGGGTCATGCCGCTTTGCAGGCGGGAATCGTATAAGATACGTAATAAAAGTTCGTCATGGCGGGTGAGGGCGGCGAACTCCTCGTCATCGTTAAACAATGACGGGCGGGCCTCTGGGCTGTCATTGGTTAGGCCCAAGGCTTGTGCCATTTCCTCCATCACACAGGCATTGCGCTGGGCAATGGAATGCTCGGATTTGATCAGGATCACCGAGGAGTGGTAGCTATCCGGTGTGGTTGCGTCAGATAACGAAAAGGCGGCGCAGAGCAGGTCTACGGGGCTATTGGCAAACGCGTTTTCAACCGCGCGCGGTGGGGCGGTTATATAGCGGCCAAGCTTGCGGGCTATGCGGGGTTGCTCTTTGCGGTTGAGAAAAAACACCACCATATTGGCGCGTTCGCCTTCATTGGCGAGGCGCATATCTAGCCCCGTAATGCGGGCCAAGCGGCGGGTAAATTGCGCCACGGCGGTGGCATTAAACTGCGCGTCTGATTCAGGTGTTTCGCCTCCGTTTACCACGCGCACCAAAACGGGGCGGTCATAGCGGCGCAGGTTTGACGGGGTTACATTGGTTTGCCACGCAGCGTTAATGGTCGTAAATTCATCAAATAGGGCGATGCGCATAAAATTCCGCGCGAGGTCCTGTTTGGTAAAGGGTGCATCGGCGGGGGCATATTCGGTGCGCATACCACCATTTGCGCGAATTTCGGCCTCAGCGGCGGCGTAATATGTGCCGAGGTCATAGCCAAGTGCAGGCGGGCGCGGCGCGGGGGTGGTGCAGGCCGCGAGGGCCAACACCGCTGTTAAAGTGCGCCAATGCATTAGTCGGTAGCAGAGCCGACAGTGTGGCCCAGAGATGTGTCTTTGGCTTTGGCGGATGCCAGTGTGTTTTTCAAGTCGGTCTCCATAATTTGAAGCTCCTTCTCGGCTTCCACGCGCTTGGCCTTGCCTTCATCGGCAATGCGCAGGCTGTCTTCGATGGTCTCGATCAGGTCAGCATTGGCCTGCTTGATGGCGTCAATATCAAAGATGCCGCGCTCGATCTCCTCACGGATTTCTTTGTTGGCGATCTTGAGGTTGGCCGCGTTGGATTTGAGCATCTCGTTGGTGAGGTCATTGGCCTCTTTCACCGCTTTGGCGGCATCACGAGAGCGCGAAATGGTCACGGCTTGCGCGAGCTGGGTTTCCCAGAGCGGCACGGTGTTAACCAGCGTGGAGTTGATCTTCGTCACCAGCGACTTATCGTTTTCCTGCACCAACCGGATGGAGGGGAGTGACTGCATGGTGACTTGGCGCGTGAGCTTGAGGTCATGCACGCGGCGCTCTAGGTCGTCCCGCGCGGCGCGCAAATCACGCAGCTCTTGGGCGCGAATAACGCCGTCTTCTTCGGGGGCGTCTTGCACCACCTTTTCCATTGCAGGAATGTCTACGGTATCCAGAATGCGGATTTTTTCTTCACCCGCCGCGATATAAATTGCCAGTTGGTCATAAAAATCCAGCGTCTTTTCGTAAAGCTTATCGAGGGATTTGATGTCTTTCAGCAGCACGGTCTCGTGGCTGAGTAGCTCTTCGGTGATCTTGTCGATCTGGTCCTGCACCTCTTCATATTTGGCCATAAACATTGCCACCGGCTTGGCGCGGCCCATCAGTTTTTCCCACCAGCTTAGCTTGCGGTTCGGGTCCAGCTCATTGCTGGAAAAGCCGCGAATTGAGGTGACCATGCTGCGCAAAGCATCGCCCGCGGGGCCGGTATCTTTGTTGCGCACACCGGCCAGCATTTCTTGCGAAATCACTTGCAGCTCGGCTTGGGCTTTGGAGCCAAAGCGGATGATCGACTGGGTGTTGCCCATATCAAGCTCGCCAATGGCGTTATCAATCGCGGCCTTTTCGGCTGCATTGGCTTGGTCTACCACAATCAACTCGCCTTTAACTTCCGGCAATAGCGCGGCGGTCACGGCCTCTACTTCTTTCAGGCTGGTTTCGGCCTTTTGGCGCACATCTTCAGTCATAAATAACTCCCTTTGGGTCTAATCTTTGGCCACGTGGCCTTCGTTTTGTAATCTCTCTTGCAGCACTTCGATCTCTATATCGAGGTCAGACTGGTTGTCTTGCAGCATAAGCTGGCGCTCGCCGTTGAAGCTAACCTCAAGGTCGCTGATCAGCGCCACGAATTCGGCCTGTTTGGCAACGTCTTTGCTGCGCTGGTTTAGCTCGGCAAATTTGATGGTGGCATCGCGGGCACTGCTTAAGTAAACCCCCATATACTTGCGCGCACGGGTCAGGTCGCGCGGGTCTTGCTCCACGGTGCGCAGCATTTCACGCACCGAGTCGAGCAGGCTGCTTAGCTTACGGTTAACCGCACGAATGTTGATGCCCTGCGCGGCCTCTTCGATTTCAGCCATAATCGCTTCGGCCTTGTCTACAGCCCGCGCCACGCGGTCGGTTTCATATTCGTTAAAGCCGGGCAGGCCCTTGCGCTTCATCGGGTCAAAGCCAAAGGCGACCAGATGCGCCGCCACGGCCAGCGCGCCAAAGCCGATGCCGGTAAACATGCCTTGGCCCCAGCCAAACCACGCGGTGAGAAACACCGCCGTGCCGGAAAGTGCGGCCGCAATCAGCTTGCGCGGAAACATCGGTGGGCGGGCAATTTTGCGCTCGTTATAGGCAGCCTCGGCTTTAAGCCCCTCGCGCAAGGTCCATGCGGCCAGTATGAAAAGGGCAAAGCTCCCGAAGGATATGGCCGCCCCAATGGGAGAGGCGCTGGTGATTTGGCTAAAGCCTTCCAGAAGCAGCGGGAAAGCGGCGAGGAACAAAAGCGTGATCGCAAAGCCACCGGGCTTTTTGCGGATGCGGATATTGGCGGGTTTGCGGGCCTCTATACGTGGCTCATTTGCCTTGCCTTCAGGGCTATGCGCCCCGCCAAAACGCTGCGCGCCCATCAGGAAATCCACCCGTGGGCACCGGCGGACACTGTCCAGATCAGGGCCAACAAGACCCAATAGCCAATGCGTTGAATAGTTTTTTCAGACATGGTGTCTCCGCTTGGTTGCGCAACTTAGCCCCAATATAGAGGCAAAGTTGAGGCTTTTCTAGTCACCTGCTTTAAGCTTACGTTGCGTCGCCAGCTTTTTCTGAAACTTGCTCTGTATGGCCTGCACCACAAAAAGCACGGCGATCGAGAAGTAAAAGGTTGTTTTATCAAGCGGTTGCACCGCATAACCAAACAGCGTGAGGTGGCCTTCATGCCCGCCTTCGCCCAGCAAAACAATGCCAACAATCAGCAGCACAAACAGGCCTAGCACCTCATATGTGCGGTTTTTCTTGATAAATTCGGCCACGGCATCCGCAAGGAGCATCATCGCAATGCCGGAAACCAGAATGGCGATGGCCAATATAATGAACACATCAGTGATGGCAAGCGCAGACAACACGGAATCAAAGCTGAAAATAAGGTTCATGAAAACGATCATCGTTATGACAGCGACCGCCGATTTTTGCTTTTGCGGCTCAAGCGGGTTGCCAACTTCCTCAACCGCTAGCAAATGGCTGATTTCCTTAACCGCTGTATACATAATAAAAGCACCGCCAAACAGGAACACAATGACCGAGAAATTAAAGCTGCCTTCTATCACGCCAACCCAATTGATGGTGAAAAACGGCGCTTCCAGGGCGTCGATTAGCAGCATCATAACAAAGAGCAGCACGATGCGCAGGCCAACCGCGATCAGAATACCAAGTTTACGCACACGGGCTTGGTCGGCCTCGGGCGCGCGGCGGGACTCAATTGAGATATAGAGCAAGTTGTCAAAGCCAAGCACGGCCTGCAGGAAAATCAGCACACCAAGGTTGCCAAGGTTTGTAAGGGTAAATAGATCTGCCATCGGGGCCTCATATGCTATGCCAAAGTTGGCGCACACAAAGCCATAATCCTGTGCGAAATGCAACCATGATTAACCGTGCCTATGCGCCAAATCGCTTTGCGCCCAAAACACAAAGCATAACCAGCGCCGAAATAGCGATCATTGACAGGGCAATCGGCTCGTTAAGCAACAGGGCCGATAGGCCAAGCCCCATAAAGGGTTGCAGCAGTTGCAGTTGCCCCACGCCCGTGGTGCCGCCCAATGCCAGCCCGCGATACCAGAAAATAAAGCCGATAAGCATACTGAAAACCGAGACATAGCCAAAGCCGAGCCACGCCGAAAGCTGAATGCCTTGCCAGCTTTCGGGCCATGCCAGCAGCGCCAGCGCCGCCATAAATGGCGCTGAAAGCAGCAGCGCCCACGAGATTACCTGCCAGCCGCCAAGACGGCGCGCAAGCCGCCCGCCCTCGGCATAGCCCAACCCGCATATAATAATAGCGGCGAGCATAAGCAGATCGCCGGTGATAGAGGCGGTTTGGCTTTGGGCAAGGGCATAGCCTGCCACCAACAGGCTGCCCATCGCTGAAAATAGCCAGAAAGCCGCGCGCGGGCGCTCTTGCCCGCGCAGCACGCCAAAAATGGCGGTGGAGAGCGGCAATAGCCCGATGAACACAATGGAATGGGCGGCGGAAATATGTTGCAAGGCCAGTGCAGTGAGCAGCGGAAAGCCGATCACCACACCGATGGCAACGATGAGGAGGGCGGTGAAATCTGCCGCTTTGGGCAAGGTTTGCCGCCAGACCAGCAGCAGCAACGCCGCGAGGCCTGCCGCAATCGCGGCCCGTGCCGAGGTGAGAAATAGCGGCGAGAAGGCCTCGACCGCCAAGCGGGTGGCGGGCAGGGAGCCGCTGAAGATCATCACGCCGAGCAGCCCGCTGCCCCATCCCTTGGAATTTTTCATGCTTTTGGCCCTCTTTTTTTCCAGTTTAGCGCGGGGGGGCTTGCCAAGAACAGCTACAAAGCAATACAATAAGTGAAAATTGTATGGGTAATTTTGGCCATACGAACGCGGGATACCAGATGAAAAAGCCTTCACGCACCAAGGCGGTGATCGACCATATCCAGAGCCAGATTGCCCGCCGTGCGCTCCTGCCGGATGAAAAACTGCCCTCTATCCGGCAATGCGCCGCCACGCTCGGGGTGTCGCCCTCGACCGTGGTGGAGGCCTATGACCGGATGGTGGCGGAGGGGCTGGTATTTGCCCGGGCAGGGGCGGGGTTTTATGTGACTGGCCCTGTGGCCCCGCTGGCACTGGGTGCGCTCTCGCCGCGCTTGGAAAAAACGGTGGATCCGCTTTGGGTGTCGCGGCAATCGCTGGATGCCGAGGCGGGGAAGCTAAAGCCCGGCTGCGGCTGGCTACCCCCCGACTGGATGCCGCAAGCGGCGATCCGCAAAGCGCTGCGCGGGCTGGCGGGGGCCGATGCGGCGCTGCTAACCGACTATGGCAGCACGCAGGGGGCGGAAAGCCTGCGCCGAGGGATCGCGCGCCAGCTTGCAGGCGAGGGCATTGCGGCGGCCCCAGAGCAGATATTGCTGACGGGATCTGGCACGCAGGCGATAGACCTGATCTGCCGGTTTTTGCTGCGGCGCGGCGATGTGGTGGTGGTGGACGACCCGTGCTACTTCAATTTTCAGGCGCTGCTTAAGGCGCATCAGGTGAAGGTGGTCGGGGTGCCTTACACCGCAAACGGGCCGGATATGGCGCGGTTTTCCGAGGTGCTGGCCCGCCATGCGCCACGGCTTTACCTAACGAACTCCGCGATTCATAACCCCACGGGGGCCACGATGTCTTCGCAAGTGGCGCATCATGTGCTTGTGGAAGCGGCGGCGCACGGGGTTGTGGTGATCGAGGATAATATTTTTAGCGGTTTTGAGCCAGCCCCCTCCGCCCGCCTCGCGGCGCTGGGCGGGTTTAATCAGGTGATCAGCATCGGCTCGTTTTCCAAAAGCCTGTCGGCGGCGTTTCGCTGTGGATATATCGCTACACAGGCCGACTGGATAGAGCCGCTGCTGGATTTGCAGGTGGCGACCAATTTTGGCGGGCCAAGCCCGATGGCGGTTGAACTGCTGAATAGCGTGCTAGGGGAAGGGCGCTATCGCAAGCACATGGCAGCGCTGCACACCCGCCTGACCCGCGCCCGCTTTGACGTGGCGGCCAAGCTGGCCCCGCTGGGCATTCAGCCATGGCTGATGCCGCGTGGCGGGTTTTATCTGTGGTGCGCGCTGCCTTCGGGTGTGGATTCAACCGAGATGGCGCGGCAAGCCTTGCGGCAGGGCGTGGTGTTGGCCCCGGGTAATGTGTTTAGCGTTACGCAAACAAAGAGCAGGTTTATGCGGTTTAACGTGAGCCAAATGGGGGCGCAGCGGGTGTATGATGTGCTGGGGGCGGCGATGGAGTGAAGGGCTGGCATGGCCTTGGCGCGCCTATTCACTGAAGACTTCGGGCCATAAACATAACTAGATTCCTAGGTATCTAGTTATGTGAAATGCGCGAATATTGGATATAAATCAGTATATTAAGAAGAGTTTCGTGAGATATATTCTAGGATTTAGTGATTGCTTGGCGGCAGCAATTTTCCCGGGTTTAGCAGGTTTTGCGGGTCCAGCGCTTGCTTGATCGCCCGCATCACCCCGAGCGCCTCGCCGTGTTCTTCGGCCATATAGGCCATTTTGCCAAGGCCAATGCCGTGCTCCCCTGTGGCCGTGCCGTTCAGCGCGATCGCCTTCTTTGCCAAGGTGTCAATAAACGCCTTCACTTTGGCATATTGTGCCGCATCCTTGGGGTCAAAGCTCACGAGGCAATGAAAATTGCCGTCGCCGACATGGCCGACAATCGTATAAACAAGGCCCAGCTTCACGATCTCCTCGCCAGCAAAAGCAATGGCTTCGGCGAGGCGGCTGATCGGCACGCAGGCATCGGTCGAAAGCGCGGGCAGGTTGGGGGCCAGCGCTTTATGGGCGTGATAGGCATTGTGGCGCATCTTCCAGAGCGCGCTGCGGTCTTCGGGCTTTTCGGCCCATTTGAAACCCGCCGCGCCGAAATCCTCGGCAATCGCGCCAAAGTTTTCCGCCTGCTCGGCCACGCCGGCGGGCGAGCCGTGGAACTCCACAAACAGGTGCGGGGTTTCGGGCAAATCCGTGCCGTTGGCGAGGTTGAAGCCGCGCGCCATATTGGCGTCCACCAGCTCCATCCGCGCCATCGGAATGCCGCTTTGAATGGTCGCAATCACCGTATCCACGGCGCTGGCCACATCGGGGAAGGCACACATCGCTGCCGACACCGCCTCGGGCTGGCCTTGCAGCTTCAGCGTCAGCTCGGTGATAATCCCCAATGTGCCTTCCGATCCAACCATCAGCTTGGTGAGGTCATAGCCCGCGCTGGATTTTCGGGCGCGGCTTCCGGTGCGAATGATGCGCCCATCCGCCAGCACCACCTCCAGTGCCAGCACGTTTTCCTTCATAGTGCCATAACGCACAGCCGTTGTGCCCGAGGCCCGCGTCGCCGCCATGCCGCCCAAGCTGGCATTGGCCCCCGGATCCACGGGGAAAAACAGGCCTGTGGCGCGCAGGTCCTCGTTAAGCTGTTCGCGCGTTACGCCCGGCTGCACCACCACGTCCATATCCTCATCATGCACCGCCAGCACCGCGTTCATCCGGCTCATATCAAGGTTAATGCCGCCTTGCACCGCCAGTTGGTGGCCCTCCAGCGCGGTGCCGGTGCCATAAGCCACCACGGGGCAGCCATGCGCTGCGCATATTTTAACGATATCTGAAACCTCAGCGGTGTTTAACGGGAAGGCCACCGCATCGGGCGGGGTCACTGGATGGTAGGCCTCGTTCTCCCCGTGCTGCTGCAAAATCGCGGCGGCGGTGCTGAGGCGCGCGCCCAACAAATCACGCAGGGTCTCAATAGCGGTTTCAATCGTCATCGGCTTCTCCTATTCTAGGGGCAAGCTATGCCCGCTTTGCCACAAAGGAAAGACCAAAATGGAACCGCTTGATGGCCATAACGGCCCTTACGATGCCCCCGTAAAACTCCCGGTGCAACATGTGCAGCCCGAGTGGATAGACTATAACGGCCATATGAACGTCGCCTATTACACCATGGCCTTTGACAATGCGATTGATGCCTTTTTGCAGCAAGAGCTGGGCATGGGAGAGGCGCATGCGGCGCGGGTCAAGCAAGGGCCGTATTCCTTGCAAAACAACGTGAGCTATTATGCCGAGCTTTTGGAGGGCGCGGGTTTTAGCGTGAGTGTGCAGCTCATTGACCATGACGCCAAGCGCATGCATCTGTGGATGGAATTGCACAACGAGGCGGGCGAATTGGCCGCCGCCTGTGAAAGCATGCTGATGAATGTAGACCACAGCACGCGGCGCGCAACGCCCTATGTGGGTTGGATTACCGAACGGTTGGCCACCATGCAGGAGAACCACAACGCATTGCCCCAGCCCACCGGCCTCGGGGCGGCGATCGGTATTCGGCGGAAAGGCTAGACGATGCTGGCAGATTTCCGGCGGTTCCTGAGCACCCATTGGCGGGGCGGCGTAGCAGAGCTTGGCCTCGGCTGGAAGACCCTGCGCCAGCAAGGGCCAAGCCAGCTGCAATTCTGGCTCATAGCGCTGGTGATCGGCGTGGCAGCGGGCATGGCCGCTGTGGGGTTTCGGGTTGGCATTAGCGTATTGCAGGATTTCTTTTATGGCGCATCTGATAAGGCGCTGCATTCCAAGCTTTCCACCTTGCATTGGGCGTGGGTGCTTGGCATCCCGATTGCGGGCGGGCTGGCTGTCGGGCTGTTTATGCAGGCCTTTAGCAAAACCCACAGGCCGCAGTCATTGGCCGACGTGATAGAGGGCGCGGCTCTGCGAGAAGGGCAGGTGGATAAGCGGGAAGGCATTGTCTCGACGGTCGTTTCGCTGATCACGCTGTCCACGGGTGGCTCGACAGGCCGCGAGGGGCCAGTGGTGCATATGGGCGCGGTCATATCCACCTATATTTCCGGCTGGATCAAGGCGGACGGCATAACCGCACGCGACCTGATGGGCTGCGCGGCGGCGGCCGCCGTTTCGGCCTCGTTTAATGCGCCAATTGCGGGCACGTTGTTTGCGCTTGAAGTGGTGCTGCGCCATTTTGCGGTGCGGGCCTTTGCGCCGATTGTGATCGCATCTGTGGCGGGCACGTTGGTGAGCCGCTGGCAAATGGGTAATGTCACAGAGTTTGTGCTGCCCATCAATGATATCGGCTTTTATGTCGAACTGCCCGCCTTTCTGTTGCTCGGGCTGGTCTGCGGCGTGGTGGCCTTTATCCTGATCCGCTCCATTTTTATCGCTGAGGAATTCGGCGACCTCGTGCAAAGCGCCACCCACATGCCTGATTGGCTCCGCCCTGCCGTAACTGGCGCGCTGCTTGGCACCATCGCCATCTGGTTCCCGCATATCATCGGGGTTGGCTATGAAACCACCTCACGGGTGCTGACGGGGCAAATTGGCCTGTGGCTGGTAATCTTGTTTGTGGTGGTTAAAATTGCGGCTGTGGCGATCACGTTTTCGGGCCGCATGGGGGGCGGCATATTCTCCCCTTCGCTGATGGTTGGCGCGATGACAGGCCTGGCCTTTGGCTATATCGCCACCGCGATTGCGCCTGAGCTTTCAGGGGCTGAAACGCTCTACGCCCTCGCTGGCATGGGGGCCGTTGCTGCCGCCGTGCTTGGCGCGCCCATCTCCACCACCCTCATCGTGTTTGAGCTTACGGGCGACTGGCAAGCGGGCGTCGCCGTTATGGTCTCGGTCTCTCTCGCGTCAGCCCTCAATGCACGGTTGGTAGACCGTTCCTACTTTCTGACCCTGCTAAAGCGGCGCGGGGTGCGGCTGGCGGAAGGGCCGCAAAGCTATGTGCTTGGGGGTATTTCAACGGGCCGCCTGATGCGTGCACACGGGGCTGAAGATAGCGCCAGCGAGGTCCGTTGCTTTGAGCTGATGGAGCAGGGCGTAAGCCTGCCAAGTGATGCCACCCTTGAGCGCGCTTTTGCGCTGTTTGACAATGGCAAAATCGAGCTTATTCCGATCACTGCGCAAAATGACGGGGCGGCGGAGCCAGAGATAATTGGCGCTCTCTTTTATATAGACGCCTTGCGGGCCTATAATCGCGCCCTCGCCGAAATCGCTCGCGAAGAGCATTCCTGAGGCGCGGCCATTATGTGCGCAGCGAAGACGGCGGGCGGCCATAGAGGCCAGCAAAAACCGCGTTAAACCGCCGAAGGCTGTTAAAACCGGAGGCAAAGGCGATTTCGGTCATGGTCATATCGGTGTCATTCAGCAATCGCTTGGCGCGCTGCACCCGAAAGGTTTGCGCCGTGCGCACAGGGCTGGCCCCGACATGTTTGGCAAACAAGCGGGTTAAATGCCGTGCCCCCACCCCGAGGCGCAGGGCGAGCTGCTCGGTGGTTCCGGTATCCAAAGCGCCCGCATCTATCAGTTTCAAAGCGCGCTCAACGGTGGATTTAGTGCCTTTCCATGCCGGGCAAAACGGCGCGGTTTCGGGGCGGCAGCGCAGGCACGGGCGCAGGCCCGCAGCCTCGGCGGCAGGGGCGGTTGGGTAAAAGCTGATATTCTTGGTAAAGGGCTGCTTGGCGGGGCAAACAGGCCGACAATAAATGCGTGTGGTTTTGACTCCGATGAAAAACAGCCCGTCAAAGGCGGGGTCGCGCTTCAGCCGCGCTGCATTACAGGTGTCAAAATCCAACATAGCCTATTCAAGCAAATGGGCAGCAAACAGGAAAGCCCAAAAGCATGTCAGGGTCCGTTTTCGGCCAGCATCGGGGCAGGTGGCGGCTATAACGGTTGATGAAGGCCTAAAACAGAAAGCTGATGTGATGATGCCCGAGACCGCCAAATTCAAAGCGTTTAGATCCCTGCACCGCAAGGGAAACCCGCTTTTACTGCTCAATATCTGGGATGCAGGCAGCGCCAAAATTGTAGCTGATGCAGGGGCGGGCGCGATTGCCACGGGCAGTTGGGCGGTGGCGGCGGCACATGGATATGCCGATGGTGAGACCTTGCCGCTTGAATATGCCTTGCACACAGCCAAGCGCATTGTTGAGGCCGTGGATTTGCCCGTTTCGATGGATATTGAG
>Ga0256839_1005741_pt1 | contig 11285 bp, 8 predicted proteins | sample 354166metaG_FD_185968 | JGI IMG/M metagenome (GOLD analysis project Ga0256839, IMG submission 185968) | Hydrothermal vent microbial communities from Mid Atlantic Ridge, Atlantic Ocean - 354-166 | ecosystem: Environmental > Aquatic > Marine > Hydrothermal vents | place: Atlantic Ocean: Mid... | reverse complement strand
GGTGGAGACGGGACGACTTCTCCCACGGTCTGTGCTGAAACAGCCAGATGCGGCTTTGGTCCCTCCGCCCCCGATAAACCCTTTTTGGCTTATCAGGAAAGAACATACAAGCGGCTTCAGCCGCGAAGGGTGGTGCCGGCATTCCTTCACGACGGGACTCGCCCGGCCCCTGCCGCGCCTGAAGGTGCGACAGGGGAAATAGGCCGACCCCCGCCGTTCAGGTCTTGAACCTGTCCGCCAGTTCGCGCAGTTGCGTGGCCAGCCGGGTCAGGTCCTCGCTGGCCCGGGCCACTTGTTCGGAACCACTGACCGCGGCGTCTGTGCCCTGGCTGATTTGCTGGATATTGCGGTTTACCTCCTCGGCGACGTGACTCTGTTCCTCGGCGGCGCTGGCGATCTGGGTGTTGAGGTCGTTGATCTCGGTGATGGCGGCGTTGATGTTCTGCAGCGCATCGTTGACCCGGCTGGCGTTTTCCACCCCCGCCTGGCTCTGCGCCTGGTTTTCTTCCATCACGCCGACCGCCTCGTGGGCGCGGGACTGCAGGCGCTCGATCATGTTCTGGATCTCCTGCGTGGATTCCTGGGTACGGCTCGCCAGGGTGCGCACTTCGTCGGCCACCACGGCGAAGCCGCGCCCCTGCTCACCGGCGCGCGCGGCCTCGATGGCGGCATTGAGGGCCAGCAGGTTGGTCTGTTCGGCGATGCCGCGGATCACGTCCAGCACGCCACCGATCTCGTTGGTCTCCGACTGCAACTGGTGGATGACGTCGGAGGCCTTCTGGATCTCGCCGGCGAGGCTGTCCATGGTGTCGATGTTGTCGTTGACGATGGTGCGGCCGTTACGGGTCTCCCGGTTGGCCTTGTCGGCGGCGGCCGCGGCCTGCTGGGTATTGCCCGCCACCTCCTGTACCGCGGCGGCCATTTCGTTGATGGCGGTGGCCAGCTGGTCCGTCTGCATCTGTTGTTCGGTGATGGCGGCGTTGGATTGCTCGGCGACCTGGGAGAGCTGCCGCGCGGAGCCACTCAGGCTGTCCGTGGAGCCCTTGATGTCGCCCACCAGGCCCTGCAGTTTGCCGACGAAGGTATTGAACCCGTGGGCGACATCGCCCAGTTCATCCCGGCGGCTGTCGTCCAGGCGCCGGGTCAGGTCGCCGTCGCCCTCGGCGATCTCCCGCAGGGCGCCGGCCAGCTGTTCGAGCCTTTTGCCGATGGTCCTCTTGTAGATGACGTAGAGCAGGACAAAGATGAGCAGGGCGGTGGCGAGCAGGAAGCCGCTGATTTCATAGCTGAGCTCCGCGCCACTGGCGAGTGCCTGATCGATGGGCAGGTCGACTTCCAGCACGCCGCGCACGTCATTGAGCTTCCAGTCGTTCTTGGGCGTGTCGGCGCGGGCGTTGTGACAGTCGACGCAGGCCTGGCTGATCATGCGATCGGCGACGGCGACGCGTACCCTGGTCTCGCCGTCGATCTCCTCGGTGCGGCTGAAGACCGTCTCGGGATTATTGCTCAGGGTGCGCCAGGCCTCGCGGGCAAAGTCATCCAGCTGGCGGTTCTGGCGGTTGGGGAAGGGGAAGCCCGAGTAGAGGTGGATGGAAATGCCCTGCTCGCCGAGCAGACCGCTGAGATCGTGGATCATGGTCGCCGGCAGGGGGATGGCGTTGGGATTGTTCTGGTGATCGATGGCCGGGGAAATATCTTCCTTGTCAGCGATTTTCTTGATCACGTGTTTGGTGTAGTAGGCGCGCAGGGTCCTGAATTGCTGAACGGTGGACTCGGCCTGGGCGATGGCCTCCTGTTCGGTATTCTTGCGCACCATCTCGGGAATCATCAGCGCGAGGACAAGGATGCCGACGGTGAAAATCAGGCCCATGGGCGCAAACATCTGCCAAAATAAGGATTTCTTCATTATCCGGACTCCTGACTGAACCGAGTGATTGAGCGGCGGATTCATAAACGAAAAATACATCGGCAGTGAGGGCGGGGGCTTTAGGCGATGTGGATGGTTGCCAGGGTGTGGCGTGATTTCTCTGCTGCCGTCGCTGGACGGGCTTCTGTTATCATTGCCCTCCGCCTTCAACCGGCACAGCCTTCGCGACGAGGAACACCATGCCCGAATACCGCTCCCGTACCTCCACCCACGGCCGCAACATGGCCGGCGCCCGCGCCCTGTGGCGCGCCACCGGCATGAAAGACGGCGACTTCGACAAGCCCATCATCGCCATCGCCAATTCCTTCACCCAGTTCGTGCCCGGCCACGTGCACCTCAAGGACATGGGCCAGCTGGTGGCGCGCGAGGTGGAGAAGGCCGGCGGCGTGGCCAAGGAATTCAACACCATCGCCATCGACGACGGCATCGCCATGGGCCACAGCGGCATGCTGTATTCACTGCCCTCGCGGGAGATCATCGCCGACAGCGTGGAATACATGGTCAACGCCCACTGCGCCGACGCCCTGGTGTGCATCTCCAACTGCGACAAGATCACCCCCGGCATGCTCAATGCCGCGCTGCGCCTCAACATCCCCACCATCTTCGTCTCCGGCGGGCCGATGGAGTCGGGCAAGGCGGTGATCCATGGCCAGGAGGTCCACCTCGATCTGGTGGACGCCATGGTCAGCGCCGCCGATGACACGGTGGACGACGCCACCGTGCAGCAGCTGGAGCGCTCCGCCTGCCCCACCTGCGGCTCCTGTTCCGGCATGTTCACCGCCAACTCCATGAACTGCCTCACCGAGGCCCTGGGCCTGTCGCTGCCGGGCAACGGTTCGCTGCTGGCCACCCACGCCGACCGCCGCGAGCTGTTCCTGGAGGCGGGGCGGCGCATCGTCGACATCGCCCACCGCTACTACGAGCAGGACGACGCCTCGGTGCTGCCGCGCTCGGTGGCCAGCTTTGCCGCCTTCGAGAACGCCATGATGCTGGACATCGCCATGGGCGGCTCCACCAACACCATCCTGCACCTGCTGGCGGCGGCCGAGGAGGGCGGTGTGAAGTTCACCATGGACGACATCGACCGCCTGTCGCGCAAGGTGCCGCAGCTGTGCAAGGTGGCGCCGTCGACGCAGCAATACCACATGGAAGACGTGCACCGCGCCGGTGGCGTGATGGGCATCCTCGGCGAGCTGGACCGCGCCGGCCTGCTCAACCGCGACCTGCCCATGATCCACGCCGCCAGCGTGGCCGAGGCCCTGGCGCAGTGGGACGTGAAGCAGACCGGCGACGAAGCGGTGAAGACCTTCTTCCGTGCCGCCCCTGGCAACGTGCCCACCCAGCAGGCCTTCAGCCAGGACAAGCGCTGGCCGTCGCTGGACGACGACCGCGCCGGCGGCTGCATCCGCGACATCGAACACGCCTATTCCCGCGAAGGCGGTCTGGCGGTGCTCTACGGCAACATCGCCGAGGACGGCTGCGTGGTGAAGACCGCCGGCGTCGATGAATCGATCCTGACCTTCTCCGGCCCGGCGCGCATCTTCGAGAGCCAGGACGCGGCGGTGGCGGCGATCCTCGACGACCGGATCCGCGAGGGCGACGTGGTGGTGATCCGCTACGAGGGCCCGCGCGGCGGTCCCGGCATGCAGGAGATGCTGTATCCCACCAGCTACCTGAAGTCCAAGGGCCTGGGCAAGGCCTGCGCGCTGATCACCGACGGCCGCTTCTCCGGCGGCACCTCCGGGCTGTCCATCGGCCACGCCTCGCCGGAGGCCGCCGAGGGCGGCGCCATCGGCCTGGTGGAGGAGGGAGACACCATCGAGATCGACATCCCCGGGCGTTCCATTCGTCTGGCGATCAGCGACGAGGAACTGGCCGCGCGGCGTGCGGCCATGGAGGCGAAGGGGAAGGCGGCGTGGAAGCCGGTGAACCGTGACCGCCCGGTGTCGGCGGCGCTGCGCGCCTACGCGGCACTCGCCACCTCCGCCTCGCGCGGCGCGGTGCGTGACGTGAGTCAGATCGAGAAATAATCCGCCTCTCTTGTGTAGGAGCACCTTCAGGCGCGACCTCGGATGGTGCGAAACCGGTCGCGGTTCATTGCCCCACAGAGACACGAAGGCACGGAGCCTTCGAAGGAAAGCCATTTCCTTATTATGGCGCTCTGCGGTGTAACGCAAGAGGCGGAGTCATCACGGGTGGTAGAGGTGCGCCGAGCGCCACAGGATGCGTGACACCGCGGTGCGGTGTCACAAAGTCGAATGGCTTTTCTCTGTGGTTTCGTGTCTCTGTGGTGAGTTTTGTTACAGCGAACTCCAACTGGACTTCTTGCGCGGCCGCAGGCGGGGAGCAATCAGGCCGAGGATGATGCCGGCGATGATCACCCCGGCGCCGGTGAGAAACCACTCGCGCTCGGCGCTGTCGCGCAGCATCTGGTTTTCTTGCCGCACCAGTTCGTGCTCGTTTTCCAGTTCCAGCAGCTGTTTCTTCAGGCGGGCATTTTCGTTTTCCAGTTGCAAGGGCTTGGCGGCGACGCGACGCAGGCGGTTGAGTTCTTCGTTGAGCTTTTCATTCTGCTTTTTCAGCGCGGAATATTGCGCGCTGAGGTCGCTCTCCTTGCGGCTGGTGGCCGCCAGCTCTTCCTTCAGCCGGGCGTTGTCCGCTTCCAGCTCAGTGAGCCTTTTCTGCGCGGCTGCCAGACGCTGTCTGGCGATGGGGGTGGAGGTGAGGTACTGGTTCAGCACCCAGCCCTCGGTGCCGTCGGCAAGGCGCACCCGACTGTATTTGTCAGCCTTCTCCAGGACCTCCATCTTGGTGCCGCTGGGCAGTGTGCGCAGTATCTGATGCTGGTTGGATTGGCCCGAACGCAGGGTGATGACGATCTGGTCGATGACATATTTTGTTTCGGCATAGGCGCTGCTGCCCAGCAGGAGCAGGCAAAGGGCAAAAAGCAGTTTTCTGGTCATGGCTTGGGGCACCAAGTTACTTGCGTGATGGTCGGCCGACGCCGCAGGGGCCGGCGTCATGGTGGCGTTTGCGGCCTTGCTTGCACATTGGTTTGCGATCCGCGATGCTTGTCGTTACAGGGTGTGCAGGGGGCTGCGGCGATAATACTCTATCGCCAAGGCGGACTCAAAAGCCCCACCCCTGCAACCAGGCTCTGTATACAACGGTTGGCGGCCGTTTTGGGTTCCTGGGCAGAATTGACCTGATCGGCGGGCTTGATATACTTTTGCGCCTGATCGACAGGGGGGTGCGGCGTTACCGGCGTTGGTTTCTGTCAGGCGCCGTGGTATCGGAAGGTTCCAACTTTCAGTGAAGGGTATTGTTCCATGACAAAAAGAAGCGGAATGGTTGTGCTGCTCATTGCCTTGATGATGAGCGTGGGGGGAGTTTACGCGGCGGAGAAGAACATCGCCGGCAGCATGCGCGAGGGTGAGGGTGATCCCGTAGCCGGGAAGGACAAGGCCGAGATGTGTGGCGGTTGCCACGGCGCCGATGGCATGAGTATTGATCCCGCCTTCCCGCATCTGGCGGGCCAATACGCCGGTTACATCTACAAGCAGGTGCTGGACTTCCAGCTGGGCAATCGCAACGACGACACCATGAGCGCCATGGCCGGCATGGTGACCGATGCCCAGGACCTGAAGGACATCTCCGCCTACTACGCCAGCCTGAAGGTGATGAAGGGCAAGCCGGGTGGTGACAAGAAGCTCATCGAGCAGGGCAAGAAGCTGTACCTGAGCGGCAACAAGAAGCTGGGCGACTTTGCCGCCTGCATCCGTTGCCACGGCGAGAATGGCAAGGGGCTGGACAAGAAGAACGCCCTCTTCCCCGTGATTGGCGGGCAGACCAAGGATCAACTGATCAAGCAGCTCAGGGATTTCAAGTCGGGCGCCCGCACCAATGACCCGGCCAGCATGATGGCCGCGGTGGCGCAGGGTTTGACCGATGAGGAAATCCTGGCGGTGTCGGAGTACCTGGCCGGCCTCTGAGACAGGCGGCAACTCGAGTCATGAACGCGCCCCGGATAAAACCGGGGCGCGTTTTTTTATGGTCGGGGGTTTTCAGCGCGCAAAGGCGACCAGGTGGCGGACGTCGGCGCGGATGGCCATCTGTTCGCCGATGGCATGATCGAGGTGGCTGGGAAGCAGGGACAGCAGCCGGGTGCCGCTGGGCAGTTCCAGGGTGTACAGCGTCTCGGCGCCCTTGAAGGCCTTTTGCGCGATGCGGGCCCGCAGCTGGCCGCCGGGGTCGGGGACGATGTCGTCGGGACGCAGCAGCAGCTCCACGGGCGCGCCCGGGGGCCAGTCGTAGGCGCGATCGCCCTGCAGCACGCCGAGTTCCGTTTCCACCGTGTCGCGGCTCAGCATGGTGCCGGGGATGAACACGCCCTGGCCGATGAAGCCGGCGACGAAGCGATCCCGGGGTTCATGGTAGAGGTTGAAGGGGGTGTCCCACTGCAGGATGCGCCCCTGTGACATGACGCCGACCTGGTCGCCGAGGGCGAAGGCCTCGTCCTGGTGATGGGTGACGAGGATGCCGGTGATGCCGGCGTGTTTGAGGATGTCGCGCACCTCCAGGCTGAGGCGCTCGCGGGTGTCCACGTCGAGATTGGAGAAGGGTTCGTCCATGAGGATGGCCTGCGGCTCGGCGGCGAGGGCGCGGGCCAGGGCCACGCGCTGCTGCTGGCCGCCGGACAGTTCGTGCGGGTAGCGCGCGGCCAGGTCCGACAGCCCCACCAGCCTGAGCATGCGCGCGACGGTCTCGCGCCGTTGGCGGCTCGGCTGGTGACGCAGGGCGAAGCCGACGTTGTCGCCCACCGTCATGTGCGGGAACAGGGCGTAGTCCTGAAACACCATCCCCAGGCGACGCCTTTCCGGGGCCAGGGTGTAGCCCGGGCGCGACAGGCTGGTGTCGCCGAGGCGGATTTCGCCCTGGGTGATGGGTTCGAAACCGGCGATGGCGCGCAGTGCGGTGGTCTTGCCGCAGCCACTGGGGCCGAGCAGGCAGGCCAGGCTGCCTTCGTTGACGTGCAGGGACAGGCCGCTGACCACGATTTGTTCGTGGTAGCGGCACTCGATGTTCTTGATGTCCAGTAGGGGTTGCATCGCGCGGATGATAGCAGAGGCGCGGCGGCGCGGGGTTGCCTGAGTTCAGGCGAGGAGGAATTCCAGCAGGGCCTTTTGCGAGTGCAGGCGGTTTTCGGCCTCGTCCCACACCACGCTCTGCGGGCCGTCAATGACCTCGGCCGCCACTTCTTCGCCGCGATGGGCGGGCAGGCAGTGCATGAACAGGGCGTCGGGGGCGGCCTGGGCCATCAGTGCGGCGTCCACCTGATAGTCGGCGAAGGCCTTTTCGCGCGCCGCCTGCTCCTCTTCCTGACCCATGCTGGACCAGACGTCGGTGACCACCAGGTCGGCGCCGGCCACGGCCTCGGCGGGGGTGGCGCAGAGGCGGACGTGGCCTTCGCTGGCCGCCACTATCGTGGCGTCCGGCAGGTAGCCCGCGGGGGCGGCGATGCGCAGCTGGAAGTCGAACAGGCGCGCGGCGTTGATGTAGGAGTGGCACATGTTGTTGCCATCGCCGATCCAGGCCACGGTCTTGCCGCTGATGTCGCCGCGCTGCTCGGTCCAGGTCTGCATGTCGGCGAGCAGCTGGCAGGGGTGGAACTGGTCGGTGAGGGCGTTGATCACCGGCACGCTGGAGTACTCGGCGAAGCGCTCGATCTTCTCGTGCTCATAGGTGCGGATCATGATCACGTCCAGCATGCGCGACATGACGCGCGCCGAATCCTCGATGGGCTCGCCGCGCCCCAGCTGGGTGTCGCGCGGGGAGAGGAAGATGGCGTGGCCGCCGAATTGGGCCATGCCGGCCTCGAAGGAGACGCGGGTGCGGGTGGACGACTTCTCGAACACCATGCCCAGCACCTTGTTCTTCAGCGGCTGGTAGGTCTCGCCGCGGTGCTGCATCTGCTTGAGTTCGATGGCGCGATGGATGAGGGCGCGCAGCTCGTCGCGGCTCAGATCGTTGAGGGTGAGGAAGTGTCTTGCGGCCACGGCAGTGATCTCTGAATACGGGAAGGCGGTCAGGCGGCGAGAAAGCGGCGAACCAGGGTGGACAGGGTGTCCATCAGGGTCGCGGCCTCGTCGTCGCTCAGGGTCAGCGGTGGCAGCAGGCGCACCACGTTGCCGGCGGTGACGTTGATCAGCAGGCCCTGGTCCAGCGCCTGTTGCACCAGCTCGGCGCAGGGCCGGTCCAGCTCGATGGCCAGCAGCAGCCCCTGGCCGCGGATCTCGCTGACGCCGTCGACGCCATCGAGGGCCTTGCCAAGGTCGGCCAGCAGTCGCTCGCCCAGGGTCTTGGCGCGGTCGGCCAGGCCGAGTGCGTCCAGGGTGTCGATGACCGCCAGCGCGGCGGCGCACACCAGCGGATTGCCGCCGAAGGTGGAGCCGTGGTTGCCGGGGTGGAACAGCTCGGCGGCCGCGCCACGGGCCAGGCAGGCGCCGATGGGCACGCCGTTGCCCAGCGCCTTGGCGCTGGTGAGCACGTCGGGCCGCGCGCCGCTGTGCTGCCAGGCGAACCATTCGCCGCTGCGGCACAGGCCGGTCTGGATTTCGTCGAGCATCATCAGCCAGCCGTTGTCGTCGCACAGCTGGCGGATGCCCGGCAGGTAGTCGTCGGCGGGGATGCGGATGCCGTTCTCGCCCTGCACCGGCTCCACCAGCACGGCGGCGATGTCCTTGTTTTTGCTCAGTGCGCCGATGGCGTCGAGGTCATTGTAGGGTACGCGCACGAAGCCGCTCACCAGCGGTTCGAAGCCGGCCTGCACCTTGCGGTTGCCGGTGGCGCTGAGGGTGGCCAGGGTGCGGCCGTGGAAGCTGCCTTCCATCACCACGATGGCGGGGCGCTCGATGCCGCGGCCGTGGCCGTGCAGGCGCGCCAGCTTGATGGCGGCCTCGTTGGCCTCGGCGCCGGAGTTGCCGAAGAACACCCGATCCATGCCGGCCACCGCGGTAAGCCGGTCGCCCAGGGCCTGCTGGCGCTCGATGCCGTAGAGATTGGAGGTGTGCACCAGGCGGCCGGCCTGTTCGCAGAGGGCCTTGGCGACCGCCGGATGGGCGTGGCCCAGGCTGCACACGGCGATGCCGCTGATGGCGTCCAGGTAGCGCTTGCCGTCCGTGTCCCACAGCCAGCTGCCCTCGCCCTTTTCGAAGCCGACGGGGAGCCGTGCGTAGGTGGTCATCAATGTGTTGGCCATGTTCGCGTTCTTCGTGGAAACCTTGCGGAAAAGTCCAAAAAACAAAAAGGCAGTCCCGATAGAGACTGCCGTCCTGTAGAGCTGCCGATTCTATCGGCTAACTTATTCGGGGGCAATAGCGGGTCATTCGGCGCTGTTCGAGCCTGTTATTCAGTGGACATCCCCCGTTGTCATTGCCGGCCTGCCGGTGTTGGAGAATGGCGCCTGGCAAGGCCTGTTTCCGCGAAACTGTTTCTGTCGATATTGTCAGGTTGCGCCGGGAGGGGAAGCAGCTGCATTACTACAGAGTCGCCGAACGGTGGTGATTTGTTGGGCTAGAGGTTCAGGAAAAACCAGGGGGAAAGATCATGGAACGTTTTCGGAGGTTGCTTGGCGCAATATCCGCTGGCATCGCAATGTTGTTTCTGTCCACAGGCGGTTCACATGCTGGAATCGTTGACATCCTTGTAGACACGACTCCCCTTCAAGGCACCTGCGGGGCATTGGCGTTCGATTTCATCGATGGTGACGGGCTGGTGAACTACACCGTCACGATCAGTGGTTTTACCTCTGACGCCACCCTGTCAGCGGGATCGGCATCCGGTGACGTGAGCGGCACGCTGTCGCCCGGTCCGCTGGTTCTGGGCGACACGGACTTCTTCAATGGCTGGTTGCAGGATCTGACGTTTGGCGCTTTCATCAATTTTCAGATTGAGAGCACGGCCAACGGCCCTTTTGCGCCACCGGACTCATTCTCCTTTTTTCTCCTTGACAGCAGCCTGCTTCCCTATGCAACCGATGACCCCCTGGGAAAAGACGCACTGCTGATTCTGGACATCGCCAACGCAAACCCCGTGGCGCAAGCGTTCGCGTCGGCCAGCGCCACGCTCACTATATCCGATGTTTCCGTGCCCGTCCCCACACCGGGCACCTTGTTGTTATTCATGATCGGTGGGTCCGGCATTCTGGGAATTGGCCTGCGGAAACGGGGCGCATATTGCCGGAAAGATCGGGAATACAGCTGAAACCATAGATTCAGATCAGGTACGAAATCAGGGAAAGCACAAGGAGGAGATAGGGGATGGATACAACGGATAAAATGCAACGGCATATCGCCAGCGGATCTGCTTTTATGGTGTTATTGCTCCTTGCCGTTGCAGCAGCGCCCGCCCAGGCCGGGGAGCCTGGCCTGTACCAGCCGCCGGAACCACAGCCGTTCGCGGCCAGCCGGATCGCGCCACTATCGGCGGACTGCCTGAATGAAACGGGCGGGTCTTTCCAGGTTGGCGCCGTGAATGTCGGCGGCCAGGCGGATTTCTACATCATCATTGCCGAGCCGGCCCCGGAAGGGGGTGTCGTCATTAACCTCACGTCTGACAACCCGGGCGTCGTCGCCCCCGTGGACATTTCAACGGGCGGCGCGCCCACACTCTTCGTACCGGAAGGCCGGACCGTAACAACAAGGCAATTCCGGCAAATCGGCAATGCCGTTGGCAGGGCGACGCTCAACATCGCGGCTACCCCGAGCGTACACCCCGATACCGGCACCGTGCTCAGCTTCTCGGTGCCGGTAAGCGGATGGGATGTGGGTGACGCCCAGAAACGCTTCATCGACGCCAACGCGCCCGGCAACCACTGCCGGGTGAGCGATGACGACCCGGCCCTGAGCACCGATGGAAACAAACTGGCAAACTGCGGCAACAGCGATATCACATCGGTCGCCACCTATGGTGTGACCCCCATCCTGATGCGGCTCAAGACCGGCCTGTCGGGACAGGGTTGTTTCAGGGTCATATCGAACGCCCCGCCGGCGCAGGGCACCATCTCGGCGGGCGTGGTCAATACGCAAGCCGTGGGCGGTCTTGAGCAGGCATTCTCGTTCTATTACCCACCCGATGAATTTGCCGATACCGCCGCCACGCGCACCGTCGACGTTGAATTCACCTACACCCCCATCGTCGCCGGAAAGCGCGCCAGCACCACGCGCTTCCGCGACACCCTGACCCTGGTGCGGCCGCCGGTGGTGCTGATGCACGGGTTGTGGGCGGATGATGAGAGCTGGGAAGATGACTTTGTCGACAACGTCAGGGGTCCCGATCCCGATGGCATCGTCGTGGCGGG